>Ga0136610_1000430_pt1 | contig 12331 bp, 10 predicted proteins | sample AntDrymUQ1342206_2_FD_104804 | JGI IMG/M metagenome (GOLD analysis project Ga0136610, IMG submission 104804) | Polar desert sand microbial communities from Dry Valleys, Antarctica - metaG UQ134 (22.06) | ecosystem: Environmental > Terrestrial > Soil > Desert | place: Antarctica: Dry Valley...
AGTGGTGGGGTCCCCGGGGGTTCACCGCTCCGAGGGTTGAGGTCGACCTTGTCGTCGGGGGCAGCTATCGGATCGCGATCCCGCTCTGGACGATCAAGAGACGGTGGTCACGCTGCCACTCGGGGATCTGGGCGAGTCGACCGAGCTGGTCTTCACTCAACGCGCCTTTGCCGCCGAGGGACGGCGTGCGCTTCACGAGCAAGGCTGGAAAGAGAGCCTCGACCGGCTCCAGGAACTGATGTCGCCAGGGGCCTCAGGCGAGAGGTAGTCGGGCCCCGCCACCCAAGTCGCCCCCAACGCCGTTAGGCCTGCAGCACCTGGTGGGCGAAGCGCACGGCCAGGGCGCCGTCGCCGACGGCGCCGGCAACGCGCTTGGTCGCGCCGGCGCGGACGTCGCCCGCGGCGAAGACGCCAGGCCAAACCGTCTCGAGCAGGTGCGTCAGCTCGGTGCCGGAGACCCCGGTGGGAAAGCCGAGGTAGTTCTCGATCCGCGTGCTGGTGCCGGCCTGGCCGCCAGGCGCCCACGCCTCGGCCACCAGTGTCCGCAGCCCCTCGGACCCGCCGTACACGGCGGCCGCGAGCCCCGCGGGGCCACCGCCGAGCACGACCAGGTCGAACCGCTCCCCATCGATCCCCGCGCGCAGGCCGAGTTCCCGAGCGACCTGGGCGGCCGAGGGGTTGCGCAGCACAGAGGTGTTGCGCACGAGGATCGGCGTCTCCTCGCGGGGGATCTGCAGCCAGTCGAGCATCGCCGCGCTCTCGTCGTCTGTGTCGACGTCGTACCACCGCACCGGGATCAGGTTCCGCTCGAGCAGATCGCGCACCTCGAAGGCGCGACGCGACCCGCGCGGGGCGATGAGCCGCTACACGCCGTACCCGTGCCCCTCGGGCCACTCCCTGCGCGCCATCATCGTGCGCAGGGACGAGCTCGGCGAGCTCAGGCCACGACGCGAGCATCGCCCGCAGCGCCGAGCGGTCGAAGGCGATCACGTCGGTCAGCTTTCGGCGACGCACTCGGCTATGGCCGGCTCGCCGGTGAAGGTGGCGATGTCGCCCAAGAACGTCCCCGCGAACGGCGCGTGCCCATCTCCGCCAGCCGCTCGAGCTTCTTCGCGGACATCCGCGGGTACATCAACTCGTCGCCGAGATCGGGGAAGCCCTCGGCGCGGATCTGCGTGGATGTAGCTCCGTCGATCGGCAAGGTCGTCTGCAAAGGGGTGTCAGAACGCCGCCGCGTGGGGGCTTGCGGCGGGCTACCTTAGATGTGCGCCTCCGCCTCGGACAGATGCGTCACAGCGCCTTTCGCGGCGCCGCGCTATCGCAATGCGCGAGGGCCACGCGTCCCGGCTCCTGCGGGACAATCCTTCAATGCAGGAGGGGCCCGTGATCGCGCTCGTCGACGGCGAGCACCACCCCGCGGCGGTTCGCCAGGCGCTCGACGCGCTCGACGCCGAGCGCGGCGTGGCTGCGGCGATCTTCTGTGGCGGCGAGGAGAAGGTGGGCACCGAGGTGCTGGCGGACCCAGAGGCGCACTATGGGCGGGCGCTCGCGCTCGGCCTGGCGCCCGCCGCGGCGCTGCGCCGACTCGTCGCGGACGGAACCGACGCCCGCGCCGTCGTCGACCTGGCCGACGAGCCTGTCCTCCCGGCGCGAGCGCGCCTTCGGCTGGCCGCGCTCGCGCTGCATCTCGGCCTCGCGTACGAGGCGCCGGGGATGTGGCTGGCGTCGCCGCGCTACGAGCGCCTCTGCTACGCGGGGCCGAAGCTCGCGGTGATCGGCACGGGCAAGCGCACAGGGAAGACAGCCGTCGCCGGGCACTGGGCGGGTCTGCTGCGCGGGGCGGGGCTTGCACCGGTGATCGTCTCGATGGGGCGGGGTGGCCCGGCCGAGCCGACCTTGGCCGAGCCGGGCACGTCGCTGGAGCGGCTGCTCGAGATCGCGGCGGCGGGCTTCCACGCCGCCTCAGACCACCTGGAGGCAGCCGTGCTGGCGGGCGTCCCGGCGATCGGCTGCAGGCGCGTCGGCGGCGGCCTCGCCGGCCAGCCGGCGCTCTCGAACGTGGCGGCGGGGGCGGCGCTCGCCTGCTCGCTCGAGCCGGCGGCGATCGTGTTCGACGGCTCCGGCGCGTGCATCCCGCCGGTCGAGGTCGATCGCACCGTGTGCGTCGTCGGAGACCGCGCCGGGGCGCTCGGCGAGCTCGGGCCCTACCGCCTGCTGCGCGCCGACCTGGCGCTCGTACCTGGCGATCGCGCGTTCGTCGCTGAGGTCGCCGAGCTCGCGCCGCGCGTGGTGCGCTTCGCGCTCTCGCCCGAGCCGGCCGCGCCGGTGCCCGCGGGCTCGCGCGTCGCCGTGTTCTCGACCGGCGGGCCACCGCCGGCGGGCCTCGCTGCGATCGTCGCCTCCGTCAATCTCTCGCGCCGCGGCGCACTCTTGTCAGACCTTGCCCGCGCGCGCGCCGAGCGCTGCGACGTGTACCTGACTGAGCTCAAGGCGGCTGCGATCGACACCGTCGCGATTCACGCGCGCGCCGCCGGGGCGCGCGTAGTCTTCCTGCGCAACCGGCCGGTCGGCCTCGACTCGGACCTCGACAGTGAGCTCCTCCGCCTCTACGAGCAAGCCTGAGACGATCGTGGTGGGGCGCCGGCGCGAGCCGGGCGTGCCCTACTCGCGCTACCTGATGTCACAGTCCCTGTCCGCCTCGGGGCTCTCGCCCGAGCGCGCCTACGAGCTGGCGCGGACGGTCGGGCTCCGGCTCGAGCAGCGCGAGCAGAGGGTGATCGGGGTGGGGGACCTGCGCGCGCTCGCCGAGCAGGTGCTGCTGGCCGAGGAGGGCGAGCGAGCGGTGGAGCGGTTCGGCGCCTGGCAGCGCCTCGACAGCCTCGACAGGCCTCTGATCGTGATGCTGTCGGGCACGACCGGCGTCGGCAAGTCGACGCTCGCGACGATGCTCGCCCACAGGCTCGGGATCACGCGCGTGATCGCGACCGACGTGATCCGCCACGTGCTGCGCTCCTTCTTCGCGCGCGAGCTGATGCCGGCGGTCCACTACTCGGCCTTCGACGCCGCGGGCGCGGTCGACGACGAAGTCTCCCACGGCGACCGCGACCTGGTCGGCTACGAACGCCAGGCGGAGAGCATCGGCCACGGCGTTGCGGCGATCGTCGATCGGGCCTGCACCGAGGGGACGGCGATGGTCGTAGAAGGGGTTCACCTGCTGCCGGACGGACTGCCCGATGGCCTCGCCGAGCGCTGTGTGCTGGTCCAGGCCCTGCTCGTCGTCGACGACGAGCAGCTCCACCGAGGCCACTTCGCCCTGCGCGGCGGCGAGCGCCCGGCGGAGCGTTACCTGTCGCGCTTCGAGGAGATCCGCAAGCTCCAGCGCCACCTTGCCGCGCGTGCCGGCGCCCGGGGGGTCGCCACGATCGACAACTACTCGATCGACGCGGCGCTTGCAGAGACCATGGATCTCGTGCTCCGTACGGTCGGCCGTCTATGATCGCCCGCTCCTTGACGCCTTCGGTCTTCAAGCCCTGATCGCCGTGGCGGTGCTGGAGCGCACAGAGCTCGAGCAGAGCCCGCTCGCCGACCTCCACGCGATCGCCTCGGAGCTCGGCATCGAGGGCTTTCGGCGGCTGCGGCGCGAAGAGCTGATCGGCCTGCTGGCCGGGGACGCGGACGGCGAGACGACCGAGTCGCCGGCCACCGAGTCGCCCGCGCCCGCCCGTCGTGCGCGCCGCTCGACCCGCTCCGCCACCAGCCGGCGCTCGGCCCGCGTCGCTGAGCGAGAGGACGCGCCGGCCGAGGGGCCCGAGCGAGCAACCCGCTCGCGCCGCCCGGCGGCCGCCGAGGCGGCCGCCGAGGAGAGTCCGAGCGAGGCGGCGGAGGAGGCGCGCACCGGAGTGCTCGAGCTACTGCCGGCCGGCGGTGGCCTCGTCCGCCGAGCGGCGCACGTGGAGTCCCCAGACGACCCTTACGTCTCGCCCGCCCAGATCAAGCGCCTCGAGCTGCGCGCGGGCGACGAGGTGACCGGGCCGGTCCGCCCGCCGCGCCGCTCGGAGCGCCACCCCGCGCTCGTGCGCATCGACTCGGTCAACGGCGCCGACGCCGCGACGGGTCGGCCCGGCCGCAAGCGCTTCGAGGAGCTGACTCCAATCTGGGCGACCGAGCGTCTGGCGGTGCCGGACGAGCTGAGCCAGGCGGCGCCGTTCGGCAAGGGGTCGCGCGTCGCCCTCGGCGGCGAGCCCGGCGTGGGGGCCACCACGCTGCTGCGAAAGATCCTCGCGACGCTCGCCGAGCGCCAGCCCGAGCTCCAACAGGCGGTCGTGCTCGCCGGGGCGCGTCCCGAGGAGGTGACCGACTGGCGTCGCGACTCGAGCGCCGCGGTGACCGGCGGGGCCTTCGACGAGCCGCTCGCCGAGCTCGGCCGCGCCGCGGAGCTCGCCATCGAGCAGGCCAAGCGCACCGTCGAGCAGGGCGGCGACGCGCTCGTCGCGATCGACTCGCTCGCATTTCTGCCGTTCGAGACCGCTCGCGCGGTGTTCGGGGCGGCCCGCAACGCGCAGCAGGGCGGCTCACTCACGATCGTCGCCGTGACCGGCTCGTCGCAGGACCTGCGCCGCCTCGCGACCACGCGAGTCATGCTCGACGCGGGAAGCTCGGGCCGCTTCCCCGGATCGGTCGTGAGCTCCGCCTCGGGGACCACGCGGGCCGAGCTGCTGGGCTGACGCGAGCGCTGCCAGCGCGTCCCGCTACAGGTCGATGCTCGAGCCGAGCGACACGACCCGGTCCTCGGGCAGCCGGAAGTAGGCGACCGGGTCGGCCGAGTTGCGGCTGATGCCCTTGAAGAGCTGCTTGCGCCAGCGCGCCATGCTACGTGCGCGCGTCAGGTTGATCGTGATCCGGCTGAGGAAGTAGGAGGCGTGATCGACGTCGATGTCGAGGCCGCGCGCGCGGGCGAGGCGCAGCGCGCCGGGCACGTCGGGGTCGTCCTGGAAGCCGAAGCGCGCCGTGACCAGCGAGATCCCGTCGTTGGGAATCCGGAGGTCATCGATCTCGATCCGCTCGTCCTCGGCGACGTGTGGCACGCCGACCGTCTCAAGCGAGAAGATGACCACGTGCTCGTGCAAGACGCGGTTGTGCTCGACGTTGTAGCGCAGAGCGAGCGGCGTCGTGTCGCCCTCGGCGTGCAGGAACACCGCGCTGCCGGGCACCCGGACGGGGGGGTCGGGGGAGTCGTCGAGCGCCGAGACGAACTCCTGGAGCGAGCCCTCCTCCTCGCTTCGGTTGCGCGTGACGATGTCGCGGCCGCGTCGCCACGTCATCAGCAGCACGAACAGGACGAAGCCGATCACGAGCGGGAACCAGCCACCTGAGACGATCTTGGTGATGTTGGCGGCGAAGAACGAGAGGTCGACGAACAGGAAGCCCACGGCCCCCGCGAGCACGAGCCAGAGTGGCTTGTGCCACAGCATCCGCACCACCACGAAGAAGAGCACCGTGTCGATCGCGAGCGTCCCGGTCACCGCGATCCCGTACGCCGAGGCCAGCGCCGAGGAGGAGCCGAAGCCGACCACGAGCGCGACTATGGCCACGAAAAAGGACCAGTTCACGGCCGGGATGTAGATCTGCCCGATCGCCTTCTCGGAGGTCTGTCTGATCGCCAAGAACGGCAGGAACCCGAGCTGGACGGCCTGGCGCGTGACCGAGAAGGCGCCCGAGATGACGGCCTGCGAGGCGATCACCGTGGCGAGCGTCGCGAGCAGCACCAGCGGGATTTGTCCCCAGCCGGGGGCGAGCAGGAAGAACGGGTTGTCCGCTGCGCCGCGATCTGACACCAGCAGGACCCCCTGGCCCATGTAGTTGAGCAGCAGCGCCGGGAGCACGAGCCCGAACCAGGCACGGCGGATCGGCGGACGGCCGAAGTGGCCCATGTCGGCGTAGAGCGCCTCGGCGCCCGTCACCGCCAGGACGACCGAACCGAGCGCCAGGAACGCGATCGAGCCCTGGTCGAGGAAGAACGCGACCCCGTAGGTCGGCGACAGCGCCTTGAGGATCGACGGCTCCTCGATCACCCTGATGAGGCCCAGCACGCCGATCGAGCTGAACCAGACCAGCATCACCGGCCCGAACAGTCGCCCGACCACGCCGGTGCCGAAGTGCTGGAAGACGAACAGGGTCGTGAGGATGGCCAGCGCGATCGGGATTACGAACCGCTCGAGGCCGGGCGCCGCGACCTGCAGGCCCTCGACGGCCGAGAGCACGGAGATCGCCGGCGTGATCATTCCGTCGCCGTAGAAGAGCGCCGCGCCGAAGACGCCGAGCGCGATCAAGAGCCACTTCCCGCGCGACGTCTTCATCGACGCGCCCTGGTTGAGCGAGATCAGCGCCATGATCCCGCCCTCGCCGCGGTTGTCGGCGCGCATGATCAACAGCACGTACTTGACGCTCACGATGATCGTGATCGCCCAGAAGACGAGCGACAGGACGCCGTAGACGCTCGCGGGATCGGGCGTGAGCCCGTGCTGCTCGCTGAAGGTCTCCTTCATCGCGTACAGCGGGCTCGTGCCGATGTCCCCGAAGACGACGCCGAGCGCCCCGAGTGTGAGCGCAGCCGCCCCGCCGCGCACGGGCGGGGCACTCGGCTTGGGCGAGCCGGTAGGCGCGGCTACCGCCGAGGCTCGTGCGTCACGGTCTCGAACGGCGGCTTCCAGGCGCTTGGCTTGAGCAGCGTCAGCTCGCAGAAGTAGCCGTCCGGATCGCTGAGCATCGCATGGCAAGGTATCCGAAGCGCGTGGGCTCGCGTCTAGCCGAGCAGGTCCTCCACCACCGCCCTGGCCGCGAGATAGCCGGGCGCGCCTGTCACCGCGCCGCCGGGGTGAGCTCCGGAGCCCGCCAGGTAGAGGCCCTCGACACCGCCGAAGCGCCGCGGTCCGGGGCGGTCCTCGAGCACTTGTCCGGGCAGCATCTCGCCATGGAAGATGTGGCCGCCGGTGAGGCCGAAGCGCTGCTCGAGCTCGCGCGGGCCGAGGGCAAGGTGCGCGAGGATCCGGTCGGGGAGGCCCGGGCACACCTGCGAGAAGCGGGCGACGCAGAGGTCGGCCGCGGCGTCGACGTCGACGTCGGCTGGAAAGCACTGGCAGAACAGCGACAGCACATGGCGGCCGGGCGGGGCGAGCGTCGGATCGGCCGCGGTCTGGCAGGCGGCCTCGATCCAGGGCGTTTCGGGCAGGCGCCCGGCACGGGCGTCGGGCGCCGCCGATCCGAGATCCTCAAGCGTAAAGCCGATGTCGATGGCTCCGCGCCAGGGCTCGGGACCCGGCCAGGCCGGGAAGTCCGGCAGCCCGTCCAGCAGCAGCATCACCTTCACCACCGGCCCGGCCTGTCGCCAGCCCTGGGGGGCGCTCGCGTCGGCGAGCGCCGACGTGCGCAGCGGGTCGGCGTTCGAGAGCACGGCCCGGGCGCGCACCTCGCCGGTGGCGAGGACGACGCCCCTGGCCAGCCCATCCTCGACGGCGATCCGCTCCACGGGCGCGCCCACGTTGATCCGCGCGCCGGCTGCCTCGGCCGCGCGCCGCAGCGCCTGCGTGACCGCGCCCATGCCCCCGCGCGCGTAGCCCCAGGCCCCGGGCGGGGAGGTGGCCTCGCCGAGCTCGTGGTAGAAGCCGACGAAGGCGGTGCCGGGATCCCCGGGACCGGCCAAGGTCCCGATCAGCCCCTGCAGGGCAAACGGCACGCGCACCTCGGGCGAGGGGATGCCCTCGAGCTCGGAGGCGATCGAGCCATCGAGGATGCCCGCTCCGACGGCCTCGAGCCAGCGCTCGCGGTCTGGCGGCTCGAGCATCAGCGGGCGTGCGCGGCGAGCCGCCTCCTCCCAGCGCTCGGCCCAGTCGGCGTAGCCGGCGGCGTCCGCGCGCGACCAGTCGCGCTCGAGCTGGGCGTGCGTGCGCCGGCGATCGGACCATGTCACCACCTTGCGGCCGTCCGGCTGCGGGGCGAACAGGTACGGCTCGTGCACCTCGACCCGCAACCCGTGGCGCTCGAGCTCGAGCTCGCGCATGATCCGGCCGCGCAGCAGCGACAGCGTGTAGGCGGCGGGCGAGGCGCGCACCCCCGGCCACAGCTCCTCGGTGACGCACGCGCCGCCGACGACGTCGCGGCGCTCGAAGACCTCCACCGTGAGCCCGGCGCGAGCGAGGTAGGCCGCTGCGACGAGGCCGTTGTGCCCGGCGCCGATCACGCAGGCGTCGACCGAACGGGCGCTCAGCTCGACCGCCGGCTAGCAGCCGTCGATGTCGCAGCTCGCGCCGGTCGGGACGACCGCCAGCCCTGGCCGTGCATCCCACGCGCTCTGAAGCAGCTCTCCGAGGACCTCGGCCGGCTGCGCTCCGGCGGCGCCGACGGCGCGGTCGACCACGAAGAACGGCACGGCGCTGATCCGCAGCGACGCTGCCGTGCGCTCGTCGTCGCGGACCTCCGCGGCGAAGCGGTCGGTCTCGAGCACGTCGCGCACGCCGTCCTGCGGCAGGCCGACCTCGAGCGCCAGCCGCTCGAGCACCGCCGGGTCGCCGATCGGCTCCCCTTGCGTGAGGTAGGCGCACATCAGGCGCTCCTTGAGCGCGTCCTGGAGCTCGTGGGCCGCCGCCAGGTGCAGCAGCCGGTGGGCGTCGAAGGTGTTGCCGCCGCGGGCGAGGTCGAAGCGGAAGTCGAGCCCGACCCCTGCGGCCACCTGCGTCATGCCGCGCTGCATCTCGAGCGCCTGCGCACGGCTCGTGCCGTACTTCTCGGAGAGGTGGGTGGCGCCGTCGACCGGGCGCTCGCGCGGCGCGTGCGGATCGAGCTCGAAGCTCCGCCAGGTGACGCGAACCGCGTCTCGGTGCTCGAACGCGGCGAGCGCGGCCTCGAAGCGGCGCTTGCCCACGTAGCACCACGGACAGGCGATGTCGGACCAGATCTCGGCGTGCACCGGCGCTTCCCTCCTCTGGGCTGGCGGCATTCCAGGGACTCCAGCGAGGGTAGCGTCGGCACGACCGGGGCCCGGGGCGTCGCGGTCTCGTCTAGGTTGAGCCGCGTGGCGGGGGCAGACATCATCGATGGCGCCGCCCTGGCGGCGCGGGTGCGCGAGCGCGTCGCCGCGGAGGTCTCCCAGCTCGCGTCGAGGGGAGGGGTCGCGCCCGGCCTGGCGACGGTCCTCGTGGGTGAGGATGAGGCGTCACAGGTCTACGTGCGACGCAAGCGCGAGGCATGCGAGCAGGTGGGCATCCGATCCTTCGACCACGACGTCGCGGCCGACGTCACGCCCGAGGAGCTTGCCGAGCTGCTCTCGCGCCTGAACGGCGACGAGGGCGTGCACGGGTTGCTGCTCCAGCTCCCGCTCCCGCCGGAGCTCGATCAAGATGAGATGACGGCGCTGATCAGCCCGCGCAAGGACGTCGACGGCTTGACGCCCGTGAACGCCGGCCTGCTGATGCACGGCCGCCCGGGGCTCGTGCCGTGCACCCCGGCGGGAGTGATCGAGTTGCTGCACCACGCCGGCACGGAGCTCGCAGGCGCGCACGCCGTCGTGCTCGGTCGCTCGATCCTGGTCGGGCGCCCCCTCGCGGCGCTGCTGCTGGGCGAGAACGCGACGGTCACGACCTGTCATTCGCAGACGCGCGACCTGGCCGGGGTCTGCCGCAGCGCCGACGTGCTCGTGGCCGCGGTCGGGTCGCCGAAGATGGTCGGGGCCGACATGGTCAAGGAGGGCGCGACCGTGATCGACGTCGGCATCAACCGCACCGACGAAGGCCTGGTCGGCGATGTCGACTTCGACGCCGTCAGCGAGCGTGCGCGAGCGATCACGCCCGTGCCGGGTGGCGTCGGGCCGATGACGATCGCGATGCTCCTCGCCCAGACGGTGGCCGCAGCGCGGCTCCCGCGCCCGCCCGCCCTGGGGTAAGCCGACCGCGGGACTGACGGCTCCACCCAGGCGCCAGATCGGGTTTACTCCGCTCCTTGCACACGAGCCGGCGCGTTGAACGCGGGGACGGGAGACGACGATGGCGAGCTACGACGAGACATACCGGCGAAGCCTCGAGGACCCGGAGGGCTTCTGGGGTGAGGCGGCGGCGGCGATCGACTGGACGAAGGCGCCCGAGACGGTTCTCGACGACTCGCGCTCTCCGTTCACGCGCTGGTTTCCCGACGGCGAGCTGAACACCTCGTACAACGCGCTCGATCGCCACGTCGAGGCGGGTGACGGCGATCGCACGGCGCTGATCTACGACAGCCCCGTCACCGACACGGTTCGCCGCTACACCTACGCCGAGGCGCTCGGCGAGGTCGCGCGCCTGGCGGGCGCCCTGGCCGGGCTCGGCGTGACGAAGGGCGACACCGTGCTGATCTACATGCCGATGGTGCCCGAGGCCGCCTTTGCCATGCTCGCGTGCGCGCGCCTCGGCGCCGTGCATTCGGTCGTCTTCGGCGGCTTCGCGCCCAACGAGCTCGCCGTCCGGATCGAGGACGCGAAGCCGCGCGTCCTGCTCGCGGGATCGTGCGGCGTCGAGGGGAGCCGCACCATCCCCTACAAGCCGCTCGTCGACCGGGCGATCGAGCGCTGCGATCACAAGCCGGAGCGCGTCGTGATCCTGCAACGTCCCGAGTGCGAGGCGGAGCTCGGCGAGGGGGAGCTCGACTGGAAAGAGCTGGTCGTGGACGCCTCGCCGGCCGATCCGGTCCCGGTCGCCGGCAGCGATCCGCTCTATATCCTCTACACGTCGGGCACGACCGGCCTGCCCAAGGGCGTCGTGCGCGACAACGGCGGGCACGCGGTGGCGCTGCGCTGGAGCATGGAGAACATCTACGACGTAGGTCCCGGCGACATCTGGTGGACGGCGTCAGACGTCGGCTGGGTCGTCGGGCACTCCTACATCGTCTACGCGCCGCTGCTCACGGGCGCGACGACCGTGATGTTCGAGGGCAAGCCCGTCGGCACGCCGGACGCCGGCGCGTTCTGGCGTGTGATCGCAGACCACGGCGTGCGCAGCCTCTTCACCGCGCCGACCGCGATGCGCGCGATCAAGAAGGAGGATCCGCGCGGCGAGCGCGTCTCGGACTACGACCTGTCGCGCTTCGAGCAGCTGTTCCTCGCCGGCGAGCGGCTCGACCCGGAGACCTACGAGTGGGCCTCCGAGCTGCTTGACGTGCCCGTCGTCGACCATTGGTGGCAGACCGAGACCGGCTGGGCGATCGCCTCGAACTTCATGGGCCTCGAGCGCCTGCCGATCAAGGCCGGCTCTCCGACGAAGCCGGTTCACGGCTACGACGTGCAGATCCTCGACGAGCAGGGCGAGCCCGTCGAGCAGGGGGGCGAGGGGGAGATCGCGATACGACTTCCGCTCCCGCCTTCGACGCTCACGACGCTGTGGCACGACGAGGCGCGCTTCGAGGAGTCCTACATGTCGGCCTATCCCGGCTTCTACGCCACCGGCGACGGGGGCTATTTCGACGAGGACGGCTACCTGTTCGTGATGGGGCGCACCGACGACGTGATCAATGTCGCCGGCCATCGCCTCTCGACCGGGGCGATGGAGGAGGTGCTCGCCCGCCACGCGGACGTCGCCGAATGCGCCGTGGTGGGCGCCGCCGATGAGATGAAGGGCCAGGTGCCGATCGGCTTCGTCGTGCTCAAGTCAGGCGTCGACCGCGACGAGGAGGAGCTCCGCGGCGAGCTGAAGGAGATGGTGCGCGACGAGATCGGCGCGATCGCCTCGCTCAAGGAGCTGATGGTCGTGTCGAAGCTGCCGAAGACCCGCTCCGGCAAGGTGCTGCGGGCGATTATCCGCCAGATCGCCGACGGGCGCGAGTACGAGGTGCCGTCGACGGTCGAGGATCCGGGCGCGCTCGAGGAGATCGACGAGACGCTGACGGCCGCGCGGAGCTAGATCACGCCTCGCCCGGTCGCACGAGGCCCGTCTCGTACGCGGTCACGACGGCCTGGGCGCGGCTGCGAAGCCCGAGCTTGCCGAGGATCCGGTTGACGTGCGTCTTCACGGTTGCGAGGCTGACGAAGAGCGTCGCCGCGATCTCGTCGTTGGCGAGGCCGCGCGCGATCAGCGTGAGAACCTCGCGCTCTCGCCCGGTGAGCTCGCGCAGCTCCTCGGCGGTGCCAGGCGGTGGGCGGCGTCGTGCGGCCGCCTCGAGCACTGGAGCTGGCGCGTCGTGCTGGTCGGCTATGGCCTAGCGAGCGTCGGCCTGATCGCTGCCGGCTTCGCGGTGCTCTTGGGCTCGGCGCCGGACAGCGATGCGCTGAATACCGTCTTCCTCGCGCTGATGGTACCGGGGATGCTGATCAGCA
>Ga0136610_1000431_pt1 | contig 12316 bp, 10 predicted proteins | sample AntDrymUQ1342206_2_FD_104804 | JGI IMG/M metagenome (GOLD analysis project Ga0136610, IMG submission 104804) | Polar desert sand microbial communities from Dry Valleys, Antarctica - metaG UQ134 (22.06) | ecosystem: Environmental > Terrestrial > Soil > Desert | place: Antarctica: Dry Valley...
CACACGCACCACGCGGTGCAGCTCGACCGCCGGCCGGCGCCAGTCGAGACGCCGCTCGTCGGGCGAGATCTTGTGCGCGTACGTGACGTCGCCGTGCTGGGGCTCAGGCTCGCCGAGACCGGCAGCCAGCCGATCGACGAGCAACCTCGTCCCGAGGTCCACCAGTTCCCTGCGCAGCTCATCGGCGGTCGTCTCCGAGCCGATCGGAACCTCCGCCCTGGCGTACACGGCACCGGTGTCGAGCCCCTCCTCGACGTCCATCACGCAGACGCCGGTGACGTCGTCGCCAGCGAGAATCGCACGCTCCACGGGCGCTGCTCCGCGCCAACGGGGCAGCAGCGAGAAGTGCAGGTTCACCATCGGCAACGCGGCAAGCACGGCTCCAGGGATGATCCGCCCGTAGGCGACCACGACTCCGAGCTCGGCACCGGCGTCGACAAGATCGGCCATGTCGTGACTGACGCGAAGGCCGAGGTCGAGCGCCGCCTGCTTCACCGGACTGGGACTGGTACGGCCACCGCGCCCCCGGCGGGCATCCGCTCGCGTCTCGACGAGGGCGATGTCGTGGCCGGCCTCGTGCAATGCCAGCAACGGCGGCACCGACATCTCAGGCGTGCCGAGGTAGGCCAGCCGCACGGATCAGCGCAGGCGGAGGCGGCGACGTTCGGGCACCGGCGCGTCAGGAGCCTCGGAGATCGAGCGGAACTCAGCCAGCGCCGCCTTGCGCTGATCGGGCGTCATCCGGTCGAACATCAGCACCCCGTCGAGGTGGTCGATCTCGTGCTGGAACAGCCGGGCCTCCAGCTCGTCGGCCTCGATCTCGATCGTCTCGCCGTCGAGCCCGACGCCACGCATCAGCACCTCTTTGGGACGCAGCATCTCGACGTACAGCCCGGGGATCGACAAGCACCCCTCGTCGTAGAGCCACTCCCCCGACGACTCGACGATCTCGGGGTTGAGCACCACGAGCGGTTGCTCGCCGAGGTCCCAGACGAAGATCTGTTTGCGTACGCCGATCTGGGGGGCGGCGAGGGCAATGCCGTTGCCCAACGAGTACAGCGTCTCGAACATGTCGTCGACCAACCGGACCACCTTGGCGTCGATGTCGTCGACGGGCGTTGCCGCCGACTTGAGCACCGGGTCCCCGAACGTCCGGATCTGGTACGACATGCGTGTCAGGCTATCCGTCCGATGCCGCACTATTTCGACGAACAGCCGGCGTCGAGCTCTGATCCACGCACCGTGGACGTCGACCTCGGCGACGTCCGTTTCGCGCTGACCACCGATCGTGGCGTCTTCAGCCACGGCACGCTCGACACCGGCACTGCCCTGCTGCTGAGCGACGCCCCCTCACCGCCGGGGCATGGGGAGCTCGTCGACATCGGCTGCGGCACAGGCGCCATCGCCCTGGCGCTGGCCCTGCGATCACCGTCCGCCCGCGTGTGGGCCGTCGACGTGAACGAGCGGGCCCGAGACCTGACGAGGGGCAACGCCGAGCGCAACGGCGTCTCGAACATCCGTGTCGTCTGCCCCGCCGACGTGCCCCTCGACATGCGCTTCGACGCCCTCTGGTCCAACCCGCCGATCCGCATCGGCAAACCGGCGCTGCACGAGCTGCTCGCCGGCTGGCTGGCCCGGCTCACCACCGAAGGAACGGCCACGCTGGTCGTGCAGCGCAACCTCGGCGCCGACTCGTTACACCGCTGGCTGCAGGCGAATGGCTGGCCGACAGAACGGCTTGGGTCGTCGAAGGGCTTCCGCTTGTTACACGTCACACAGAACCACTGACCCCGATCCGCTCCGCCGCCATCTGTCAGGCCCGGGGTGGATCGACCTCGATACGCAGCCGGGAGCGCGCCGGGCGAGCGGTCGTGATGAGCACCGTCCCGAGTTGCTCCCAATCCGGCGCCCGGACGAGGAACTGCGCCGCCGCACCAGGCCGCGGACCCACTGTGACCAATTCACGCGGCAGGGCGGCGGCGAACTCCGCAGCGCCCGCTCCGCTCACAGATGCCAGGGCCGCATACGGCGGCAACCTCAGCTCCTCGCGGCGTGACGACTCGACGCGCGCCATGCGCCCAGGATCAGCCAGCAGCACGGCTCGCAGCACCTCGTGGCGGGGCAGGTACGTCTGCACCAGCACGCGGCCCCCGCCCGCCCGCGGCCCGACGAGGCGAGCCGCCCGGACCAGCAGCGCCATCGCCTGTTCGCTGGCGCGGTAGCGCGGGGCCAACAACTCCGCGTCGATGTCGAGAAACGCCACGACGTCCGCCCGGTCCACCCGGTGCAGCACCGCCTCGGTCCCCACGTACACGCCGGCGGCCGGCGGAGGGTCGTCATCGTCACCCGTGACGACCACCGCCTGGCGGCTCGCGGCGGCGGCGATCTCCTCTCGCAGCCGGGCAACACCGGGTCGCAAGTTGGCGAAGCCCGTCCCGCCGCACTGCTGACACACAGCTGGCCGATCGAGGCCGCAGCGGCCGCACGAGAAGCGCCGATCGTCGCCGACGTGCACAGCGGCTCCACAGCGCTCACAGCGGGCGAGCGCCCGGCAGGTGCGGCAAGCCACGATTCGCGCCCGTCCCTTGGCGTTGTGCACACACACCACCGTGCGCTCCTGATCGCGCAGCGCGGCGATCAGTGGTGACGTCAACATCGACGTCTTCCACGGCTCGTCGCGGGTGCGGTCCACCAAGTCGACGAGCGGCCACGCTGCTCTCGAGTCCGCCACCGACGGCCGCCGCACCGAGCCCGCAGCCCAATCCAACGCCGTGACGGTCGGTGACGGTGACACGAGCACCACCAACGCCCCGGCTTGGCGGGCACGCTCGACGGCGACGTCGCGAGCGTGCCACGTGGGGCTGCGCTCCTCCTGCAGGGCCTCGGCGTGCTCGTCGGCGACGATCACCACGGCCAGCTCAGGGCACGGAGACCACACTGCCGTCCGCGTCCCGACCACCACCTGGACGCCACCGTTCGCTGCGGCCCATTCGTCGGGCACCAGCGAAACGTGGACGTTGCAGCGCCGCAGCCGAGCGGCCAGCAACCGACTCTGGTCAACACCTGGCACCACGACGATCGTCGGGCCGTGCATCATGGCCGCAGCGACGATCGGCACCAGGTCGGCACCCGGCCCGACCACCAGCACTCCGCCGCCGCCCGCCATGAGCTCCGCCGCACCTGGATCTCGCGGCTCGGGTGCCGGTTCGGCGGGACGCCGGGATGGGACGGTCGTGACTGCCCGCAGCGGCGAGGCCGCCACGAGGAACGGCCGCAGACCCCTGGCCGCCCATCGCCGCCGCGCCCATCTGGCCAGCGCAACGACATCGCTTTGCGGGCCGCGTCCTGTGATCTTGGCGATCGGTCGCAGGCGGTCGATCGCAACGTGACCGTCGTGCTCAGCGATGTCGAGCACCCAGCCTCCCACTCGGCGTCCGTGCAACGACACGCGCACGATGTCGCCGAGCTGTAGCAGCGGACCCATCTCGTCAGGGACGAGGTAGTCGAACTCCTTGTCGATGCCCGTGACGTCGGGCAGCACCTTGGCGACGAGCGGCGCCGCTGTCACACGCCGATCGCGGAGGACAGCTCCTCGAGCCGGCTCGTGTGCTCCCAGGTGAAGTCGGCTCCCCTGCGGCCGAAGTGGCCGTACGCAGCGGTGCGCCGGTAGATCGGTCGCAGCAGGTCGAGGTCGCGCACGATCGCTCCTGGACGCAGGTCGAACACCTCGGTGACGCCCTTGACGATGATCTCGGGATCGACGCTATGGGTGCCGAACGTCTCCACGAGGATGCTGATGGGCTGGGCCATGCCGATGGCGTAGGCGACCTGTACCTCGCAACGCTCTGCGGCTCCGGAGGCCACGACGTGCTTGGCGACCCAGCGAGCGGCGTAGGCGCCGGAGCGGTCGACCTTGCTCGGGTCCTTTCCACTGAAGGCGCCGCCGCCGTGGCGGCCCATGCCACCGTACGTGTCGACGATGATCTTGCGCCCGGTGAGGCCGGCGTCGGCGTGAGGTCCGCCGAGCACGAAGTTGCCCGTCGGGTTGACGTACACCTTGAAGTCGTCGTCGGCGAACTGGTCGGGGATCGTCGGGTTGATGACCTGTTCGATCAGGTCGGGCCTGATCACAGAATCGCGGTCGACGCCGTCTTGGTGCTGGGTCGAGATCAGCACGGCTCGCAGCGCCACCGGCTTGCCGTCCTCGTAGTCGAACGTCACCTGCGTCTTTCCGTCTGGGCGCAGGTACGGCAGCTGACCGGACTTGCGCACCTCGGCCAGCCGTTCGGCGAGACGGTGGGCGGTCCAGATCGGCAGCGGCAGCAGGTCCTCGGTCTCGTTGCAGGCGTAGCCGAACATCATCCCCTGGTCGCCGGCACCCTGTGCGTTGAGCTGGTCCTCCCCGGCTTTGCCGCCGCGCAACTCCTCGCTGGTATCGACGCCTCTTGCGATGTCAGGGCTCTGCTCGTCGATCGACACGATGACGCCGCACGTCTTGCCGTCGAACCCGAACAACGGGTTGTCGTAGCCGATGTCGTTGATCGTCTCGCGTGCCAGCTTCGGGATGTCGACGTAGGCCGTCGTGGACACCTCACCGGCGATCACGCAAAGACCCGTCGTCAGCAGCGTCTCGCAGGCAACCCGGCCGTGCGGATCCTCGGCCAGGATGGCGTCGAGCACCGAGTCGCTGATCTGATCGGCCATCTTGTCCGGGTGACCTTCGGTCACGCTCTCGGAGGTGAAAGTCCAGCGGGGCACAGGTTTCTCCAGGGTCGATGTCTGATGGGTGGTGGTCGGTGGCGGCGGTCAGCCCGGCGCGTCCTGGCGTGCCGCAACGACGGCATCGAGGACATGCGCGGCGATCACCCGCTTTTCGGCTCGCGCCACGCTACTCGCCGGATGGTCCTTTCGGATGATGGTCACGGCGTTGGTGTCGTGGCCGAACCCGACGAGTGGAGCACTGACATCGTTGGCCACGATGACGTCGAGGCCCTTGTGGCGCAACTTGGCGGTGGCGTTGACCACGACGTCCTCGGTCTCGGCGGCAAACCCGACGATGGTCTGCCCGGGACGTCTCGCTGCCGCCACGCCGGCCAGGATGTCGACCGTCGGCTCCAGCACGATCTCGGGCACGCCATCGCGCTTCTTCAGCTTGTCGGACGCTGCCACCTTTGGCCGGAAGTCGGCGACCGCCGCCGCCATCACGACCACGTCCACGCTCGAGGCTGCCTTGAACACGGCGTCTGCCATCTGCTCGGCCGTCTCGACTCGCTCCACTGCCACGCCGGAGGGCACGCCGGAGGGCACGTCGGGCTCGACCGTGGTGATCAACGTCACTGCGGCGCCGCGAGCATGGGCCTCAGCGGCGATGGCATGGCCCTGCTTGCCCGAGCTGCGGTTGGCCAGCACCCGCACAGGATCGATCGGTTCGCGGGTGCCACCTGCCGTGACCAGCACCGACAAGCCGTCGAGACGCTTCACCGATGGCGCCGGGCTGTCAGAGCGGCAGGTCGTCACGTCGATCACCCTGGCCACGATGTCGGCAGGTTCAGCCATTCGCCCGACCCCCGAGTCACCACCGGCCAGACGTCCGCTGCCAGGGCCTACCAACTCCACGCCCCGCGACATCAGCGTGGCGATGTTGTGCACGACCGCAGGATGTTCCCACATCTCGGTGTGCATGGCCGGCGCCAGCACGACGGGTGCCGTCGTGGCGATCAACGTGTTCGTGAGCAGATCGGTTGCCAGCCCGTTGGCGTAGGCACCGATCAGCCTCGCAGTCGCAGGGGCCACGACGATCACGTCGGCCCGCCGGCCGAGACGGGTGTGGGGGATCGGGTCGGGCCCTTCCCACATGCTGGTCATGACCGGTTCACTGGCAAGGGCGCTCAGCGTCGTGGCGCCGATGAAGCGCCCGGCCGAAGCAGTCATCACCGGCACCACGTAGGCACCGGCATCGATCAGGCGCCGCAGCACGTCGACCGCCTTGTAGGCGGCAATGCCGCCCGACACGCCGAGGACGATCGTGCGTCCGGCGAGCGCGCTCATCGAAAGGCCTTGCAGGGCCTAGTTGGTGTCGGCCGCTGCCGCGGTGTCCTCGGCCGGGGCATCTTCGGCGTCACCGTCGACCGGTTCTGGCAGCTCGGCCCAGGCGATCTTGTCGGCGGCGATCTCTTCGAAGGCGATGCTCAGCGGCTTTCGTGACACCGACGACACCTGCGGAGGCACCATGTGGCCGAGACCCTCTCCGAGCTGGTTGAAGTAGGCGTTGATGTGGCGGGCCCTGCGGGCACCGAGCGTCACCAGGCCGAACTTCGATTCCACTCGACCGAGCAGCTCCTCGATGCCGGGGTTCACCATCGTGTCGTGCGAGCGCTCCATGTGCGCAGTCTACCGGGAGCGGGACGATTCGATGATGGCCAGCAGCTCGTCCACGGTGGTGTACAGGTCATCGTTCACGACCACGTGGTCTGCGACCGCCAACCCAGCCGGCTCTTCGTTCTCGGCCTTGCGAAGGCGGGCCTGAACCCGGTCGTCGGGGTCGCCCCGACCGCGCAAGCGGCGTTCCTGCTCGGCGCGAGATGGTGGCAGTACGAAGATCATCACCGCGTCGGGATGTCGCTTCTTGACCTGGCAGGCGCCGTCGAGTTCGATCTCGAGCACGACGTCACGATCGCCGACCGCATCGGGTTCTGGCACCGGGGTGCCGTAGTAGTTGCCGAGGAACTCCGTCCACTCGACGAATCCGCCTCGTTCGATGTGACGTTCGAACTCGGCGGCGTCGGTGAACCGGTAGTCGTCGTCGGTCTCACCGGGCCGCTGGCGACGCGTCGTCCACGAGCGGCTGAGCCAGAGCCCCCGATCGCGTCGTACGAGCGCATCGACGATGGTGCCCTTTCCGACCCCACCGGGTCCGGACACCACGATGATCAGCGGAGCACCCGGCGAAGCGGGCTCAGCCACCGAGGGCGTTGAGGAGCGCTTGGCGCTGCTTGGCCCCGAGACCCTGCACCCGACGGTTGTCGGCGATCTCCAGCTCCTCCATCAGCTTGCGGGCCTTCACCTTGCCGACCCCTGGCAGGGATTCCAGCATGGAGACGACCTTCAGCTTGGCCATGTTCTGGTCCTCGGAGTCAAGCGCGTCTCTGAGGGTGATGGAGCCCATCTTCAGGCGCTGTTTGATCTCGGCGCGTGCGGCACGGGCCTCGGCGGCCTTGGCGAGGGCTGCCGCCCGCTGCTCGGGTGTCAACTGCGGAGGTGTTGCCATGCCTGTCACGGTAGCGCGCTGCTTCGCTGCAGGTCGCGCCACTCGTCGAGCACTCGCCGTGGAGCAGCCGGGTCGGCGAACGTGGCCGTGCCCACCTGCACGGCGCACGCCCCGGCCAGCAAGAACTCGGCGACGTCCCAGCCGCTGCGTACACCACCCACGCCGACGATCGGAAGATCGGGGTGTGCCTGGTGGACGTCGTGCACGGCACGTACGGCGATCGGATGGATCGCAGGGCCCGACAGGCCCCCGCCTCCTGCGGCCAGCGCCGGTCGTCGCGTCTCGCGGTCGAAGGCCATCCCCAGCAGGGTGTTGATGCAGGTCACGGCGTCCGCACCGGCGTCGCCAACAGCCGCCGCCACGTCGACGATGCGGTCGGTGTTGGCGCTCAGCTTGGCCCATCGCGGTCGTCCGCAGGCAGCCGTGGCCTCGATCACCTCGGCCGCCAGGTGCGGATCATGGGCGAACATCGACGAGCGGCCCTCGAGGTTCGGGCACGACAGGTTGACCTCGACGGCCACGACGGCGGATGGTGCCGCCGCCAGGAGCTCGGCCGCCCGCCGGTAGTCGGCGAGGCTCCGACCCCAGATGCTGGCCACGATGGTCGCCCCAGATCGCTCCAGTTCCGGAACCACGTGCTCGAGCCAGTACGGGATCCCGGGACCCTGCAGCCCGACGGCGTTGAGCATCCCCGACGTGGTCGGATGCAGGCGGGGAGCCGGGTGACCTGCCCATTCGTAGGCTGCCAGCGATTTCACGACGAGGGCGCCGAGCGACGACAGGTCGAAGTAGCGGCCCAGCTCGGTGCCGTAGCCGGCCGTGCCCGACGCCGTCATCACCGGGTTCTTCAGCGTGACGGAGCCGACGTTCACGACCGCATCTGGTGCAGCTCTTGCAAGGACTTCACGTCGATCGGCCGGGATCGCGCCTCGGCCAGGCCGCGTACGGCGGCGAGCGCGGCATCGACGGTGGTCACGCATGCCACTCGATGGAGGCTCGCCGCCTTGCGGATGTGCTCGCCGTCGCTGCGCCCGACGCCGCCCTCTGGCGTGTTGACGACGAAGCTGACCTTGCCGGCGGCGATCAGGTCGACAGCGGTCTTGCCATGCCCGTCGCTGACCTTCGCCAGCACCTCGTCGACGGGTTGGCCGAAGCGTGCAAGGTGCTCGGCGGTGCCCTTCGTGGCCACGATGCCGAGGCCCAGCTCGCGCAGCCGTTTGGCGACCACCAGGCCAGCCGGCTTCTCGGGATCGGCCAGGCTCAGGAACACGGTGCCGTCTGTTGGCAGGATCGTGCCTGCCGCCAACTCTGCCTTGTAGAACGCCCGGCCGAACGACGTGTCGATGCCCATCACCTCCCCGGTGGAGCGCATCTCGGGTCCCAGCGCCGGGTCGACCTCGGGAAACCGGGAGAACGGCAACACGGCTTCTTTGACGGCGACGATGCCGCCGCCGTCGAGCACCGACGGTCTCACCAGGCCCTCGTAACGTAGCTCGGCGAGTGTGGCTCCGAGCATCACCCGTGTCGCTACCTTTGCCAGCGGCACACCCGTGGCCTTGGCCACGAACGGCACGGTGCGGCTGGCACGTGGGTTGGCCTCGATGACGTACACCGTGGCGCCGGTGACGGCGAATTGCACGTTGATCGGGCCCCGCACGTCGAGGCGGTCGGCGATGGCGGCCGTGTACGCCTCGATCACCTCCACGACCCACGATGGCAACGTCTGGGGTGGTATGGCGCAGGCCGAGTCGCCCGAATGCACGCCAGCTTCCTCCACGTGCTCCATCACGCCGCCGATCAGCACCTCGCCCGTGTGGTCGCGCACGGCGTCGACATCGACCTCGACGGCGTCGTCGAGGAAGCGGTCGATCAGCACCGGCCGCTCCGCTGACAGGCCGCCCTCGCGACCGAGGCTCCCGAACCCGGCCACCTCGGCCATGGCCACAGCCAGCTCGTTGCGGTCGTGCACGATCTGCATGCCGCGGCCGCCGAGCACATAGCTCGGGCGCACGAGCACGGGGAAGCCGATCGGCTCGACGATCTGCAGTGCTTCCTCGAGGTCGATCGCCGTGCCGCCCGGCGGCTGGGGGATGCGCAGCTCCTCGCACAGAGCACTCCACTTCTCGCGGTCCTCGGCCAGATCGATCGACGCAGGTGCCGTGCCGGCGACCATGTCGACAGGGATGCCCGACGCCAGTTTCAGCGGCGTCTGCCCGCCGAGCGACAGGATCACCTTCGGCGCAACACCTCCTGCGGCCGCGGTCTCGGCGCTGAGCACGTGGTGTACGTCTTCGGCCGTGAGCGGCTCGAAGTACAGCCGGTCGGACGTGTCGTAGTCGGTCGACACGGTCTCGGGGTTGCAGTTGATCATCACCGTCTCGAACCCGGCGTCGCGTAGAGCGAAGCTGGCATGCACGCAGCAGTAGTCGAACTCGATGCCCTGGCCGATGCGGTTCGGTCCGGAGCCCAGGATCACGACCCGCGGCCGATCTGACGGCCTCACCTCGGACGTGTCCTCCCAGGTGGAGTAGTGGTACGGCGTCTCCGCGGCGAACTCGGCGGCACAGGTGTCGACGGTCTTGTACGTCGGGAACACCCCGGCCGCCTCCCGCGCAGAGCGCACGTCCCCGATGCCCACGCCCCACAGGTGCGCCAGCTGCGCGTCGGCGAAGCCGAGACGCTTTGCGCGGCGCCAGGCCGATCGATCCAGCTCAGCAGGACCGCCGGCCGCCTCCACGTCGTGGCGCTGCTCGACGATGGCCAGCATCTGGTCGAGGAACCACGGGTCGATGGCGCATGAGGCGTGAATCTGCTCCACGGTCAGACCACGGCGCAACAGCTCGCCGACGAGGAAAATCCGTTCGGGCGTGGGGATGGCGACGGCCGCGAGCAGTTCGTCGTCGGTGCGCTCTGCGTACTCGGCCTCCGCCGGATCGGCGTTCAGTCCGAGGCGTCCATGTTCCAGCGAGCGCAACGCCTTCTGCAGACTCTCGGGGAACGTGCGTCCGATGGCCATGGCCTCGCCAACCGACTGCATCTGGGTGCCGAGAACACCGCTCGTACCTGGCAGCTTCTCGAACGCCCACCGCGGCACCTTCGTGACGACGTAGTCGACGACGGGCTCGAAACACGCCGGCGTCGAGCTGGTCGCCGTCCTCGTGATGTCGTTCGGGATCTCGTCGAGCGTGTAGCCGACGGCGAGTTTGGCGGCGATCTTGGCGATCGGGAACCCGGTGGCCTTGGACGCCAGCGCCGACGAGCGCGACACCCGCGGGTTCATCTCGATGATCACCTGACGCCCCGTAGCGGGGTCGAGGGCGAACTGCACGTTCGACCCTCCGGTCTCGACGCCGACGCGGCGGATGCAGGCGAAGGCGTCGTTGCGCATGCGCTGGTACTCGACGTCGCTCAGCGTTTGTGCAGGAGCGACGGTGATCGAGTCGCCGGTGTGCACGCCCATCGGGTCGATGTTCTCGATCGAGCAGATGATCACGCAGTTGTCGGCGCGGTCACGCATCACCTCCAGCTCGTACTCCTTCCAACCGGCGATCGACACCTCGATCAGGATCTCCCCGATCGGGCTGGCGTCCAAGCCTGCCGCCGCCAGCCACTCGAACTCCTCGGGTGTGGCGGCGATGCCGGTCCCCCGCCCACCAAGGATGTAGGCGGGACGGATGATTGCCGGCAGGCCGATCTCGGCGACCACGGCTACGGCCTCTTCGAGCGTGCGGGCCACGCCTGATGCCGGCACGTCGAGCCCGATCTCCAGCATCGCCGCCTTGAACTGCTCGCGGTCCTCCGCCGTGGCGATGGCTGTGGCATCGGCGCCGATCATCTCAGGGGTGCTCGGCTCACCGATCAGCCCATGGCGGTAGAGGTCCATGGCCACGTTGAGGCCGGTCTGGCCACCGAGCGTGGGCAGCACTGCGTCGGGTTGCTCGCGCTCGATGATGCGGGCCAGCACCTCCCACGTGAGCGGCTCGATGTACGTGCGGTCGGCGATGTCCGGGTCGGTCATGATCGTCGCCGGGTTGGAGTTAACCAGGATCACCCGGTAGCCGTCCTCGTTGAGCACGCGGCAAGCCTGCGTCCCCGAGTAGTCGAACTCGCAGGCCTGGCCGATCACGATCGGCCCAGACCCGATGATCAGGATCGAGTGCAGATCGTCGCGTCGTGGCATCAGCCGGTGCCCCGTTCCGCCTGAGGAATCATTGCTGTCGCGAACAGGGCGAACAAGTACTCGCTGTCGTGCGGTCCGGGTCCAGCCTCCGGATGATGCTGTACCGAGAACGCCCTGACATCGTCGACTGCCAAGCCCTCGCACACGCCATCGTTGAGGTTGACGTGGGTGAGCTCCACGCCGGTGGGCAGCGTGTCGGCATCGACGGCGAAGTTGTGGTTCTGGCTGGTGATGTCGATGCGCCCGCTGCGACGGTCCTGCACGGGGTGATTGCCGCCGTGGTGGCCGAATGGCAGTTTCACCGTTTTGGCGCCGAGCGCCCGCCCGAGCAGCTGGTGGCCAAGGCAGATGCCGAAGATCGGCACCTCACCCAGCAGTGCTTCGATCGCCTCGACAGCGTACGGCACGCTGGCTGGGTCGCCAGGTCCGTTGGACAGGAACACGCCGTCGGGCCGACGCGCCAGCACGTCGGCCGCCGCGGTGTTTGCCGGGACCACCTCGACCGAGCCGAACCCGGCGAGACGTCGCAGGGTCGTGCGCTTGATGCCGAAGTCGTACGCCACGACGCGAAACTCACCCTCCGCTCCCACCGTGTAGGGCTCGCCCGTGGTGACCTGGGCGACGAGGTCGATGCCGTCCGTGCCCGGCTCGGCTCGGGCGGCCGCCAGCAGCGTGGCCTCGTCAGCGGTGCCGAACGACCCGGGTAGGGCGCCGGTTTCGCGGATGAGGCGGGTCAGGCGCCGGGTGTCGATGCCGGTGATGCCCGGGATCCCGTACGCACGCAGCAGGTCCTCGAGCCCGGCCGTGGCCCTGCGGTTGCTCGGCCGCCGTGACACATCCCGCACGACGATGCCGCGGCAGAACGGGCG
>Ga0136610_1000432_pt1 | contig 12312 bp, 9 predicted proteins | sample AntDrymUQ1342206_2_FD_104804 | JGI IMG/M metagenome (GOLD analysis project Ga0136610, IMG submission 104804) | Polar desert sand microbial communities from Dry Valleys, Antarctica - metaG UQ134 (22.06) | ecosystem: Environmental > Terrestrial > Soil > Desert | place: Antarctica: Dry Valley...
GAGGTGCCAGCGCTCACCACCACGATCGCCGTCCACAGGGCGATGTACGCGCCGCCGTAGCCACGCACCGCCGAAGCCGCCCACCCCGGCCGGTGTCCGCGCCCGGCGAGTACGCCGCGGAGAACCAGCGCGTACGTGCCGAGCGAGATCGGCAGCAGCCACCAGAGGCGGGCGACGTCCAGCGCGGCCAGCCCGAGCGCAGAGATGCAGACCGCCGCGACCGCGCCGTGGTAGCCGGCGGCTAGGCGCCCGACTCGGCGGCGGTACGCCCGCCACACGACCAGGGGACCGAGCACCACCCCCAGCACACCGGCAGCGACATGGACCGCGAGGACGACGTCGTGGGTCATGGACGGACTATAGTCCGATTCGGACTATTCACAAGTCCCCTGACAGGATCCGGTCGTGACCCCAACCGCTGCGATCGTGCTTGGCCTGCTCGAGCGGCTCGGCGAGGCCTCGGCGTACGACGTCAAGCGGGCCGCCGAGCGCTGGCTCGGCAACTTCTGGAGCACCCCCCACTCGCAGGTGTACCGGACCACCGAGCAGCTCGCCGCCGACGGCTTCCTGGCTGCCCGCCCCGACACCACGGCCGGTGGCCGCGCCCGAACGCTCTACCGCCTCACGCGACGCGGCCGGACGGCCCTGGCCGCCTGGCAGCGCGAACCGCTCGCGGCCCTGCCCGAGCTGCGCGACCCGGCGCTGCTCAAGCTTCACTTCGGTGCCGACCTGGGCACCCTGGCCGGCGCGCAGCTGGCCGCGCATCGCGACCAGCTCGTCGCGTACGAGGCGAGGCAGCGAGAGGACACCGGCGCCGAGCCGCGCGGACCGTGGCTCACCCTGCGCGCCGGGATCCTGCACGAGGAGGTGTGGGTGAGGTTCTGGACCGAGCTGCTCGAGGGTGCCCAGGGTGGGCCGACCCGTCGTGCGGTAGGGCCGTAGGGTCGACGTCGTGAGTACGCAGGGTGCATCCAAAGGGACCTACGTCGAGGAGAGCTTCGAGCGGGACACGCGCTACCTCTCCGCTCGGATCACCACCGACGGAGCGGACGGCTGGCCGGTCGAGCCCGGGCGGTATCGCCTGGTCGTGGCCCGAGCCTGCCCGTGGGCCAACCGGGCGATCATCGCGCGCCGGTTGCTCGGGCTCGAGACCGTCTTGTCGATGGGCGTCGCAGGCCCGACCCACGACGCACGCAGCTGGACCTTCGACCTTGATCCCGGCGGCGTCGACCCTGTGCTCGGCATCGAGCGGTTGAAGGACGCGTACGAGAAGGCGGTCCCGGGCTACGAGCAGGGCATCACGGTGCCAGCGGTCGTCGACATCCCGACCGGTGCAGTGATCACCAACGATTTCAAGCAGATCACGCTCGACCTGTCGACCGAGTGGCGGGACCTTCACCGCGACGGCGCACCAGATCTGTACCCCGAGAACCTGCGGGACGAGATCGACGAGATCATGGAGCTCGTCTACCGCGACGTGAACAACGGTGTCTACGAGGCCGGGTTCGCCGGCACGCAGGCGTCGTACGAGGAGGCATACCACCGGCTCTTCGCGCGCCTCGACGAGTTGTCGGAGCGGCTCGAGGGCCAGCGCTTCCTCGTCGGCGAGACGATCACCGAGGCCGACGTGCGCCTGTTCACCACGCTGGCCCGCTTCGATGCGGTCTACCACGGCCACTTCAAGTGCAACCGGCACAAGCTGTCCGAGATGCCGGTGCTGTGGGCCTACGCGCGCGACCTGTTCCAGACGCCCGGCTTCGGGGACACCACGGACTTCTTGCACATCAAGCGGCACTACTACGAGGTGCACCGCGACATCAACCCGACCGGCATCGTGCCGTCGGGACCTGACCTGTCCGGCTGGGCGTCGCCGCACGGTCGGGAGTCCCTCGGCGGTCGACCGTTCGGCGACGGCACTCCACCCGGTCCACCGCCTTCGGGCGAGCGGGTGCCACATGAGCACAACCCGGCGCTGTCCTGACCGCTCGTTCGGATCGGAAGGAACCGACCATGGCCCGTGCGCCGTGGTGGCGTGACGCCGTCGTCTACGAGATCTACGTCCGCAGCTTTGCCGACTGCGACGGGGACGGCGTCGGCGATCTGCCGGGCATCCGTGAACGGCTGCGCCACCTCGCCGACCTCGGCGTCGATGCGATCTGGCTGACGCCGTTCTACCCGTCCCCCCAGGCCGACCACGGCTACGACGTGGCGGACTACCGTGGCGTCGAGCCGCTGTTCGGCACGCTGACCGACTTCGACGATCTGCTCCGCCATGCCCACGAGCTCGGGCTGCGGATGATCATCGACATCGTCCCGAACCACACGTCGTCGCAGCACGCGTGGTTCCGGTCGGCACTGGTCACCCGGCCCGGCAGCCGGGAACGCGCGCGCTACTACTTCCGCCCGGGGCGGGGGCGGTGCGGCGACCGGCCGCCGAACAACTGGACGTCGCACTTCGGTGGACCCGCCTGGACGCGGGTCCCCGACGGCGAGTGGTACCTCCACCTCTTCGACGCGGGCCAGCCCGACCTCGACTGGACCAACCCCGAGGTCGGCGACGAGTTCGAGTCGGTGCTGCGGTTCTGGCTCGACCGCGGCGTGGACGGCTTCCGGGTGGACGTCGCGAACGGTCTTGCCAAGGCCGAGGGGTTGCCCGACACGCGCCGCGGCACGCCATTGCCGTTCACCGACCAGCCGGCGGTGCACGACGTCTACCGCAGGTGGCGGCGCGTGCTCGACTCGTACGCCGGCGATCGGATGGCTGTCGTCGAGGCGTGGTCAGACGACGCCGAGCTGCGCGCGCGCTACACCCGGCCGGACGAGCTGCACCAGGCGTTCAACTTCCACTTCCAGGTGGCGGACTGGTCCGCGGCGGCGTTCCGCCGGGTCATCGAGGACGGTCTCACCACGACCTCGATGATCGGCGCCGCGCCGACGTGGGTGCTCTCCAGCCACGACCAGCCGCGGCACGTGTCGCGCTACGGCGGGGGCGAGGTCGGGCTGGCTCGGGCCAGGGCGGCGACGCTGCTCATGCTGGCGCTGCCCGGCAGCGGCTACCTCTACCAGGGCGAGGAGCTCGGCCTGCCCCAGGTGGACGTCGCGCCGGAGCACCGGCAGGACCCAACCTGGGCTCGATCGGGCTACACGGACGTCGGCCGCGACGGGAGCCGCGTGCCGATCCCGTGGTCGGGGTCGGCGGCGCCGTACGGCTTCGGGCCGGGCTCCGAGGCCACCTGGCTGCCCCAGCCGGACGGCTGGGCACCGCTCACGGTCTCGGCCCAGACCGGACTGGCCGGCTCGACGCTGGAGTACTACCGGGCGGCGTTGGCGCTGCGCCACGAGCACCTGGCCGGTCTCGACGAGCCGCTGGAGTGGCTGCCGTCGCCGCCGGGCACGCTCGCGTTCGGACGAGGTCGGCTCGCCTGCACGACGAACTTCACCGCGCTCCCAAGACGCGTCACCGTCGAGGGACGACCGCTGATCTCGAGCGGTGCCCCAGTCGAGGGCTCGACCGCCGTCGTGCGGCTCCCGCCGACGACCACCGTCTGGTGGGTCAGGCGCTGATCTCGGGCTCGTGGTAGGCGTCGATCCACGACCGCTCGTCGGCGGCCAACCGGCGCGCGCGGCCGGTCTCCTTGTCGATCGCGGCGAGCACGGTGCGCGCCCGCGCGTACACCTGCTCGCCGTCCTTCACCTCGTACGCGACGGTGAACGACGCGCCGCCGATGCGGGTGACCCAGGTCTCGATCGCGATCGGCTCGGGCCGGTAGACCAGCGGCGCGGTGTACTCGATCTCGTGCCGCACAACGACCAGCTGGCCGTCGAGGGTCATGACGTCGGCGGTCTTCGGCTCGACGAACAGCATGGCGACGCGGGCCTCCTCGAGCAGGCGCAGGAACTGCACGTTGTTCACATGCCCGTAGGCGTCCATGTCCGACCAGCGGAGCGGGCAGAGGTAGACGTGTCTGGTCATCCCGGCCTCAGTCGCGGGTGAGCCGGCGGTGGGTGACGCGGTGCGGGCGGGCCGCCTCGGCGCCGAGCCGGTCGAGCTTGTTCGCCTCGTAGTCGGCATAGTTGCCCTCGTACCAGAACCACCTGGCCGGGTTCTCGACATCGCCCTCCCACGCGAGGATGTGCGTCGCCGTCCGGTCGAGGAACCACCGGTCGTGACTCACCACCACCGCGCAGCCCGGGAACTCGAGCAGCGCGCTCTCCAGCGACTGCAGCGTCTCGACGTCGAGGTCGTTCGTCGGCTCGTCCAGCAGGAGCGTGTTCCCGCCCTGCTTGAGCGTCAGCGCGAGGTTGAGCCGGTTGCGCTCACCACCTGAGAGCACGCCGGCCGGTTTCTGCTGATCAGGACCCTTGAAGCCGAACGTCCCGACGTACGCGCGGCTCGGCATCTCCGTCGATCCGACCTTGATGTAGTCGAGACCGTCGGAGACGAGCTCCCACACCGACTTCTTCGGGTCCAGCCCCATGCGGCTCTGGTCGACGTAGGACAGCGCGACCGTCTCGCCCACCCGGACCTTGCCCGCGTCGGGCTGCTCGTCACCGATGATCATCTTGAACAACGTCGTCTTGCCGACGCCGTTCGGCCCGATGATCCCGACGATGCCACCACGCGGCAGCGTGAACGAGAGGTCGTCGATCAGGACCCGTCCCTCAAAGCCCTTCTCGAGGTCCTCGACCTCGACCACGACCGTGCCGAGGCGCGGACCTGGTGGGATCTGGATCTCCTCGAAGTCGAGCTTGCTGGCCCGCTCGGCCTCGGCCGCGAGCTCCTCGTACCGCTGGAGCCTCGCCTTGCTCTTGGCCTGGCGGGCCTTGGGGTTCGAGCGGACCCACTCGAGCTCTTGGTCGAGGATCCGCTTGCGCTTCGCGTCCTTGTGCCCCTCGACCTTGAGCCGGGACCGCTTGGTCTCGAGATACGTCGAGTAATTCCCCTCGTACGGGTACAGCCGGCCACGGTCGATCTCGAGGATCCACTGCGCGACGTTGTCGAGGAAGTACCTGTCGTGGGTCACCGCGAGCACCGCGCCCGGGTAGGCCGAGAGATGCTGCTCGAGCCACTGGACGCTCTCCGCGTCGAGGTGGTTCGTCGGCTCGTCGAGGAGCAGCAGGTCGGGCTGCTGGAGCAGCAGCTTGCACAGCGCCACCCGGCGCCGCTCCCCACCCGAGAGGATCTTGACGTCGGTGTCGGGCGGTGGGCAGCGCAGCGCATCCATCGCCTGCTCGAGCTGGCTGTCGAGGTCCCAGGCGCCCCGGTGGTCGAGCTGCTCCTGCAGGGTGCCCATCTCGGCGAGAAGCGCGTCGCTGTAGTCGGTCGCCATCAGCTCGGCGATCTCGTTGAAGCGGGCGAGCACCGCCAACGTGTCGGCCACGCCCTCCTCGACGTTGCCGAGCACCGTCTTGTCCTCGTTGAGCGGCGGTTCCTGCAGGAGGATGCCTACCGTGTACCCGGGGGTCAGCGTCGCATCGCCGTTGGAGGCGTGGTCGAGGCCCGCCATGATGTTGAGCACGGTGGACTTGCCCGCGCCGTTGGGGCCGACGACCCCGATCTTGGCGCCGGGGTAGAACGACAGCGATACGTCGTCGAGGATGAGCTTTTCGCCGTGGGACTTTCGCACGTGGCGCATGCTGTAGATGAACTCGCGCACCGAGCACCCTTCGTGAAGCTTCGGCCGTTCCGGCCAGCGGGAGTCCCGGCCGAACTGGCTGGGCGCTCCATTCTGCCGCAAGCCGCGCTCGGCTACGCCGCCACCTCGTCCGCGTCGGGCACCGCGTCGCGCTCGAACGACGTCGCGAGATCGATTGCCACCGACTCGCCGTCGGCCGGCTCGGGCTCCTTGCGGGTGGTCTTGTGGAACGCGCTGGTCCCCCACTTGAGGTCGTGCCCGACGCCGTACGCCTCGATCTCGAGCGTCTGACCGCTGCGGGTGTCCTTCTCCCAGGTCCGCTGCGTCATCCGGCCGTGCACGATCACCGGCTGGCCCATCGAGATGCTGCTGGCCACATGGTCAGCCATCGCCCGCCAGCAGGTCACGCTGGCATAGGTCGTGACGCCGTCGCTCCAGCCACCGCTCGAGCCGGCGCGGAACCGACGTGGCGTCGACGCCACCCGGAAGCTCGCCACCGGCACGCCACCATCCGTGGTGACGTATCGCACCTCCGAGCAGACGTTGCCGATCACGGTGATCATGATCTCGTTCATCCGTACTCCCACGTCGTCGCTGCCATCCGGTCCTGCCACTCTGGGGCGCGACCTGGTCTTGGCGCTGGTGCGGCCACCCGGTTGTGGACAACCCCGCGGCCCGCCGGCCTGTGGACGGCTTGCCCTCGATCCCGTTCTCGGGATCAGCGGGACTTCGCCGCGGCGGCGATGGCTCCGCGGGCGTCGCGCAACCTCTGGAGCTCGGCGGTCACCGGAGCGACCACGAGCTCGTCGGCGACGTCGCCCACCGCAGCTCGCAGGCGCGCGGCCGACCGGGTCTCGACGCGGCGTGCCCCCAGCGACCGGGCCGGGCGGGCGAGCATGGCGACGAGGACGCCGAGGAGCGCCCCGCCACCGACGAGCAGGACAGGCAGCGCCACCCCGACGACCTCCGGGGTGGGTACCTCCGGCAGGCGTACGTACGTGCCCACCGCGAGCAACCCGAGCCAGAGCAGCCCGGCGAGGAGCGCGGCCAGCAGCACCCACTGCACCGCCGCGAGCACGCGCCACCAGGTCCGGTGCATCGACGCCCCGAGATCGGTGCGGGTGATCGCCGCGTCGACCCCGTCGGGCAGGTCCGCCGACCGCGACCACGTCGCCTGCCTCACTGCGTCGGCCCACCGGCGCGGGAGCCCGGCCGCGGCCGCGTCGCCGAAGCGCCGGACGGTGGTGTCCACCTGTGACCGCTGGACCGGGGTGGGCGCGGGCAGCGACGACCGCACCAGGTCGGGGCGGGACCGAGCCGACGCCCGACCGAGCCCGAGCCGGGCGAGCGGGTCCGGGCGCAACCGGGCGATCCAGCGGACCGGCGGCCAGCCCGTGCTCGCGGCCGATCGCCCGGCGTACGAGCGGCGAGCCGCGGCCGCGATGCCGTCCGCGCCGGCCGCCTGCGCGAGACCCTCCCGCAGCGCCGCGACGTCCTTGCCATCCGGATCGGCCACCTCACCCGCGCCGGTGTGCTCGGCGAGCGCGTCGGCGGCGACCGCGAGGTCCGCGCTCACCCGGGCGGCGTAGGACCTGCGCGTCAGCACCCGCTCCGCGAGCAGCGCGCGCAGCCGGCCGAGACCGAGCCCGGTGCGGGCCGAGGTGACCAGCACAGGGGAGCGCCCCAAGCCATCGCCGTCGAGCAGCGCGCGCAGGTCCGCCTCGCAGGCTGCGACGTCCGGCCGGCTGAGCTGGTCGGCCTGGTTGAGGACGAACACCATGACGCCGGCGTGGCTCGCGAGCGGGCGGAGGAAGTCGTCGTGCAGGGCCGAGTCGGCGTACTTCTGCGGGTCGAGCACCCACACCACCAGGTCCACCAGCTCGACCAGCCGCTGCACCTCCAGCCGGTGGCTCGAGGCTGTGGAGTCGTGGTCGGGCAGGTCGAGCAGCACGAGTCCCTGGAGCTCGCTGACCTCGGCGTCCTCGAGCACCGACGAGCGCATGACCTGGTGGCGCCGCGCGATCCCGAGCCACTCCAGCAGCGCGCCCGCGCCCGCACTCCCCCAGACGCAGGCGAGTGCAGTGGACGTGGTCGGCCGCCGGACGCCGACCGTCGCGAGGTCCAACCCGGCGATCGCGTTGAAGAGCGACGACTTCCCACTTCCGGTGGCACCGGCGAGGGCGACGATCGTGTGGTCCGGCGACAGCCGCAACCGGTCACCGGCGCGCGAGACGACTCCGCGAGACGCCTCGACCACCTCCGCCGGCAGTCGACCGTCGACCAGCTCGAGTGCGCGGCCCAGCGCCTCGACCCGCTCCGGCAACCGAGCCACGACCTTCTCGCGCCGACGCCGCTCCAGGATCTCGGTCACGAAGCGGCCTCCACGCGGCGAAGCGCGGTGCGGAGGTCTGTGCCGGCCTCTGGATCGACGTCGAATGCAGCCAGTCGCTGGTCGAAGCGGCTGCGCTCGTCCGCGAGCAGGCTCCGCACGCGCGTACGGAGATCCGCCCGCGCCTTGTCCGTGAGCTGGCGGACCGCCTGGTCGCCGAAGACCGCCTCCAGCACGCGCTGGCCGACCACCCCCGTGCCGCCGGCGACACCGACCTCGATGCCGGTCAGTCCACCGGTGTGGGCGAACACGACGACCATGAGCGCGACGCCGAGGCCGTTGACGCCGAGGGAGAGAAAGCGGGCGGTCGTCCGCCGTCCCTGGCCCTCCTCGCGGACCAGGTCGAGCACGTAGCCCTGCCAGTCGCGGACTGCCCGCGCCGTGCGGTCGAGCAGGTCGTCCGACCGCGTGGCGAGCGCCGCCGGGTCGTCGCCCACCAGGTCTGGCCCACCGGCGAGTGCCGCCCACGCCGCCTGCGCCCGGTCGGCGGCCGCGTCGGCCTGGTCGAGGATCACCGCCTCGAGCCCGGTCTCGAGCGCCACCGTGACCTGCGCCTCGGGTGCCGGCCGAGCGCGGAGGAAGTCCGTCACCCGGTCGCGGAGCACGCCCAGCCGCTGCTCCAGCCCGCGGAAGATCTCCCCGGTCCCGACGAACTCCTGCCACCGGGCGAGCACCTCGCCCCGCAGCAACGAGCCGTCCTGAGTCGCCTCGTCGACACGCGTGTAGGCCGTCTCGTACGACGCGTCGAGCGCGCGCTCGAGCGCCGCATGGGCGACGCGCTGGCGATCGGCGTACGCAGCGATGGTGGCGACCCTGCGGGAGAGGCTGCGGACGGCGCCGTCCACGGTGCGCCTGGCGACCGCTGCGCGGGAGGCTGCGTCACCGGCCAGGTCGGCGAGCCACGCCCGGATCGGCTCAGCGGCCTCCGCCGGCAAGAGGCCGTCGTCGGTGAGCCCCATCTCGGGGATGACGAAGAGCGGCGAGTCGCCGAGGTCGTGCCGAGCCAGCATCTCCGCGAGGTGGTGCGTGATGTCGTCTGCGCCCGCCGACGGCAACCGGTTCAGCACGACGGCGAGCGCGGTTCCGCGGTCGGCGGCGGATCGCAGCATCTCCCATGGCACGGCGTCGGCATAGCGCGCAGCCGTCGTGACGAACAGCCACAGGTCCGCTGCGGCGAGGAGCTGGCCGGCGAGGTCACGGTTCGCCTCGACGACCGAGTCGAGGTCGGGGGCGTCGAGCAGGGCGAGACCCGGAGGGACGGCTGGCTCCGCCACCAGGTGCAGGCCGCCAGGGTCACTTCCCGACCCGCTCGTACGTGACAGCGACGGCAGGATCCGCTGGTCGGCGAACCATCGCTCGTCGTCCGGGTGGTGCGCGAGCACCGGCGATCGCGTGGTCGGTCGGAGGACTCCGCTGGTGCTGACGACGGCCCGGACGAGCGAGTTCACGAGCGTGGACTTGCCAGCGCCGGTGGAACCACCGACCACTGCCAGGAGGGGCGCCTCGAGCTGGGTGAGACGGGGCACGACGTAGTCGTCGAGCTGGTCGAGGACGGCGATCCGTTCGCTCGTCGCACGGTCGCCCGCCCCGCCGGCATCGAGGCGCAGCGGCAGTCGGAGGGCAGCGAGCTCGACGCGCAGCGCGACGACGGAGGCGAGCAACGCATCGTGCTGCTCGCGGTCGGCCACGTGCACAGCGTGCCTCCCGGTGGTACCCGTCGAAGGGATTTTGTCGTCTGCCGCGCGCGTCGCGCGGCAGCTGCCGCGCCGCGCCGGCCTCAGCCCCGGTACCCAGGATCCGGAGGAGGGACCCCACGCGCTGGTTCGGGGCCTGATGTCGGAACACCCGGAGGGAGGGGGCCGAGGCCGTACGGCGGGCGCCGCGCCAGGGCCGGAGGCGGCGGGGGCGGCACGACCGCGCGGGCCCGGAGCGCGAACAGGGCTCCGAGCATCTCGCCCTGCCTGACGAGGTCGCTCTCGACCCGACGACCTCGCGCCAGCCGCTCGCGGAGATAGCCCAGACCGACGACATGCTCCTGGTAGGCCCGGGTCGCGCGGCGCGCTTCCTTGCCCCCGCGTCGGGTCGCCAGGTCGAGACCGAGCTGGCGCAAGCGCAACGAGGACAGCAGCGCCACCTCGTGCGGCGCGATCCATCCGGCCTCGGCGTACGCGGGCAGCCGACGGTTGAGCACCCTGCCCTCCCGCCGCCGGAGCCAGATCGCCAGCCAGACCGCGCCGACGAACGTGGGGAGCATGATCAACAAGTAGCCGAGCCCGAACTGCCCGAGCGCGACGAGCCCGTTCTGGGTCTCCTCGGCGGTCTGCGCGGCGCGAACCGCGATGCCGTTCCACAGTCCGTGCAGAGCCATCGCGATGACGTACCCGAGCAACGGAAGCATGATCTTGGTCCACCAGCTGCGGCGGCGCACTGCGATGCCGATGGCGATCCCGATCGGCAGCGTGAACAGCGGGTGCGCGAACGGGGAGACGATGCCGCGGAGGATGAAGGTGATGATCGTCACGAACACCCCGGTGCCGGTGCCGAACTCGGCAGTTCCCTCGCTGAACGCGCGCCCGTAGTAGAGGATGTTCTCGGTGAAGGCGAAGCCGACACCGCAGAGCCCAGCGAACACGATCCCGTCGACGATCCCGTCGATGCGGCGCCGCAGGGCGAGGATCAGGACCACGGCGCCCTTGGCCGCCTCCTCCACCGGGGGGGCCAGGAACACCGCCTCCCAGCCGATCCGACTGTCTCCCGGACGGGCGAAGAACACCGCGGTCCCGACCGTGTTGAGCGTGATCGCAACCAGGGTCGCCACGGCTGCGCCCCAGACGAACGCGAAGACGAGGTAGCGCGCCGGCTCCGGCTCGTACTTGTCCAACCATCGGAACGCTGCGACGAGCAGCGGCACCGGCAAGGTCGCGAGGACCGCGCCGAGCAGGAAACCGGTCCGACCCGTGTTGATGCCGATCAAGATCAGGATGGTCAGGGCACAGGCCGCGAGCAGGAGCAGCCCGATGACCGAGAAGAAGATCCGCCAGCCGCGGCGTGGCCTGGCCCGTGGCACCATGCGGTCGGGCCAGGCGTGGACGGAGGCCGGCGAGGGCACCGCCGGCAGCCCGTCGGACGCGAGCGCGGGCCTCTCGTACGCGTGGGGCGGGACGGCGAACGTGCTCACGATCTCCCCCGGTCCCTCGCGGCGCTGCTCCTGGCCGCGAGCGTAGGCGATCATGCCTCGTCCGGCGCCGGACCGGCCGCGGGCGGATGCTCCTGGTGACGCCCGGCCTCGTCGCGTGTCGTCGCGCTCGCTCCAGCACGCGGCATTGCATACAGTTCCACCGGGTCAGGGACCTCCAGGTCGGGAGAGTTGTCGGTGCGCAGGCTTCGGGGTCGTCTCGGTGCGGTCATCGGGCTGACCATGCTCGCCGTGGCCGCCGGCGCGGCCACCCCCGCGGCTGCCTGCGCCTGCGGTGCGTACATCACGAACGGCGAGACCTCCATCGGCCGCGAACGGGCGGCGATCAAGTGGGACGGCACCACCCAGGACCTCGTCGTGAGCCTCGACGTGCTCGGGGCAACACCCGACGCTGGATTCCTCATGCCGGTCCCGGCCCAGGCCGAGGTCACCCTCGGGGACGTGTCGCTCTTCGAGGAGCTCGACGACCGCACCAAGCCGCGCGAGGAGAAGGTCACGAACTGGTGGCCCAACCTCGGCTTCCTCGAGTTGCTCGGTATCGGCGAGAACACCGACGTCGGGGACGCCGCTGGAGCGCCGATCGACGTCCTCGACCAGCGCGAGCTCGGACCGCTCACCGTCGCCCAGCTCGCCGCGAACGACCCGGCCGCGCTGGGCGGTTGGCTCACCGCGAACGGCTACCAGGTCGACGAGACCGTCGCTGCTGCTGCCACGCCGTACGCGGACGCCGGCTGGGTTCTGGTCGCGGTGAAGCTGACGCCGGTCGAGGTCGGCACCACGATCGACGGCGCGATCCAGCCGATCAAGCTCCGGTTCCCGAGCCTCGAGCCGGTCTACCCGATGCGGCTCTCGCGGCTCGCTGACGCACCGATCACCGTTGAGCTCTACGTGCTCGCGCCGAACCGCATGGACCCGGAGTTCAGCGCGATCACGGGTGACGCGCCGAAGCTGGGGTACGCGGAGCTGCTCGACCCGTCGAACATCGGCCCGGTGTCGCAGATCGGTCAGTGGCTCACCGCCCCGACGTTCCTCACTCGCTACGACCAGGTGATCACCGATCCCAGCCAGATCAGCGGCGACTACACGTTCAC
>Ga0136610_1000434_pt1 | contig 12309 bp, 13 predicted proteins | sample AntDrymUQ1342206_2_FD_104804 | JGI IMG/M metagenome (GOLD analysis project Ga0136610, IMG submission 104804) | Polar desert sand microbial communities from Dry Valleys, Antarctica - metaG UQ134 (22.06) | ecosystem: Environmental > Terrestrial > Soil > Desert | place: Antarctica: Dry Valley...
GCGGCCTGCCAGTTCGCGCGGCCGACCTCGACGTCGTCCCCGCCATGGTCCTCGCTCATGCCGACGAAAGTACCCGGTAGGGCGCCGACGACCGCTCAGCCGAGAAACCAAGCCACCGGCACGGCGAGCACCGCCAGGATGCAGAGGAGGAGCATCCCTCCGTGCAGCGAGCGCTCCGGCACCGGATCGAGCTCGACGTGTGCGCCGAGCGGACGATCGGTGATGAGGTCCAACACCTGGCACACCCGGGCGGGCTGGGCGAGAAATCGCACGGTGTGCAGTGCCTGTTCCTGCCCGGCCGACTCGATCTTGACGTGGCAGTACCCGAGCAGGGTCCGCGGGATCGGACGGATGTTGGCGACGTCGGTGACCCGCTGCACCGGCATCATAGCCTTGTTCTGGCCAAGCACGCCGGAGAACAGCATGACGCGACCCTGCGTGATGATGAACCAGCCGTGCACCCACTCGCTGATCTGGAGCGCGCCGATCGCCATCGGCACGATGGCGAGCAACGGCAAGAACTTGCCGTCGAATGTCGACACCGTCGCGTGGTCGTCTATCCAGCGCACGAGCACCGGTGGCAGGGCAACGAGGAGGAGCGGTCCGACGAGTACCACCGGGTGCCGCCGAGTTGCCACGTCGGGCACCTCCTGCGGCCGGAACTCCTCGGCCCGCGGGTAGCCGGCGTACGGCCAGCGCTCCACGCTACTCCGGGACCAGCGCGCCGAGGAACTCGACCACGGAGTCGAAGCCGCCGCGCAGCGCCCGGCCGGCGTCGTCGGGCGCCTCGAACACGTAGACCAGGACGAACAGGATCGCGAGGCCGCTGATCACCTTCTTGGCCATCAGACCCCTTCCCGACCGGCTGGACATGGCGGCTGCACCGGGCTGGGCAGGCCGAAGGCGCACCCGCCGTGGTGCGACGTTGCCGTTCTAGCACGTGTTGCTCCTGTGGCCGGTGAGGCACGCCGGGTCCAGCCCGACCCGCACCAGCCACCCGTCCCCGTACGATGGCCCGTTGCTCTCGACGCCCACCGCCCCCGACGGGAGGACCCGCCCGCATGACCCGAGTTGCGACCGCCGCCGCTGCGTGCGCGGTCGGCCTCGCTGCTGCCGCCGTCGCCGTCGCCGTGCTCGGTGATCGCGACCAGCTCCCGGTGGCCGCGACGACCGTCGTCCCGTCGACCTCGGCAGCGAGCCCGTCGCCAACCGCATCGGCCACGCCGACGCCGACGCCGACGATCACGACACCGCGTGCCACCACAGCAACGCCGGATCCCGTCGGCCCGCTCACCGTCGCCGACGCCGAGGCCGCCCTGCCGAAGGAAGGGGCGGAGTTCGGGCCGACCGATCTCCCGGTCGAGCTCGGCTCCGTCTGCGAGGGCGCGACGTTCGACTTCGCCGCGGCGACCCCGGTGTACGCCAGCCTGCAGAGCACCGAGGACCCGTTGCAGTACCTCGACGCCGTCATCGTGGTGTACGACACCGCGCCCCGCGGCGTGACGGCGTACGGCGAGATCGCCGAGGCGATCGGGCTGTGCCCGCCGACCCGCACCGCGACGCCCCAGCCGACCACACCGGACGAGGAGCCGGTCCCGGTCGAGGTCGCGGGGGAGGTCAGGACCAACGTCGTGATCAACGGCCTCCAGGCCGTTCAGTGGGTGCAGCTGCAGTCGGCCGACGGCACCGAGCTGCGGACTGCGATCACGGTCGTGCTGGTGGAGAACGCGCTGGTCGCGATCTCCATGGACGAGGACTCCGAGACCATCGAGGCCGACGAGCTCGCCGATGACTCCATCGCCCAGGTCGCCGCGATCGTGACGGCCCTCACCGCCGCGGCGGCGAGCTGATGCACCTCCTGGTCACCGGCGGTCTCGGCTTCATCGGGCGCCACGTCGCGGCGGCCGCCCGCGCGGCACACCACGAGGTCCGGGTGCTCGACGCGCTGCTGCCGGCCGCTCACGGGCCGGACGCCGCCGCCGCGAAGAAGGGGGCGGCCACGCTCGACGTGGACGTCGAGGTCCAGCTCGGGGACGTCCGCGACCTGGCCACCGTGATCCGCGCGCTCGATGGCGTCGACGTCGTCTGCCACCAGGCTGCCATGGTCGGCCTCGGCGTCGACCTCGACGACCTGCCCGACTACGTGAGCCACAACGACCTCGGCACCGCTGTCCTGCTGCGTGCCATGGCCGGTCGGGTCGACCGCCTGGTGCTCGCGTCGAGCATGGTCGTCTACGGCGAGGGCGCATACGCCTGTGCCGACCACGGTCCGGTCCGACCGGGACCGCGCAGCTCCGAGGCGTTGGCCGCCGGTCGGTTCGAGCCGCCGTGCCCCACGTGCGGCGCGCCGCTTCGGGACGCGACGGTGGACGAGTCCGCACCGATGGACCCGCGGAACGGCTACGCCGTGACCAAGGTCGCGCAGGAGCACCTCAGCGGCTGCTGGGCCCGAGAGACCGGAGGCGCGGTCGCGGCGCTGCGCTACCACAACGTGTACGGACCCGGGATGCCACGCGACACCCCGTACGCCGGGGTCGCGAGCATCTTCCGCTCTGCGCTCGAGCGCGGTGCGGCGCCGCAGGTCTTCGAGGACGGGCGGCAACGTCGCGACTTCGTCCACGTCAGCGACGTCGCGCGGGCCAACCTCGCCGCGATCAAGACTGGCTGTCTCGAGCCTGGCGCTCTCCGCGCGTACAACGTGGCCAGCGGCCAGCCGCACACCGTCGGCGAGATGGCGACGGCGCTGGCGGCCGCCTTCGGCGGCGGGGCCGAGCCGGTGGTGACCGGCCAGTCCCGGCTCGGCGACGTCCGTCACGTCGTCGCCTCGTCGGCGCGGGCCGCGCAGGAGCTCGGCTTCCGGGCTGACGTGTCGTTCGAGGCGGGCATGCGGGAGTTCGCCACCGCCCCCCTCCGCGGCTGACCCGAGGAGCTCAGCCGCCGGGCAGCTACCAGGAGAGCCGGACCAGGGCCTGCACCGCCACCGCGACCGCGACCTGCGCGACCAGCGCGGAGCGCACCCACCGCTGCGGAAGCGCGGTGCAGGCCAGGACGATCCACGGTGCGAACGGCAGCCAGATCCGCTCGACCTCGCCCCGCGTGACACCGGACACGTCCAGCGCGAGCACCGCGACGAGCGCGCCGACCACGAGCGTCGCGACCCCTCGCTGGCGCAGCCGTGGGAGTGCGGCAGCGGCGGCCGGCCCGACGATCAGGGCGAGCACCGCGACGTTGCCGACGATCGTGAACCAGTACGGCCGGTTCGAGCCGGCACCGGCGTCCCACCGCACGGCCGTCGCGGCGACGCCGTCGAACCACCAGAACCCGGCCAGCGCCATGACCACGACCACGGCGACCGCACCACCGACCGCGGCAACCGCCACCCGCGGCACCCACTGGATCACGAGCACCGCCACCGCGAGCCCCCCGGCGACAACGAGGCCATAGCTGAGGAAGATGCCGACGCCGAAGAGCACACCGGCGATCACGCCCAAACCGATCGAACCCGGCCCGACCGGACCCACGACTTTCGGGCGACGAACGACCGCAAGGGCAAGGGCGGCGACCGCCCACGCGCTCACGCCGAGGAAGATCGCGTCCGCGCTGGTGGCGACCGTGAGCGCGAACGGCGCAAGCACGAGGAACGGAGCGGCGCGCCTGGCCGTCGGTTCGTCCACGAGCGCGCGGACCGTGACCAGCACCGCCGGGACGGCTGAAGCGCCGGCGACGATGCAGAGCGTGGCCGCCCATCCCGGACCGCCGAGACCGATCGCATCGAGGGCCCAGAACACGAGGGTGGCCAGCGGCGGATGACCGGCGGCATGCGTCGGCAGGCTCTCGACCAGCCCGGCGAAGCGACCGAGCCAGGCGACCGGGTCACCGCCGATGGTGCCCAGCGCGGCGAGGTACTCGTGCTCAGTGGCGAGCGGTGCGGCCAGCCGGGCCGGGCCGTCGACCACCGCGAGAATCACCGCCCACGCCGCGGCACCCAGCCAGCCGACCCCGACGAGCGTGCGCCACTCCAGGCGCCCCGCGAGCCTGGGCAGCACCAGGACGGCCGCGAGCCCGACCAGGACCGGCAGCGCGATCGACCAGGGAACCGCCCGGCGGTGGCCGTGCAGCGGCGGCACCCAGTCACCCGCGGGATAGCCGGGATGCACGGACAGACCGACCGCCAGCGCCCCGGCGACCAGCGCACCCCACACGGCCACTGCCCACCAGCTCGTTCGGTCTCGCGGCGGCGCGGTCCCGGTGCCGGCTCGGTCATCGGCGGCGATCTCCACCAGGCGAGCGTACGGACTTCATCGAGGCGCCGTTCGAGCACGCGGTGACACGCCGCGAGCACTCTGCGCTACCGATCCGGCCGTAACCTCGGGGTAAGGAACACGTGCGTTCGGCTGGTTACCGTCACGTCATGGAGGGCGATGTGCTGGTCACGGTGGACGTCGTCCTGCCGTGTCTCGACGAGGCAGGTGCGCTGCCCTGGGTGCTCGAGCGGATGCCGCCGGGCTATCGAGCGATCGTGGCCGACAACGGTTCGACCGACGGGTCGGTGGACGTCGCCCGCGAGCACGGCGCCACTGTCGTCCACGCACCATTGCGTGGATTCGGCGCCGCCTGCCAGGCCGGTCTCGCGGCCGTGACCGCCGGCATCGTGTGCTTCCTCGACGCCGACGCGTCCTGCGACCCGGGCGAGCTGCCGGTCCTCGTCGAGCCGGTGCTGACCGGCGCCGCTGACCTGGTCCTCGGTCGCCGGGTGCCGACCGTACGCGGTGCCTGGCCGGCCCCGGCGCGGCTGGCAAACGCCGTGCTCGCGGCCAAGCTGCGGCGCCGGACCGGGATCCGGCTGTCCGACCTCGGTCCGATGCGCGCCGCGCGGACCGCCGATCTGCGCGGGCTCGCACTCGCCGACCAACGCTTCGGCTACCCGCTCGAGATGGTGCTCCGCGCCGCCGACGCCGGGTGGCGCGTACGCGAGGTCCCGGTCCGTTACCACCCGCGAGTGGGACGGTCCAAGGTGACCGGCACCGTGCGCGGCAGCGTGCGGACGGTCCGTGACATGCGCAAGGTGTTCGCGGCATGAGCCGGGACCCGGTCAGGCCGGTCGTCACGATCGCGGTCCTGGCCAAGGCTCCGGTGCCCGGGAAGGTGAAGACCCGCCTGTGTCCGCCGTACACGCTCGAGCAGGCGGCGGCGCTCGCCGCGGCGGCGCTCGAGGACACCCTCGCCGCGGTGCTGCAGACGCCGGGGGCCGGACCGCCGGTGCTGGTGCTCGACGGGGACGCGGATACCTGCCCGGCGGCCGGTTTCGCCGTGCGCCCGCAGCGCGGTACCGGGCTCGACGAGCGGATCTCGAACGCCGTCACCGATGTCCACCGTGAGCGCGGCGGGCCGGTGCTGCTCGTCGGCATGGACACCCCGCAGCTCACCGGAACGGTCTTGGCCGGCCCGGTTGCCCTGCTCGCCGCCGGGACGCAGAGCGTGCTCGGCCCGGCAGCCGACGGCGGCTACTGGGCGATCGGGCTGCAGCGCCCGGACCCGTCCGTCGTGGTCGGGGTCCCGATGTCGACCGCGACCACCGGGGCTCGACAGCTCGAGCGACTGCGTGCAGCCGGGCTCTCGGTCGAGCTCCTCCCGGTGCTCGTCGACGTGGACGACGCCGCGTCAGCGCGCGCGGTGGCCGAGGCCGCCCCGACGACCCGGTTCGCCCGCCTCTACGGCCGGATCGCACCCGGAGCGGCCGCATGATCGGCGAGCTGTTCGACGATGCGATCCACTCCGGCCGGCCGGTCACGGTCGAGTACGCCGACGGGGAGCGGGTCCCGCTTCCTCTGCACAGCTGGTCCGGCGGGTTGATCGGTGGCGACGAGAGCCTGCTGCGCCGCTGCAGCGGCGCGACCCTCGACGTGGGCTGCGGGCCGGGACGGCTCGCAGCGGCGGCTGCCGCCCGGGGGCTGCCGGCGCTCGGGATCGACGTGACGCCCGCGGCGGTACGGCGCGCGCACGAGCGGGGCGCCCTCGCGCTGGTCCGGGACGTGTTCGACGCGCTCCCCGGGCAGGGGCGGTGGCACACCGTCCTGCTCGCGGACGGCAACATCGGGATTGGGGGCGACCCCGCCCGGCTGCTCCACCGGGTCCGTGAGCTGCTCGCCGGGTCCGGGAAGGCCCTGGTCGAGCTCAGCCCCACCCGGCACGGCCGCGGACCTTGCGCGGCCCGGCTGCACAGCCACGGGCGCAGCGGAACGTGGTTCCGCTGGGCCGAGCTGGGCGTGGACGACGTCGCCGGTCCGGCTGCCCTGAGCGGTCTCGTGGTCGCCGATCGGTGGACCGCCGGTGGGCGGCACTTCACCGAGCTACGCCCGGACCCGACGCTGGCGGTGGCCTGATGGAACCGTCGGCCGTCGTACGCGGGCTGGTCGACCGGCTGCCCGAGCCACGGGACTTCAAGAGCCGCCTGCACGATCCGGGCGTCGCAGCCCGGCTCGGGATCGCGCTCGGCGTCTCGTTCACGCTCTGCATGCTCACCGGGCTCGTCTCGCACTACTTCCAGCAACCGCCGACCTGGCTCTTGTGGCCGTCTCGACCGGTGAACCTCTACCGGCTGAACCAGGGCGTCCACGTGCTGAGCGGGCTGGCGAGCATCCCGCTGCTCCTGGCCAAGCTCTGGACGGTCTACCCGAAGCTGTTCGAGCGGCCGTTGCTCGCCTCGGTCGGGAAGGGCCTCGAGAAGGCGTTCATCCTGGTGCTCGTCGGCGGGGCAGCGTTCCAGCTCGTCAGCGGCTCGTTCAACGTCGCGGTGACCTTCCCGTGGGGTTTCTCGTTCCTCCCCGTGCACTTCGCGATGGCGTTCGTCGTGTACGGCGCGCTCCTCATCCACGTCGGCCATGAGTACGCGAAGGTCCGCCAGCAGCTGAAGATCCCGCTCGTCGACGACGTGAGGACCGGTGGCCTCACCCGGCGCGGCTTCCTCGGCGTGGCCGCGGGTGCGTCCGGCCTGCTGGTGCTCGGCACGGCCGGCCAGACCGTCCCGCTGCCCGAGCCGCTGGCCAGGTGGCTGTCGCCGTTCGCGACCCACCTGCCCAGGGTCGGCCCGCAGGGCGTGCCGGTCCGGAAGAGCGCGATCAGTGCCGGCGTCGTGGGGACGGCGATCGACCCGGCGTACCGGCTGACGGTGAGCGGGGCCGTCGGCGAGGTGCTCGAGCTGTCCCTCGACGACCTGCGCGCCCTTCCGCAGACCACCGTGGACCTGCCGATCACCTGCGTTGAGGGCTGGAGCTCGACCGGCACCTGGACCGGGGTCGCACTTCGTGACCTGCTCGTGGCGGCCGGCGCCGGTCCCGACTCCTCCGTACGGGTGGTGTCCCTGCAGCAGAGCGGCGTGTACTCCACCTCCGCGGTCGACCGCCCGCACGTGCAGGACGCGAAGACGCTGCTCGCGCTCGAGCTGAACGGCGAGCCGCTGCACATCGACCACGGCTTCCCGTGCCGCCTGATCGCCCCGAACCGTCCCGGCGTCCTGCAGACGAAGTGGCTGACCCGCGTCGAGGTGTCGGCGTGAGGCGGCTCGGGTACGCGCTCGGCCTGCCGTTCGTCGCGCTCGGCGCCTACCTCGTGCTCAACGCCGCCCCCTGGCCGGCGCTGCGGTCGGTCGCGTTCTGGTTCGGCGGCGGGATCGCAGTCCACGACGCGCTGATCGCACCGCTCGCGATCCTGGTCGGTGCGCTCGTGCTGCGCATCGTCCCGACGGCCGCCCGCGCTCCGGTCCAGGCCGCGCTGATCATCACCGGCTGCCTCGCCATCGCGACGTTCCCGCTCGTGTGGGGGCAGGGGGTCGATCCGAGCGTCCCGTCCCAGCTCCCCCTGCCGTACGGCCGCAACCTGCTCATCGTCCTGGCGCTGGTCTGGCTGGTCGCCGGTGCGTTCGCCGTAGCCAGGGCTCGCCGTCTTCGACGTCCCGTCCTTGTCGAGGGGTCCTGAGCGCTCAGTCCGTCACGCCGGCGACCAGCTCGTCAGCAGCCGCGTACGGGTCGGTCTCACCGGCGACGACCCGCGCGGCCAGCGTCTCCAGCCGCTGGTCGTGGGCCAGGTCGCCGAACCGCTCGCGCAGCTCGGTGAGGGCGATCGCGGCGATCTCGTCGGCGGCCCGCTTGCGGCGCCGGTCCGCCAGGCGACCGTCTGACTCGAGCCAGGCTCGGTGCGCGTCGATCGCCTTTACCAGGTCGTCGAGGCCCTCGCCCCTCACCGAGACGGTCGAGACGATCGGCGGCTTCCAGTCTCCGCCGACCCGCTCGGCCAGCGCCAGCATGTTGCGCAGCTCACGGACGACCTGGTGGGCGCCGTCGCGATCGGCCTTGTTCACCACGTAGACCTCACCGATCTCGAGGATGCCCGCCTTCGCCGCCTGGATCGCATCGCCCATCCCCGGTGCCAGCAGCACGAGCGTCGTGTCCGCGGCCGAGGCGATCTCCACCTCGGACTGGCCGACACCGACGGTCTCGACCAGCACGACGTCGCAGCCGGCCGCGTCGAGCACCCGGATCGCCTGCGGTGTCGACCAGGCGAGCCCGCCGAGGTGGCCACGGCTGGCCATCGAGCGGATGTAGACGCCGCGGTCGAGCGCGTGGTCCTGCATCCGGACGCGATCACCGAGCAGAGCGCCGCCGGAGAACGGCGAGGAGGGATCGACCGCGAGCACACCGACCCGCCGGCCGGCCGCACGTAGCGCCCCGACCAGCGCGGAGGTCGACGTCGACTTGCCCACCCCCGGTGCTCCGGTGATCCCGATGACGTACGCCTTGCCGGTGACCGGCGCGAGCGCCGCCATCACCTCGCGCAGGCGAGGCGAGGCGTCCTCCACCATCGAGATGAGCCGCGCGACGGCACGCGCGTTGCCGTCCCGCGCCGCGCCGATCAGGGCCGCGACATCCACTGACACGTTTGCTGGGACGCCGGCCGGCGGCACCGAAACGACCTATGCGGCCGGGACGCGGAGCACGAGCGCGTCGCCCTGCCCGCCCCCACCGCAGAGGGCCGCCGCGCCCACGCCGCCACCGCGCCTGCGCAGCTCGAGGGCCAGGGTGAGGGCGAGGCGCGCACCGGACATGCCGATCGGGTGGCCGAGTGCGATCGCGCCGCCGTTGACGTTCACCCGGTCCTCGGACAGGCCGAGCTGGCGCATCGAGTGCACGGCGACGGCCGCGAACGCCTCGTTGATCTCGACCAGGTCGAGGTCGTCGACGCCGAGGTGTTCCTTCGCCAGCGCATGGCTGATCGCGTTCGCGGGTTGCGCCTGCAGCGAGTTGTCCGGCCCGGCCACGTTGCCGTGTGCGCCGATCTCGGCCAGCCACCCGAGCCCGAGCTCGTCGGCCATGGCCCGGCTCATCACGACGACTGCACACGCCCCGTCGGAGATCTGCGATGACGTGGCCGCGGTGATCGTGCCCTCAGGGTGGAAGGCCGGGCGCAACCGGGCCAGGGCGTCGACGGTGGTGTCCGGCCGGATGCCCTCGTCGCTGGCGACCACGACCGGGTCACCCTTGCGCTGCGGGACCTCGACCGGGGTGATCTCCTCGTCGAACACGCCGTTCTTCGCGGCAACGGCGGCGAGCTGGTGCGAGCGGGCGGCGAAGGCGTCCTGCTCCTCGCGGGTGAGGTGCAGCAGGCCGTTGTGCCGCTCGGTCGACTCCCCCATCGACACGTGGTCGAAGGCGTCGGCGAGCCCGTCATGGGCCATCGCGTCGAGCATCTCGACCGCGCCGTACTTGTAGCCCTTGCGGGAGTCCATCAGGAGGTGCGGCGCGTTCGTCATCGACTCCATGCCGCCGGCGACCACGACCTCGAACTCCCCCGCGCGGATCAGCTGGTCGGCGAGCGCGATGGCGTCGAGCCCGGAGAGGCAGACCTTGTTCACGGTGAGCGCCGGCGTGCTCATCGGGATCCCGGCCTTGACCGCGGCCTGCCGAGCGGTGATCTGCCCGGCACCGGCCTGCAAGACCTGACCCATGATCACGTACTCGACCTGGTCGCCGGTCACACCGGCCCGCTCCAGAGCCGACTTGATCGCCACCGCGCCGAGGTCGACGCCGGAGAAGTCCTTGAGCGAGCCGAGCAGGCGCCCCATCGGCGTCCGCGCGCCGGCAACGATGACCGAACCAGGCATTTACGGGCCTCCTGTGCATGCGGTGGGGGCGACGCAGGGCTCATGGTCGGCCGGTGCGGTCGAGCCGCTGCGACGAGCGATGCCACGATACCGGCGGGACCCTGGGAAGGACTGACTGTGACCGAGCGTGGCGGGCTGGGCTCATCCGTGGTGGGACCGTACGTGATCGGGCTGGACCACGTGGGCGTCGCGGTCGCCGACCTGGAGACGGCGAAGGCGTGGTACCTCGAGCACCTCGGGCTCGCGTGCGTGCACGAGGAGGTGAACGAGGAGCAGGGCGTGCGCGAGGCGATGCTCGCGATCGGCGGGTCCGGCTCGTACGTGCAGCTCCTCGCGCCGCTCTACGACGACTCCACGATCGGGCGCTTCCTCGATCGGCGCGGGCCCGGAGTCCAGCAGGTCGCCTACCGGGTGCGTGACCTCGACGCGCTGTGCGCCGAGCTGCGCGGGCGGGGGGTCCGCGTGCTCTACGACGAGCCCCGACGCGGCACGTCGGCGTCGCGGGTGAACTTCATCCACCCCAAGGACGCCGGCGGCGTCCTCATCGAGCTGGTCGAGCCGGCGGGTCACCAAGGACGGGATGGCCCACCCGCGCCGGTCGGGCAGTGACGGGTGCGGGCTGAGCATGCGAGCATGCCGCTCGTGAGCGCGGAGTCCGACCCGGCGGCCCGACCGGCAGACCAGCCTCCGCCGGTTCGGCGGCCGGCTTTCAGCGCGGCGGTGCGCGGATACAGCCGCGTCGAGGTCGACCACTACATCGCGTCCAGCACGCATGCCACCCAGGCCGCCTGGCTGCAGCAGGAGGCGTTGCGCAACGCGCTCGCGCAGGCCAGGGCCGAGGTCGTCGAGGCCCGTGCCGCAGTGGCCCCGCCAACCAACGACCCGCCGACCGACGACCAGGCTGGCGACGAACCAGGTGCCGATGACCAGGCTGGCGACCGACCGCCCGCCGACGAGCCGGCCGCGGAGCTGCGATCGGTGCCGAGGCCACACCGGCCCGGGTGGAACCAGAACCCAGCGGCGCGAGCCGGCCGGATGCTCGGCATCGCGCAGGAGCAGGCCGACGCTCTCCTCGCTGCGAGCCGTGAGGCGCTCGCCAGTGCCACCGCGGAGGCCGAGCACCTTCGAGCGGAGGCCACGCGGCTGAACGCCGAGGCCGCCGAGCTGCGAGCCGCGGCAACCGCTGATCGCGACGCGGCCGCCGCCGCCGCCGAGCTGGCGACGCGGCGTCATGCCGACGCGCTCGAGCAGTCCGCCCGCCGGCTGGAGGCGGTCGAGGAAGAGGTCGCGGCAAAGATCGGAGCGGCTCGGGCGGAGGCGGAGCAGCTCGTCGAGGACGCAGCCGATCAGGCGGAGCTCCTGATGGGCACGGCGTCGAGCCGCGCCGACGAGATCGTGACCGAGACGTCCCGGACCTCGGCTCTGCAGCGTGACGAAGTGCGGGCCGAGAGCCAGCGACTCCGGGCCGAGGCCGCGAGCATCCGTGCCTCCGCCGCCACCGAAGCCACCCAGGTGGTCGACGAGGCCAGGCTGGCCGGCGACGAGCGCCAGCGCAGCGCCGGCGAGGTGGCCGACGCACTTCTCGTCGCAGCCCGGGCGGATGCGGAGAAGCTGACCAGCCAGGCCGCCGACTCCCTGTCCTCGGCCCGGGCGACGGCGGAACGAATCCTCGCCGATGCGCGCATCGAGGCCGACCGGCTCCGCAACACCGCGCGGGACGATGCGAACGCTCGTACGGACTCGGCCGCGGCCGAGTCGACCAAGATGCTCTCCGACGCCCGGGCCGAGGCGGACGGGATGCTCACCGCGGTGGCCGAGCAGACCGCGTGGACGCAGCAAACCGTCGAGGGTCTCCTGGCCGCGGCCGAGACTGACGCCGACCACATCCGCACGCAGGCGCGGATGAAGTCCGCCGATGCCGTGGCCGCTGTGCGGGCCGAGGCCGCCGGCCGGCTCGCCGCTGCTCGTGAGCGCGCCGACGCCGCCGTGGCAGAGGCCGAGGCGCACGCCGCGCAGAGCATCACGACCGGCGCCGAACGGGTCGAGGCGGCCGAGCGCCAGGCGCAGGACCGGCTCAGTGAGGCCAGCAGCCGAGCGGACCGCGCGCTCGACGAAGCGCGCGTGCAAGCGACCGCCCAGCTCGAGCGAGCCGA
>Ga0136610_1000437_pt1 | contig 12233 bp, 12 predicted proteins | sample AntDrymUQ1342206_2_FD_104804 | JGI IMG/M metagenome (GOLD analysis project Ga0136610, IMG submission 104804) | Polar desert sand microbial communities from Dry Valleys, Antarctica - metaG UQ134 (22.06) | ecosystem: Environmental > Terrestrial > Soil > Desert | place: Antarctica: Dry Valley...
AAGAAGCCGGCCTCGGCGACGCCGTCGGGCCCGTAGAGCTTGGCGTTGGGCAGCGCCGCCTCGAAGTCCTTGTAGATCTGGACCCCGTTGTTGGAGGTGATGCCGGAGTACACGAAGCAATCCGCCCCCTCCCCCTTCGCCCGCGATGCGAGCGAGCGGTAGTTCGGCGCCTTCGGGTCGATCGGCTCGTTGAAGATGATGTTCAACGACTGGGCCTTCGCCGAGATCTCGATGTTGCGCGACAGACCTGCGCCGTAGACCTCCTTGTCGTTGGCCATCGCGACCTTCGTGCAACCGTCCTTCTTCATGATCGTCGCCAGCGCTGCGCCCTGGATCGTGTCCTTGGGAACGATGCGGGTGTAGTTGCGGAAGCCGGTCGGGTAGTACTTGTCCGGCTCTCCGGGCTCCGCGCCGGGCTCATCGGAGGTCAGGCCGACGGCGGTGTTCGCAGGCGAGATCTGCGGCACCTTGGCGTCGCTGAGGATCGGGATCGAGATCGCGCTCGCGCCGGAGTTGAACTCGCCGATGACGGCGACGGTCTTCTCGTCCTGCGCTGCGGAGCGTGCGTTGGCGGACACGGCCTCCGGCGTCCAGGTGCCGGCCTGGGCGGTGGAGTCGTCCTTGGACTGGTACGTGATCGTGAAGTTGCCGGCCTTGTTGTTGGCCTGCTTGAGCGCCAGCTTGATCCCGTTGACGAGGTCCGTGGTCTGCGGGCGCTGGGCGCCCTGCAGCGGCAGGCTCGACCGCACGGTGAGCTCGCCCGAGGCGGTCTCCGTGCCGGTGGTCTCGTCGGCCGATCCGCCGCTCTCGCCGTCGTCGCCGCAGGCGGCCACTCCGACTGCGAGCGCCGGTACCAGCAACCCGGCCACCACTACTCGATTCAAACGCAAGATGTTCCTCCCTCGTGACGCAGAACTCAGATCCCGGCGATGCTACACCCGTTCACATGGCGCACGCGCAGTCTGAACGAGCGCGTGCAGCGGTCGTCAGGGCCGGACCTCCAGCACCTTGTCGAGGGCCAGGCGCGATCGTCGCACCCGATTGCCCGCAAAGCGGCTCAGGCTCGTGTCGCCGTTGCGGTCGATCGAGTAGCTGCCCAGCACCGAACGGCGATCGGAGATGCTAAGGAACGCCTTGATGACGGCGTTGCGATCGTTGCCCTTCGCCCCGGCTTCGCGGATCGAGCTCAGGATCGCCTGCGTCGCCTCGTAGGACAGCAGCGCCTCGGGCGCCGGCTGACGGCCGAACGCCGTGCGAAAGCGCGCGCGGAAGCTGCGGGCGGAGGCCGGCAGCAGCTGTGGCGGCAGCGTCGGCGTCGTGATCCGCATCCGCCGCTGCACGCTGGGGCTCAGCGCCTGCAGGAAGCTCGGCGCCGCGACCCCCGACGGGCCGAACAGCAGCATGCGGGTCGTGACGGCGGCGACGGACCGGAACATCCGCGCGGCACCGGTGTCGCTCTCGCCTGCGAACAGGAACGCGTCGGCATCGGTCGCGGCGACGTCGGCGGCGTGACCCGTCAAGTCGCCCGTCGTCGCGTCGATGCGGCCCTTGTCGATCACCTCGATGTCCTGGGCCGCGGCGGCCTTGGAGACCTGATCGGCGATCCCGCCGCCGTCGAGTTCGCGATCGCCGAGCACGGCCAGCGTGCGCACCCCTTCGTCCTTCATGTAGCCGACGAGCGCCGACGCCTGGACGTGATCGGCCGGCACCATCCGCCCGAAGGTCCGCCGCCCAGAGGGGTAGAAGCGCTCCGGCTCGCCGGTTCGCACGCCGCCGGCGCGCGTCAGCCCGTCGTAGGCGCTCGTCGGGCTGACCTGCAGGATGTTGCCCTCGTTGGTGAGCGGCAGCGACAGCGCCGTCGCGGCGGAGTCGCGATCGCCGATATAGGCGATCGCGTTGATGTCGCGCACCGCCTGGCGCGCGTTGTCGAGCACGCGGTCGCTCGTCCACGTGCCCTCCTCGCGCGTCGAGGAGTCAAACGAGACGTAGGTCACGTTCAGCACCCCCGCCATGCCGCCGGCGTCTTCGAGCGCGAGCTTGATCGCGTTGACCATGTCCTGCGAGCGCTCGCGCTCGGGGCCGTTCAGCGGCAGGCTGGAGTAGATCGTCACCGTGCGGCTGCCGGTTTGCGGGCCGCCGTCGTCCTCGGCCTTGCCTCCGCACGCCGTGAGCGAGAACGCCAGCCCGGCGACGGCGCAGGCCAGTGCGGCCCGCGGGCCCATCCCCACTACTCGCGGCCGGGCAGGTACGGCTTCATGACGCGAACCGTCGCTCCGAGCAGGACGATGATCAGCGTGATCATGAACGCGTCGAATCCGTTGGCGCCGATCGACCACAGCACGACCCACATGATCAGGCCGAAGGTGGTGGTGAGGACGAGTCCCATGCGCGCGGCAGCCTAACGGATGAGGCCGCCGGCAAGTTCCGCAACGAGCTGTCCCACCGCGGCGGCGGGGTCCTCCGCCTCGGCGGCGGCGCGAACGAGCCGCGTCCCGACGATCACCCCATCCGCTCCGGCGCGCGCGGCGGCCGCTGCCTGCTCGGGCGTCGAGATGCCGAAGCCGATCGCGACCGGCACGCTGGAATGCCTGCCGACGCGGTCGAGGATCGTCCGGTAGGAGTCCTCGCCGCTGGCCCGCTCGCCGGTCGTGCCCACGACCGAGACCGTGTAGAGGAACCCGCGCGCCTTCGCCCCGATCGCCTGCAGGCGCGCGGCGGGCGTCGTCGGCGCCACCAGCGGCACGAGCGCGATGGCGTGCGCCGCGCATGCGTCGCGGATCTCGGCTGACTCCTGGAAGGGCAGGTCGGGCACGATCAGGCCGCTGACGCCGGCCGCCGCGGCGTTTGCGGCGAACGCGTCCGCGCCCCGCGCCAGCACGAGGTTGACGTAGCACATGAGCACGACCGGCAGGCGCCGGGAGAGCTGCTCGCCAACACCCAGCACGCCGTCGATCGTGGCCCCCGCGCGCAGCGCCGCGGTGCCCGCGGCATGGATCACGGGGCCGTCGGCGAGCGGGTCGGAGTACGGGATGCCAAGCTCGACGAGGTCGGCGCCGTTGCCCGCACAGGCAAGCCCGATCTCAAGCGAAGCCTGCATGTCCGGAAAGCCGCCCATGAGGTACGGCATCAGCGCCGCGCGCCCGGACCGCGCGGCGAACGCCGTGGCGATCTGGTCGTGGCCGGTCGTCGTGACCGCGGGCACGCGGTCGCGCGCGGGCTTACCCACCCGTGCCCTGCCTGTGCCCTGCGAGCCGCCCGGCGAGCGGGTGCGAGCCGTCAGGCGAGCGGGCATCGTGGGCGATGACCTCGGCGAGGTCCTTGTCGCCGCGGCCCGACAGGCAGATGAGGTCCAGCGTCGAGTCGCCGCCGGGCTCGTGCAGGGCGTAGTGCAGCGCATGCGAGGTCTCCAGCGCCGGGATGATGCCCTCCAGGCGCGTGACCGTGCGGAAGGTGGCGAGCGCGTCGGCGTCCGTGACGGCCACGTACAGCGCGCGGCCGGAGTCGCGCAGGTGCGCGTGCTCGGGGCCCGAGCCGGGATAGTCCAGCCCCGCGGAGACCGAGTGCGCCTCGGTGACCTGGCCGTCGTCGTCCTGCATGATCGCCGACAGCGAGCCGTGCAGGACGCCGGCGCGGCCGCCCGCCGTCAGCGGCGCGCCGTGACGACCGGAGTCCAGGCCCTCCCCCGCCGCCTCGACGCCGACGAGCGCGACCCCGGGGTCGCCGACGAAGGCAGCGAACGTGCCGATCGAGTTCGAGCCGCCCCCGACGCAGGCGATGACGCGGTCGGGCAGCCGGCCGGTGCGCTCGAGCAGCTCCGCCCGCGCCTCGTCGCCGATCACGCGCTGCAGGTCGCGCACGAGCGCCGGGTAGGGCGCCGGCCCGACCGCCGAGCCGATGATGTAGTGCGACGTCGCGACGGTCGTGACCCAGTCGCGGATCGCCTCGCTGACGGCCTCCTTGAGGGTGCGCGCGCCCGCCTCCACGCTGACGACCTCGGCGCCGAGCAGCTTCATGCGCGAGACGTTGGGGGCCTGACGGCGGATGTCCTCGGCGCCCATATAGACGACGCACTCGAGATCCAGCAGCGCGCAGGCGGTGGCCGTCGCCACGCCGTGCTGGCCGGCGCCGGTCTCGGCGATGATCCGCCGCTTGCCCATCCGCCGCGCCAGCAGCGCCTGCCCGAGCGCGTTGTTGAGCTTGTGCGAGCCGGTGTGCATGAGGTCCTCGCGCTTGAGCCAGATCTCGCGGCCCGCGACCTGCGACAGGCGCTCGGCGAGGTACAGCGGCGTCGGGCGGCCGGCGAAGTCGCGCAGCAGGCCGTCGAGCTCGGCGCGGTAGCCGGGATCGTCGCGGGCGGCGACCCATGCGGCCTCGAGGTCGGAGAGTGCGGGCATCAGCGTCTCGGGCACGTACTGGCCGCCGTAGGGACCGAAGCGATGCTCGACGCTCGCCTCGACGCTCGGGCCGCGCTCGCTCACGAGGGAAATCCCGCGGAGGTCATGCCCGGCAGGCTAACGTGCGTCGATGCCAGGCAGAACGCAGACCGTGCTCTGCGGCTCCGACGGGCTCGCCGTGCGGGTGCTCGACGAGCTCGTGGCGCTCGGCGAGAACGTCGTCGCGGTGGTCGGCGACGACGACGACCATCTCGCGCTGCACGCCCGCGAATGCGGCGTGCGAACGGTGACCGGCGACTTCCGGCGCGCTGCGACGCTGGAACTTGCAGGGATCGACGATGCCGGGGCGCTCGCGCTGCTCGAGCAGGACGACGTGGCAAACGTCAGCACGGCCCTCCTCGCGCAGGAGCGCAACCCCTCCGTGCACCTCGTCGTGCGGATGTTCAACATCGAGCTCGGGCGCACGGTGGAGCGGCTGTTCTCGGACTGCCGCATCCTCAGCGCCGCCGCGCTCGCGGCGCCGGCGTTCGCGGAGGCGGCGATCCACGGCCAGACGGGCCAGACGGTGTGCGTCTGCGGGCACCTGCTCGAGGTGCGCGAGCTCGCCGCCGGCGACCCGCGGCTGGTCGCTGGCCTGATGACCCGCACCGAGATGGGCGAGGAGGAGCTGTTTCCGCGCGCAGGCGAGCACGTGATGGCGCTCGTCGAACGCTCGGAGCAGGAGCGAGACGGCCACCGCCGGGCGCTGCAGTTCGCGTCGCGGCGCATGCGCGTCGGTGCGCGCCTGAGCGGCGTCGCCGAGCTCTTCGACCGTCGCCTGGCGCTGCTGTCCGCCGTGCTCGTCGTGATCATCGCGATCAGCTCGGCGGTCTTCGAGCACTATCACGAGCTGAGCTGGGTCGATGCCGTCTACGGAACGATCACGACCGTCGCGGGCGGCGACGGCAACATCGACCTCTCGAAGGAGGGCGCCCTGCTGAAGTTCTACGGAACCGGGGTCGTGGTCTTCGGCGCGCTGACGATCACCATCCTCTTCGCGCTCGTGACCGATGCGATCGTGGGCGTCCGGCTGGCTCGCACGCTCGGCAGGCCGCCGCTGCCGGCCGGCGATCACATGGTCGTGTGCGGCCTGGGCAACATCGGCTTTCGCGTGGTGCAGCGGCTCGTCGAGAGCGACATCCCGTGCATCGCCGTCGAGCAGGCCGAGGACAGCCGCTTCGTCGGTGCCGCCCGCATGCTCGGCGTGCCGGTCGTCATCGGCGACGCGAGCCGGCCGGAGACGCTTGCGGGCATGCGCCTGGCGACCGCGCGCTGCGTGATGGCGGTCACGAGCGACGACATCGCCAATCTCGAGACCGCGCTCGCCGCGCGGGCGATCCGGCCGGACCTGCGGATCGTGCTGCGCCTGTACGACGCCGACCTCGCCGAGCGCGTAGAGCGCCGCTTCGCCATCCACATCTCGCGCAGCGTGGCGGCGCTGGCGGCTCCGGCGTTCGTGGCCGCGCTGCTCGAGCGGCGGATGATCGGCGTCATCGGGATCGGTCGCCGTGTGCTGGCCGTGACGGAGATCGCCGTCGCCGCGGGGTCGCCGGCGGCCGGGTGCACGGTCGAGCAGATCGAGCTGCGCTACGAGTGCCGCGTGCTCGCGATCGGCGAGCGCTTCGCGCCGCCGGCAGACCAGCCCGTCGCGTCCGGCCGGCTGACGGTGGTGGCCTCAGCCGCGGGGCTGCGCCGGCTCGCCGCCGAGGCGGCTGTCGCCTGAGCGTGGATCCGGCCTACGGCGCGGCAGGCTGCGACGCGGGCTCGGGCTCGTCGCCCGGCAGGCACTCGTCGCTCGGGTGATCTTCCGGCGATTGATCTGGCTCCGGCTCCGGTATGCCGTCGGCTGCTCGCACGGCGCGGGCGAACGCGGCCAGCCTGTCGGGATCCTTGACGCCTGGAGCCAGCTCCGTACCGCTGGCGACATCGACGGCGAATGGCGCGGTCGCGGCGATCGCGGCCTCGACGTTGCCGGGGGTCAGACCCCCGCTGAGAATGATCGGCGACGCGAACCCGTGGCGGCGCACGAGCTCCCAGTCGACGGTCTGCCCGGTGCCGCCGGGCATGCCGGCGACGTGCGCGTCGAGCAGATGAAAGTCCGTGTGAAAGGCCGCAGCCGCCTGCAGTGTGGCCTTCGATCGCACGCGCGAGGCCTTGATGACCTTCGCGCCGGTACGCCGGGCGACCTCGTTGCAGAACGCGGGGCCCTCGTCACCGTGCAGTTGCACGAGCGACAGGCTCGCGGTCTGCACCGTCTCATCGATCTGCTCGAAGCTCGCGTTGACGAACACGCCGGTGAGCTGGACGGTGCGCCGCAGGGCGGCCCCGATGAGCTGCGCCTCGCCGAGCTCGCAGCGGCGCGGCGAGCCGGGCCAGAAGATCATTCCGAGCGCCCACGCTCCTGACTCGGCGGCGCGGTGGGCGTCGTCGAGGCGCGTGATGCCGCAGTGCTTGATCCGTGTGGGCACGCGCTGCATCGTAGGCGAGCCCGGCTCGCCTCCGGCAGCTAACCGCCCGCCAGGCGGTTGGGCCGCTTCGTCAGCTGCACCTTGACGGTCCTGGCGTCGTCGCCGCCGCGCAGGATCGCGATCTGCACGCTGTCGCCCGGTCGCTTCCTGCCGATGATGTCCGCCACGTCGGCGTTCGTCTTCACGCGCCTGCCGTCGATCGAGCGGATGATGTCGCCGCCGAGCATCAGCGGATCGCCGCCGACGGTCGTGCGCCGCGTGCCTGGCCGCAGGCCGGCCTTGGCGGCGGGGCTGTTGGGCTCGACGGTCTGCACGAGCGCCCCCTCGTCGGCCGGCAGGTCCAGCGAGTCCAGCGAGTCGTCGATCGTGCGCGTGCCGACGCCGAGGAAGGCGCGCTCGATCTCGCCGTCCTTGCGCAGCCGCGGGATGACCTCCTTCAGCGTGTCGACGGCGACCGCGAAGCCGATGCCGATGTTGCCGCTGTCGGTGCCGTTGGTACGGATCTGGGCGTTCACGCCGATCACCCGGCCGCGCGCGTCGAGCAGCGGGCCGCCGGAGTTGCCGGGGTTGATCGCGGCATCGGTCTGCAGGACGTTGCCGATCTCGAAGCCGCGCTGCAGCGACGGGATCTGACGGCCGATCGCCGAGATGACCCCGGTCGTCAGGGTGCGTTCGAGGCCGAAGGGGTTGCCGATCGCAAGCGCCGGATCGCCGATCTCGACGTCCTTCGACGATCCGAGCTCCAGCGCGCGCAGGTCGAGGCCGTCGGGGTCGACGAGCAGCAGCGCGAGATCCGTCGAGGGATCCGTTCCGGCGACCTCGGCCGTCGCGATCTTGCTGTCGCTGAAGCGCACGCTCACGCGCTTGGCGTCGCCGACGACGTGGGCGTTGGTGACGATCGATCCTCCGCGGCCGATGACGAAGCCCGATCCCGTCGCCGCGTCGCCCCCTGGTCCGCCGCCCCCCGAGAGCTGGGCGCGGATGAACACGACGCCCGGAGCGTCGCGCTTGTAGATGTCGCGCGGCGTCATCGCGTTCTTCGCCGGATTGGCGAACGTTCCCGACTGCTCGACGACCGTCGTCGTGTCACCGCCGCCACCGGCGACGTCGGTCAGCAGCAGCACGACGGCGACGACGACGCCGCCGAGCACGGCGGCGAGAAACGTGGTGAGGAGCTTGGGCATCCCTTCAGTGTGGCGCGTGCTACGGCTCGGCGTCGACCCCGGTCAGCGCGCGCAGCGCCGCCTCGGGGTCGGGCGCGCGCATGAGCGACTCCCCGACGAGCACGCCGTCGACGCCGATGCGCTCGAGATCGTCGAGCTGCGCGCGCGCGTGAAAGCCCGATTCCGAGATGACCGTCTTGCCGGCGGGAACGTCGTGCAGCAGTTCGAACGTGCGCTGCACGTCGACGCTGAAGTCCGACAGATCGCGGTTGTTGATGCCGATGACGTCGGCGTCGATGACGTCCAGCGCGGTCTCGAGCTCGCTCTCGGAATGCACCTCGACGAGCACGTCGAGGTCCAGCAGCGCCGCCTGCGCATGCAGCCGGGAGAGCTCGCCGGGCTCGAGCGCCGCGACGATCAGGAGGATCGCGTCCGCGCCGGCCGCCACCGACTCGTAGAGCTGGTAGGAGTCGACGATGAAGTCCTTGCGCAGGATCGGCAGCGAGGAGGCGGCCCGCGCCGCGCGCAGGTCGTCGAGCGATCCGCCGAAGTGCCGGCCCTCCGTGAGGATCGACAGGGCGGCCGCGCCGCCGCGCTCGTAGGCGCCGACGACGTCGGCGACCGTCGCCCCCTCGCGGATCGTCCCTGCCGACGGCGAGCGGCGCTTGTGCTCGGCGATCACCGAGACGCCCGGCATCGTCAGCGCCTCGCAGAACGGGCGATCCTCGCCGCGCCCGGCGAGCGCCTGCTCGAGCGACGCCAGCGGGGTCTGCTGGCGGCGGCGGCGCACGTCCTCGCGGGTCCCGGCGACGATCCGCTCGAGCAGGTTCATGGCGCCTTCGCCGGCGCGAGCTCGCGCGTGCGCGCGACGAGCGCGTCGAGCGTTCGCGTTGCGGCGCCGTCGTCGATCGCGGCCTGCGCGGCCGTCACGCCGGCGGCGAGATCGTCCGCGCGGCCGGCGGCGTAGATCGCCGCGCCGGCGTTCAGGACCGCGAGGTCGCGACGCGGGCCGCGCTCACCGCCGAGGATCGCGCGCGCCGTGGCCGCGTTGTCCTGCGGCGAGCCGCCGAGCACGGCCTCGACGTCCGGCGCGGTGGCGAGCCCGACGTCCTCTGGGCGCACGGTGTAGGTCCGAAGGTCGGTGCCGTCGACTTCGACGATGGTGGTGGGGGCCGAGATGCTCATCTCGTCGAGCGAGTCCTGCGAGGACACGACCAGCGCCCGTTGGACGCCGAGCAGGGCCAGCGCACCGGCCATCGTGTCCACATAGGCGCGATCGGAAACCCCGATCAGCTGGCGCCGCGCGCCGGCCGGGTTCGTCAGCGGGCCGAGGAAGTTGAAGATCGTGCGCACCGCGAGCTCCTTGCGGACCGGCACGACGAAGCGCATCGCCTGGTGGTGTGCGGGCGCGAACATGAAGCCGAAGCCGAGCTCGTCGATGCAGACACCGACCGCCTCCGGCGTCAGGTCGATGCGCACGCCCAGCGCCTCGAGCACATCGGCGGAGCCGCTGCGCCCGGTGGCCGAGCGGTTGCCGTGCTTGGCGACCGCGCAGCCGGCGCCGGCCGCGATCAGCGCAGCGGTCGTCGAGACGTTGAACGTCGGGCGCCCTCCTCCGGTGCCGGCGGTATCGACGAGATCCTCACGGCTGCTCTGCACGGGCGTGGCGAGCGAGCGCATCGTGCGCGCGAGGCCCGCCAGCTCGGCGACCGTCTCCCCCTTCGTGCGCAGCGCGATCAGCAGCCCCGCGATCTGCGCCTCCGACGCGTCGCCCGCCATGACGACCGCCAGCACCTCGGCGGCTTCGTCGGCGCTGAGGTCGTGGCCCGACGCGACTGCGTCGATCGCGCGGGTGAGGACAGGGTCGGGCACCTGCTGCGCAGCCTAGTGGGCCACTACCGCTCCGACACGTCCCCCGCGGGCGGTGCATCCTCCGGCGGCGGGATCAGGGCGCCGGCGGGCTCGTCCGGCGGCGCCTCGGCGATCGGCTTCGGGCGACGGCCCGCGGCACGGATCGGCGCGACGGCGCGCAGGTCCGCGAGCAGTCGGACGGCCAGCTCGGCGGGATCCTCGCCCGGCTTCATCTGGCCGCCGCTGGGCTCGAAGAAGCACACGCGCACGCGCGGGCGCCTGGGAAAGCGCGGGATGTCGGTCGTGCCCTCGACGGACGCGAGGACGATCGTCGCCTCCGGCACGGCTGCGGCGAGACGGCCGATCCCGCTGCGCGCGCGCAGCGTACGGCCCAGGGTCCTCGTCCCCTCAGGAAAGATCCCGACGCAGGAGCCGCCACGCAACTCGGTCATCGCACGGTCGAGCGCGTCGGTGTCCTTCGTGCCGCGCACGACCGGGATCTGGCCCATGCCGTCGAGCATCCTGCCGAGGCCCTTGACCTTCCACAGCGAGGACTTCGACAGGGCGCGGATCTGGCGCAGCCTGATCGCCGCGATCCCGACGACCACGGGGTCCCAGTAGCTGTCGTGGTTGCTGGCGACGATCAGCGGTCCCTCCGGCGGCACGTCGTCGAGGCCCTCGACCTCGAGGCGGCCCCACAGGCGCACGATCGGCCGGCAGAGACCGAGTGCGACCCTGTAGGTGCGGGTGATCTGCTCACCGGATGCCATCTGCGCACGATTCTCGCACCCGGCCCTCGGGATGGCTGCGCCGCCGCTGGCTACCAGAGGTCGCCGTCGCGCCAGTCGCACGTGATCGACCCGCTGAGATCCAGCGCGACGGCCAGCGGCAGGACGAAGATCACCCCGTCCTCGCCCGCCGTGCGCTGCACGCCCGACGGCGTCAGCGCGAAGGTGGGCCCGCGCCACTGCTGCCAACCGCACGCGGCGTAGAGGGCGACCGCCTCGTCGGTGGCGCCCAGCGCACCGAGCTCGTAGGCGCCCCGCAGCACACGCTCGAGCGCGCCCATCATGACGGCGCCGTGGCCGCTTCGCTGGCGGTCGGCGCGCACCCCGACACCCTCCACGTAGCCTGCGCGCAGCGCCCGCCCGCCATGCAGCAGCCGTCGCTGGACCACCGCCGCGTGCCCGATCAGCTCGGCCCCCTCGTAGCGCAGGACGTGCACCCCGCCGAGGGCGTGATCCCAGTCCTGAGCGGTGAAGTCGCGTTCGAAGACGTCGACGAGCAGGGTGCGAGCGGCTTCGAGCGTCGCGGCGTCGAGGTCTGCGGTATGGGCGATTCGCAGCTCGGCCATGACGCGGCGCCTCAGCCGGCGAGGAAGTTCGTCAGCAACCGCTTGCCCTCGGCGGTGAGCACCGACTCGGGATGAAACTGGACGCCCTCGGCGGGCAGCTCACGGTGGCGGATCGCCATCACGACGCCGTCGCCGCGAGCCGAGACCTCGAATGCGGCGGGCAGCCGGCCGGGATCGACGACGAGCGAGTGGTAGCGCCCGACGGTCAGCGTCGGCGGCAGGCCGGCGAAGATCGTGCGCCCGTCATGGGTGATCTCGCTGGTCTTGCCGTGGATGGGCTCGCCGCGCACGACATGGCCGCCGAACGCCTGCGCCAGCGACTGATGGCCGAGGCAGACGCCGAGCGTGGGCACCCCGGCCTCCGGAAAGCGGCGCATGACCTCGACGCTGATGCCGGCCTGGTCGGGCGTGCACGGACCGGGCGAGACGACGACGCGATCGGGCCTGCGGCCGAGCAGCTCGTCGACGGATGCGGCGTCGTTGCGTACGACCTCCATCTGCGCGCCGAGCTCGCCGAGGTACTGGACGAGGTTGTACGTGAAGGAGTCGTAGTTGTCGACGACGAGGACTTTGCACAACCGTTTGCGCAACTCACCGGGCGCTCGCTGGGGCTCGATCACGCCCAGAATTGTCGCGCATCGGCGACTTGCAGCGTGTCCGCCACGCGAAACCAGACGGGTAGAACTGTCGGGTTTGCGGGGCAAGTGAGGCTCCGACCGTAGAACGACGACGACCCGCCGAAGGGCGGGTCGTGCAAGTCGTGTCGGCGGTGCAAACGGATTTGGGATCCGGCACTATTCTAGCGCGAGCCTCAGCCTTTCGCCAGAGGTCGCGTAGCGAGCTGGTCGTCAGCCGCACCAAGCTTCGTCGGGAGAGTTGGGCGTTCTCCCTCCACAAGGTGCGACCGACGTTTCTGGTGGACCACTGGGGACTCAAACCCCACCTCTCGGATCCCAAACCCAAT
>Ga0136610_1000438_pt1 | contig 12219 bp, 10 predicted proteins | sample AntDrymUQ1342206_2_FD_104804 | JGI IMG/M metagenome (GOLD analysis project Ga0136610, IMG submission 104804) | Polar desert sand microbial communities from Dry Valleys, Antarctica - metaG UQ134 (22.06) | ecosystem: Environmental > Terrestrial > Soil > Desert | place: Antarctica: Dry Valley...
CCTGGGAGACGCCGAAGGCCGTCTACTGGGTCTCCAACACGCTGTCGCAGAAGCTCACCAAGCGCCAGATGATCGACATCGCACGCTCGCTGCAGCGGATCGGCCAGTAGGCATCGCCGGGGCGTCGCTGCACCGCGGCAGATAGGGTGGCCGCCGCATGAGCGGCGCTCGCGAACCCATCGGCGTGATCGGCACGGGCTACGTCGGTCTCGTCACGGCGGCGGGCTTTGCGCACCTTGGCAGCGAGGTCTACTGCATCGGCATCGACGCGGACAAGATCGCCCGGCTGCAGGCCGGCGAGATCCCGATCTACGAGCCCGGCCTGGCGGAGATGGTCGAGGCAAACCGCGACCGCCTGCACTTCTCGACGCAGATCGACGACGCGCTCGAGCATGCGCGGCTGCTGTTCGTCGCCGTAGGCACGCCGCCGACGTACTCCGGCGACGCCGATCTCAGCGCCGTGCGCGCCGTCGTCGAGGCGATCCCGGCGTCGGACCGCCACGCGCTGGTGATGAAGTCGACGGTGCCGGCCGGCACGGGCGCGTCGATCAAGCGGGTGCTCGCCGAGCGCGGCAAGACCGAGCTCGCGTACGTGTCGTGCCCGGAGTTCCTCAAGGAGGGCTCGGCGGTCAAGGACTTCCTGAACCCCGACCGCGTCGTCATCGGCGACGAGGGCGACTGGGCCGGCGACGCCGTCGTCGAGCTGTACGCCCCGCTGGACGCGGCGCTCGTGCGCACCGACATCGCCTCCGCGGAGATGGTCAAGCTCGCCTCCAACGCCTTTCTCGCGACGAAGATCTCGTTCATCAACGAGATCGCCAACGTCTGCGAGGAGACCGGCGCCGACGTGATCGAGGTCGCCCGCGGGATGGGGCTGGACGAGCGCATCGGCCACAAGTTCCTGCAGGCCGGCATCGGCTTCGGCGGCTCCTGCTTTCCGAAGGACGTCAACGCGCTCAAGCAGCTGGCGGGCAACTCCGGCTATCACTTCCAGCTGCTGAACGCCGTCATCGAGGTCAACGAGCTGCAGAAGCGGCGCGTCATCGGCAAGCTGCAGAAGCACCTCGGCTCGCTCGTCGGACGGACGATCTGCCTGTTGGGGCTGGCCTTCAAGCCCAACACCGATGACATGCGCGAGGCGTCGTCGCTCGTGCTGACCGCCCGGCTGCAGGCCGACGGGGCCAAGGTCCGCGTGTACGACCCGGTCGCCGAGCACGAGGCGCGCACGCTGATTCCCGCGGTCCACTTCGCCAGCGACGCGCTCGACGCGGCCGACGGCGCCGACGCGGTCGTGCTCGTCACCGAATGGGAGGAGTTCGTCGCGCTGGACTGGGCGCAGGTCGCCGGGCGGATGGCGGGCAAGCTGGTCCTCGACGGGCGCAATGCGCTCGATGTCGGCGCTATCCGCGCCGCCGGGCTGACGTACGAGGGCATCGGCCGGGGAACGCTGACCCAGGTCTCCTGATGGCAGCCTTCGGCGACTGATGCAGGCGGTGATCCTCGTCGGGGGCGAGGGGACGCGGCTGCGCCCGCTGACCTCGACGGTTCCAAAGACCGTGGTCCCGCTCGTCGACCGGCCGCTGATCGTCTACATGCTCGAATGGCTGCGACGCCACGGCGTCGACGACGTGATCATGTCGTGCGGCTTCCTCGCCACCGGCGTGCGCGACGTGCTCGGCGACGGCTCGCAGCTGGGTCTGCGCCTGCGCTTCGTCGAGGAGCCCGAGCCGCGCGGCACGGCGGGCGCGCTGAAGTTCGCCGAGGAGCTGCTCGACGAGCGCTTCCTGATGCTCAACGGCGACGTGCTCAGCGATCTCGACCTCACTGCGCAGATCGCCCAGCACGAGGCGACCGGGGCGACGGGGACGCTGGCGCTCGTGCCCGTCGCCGATCCCTCGAGCTACGGCCTGGTGCGCCTGCGCGGGGACCGCTGCGTCGAGGAGTTCCTCGAGAAGCCCGCGCCGGATGCCGAGCTCGACACGAACCTCATCTCCGCCGGAGCCTATGTGCTCGAGCGCTCGGTGCTCGACCTCATCCCCGCCGGGCGCAAGGTCTCGATCGAGCGCGAGGTCTGGCCGCGGCTCGTCGGCGAGGGGCTGTTCGGCTTCGCCGACGAGCAGGCCTACTGGATCGACATCGGCACGCCTGCCCGCTACCTGCAGGTCACCTTCGACATCCTCGAGGGCAATGTCCGCACGGACCTCGGCGAGCGCCTCGGCGACGATCACGTCGACGTCGACGAGTCGGCGACGGTGCAGGGGCGGCTACTCGCGCCGGCGGTCATCGAGCGCGACGTCCACGTCGCAGCCGGCGCGCAGGTCGGCGGCCTCACCGTGCTCGCCACGGGCGTCGGCGTCGGCCCCGGGTCGATCGTGCAGCGCAGCGTCGTGCTGCGCGGCGCGCAGGTCGGCGCCGACTGCGTGCTGCGCGACTGCATCGTCTGTCCGGATGCGGTCATCGGCGACCGCACCCAGATCATCGAGGGCGCGATGATCGGCACGGGCGTGAGGGTCGGCTCCGATAACGTCGTGGCCCGCGGCGCACGAGTGTTCCCCGGCATGGAGGTATCCGATGGCGGCCTCGCCTTCTGAGATGACGCAGCAACGGCTCGATCCCGAGGCGATCGCCGCCGTCGACACGTCGGACCTGCTGGCTGACGTCGTCGGCCTGCCCGAGCACCTGCGCGACGCGAAGTGGAAGGTCGAGTCGGCACAGCTGTCGCCGTGGGACTCGCCCGGCGGGCTGATCGTCGCCGGCATGGGCGGATCGTCGATCGGCGGCCTGCTGGCACGCGCGATGCTCGGCGACCACGCCTCGCGCCCGATCCTCGCCGCTCGCACCTACGGGCTGCCGGCCTGGACGACGCCCGACACGACCGTGCTGTGCGCCTCCTACTCGGGCGACACCGAGGAGACGCTCGCCTGCTACGAGGCAGCCGGAGCGCTGGGTGCCCGCCGCGTGGCGGTCACCAGCGGCGGCCGCCTCGCGGAGCTCGCGCGTGCCGACGGCGTGCCGGTGATTCCCGTCGCGGGCGGCTTCCAGCCGCGCGCGGCGGTCGCCTACATGACCGTCGCGGCACTGGAGGTCGCCGGGCTCTGCGGCGCGGGGCCGCGTGTGGGGTCCGAGCTCGACGTCGCCGCCGACCACCTCGAGCAGCTCGCCGTCGAGTGGGGCGCCGAGGGCCCGGAGGACTCGGAGTCAAAGACGCTCGCGCGCGGCCTCGCCGACAGCGTGCCGTGCATCGCGGGCGCCGGCCTGACGCAGCCGATCGCCTACCGCTGGAAGGCCCAGTTCAACGAGAACGCCAAGATCCCGGCCTTCACGCACGAGCTGCCCGAGCTGGACCACAACGAGATCGTCGGCTGGCAGAGCGCAGCTTCGCTGGGGCGCTTCGCCGCCGTCTTCCTCGACGACACCGACACCCACCCGCGCGTGCAGCAGCGGATCGCGCTGACGCGGGAGCTGATCGGCGACCAGGCGACGGCCACGTACGTCGTCGCATCGCGCGGGGTCACCGCCGTCGAGCGCGTCTTCTCGCTCGTCCTGCTCGGCGATCTCGTGTCGCTCTACGTGGCGGTGCTGCGCGGGACCGACCCGACGCCGGTCGACGTCATCGACGAGCTCAAGGGGCGGCTGGCCGCGGACGGGTGAAAAATCCCGCCCCCGCGGTGCGTGGGCGATACTGGCCCTCCACGTCGTTCGCGATGAGGAGGGCGGGATGGCTGGCAGGGAGCTCGGTGCCGGGGCGTGGTCGTACTTCGGAGATCCGCGCGCGATCTCCCACGACGGGCACACCTTCACCGGCTGGGTCTCGACGACCGGCCACATCTGGGTCGCCAGGCTGACGAAGGGCGGGACGCTCACCAAGCACCTGCTGTTTCGCGACATCGGCGTCGACGACCACAACAACCCGTCGCTCGTCTTTCGCCCCGACGGGCGCATCGTGGTCTTCTTCTCGCCGCACTCCGGACACGACCTCCCGCCGCCCGGCATTCCCAGCCTGATGCGCTACCGGATCTCGCAGCACCCCCGTTCGATCGAGGGCTGGGGGCCCGTGCACACCTTGCCCAACGTGCCCGGCGAGCTGGGCTACACCTATCCCAACCCGATCCAGCAGCGCGGCAAGCTGTGGCTGTTCTGGCGCGGCGGCGGCTGGATGCCGACCTTCTCCTACACCGAGAACGGCCAGGACTGGGTGCCGGCCCGCGAGCTCGTGCGCTCGGGCACGGGGTTTCGGCCCTATGCGAAGTACGTCGGCGACGGAGACCGCAGGATCCACGGGATCTTCTCCAACCACCACGTCATGAACCACCCCAACAGCCTCTTCTATGTGCGCTACGAGGGCGACGACCTCTACGCCATGGGCGGACGGCGGATCGCGAGCCTGGCGACGGTCCCGGTCCCGATCGCAGAGCTCGACGCGATCTACCGCTACTCCGACGCCGGCGGGCGGGCGTGGCCGCACGACATCGCGCTGACGGCCGGCGGCAGGCCGCGGGTCGTCTACACCCGCCGCCTGGGTGGGCCCGGCGGCGACGACACCTTCTGGTACGCCTACCACAACGGCGAGCGGTGGGTGAGTCGCAAGATCGTCGAGGCGGGCAGGGGCCGCCCGTCGTTCACGTCGGGGGGCGCGTCGCTGGACCACGCGGATCCGCGCATCGTCTACCTGTCGCGCACGATCGGGCGCTGGAATCAGGTCGAGGTGTGGTTCACGCCCGACGACGGCCGCTCGTGGCAGTCGCGACAGCTCACGCACGACACCACGCACTACTCCATCCGGCCGGTGAAGCCGCGCGGCCTCATCGGCGCCAGCCGGATCCTCTTCGCCCGCGGCGACGAGACGACGATCGGCTTCACGGACTACAGGACGCGCATCCAGGCGCTGGACTTCTGAGCCTCGACGTCGGCGGCGGCCTCGTGCAGAACCTTGACACGATCGTGGTAAGGTTTGCAGCGGATGAACGCTCTGACGATCCAAGAGGCTGCGCAGACCACGGAGTGGTCGCCGCGCATGCTGCGCTACATCGAGCGGGCCGGGCTGATCGAGCCCCAGCGCTCGGATGCCGGCTACCGCCTCTACGGACCCGCCGAGCTGCAGCGCCTGCGCACCCTGCGCGAGCTCGTCACTCGGTATGACATCGGCCTCGGCGAGATCGGCTTCGCGCAACGTCTGCGCGGCGACGACGAGCTCGCGGCCGCGATCGACGCATGGTTCGCGGCCCGGCCGCGACGCCCCGAGCACGTCCCGGCGGCCGAATGGCTGCGCTGGGAGCAGGACAAGCACTCAAAGCTGCTGGCCCTGGCCGGGGTGCGCCCCGAGCTGACAGCGGCCACCGCCCACACCTGATCCGACAGAGGAGATCCGCCTGCATGACCCCTTCCACCGCCGTTGACACCAAGCTGGACTACAAGGTCGCCGACATCTCGCTGGCCGACTACGGCCGCAAGGAGATCGAGATGGCCGAGCACGAGATGCCCGGCCTCATGCAGACGCGCGCGGAGTACGCCGACGCGCAGCCGCTGAAGGGCGCTCGGATCACCGGCTCGCTGCACATGACGATCCAGACGGCCGTGCTGATCGAGACGCTGACGTCGCTCGGCGCTGAGGTTCGCTGGTGCAGCTGCAACATCTTCTCGACCCAGGATCACGCGGCCGCCGCTGCCGTCGTCGGCAAGGACGGCACTCCCGAGGACCCCAAGGGCATCCCGATCTTCGCCTGGAAGGGCGAGTCGTTGGAGGAGTACTGGTGGTGCACGCAGCAGGCGCTCGTGTGGGGCGAGGGCGAGGGCCCGAACCTGATCCTCGACGACGGCGGCGATGCGACGATGCTCGTGCACAAGGGCGCCGAGTACGAGAAGGCCGGCGCCGTGCCGGACCCCTCGACCGGTGAGTCGGAGGAGTTCGTGCACTTCCTCACGCTGTTGACCGCGTCGCTGCAGGAGGACCCGCAGCGCTGGACGAAGATCGCCGGCGACATCATCGGCGTCTCCGAGGAGACGACGACCGGCGTCGGGCGCCTCTACCAGATGGCCCAGACCGGCGAGCTGCTGTTCCCCGCGATCAACGTCAACGACTCCGTCACGAAGTCGAAGTTCGACAACCTCTACGGCTGTCGTCACTCGCTCGTGGACGGCATCTTCCGCGGCACGGACGTCATGCTCGCGGGCAAGGTCGGCGTGGTCTGCGGCTACGGCGATGTCGGCAAGGGCTCGGCTGCCTCGCTGTCGGCGCAGGGCTGTCGCGTCGTCGTCACGGAGATCGACCCGATCTGCGCGCTGCAGGCTGCGATGGAGGGCTACGACGTCAAGACCGTCGAGGACGTCGTCGAGACCGCCGACCTGTTCATCACGACGACCGGCAACAAGGACATCATCACCGCCGATCACATGTCGCGCATGAAGCACCAGGCGATCGTCGGCAACATCGGCCACTTCGACAACGAGATCGACATGGCCGGCCTGGAGTCCACGCCCGGCATCGAGCGCGTCAAGATCAAGCCGCAGGTCGACAAGTGGGTCTATCCGGACGGGCACGCGGTGATCATCCTGTCCGAGGGCCGGCTGCTGAACCTCGGCAACGCGACCGGTCACCCGAGCTTCGTGATGTCCAACTCGTTCACGAACCAGACGCTCGCGCAGATCGAGCTGTACACCAACAGCGAGGCCTATGACAAGCAGGTCTACGTGCTCTCCAAGGAGCTCGACGAGAAGGTCGCGCGCCTGCACCTCGGTGCGGTCGGCGCGAAGCTCACGACGCTGACGGAGGAGCAGGCCGCGTACATCGGCAAGCCGGTCGACGGCCCGTACAAGCCCGACACCTACCGCTACTAGACGAGCACGAAGGCCACGGGGATCCGGTGCAGCGCACAACCCCCGTGGCCGGCCATGACGTTGCGGACCTGTCGCTGGCGCAGGACGGGCAGGTTCGCATCGCGTGGGCGGACGGGCAGATGGCCGTGCTGCGCTCCGTGCGCGAGCGCTTCGAGATCGAGCGCCCGCTCGAGGGCCTGCGGATCGCCGCCTGCCTGCACGTCACCTCCGAGACGGCGAACCTGCTGCGCACGCTGATCGCCGGCGGGGCGCAGGTCGAGCTGTGCGCATCCAACCCGCTGACGACGCAGGACGACGTCGCCGCGGCGCTCGTCGGCCACGGCGTCGCGGTGCACGCGATCCGCGGCGAGAGCGGCGACGCCTACGGCGCCCACGTCGTCGCGGCGGCGGCCCGCGGGCCGCAGATCACGCTCGACGACGGCGCCGACCTGCTGAGCGTCCTGCACGCCGGCGACGAGTCCTGGAGTGCGGAGCTCATCGGCGGCACCGAGGAGACGACGACCGGGCTCGTGCGCCTGCGCGCGCTGCAGTCCGAGGGTCGCCTGCGCTGCCCCGTGCTCGCCGTCAACGAGGCGCTCACCGAGCGCACGTTCAACGACCGCTACGGCACCGGACAGTCGACGCTCGACGGCATCCTGCGCGCGACGAACCTGCTGCTCGCGGGGCGCACCGTCGTCGTGCTCGGATACGGCTGGACGGGCAAGGGCGTCGCGCTGCGCGCGCGCGGCGCCGGCGCGTCGGTGATCGTCTGCGAGGTCGAACCGATGCGTGCGCTGGAGGCGCGCATGGACGGCTGCGAGGTCATGCCCGCGCTCGACGCCGCGCAGCGCGGCGACGTCTTCATCACCGTCACGGGGGGGCGCGATGTCCTCTCAGGCGAGCACTTCAGGCGCATGAAGGACGGCGCGATGCTCGCCAACGCCGGCCACTTCGACGTCGAGATCGCCGTTGGCGAGCTCGCCGAGATGGCGATCGCACGACGCCAGGTGCTGGCGCTCGTCGAGTCCTTCGAGCTCGCCCCGGGACGGCGCCTGAACCTCATCGCCCAGGGCCGCGTCGTCAACCTCGCCGCCGCCGAGGGACACCCCGCCGCGGTCATGGACATGTCCTTCGCCAACCAGGCGCTGTGCGTCGAGCACCTCGCCCGCCACGGCGACCGCATGGAGCCGCGCGTGCTGCCCGTCCCGCCCGGGATCGACAGCGAGGTTGCCCGCTTGAAGCTTGCATCGCTGGGGATCGAGATCGACGCGCTGACGCCGGCCCAGCACGAGTACCTGACGAGCTGGCGCAGCTGACCTGACGGCCCTAGGATGCTCGCGTGAGAGCACCGCGCGCGCAGCCACCTCGATGAGCCGGCGTCCGCAGGACCTCGGAGGACCCGCTCGCGTTCGCAAGGCGATGGACGTCCTCGATCGCTGCGGCGGCGCGCTGCCGAGCTTCCGCCGTGCCCATGCGCGCGGCGTCGGCGTGCGCGGGCACTTCACCGCCACCCCCGAGGTGGCGGCGCTGACGACCGCCGAGCACATGCAGGGCGACCGCATCGAGACGGTGCTCCGGCTCTCCAACAGCTCCACCAGCCCCCACAGCGGGGATCGCAAGACCGTGCTCGGCATGGGGGTGCGCTTCGAGCTGCCCTCCGGCGGCCACAGCGCGTGGGCCGCCCTGACGATCGAGCGTGCCCCGTTTCGCGTGCCCGACGACTTCATCGGGCTGACACGGGCGACGGCTCGCACGAAGCGCGGCGGGCCCAACCTCGTGCGCGTGCTCGTGCACGCCGTCACGCACCTGCCGAGCGTTCCCGGCCTGCTCGCCGTCCTACGCCAGCAGACGGCGCAGAGCTTCGCGCGCAGCCGCTTCAACGGCCTGCACGCCTACTACCTCGTCGACGCGGAGGCTCGGCGCCGCGCGTTTCGCTACCGCTGGGTGCCGTCGGAGGAGCCCGGCACGCTGACCCCCGAGCAGGACCGCGCGTACCCGCCGCAGTTCCTCATCTCCGAGCTGCGACAGCGCCTGCGCAAGGGCCCCGTCTCGTGGCAGCTCGTCCTTCAGATGGCCGAGCCCGGAGATCCGACCGACGACATCACGAAGCAGTGGCCGGAGGACCGACCCCAGATATCGGCCGGCATGCTCGTCGTGGACCGGCTGCACGAGGACCCTGTCCTCGTCGACGACCTGATGTTCGACCCGACCGCCGTCCCGCCCGGGATCGAGCTCTCCGACGATCCCGTCCTGCACTTTCGCTCCGAGGCCTATGTCGCATCCCAGAAGCTGCGCCGCAGCGAGCCCACGCCGGACGTCGTCGCCGAGTAGTACGCAGTTATGCTCCCCGGATGCGGCTGAGCCACTGGCGAACGGGGATCCGCCGTGGGGTGCGAGCCGGCATCGCGCTGGCGCTGCCCGCTCACGGCACCGCGTTCTTCGCCGCGACGGCGCTCGCCGTCGCCGCACCCGTTCCGGCGCTGACCGCGCGCGAGCCCGTGCAGGCGCCCGCGACCGGCGAGGTGGCCGCGGCGCCCGAGCCTGCGCCGCAGCCCGCTGGCGCTCCAACCGCCCCGCCGCAGGCGGTCGGAGACCCGCAGCCCGCGAGCGAGGCCGAGGCGCAGAGCGAGGCAGCTGCAGCGCAGCCCGACGGCGCGAGCGTTCCCGCGCCCCCGCCCGGCGCGAGCCCGCATCCGCCCGCGGACGAGCCGAGCGAGAACCGTGCGCCGGCCGCCGAGCCCGCACCGCCGGTCGCGTCCGACGCGATCACCGACCCGCCCCCCGCGTCAACCCCTTCCGGTGCGACCGGTCCGCCGCCCGCATCGCTTCCGCCGTCGACGATCCCGTCGCCATCTCAGCCGCGCGCGGCGTCGGGCCCCGGCACCGACCCGACGCCCGTCGCCCCGGTCCCGGCTCCGGTTCCGCAAGACGCCTGCCCCGCTGCCGCGATGCTCGGGACGGACGGCGACGACATGCTGATGGGTGGGCCCGGCCCGGACTTCATCTGCGGGCTGGGGGGCAACGACACGATCGACGGGGGCGGCGGCGACGACCGGATCGAGGGTGGCGACGGCAACGACCGGATCGAGGGTGGCGACGGCAACGACCGGATCGACGGCGGCGACGGCAATGACACGATCCACGGCGAAGATGGAAACGATGAGATGGACGGCGGCGCCGGAGACGACTGTTTGAGCGGCGGCAGCGGCGACGACCGCGTCGACGGAGGTCCCGGCAAGGACTTCCTCTCTGGCGGGGACGGTGCGAACGTGCTCACGGGCGGCAGCGACGTGGATGGCGCCGACGGGGCGCTCGGGGACGCCGAGCCTGGCGAACAGCAGACGACCTCGACCGGCTTTCCGTGTTCTCTTCCCCCAGTGTTTTTCCCTGGGGAGGACATCGTCAAGGCTGTTGTCAATGAGGCGAAGAGCGCCGGCGGAAAGGTGGGTTTGCTGTTGGATACCGACGAGGCAGCGCCGCCACCGCCACCGCCACTCGCGGTCGCTGCGCTGTTCGAGCCGCTCCCTCTCGAGGGCGGCTCCGTGCGGGTTCGGGTGACCTGCACCGGCGCGTTCGCCGACTCGAAGGGCAGGCTCACGCTGAAGACCCACTCCGAGCGCGAGGGCTTCCGCCCACGCATGCTCGGGGATCTCGCGCGGTTCGAGTGTGATCCGCAGACGACGATGCGGCCCGTCGTGAGGATCAAGCTCCCCGTCGCCGAGCGGAGCCTGATCAAGCGGCTCGGCCGGCTGCGCGTGCTCGTCCTCGCCGAGGCCGACAGCGTGGACGGCGAATCCACCGTCGCGAAAGACGACTTCATCCTCGTGCCCGCGAGCGAGTAGCCGCCCGTGGGGTCGCCGCGGAGCGCACCGGCTGCGGAACCCGCCGCCGACGAGGTCCGTGGCTCGCCGCGCCGCACGCCGGCACAGGTCGACGTCGTCGAGCTCCTGCGCTGCTACCGCCGGGCCATCGAGCTGGCCACCGACCCTCCGCCGTCGCGATCCGCGGGGTTCGAGCCGCTGACGCGACTGCTGACGTGGATGCGTCCGACATGGGGATTGCGGCGCATGGTCGTCGAGCACGTCCGCGGACGTGTCGCACGCCTCGACCGCCTCTTCGCGCGGCGGCTCGCGCTCGACGAGGACCACCAGGACGACGAGCAGAACCGCAAGGCGCTGGGCCTGTTCGCCGCCTCGCTCCCGCCCCCCCGCTCGAGGTACTGGATCGCCCTGCCGCTGCTCGCCGTCGTCGTCGTGTCGCAGGTCCTGCTCGAGCTGCTGCAGCGCAGCCGAGAGCCATCGAAGACGCCGAGCGGGCAGCAGAAGCCGCCGGACGACGACGGCGTGCTTCCGCAGAAGGTCCTCGCGGATCTGATCTCGGTCCTCGACCTCAATCCCGGGAACCTCACCAAGGCGGTGAACACGCTGCTGAACAGCAGCCCCAAGGTCACGGCGCTCGTGGTCGGGCTGCTGGTCTTCTCGGTCTACCTCGTCTGGCGCCCGCTGCTGCCGGCGTTCCGTCTGATGCGCATCATCCTCTCCATGCCGGGCGCGACCGGTCGTCGCAGCGGCGAGTCGCCGCTGGGCAAGAGTGCCCGGCGGCTGAGCGTGCACGACGCGGAGGTCAGGCTGTTTGCCGCGCTCGACGAGCGACCGCCGAACGACCCCGAGCTCGACCTCTGGCTGAAGCTCGCCCCCGTGACGATCCTCGCCGCGCTTGCCTTGTTTATGTTCGCGCCGCCGGGGAAGTCCCTCAAGGGAGCCGGCGGCTTCCTTGCCGCGCTTGCCGCCGTGCGGCTCGCATTCGTGCTTCGCGCGGCGCGCCGGCGGCGAGCTCCCGCAGCCCCCCGTTTGCCGGATCGCGCACCTACCGGCTGACCGCGCGCCGGCGGCGCGAGCCCGCGGGTAGGGTCCGCGCGATGACCGCCCGCGAGCTCGACCGCAGCCTCGAGAAGATGCGCGCCGCCGGCGTCCCGGACGCCGGCGTCGCGACGTTCGCGCAGTACCTGCGGCGCCTGCGCAACGGCGACGCGGGCTGCCTCGCCGAGTCGGAGATCGAGCCGGTCGCCGAGCTGCCCGACGCGGCCGAGCTGCCAGAGGACGAGCAGGGCGCGCGTGCGGCGCTCGAGCGCACCGTCGTCGTCAAGCTCAACGGCGGCCTCGGGACGAGCATGGGGATGAGCGGGCCGAAGTCGCTGCTGGAGGTCAAGGACGGTCTGACGTTCCTCGACATCGTCGTGCGCCAGATCCTCGACCTGCGAGCGAGGACGGGCGCGTCCCTGCCGCTCGTGCTGATGAACAGCTTCGCGACGCGCGAGCCGTCGCTGGAGGCGCTCGGTGCCCATCCGGGACTGGCGGTCGACGGCGTTCCCGCCGACTTCGTGCAGAGCAGGGTGCCCAAGCTCGA
>Ga0136610_1000441_pt1 | contig 12209 bp, 12 predicted proteins | sample AntDrymUQ1342206_2_FD_104804 | JGI IMG/M metagenome (GOLD analysis project Ga0136610, IMG submission 104804) | Polar desert sand microbial communities from Dry Valleys, Antarctica - metaG UQ134 (22.06) | ecosystem: Environmental > Terrestrial > Soil > Desert | place: Antarctica: Dry Valley...
CCGGTCGACATGCCGCCCTCGGTGCCGCCCGAGTGACCGGTCCGGCGCCGGACACCTCCGTGGCCGTCGGTCTCGATCTCGTCCTGCGCAGCCGATCCGCGAGCGGCAGCCAGCGCGAAGCCGTCCCCGATCTCGACGCCCTTCATGGCCTGGATGCTCATCAGCGCGCCGGCGAGTCGGGCGTCGAGGCGCCGGTCCCAGTGGACGTGGCTCCCCAGGCCCGGCGGCAGCCCGTAGGCGAGCACCTCGACGATGCCGCCCAGCGTGTCGGCGTCCATCCGGGCGCCGTCGACCTCCTCGACCATCGCCGCGCTGGTCAACGGCTCCGCGCAGCGGAGGGGGTCGGCGTCGAGCGCACCGACGTCGTCGGGGTGCGGCGTGGTCCCGGCCGGGACGACGACGGTCCCGACGGACACCGTGTGGCTGACCAGCCGGGCACCGGCCGCCTGCGCCAGGAACGCCGAGGCGACTGCGCCGAGGGCGACCCGGGCCGCCGTCTCTCGAGCGCTGGCTCGTTCGAGCACCGGCCGGGCGTCGTCGAACCCGTACTTCTGCATCCCCGCCAGGTCGGCGTGACCCGGCCGCGGCCGGGTGAGCGGCGCGTTCCGGGCGAGGTCGGCGATCGTCGCCGGGTCCACCTCGTCGGGCGCCATGACCTGGTCCCACTTCGGCCACTCGGAGTTGGCGATCCGGATCGCGACCGGGCCGCCCATCGTCCGGCCGTGCCGGATCCCGGCGGTGAGCTCGACCTCGTCCTGCTCGAAGCCCATCCGGGCGCCGCGTCCGTACCCGAGCCGGCGTCGAGCGAGCGCCGCCGCCACGTCGGCCGTGCCGATCCGCACCTCGGCCGGCAGCCCCTCGAGCACCGCGACCAGCGCGCGCCCGTGCGACTCCCCCGCGGTCAGCCAGCGCAGCATGTGCGAAATCCTCCCTCATCCTGTTGGCGCGGGTGACCAGCCGAGCAGTGCGGCCGCCGAAGGGTCGCCGAGGGCGATCGCGACGAGCGCGCCGGCGATCATCGACGGGCCGAACGGGACTCGGGTCTGCAGGTTCGCCCGGCGCGTCACCAGCAGCGCGAGGCTGACCAGGCCGCCGACGAGGACGCCGGCGAACGCCCCGAGCACGAGGGTCGGCCAGCCGAGCCAACCAAGGTGCAGGCCGAGCGTGCCGGCGAGCTTCACGTCACCGGCTCCGAGCCCGGAGCGGACCACCAGGAACAGCAGCAGGTACGTGCCGAGGTAGGCGAGTCCGGCGAGCACCGCACGGCCGGACGAAGTCCAGGCGCCGTCGACCACGGCGGCGACCGCGAGCCCGATCAGCCCGATCACCGCAGACCACCCCGTGAGCCGATCGGGCAGGCGGTGCAGCCGGAGGTCGATCCCGACGAGGAGGGCAGCAGCGACGGCCAGGACGAGGAACGCGGCCAGCGCGGGCTCCAGCCCGACCTGCGCTCCGACCACGAATCCCGCCACGGCGGCCGTAGCCGCGCTGACGCGCTCCGGGAGCCGAACATCCACGCCGCTCGCCCAGCGCGCGACCGCGGGGCCGGTGAGCACGACGAGCAACGTCGCGACGACCGCACCCAGCGCGCCGACCCAGAGCTGCACGGGCGCAACCTAGCCGCGGCCGGACGATCTCGGTCGGCCACGTCCACAGCCGGCTGGGTGCCCGCACGGCCGCACCACCCGGGCCCGGCTCGACCCGGCGGGGCAGGATCGAGGGGTGCAGCCGTTCCGCGTGACCGAGCGTCTGATGCTCCGGACGTTCACCGCCGCCGACCTCGATGCCGTCATCGCCCTCGACGGTGATCCGGAGGTGATGCGCTACCTCGGCGGCGGCCGGTCCGCGGCGCCCGACCTGGTCGAGCGCGAGACCCTCCCCGCCCTCATGCCCCGGGACGAGTGGGAGCAGCGCCGGGGAGCTACGGCGAGCTGAGTGCGGCCCGCATGGCCGTCAGCGGTGCCGGGCGGCCGGTCATCAGCTCGACCTGCCGGCCCGCCTGCTGGAGCAGGAGATCGAGCCCGCCGATGACGGTCCGGCCTGCCTCCGCGTACGCGCCCGCGAGCGGCGTCGGCCAGGGCACGTAGGTCCAGTCGACGTAGGTGCCCGGTCCCGCCACCACCTCGCTCGCCAGCCAGTCGACCGCGCCCGGCGGTGTGGTGTCGATCACGAGATCAGCGGCCAGCCCGGACCGACGCGCGGACGGGTCGGCCATCGACCCCACCTCGACCTGCACCGGCAGGTCCAGCGCAGCCAGGACCGCCGCCCGTACCGGGTCCCGGACCAGCACCAGCACCTGCAGCCGGTCCACGCCGTTGGCGAGGGCCCAGATCGACGATCGGGCGGTTGCCCCGCCGCCGAGGACGCACGCGGTACCCCCCGGCGCCACGCCGACGTCGGCCAGCGCGAGGCGCAGCCCGCGCGCGTCGGTGTTGTGCGCGACCCAGCCGTCATCCCGGCGTACGAGCGTGTTCGCCACGCCCGTCCTCCGGGCCACCCCGTCGGCATCGTGAGCGCACGCGAGTGCGGCCACCTTGAGCGGTCTGGTGAGCGACAACCCGACCCACTCGGGGCCGAGGCCGGCGACAAAGCCGGCGAGCCCGGCCTGGTCCACCTCGACTGCGTCGTAGGACCAGGCGAGGCCCAGCGCGGCGTACGCGGCCCGGTGCAGCGCCGGCGAGCGTGAGTGCGCGACCGGCGACCCGAGCACCGCGCACCGGCGACGACCGCCGGCCCGGGCCAAGGGCTCAGCAGCGCTGCTCAGCACAGGTCGCTGTCCTGGCAGTACTGCTGGAGGAGGGTGACGTTGGCCTGGTGCTCCTCGGGCGTCCGGGCGAACCGGGTATCGCCGGTGTCGAGGTTCACCGTGACGAAGTAGCGCCAGTCGCCGGCGGCGGGCGCGAGTGCGGCGATCATCGCCTCCTCGCCGGGCGAGCCGATCGGTCCGGGCGGCAGGCCCGCCGCCCGGTAGGTGTTGTACGGGCTGTCGATCTCGCGCTCCTCGTCGGTGGTGAAGACGTCGCCGGCGGTCCCGACCGCGTAGTGCACCGTCGAGTCCATCTGGAGCCGCATCCCGGCAGCGAGGCGGTTGAAGATCACTCGGGCCACCCGCGGCCGGTCCTCGGCCCGTGACGCCTCCGCCTCGACGATGCTGGCGACGGTCACCGCCTCCAGCGGGGAGATCTGCAGCGCCGAAGCCCCCGCCTCGAGCGACACGTCCGTCGCGGCCTGGCCGAACCGGGTCACCGTCGCCGTCAGCACCTCAGCGGCTGTGGCGTCCGGCTCGAACTCGTAGGTCGCCGGGAAGATGAATCCTTCGAGCTTGCCACCGGCGTAGGCCGGGAGCCCGATCGTGGCCGCGTCCGCGGCGGCCGCTTCGAGCTCGGGCACGGTGACCCCTGCGCCGGTGGCGAGGCGGTTCAGCGCTTCCTCGAGCCGCAGCCCCTCGGGCAGGGTGACCAGCTCGACGAGCCGGTTCGCGGCGTCCACCAGGACGGCGAGCGCGCCGGCAGCGGACATCTCGAGCCGGAGCTCGTAGGTCCCGGGCTGGATCCCGATGGCCGCCGGGTTACCCGCGGCCGCGTCGATGAAGGCGTCCTGGGTGGCGACCACCCCGGCGTCGGCGAGGGTCGCGCCGATGGTGGTGACGCTGTCGCCCGCGGCGACCTGGACGCTCACCGCGCCGGTGCCGGGCCCGGCGAAGTCCTCCGGGCCGCCACCGTCAGGGAGGATCCCGCTGAGCGCGTTGCGGCCGAAGTAGGCAGCCGCCCCGATCAGGCCGACGACGACCGCCAGGGCGATGAAGGTCGCCAGCGCGCTGTGGCCACGACGGCGACGGACCCGGCGGGTCGAGGCGCGGGTGTCCGGCGCGCCGAGACCGAGCTCGCTCACGCTGCTCCTCGCTTGGGTCGGGACGGGCACTCGGTGCGGTCCGGGCTCTGACCGGGTTCGGACGTTGCTCGGGTCACTCACTCCACCTGGACGGTCTCGCCGGCCGGTCTCCCGAGGGACCGCTCGGTGTCGAGGGCTGCTTGCAGGATCGCTGCGGCGGCCACCTGGTCGACGACCGCCCTCGCCCGGCGCCCGTCGACGCCGGCCTTCCGCAGGCCCCGCGCGGCGGCAACCGTCGTGAGTCGCTCGTCCACGAGCCGCACGTGGACCGGGGCGACCCGGACGGCCAAGGTCACAGAGTAGTCACGAACCGATCTCGCGCTAGGGCCTTCCGCGCCCGACATCGAGAGCGGGAGGCCTATCACGACCTCGATTGCGGCCAGCTCACGCACGATCTCGGCGATCTGGTCGAGGTCGCGAGCGCCCCGGGCGACCGTCTGGAACGGCGTGGCGAGGAGGGCGGACGGGTCGCACGTGGCGATCCCGATCCGCACGGTGCCGACGTCGATCCCGACGCGTACGCCAGAGCGCACCCAGGGTCAGCTTCCGCCGGTGACGCGCTGGCCCACGAGGTGCTCCACCGCGGCCAGGGCCTCCACGACCTTCGACGGGTCCTTCCCACCGCCCTGGGCGACGTCGTCCTTGCCGCCACCGCCACCACCGAGGGCAGCGGCAGCGACCCGGACCAGGTCACCGGCGCGCAACCCCCACGAGCGGGCGGTCTCGTTGACTGCCGCCACGACGACGGGGCGGTCGCTCGTGACGGTCACGGCCGTGACGACCACCGGTCGATCACCGGTGATCTTTGCGCGGACGTCGAGGGCGAGGCGCCGGAGATCGTCCGGGCTGGTCCCGTCGGGCGCCCGGTGGCCGACGAACACGACGCCGTACACGTCGGTCGGCGCAGCCGCCAGCGCCCCGGCCTGGGCCAGGACGGTGTCGCTGCGCATCGACTCGATGTCCCGCTCGGCGACCCGGAGCCGCTCGACGATGCCCGCCACCCGGTCGGGCAGGTCGTCCGGCCGGGTCTTGAGCAGCTCGCTCACCTGGTGCACGAGCACGCTCTCGCGGGCGAGGAACTCGTACGCATCGGTTCCGACGAGGGCTTCCACGCGCCGGATGCCGGCCCCGATCGACGCCTCGCCGAGCAGCTTCACGACGCCGAGCTGGCCGGAGCGCTGCGCGTGCGTGCCGCCGCACAGCTCGCGGGCCCAGTCGCCGACGGAGATCACCCGGACCTCGTCGCCGTACTTCTCCCCGAACAGTGCCATCGCACCGAGCTCGCGGGCCTCGGCCTGCGTCATGACGCTGGCGTGCACCTCGAGGTCGTCGACGAGCACAGCGTTCACGGTCTGCTCGACGTCGCGCAGCACCGAGGCGGGCACTGCCTGGGTGTGGGTGAAGTCGAACCGGAATCGGCCCGGCGCGTTCTCCGAGCCGGCCTGGGTGGCGGTCTCGCCGAGGACGTCGCGAAACACCTTGTGCACCATGTGCGTCGCGGTGTGCGCCCGGGAGATCGCCCGTCGCCGCTCGACGTCGACCTCACCCACTGCCGCGGAACCGACTGCCACGGAACCGGTGAGCACGCGAGCCCGGTGGACGACGAGGCCACGGATCGGGGTCTGGACGTCCCGCACCTCGACCTCCGCGTCGCCGACCCGGACGATGCCCCGGTCGGCGAGCTGGCCACCGGCCTCGGCGTAGAACGGCGTGCGGTCCAGCACCAGCTCGACCTCGGTGCCCTCGCCGGCCTCGGTCACCTGCTGGTCGTCGACCACCAGACCACGGACGACCGCGTCGGTGATCACCTCGCGGTAGCCGGTGAACTCCGAGGGACCGGCTGAGTCGAGCACTCCGCGGTACACGCTGAGATCGACGTGCCCGGTCTTCTTCGAGCGGGAGTCGGCCTTGGCGCGGTCTCGCTGCTCGGTCATGAGCTGGCGGAAGACGACCTCGTCCACGGCAACGCCCTGCTCGGCGGCCATCTCGAGGGTGAGATCGATCGGGAAGCCGTACGTGTCGTGCAACGCGAACGCTCGCTCGCCGGACAGCGTGGTCTCGCCCTGCGCCTTGGTCGTCCGGACCGCCGTGTCGAGGATCGTGGTGCCCGCGACCAGCGTCCGCCGGAAGGCGTCCTCCTCGCCCGTGACGACCTGCTCGATCCTCGGGTAGGCGGTCTCGAGCTCGGGGTAGGACCGCGCCATCCGGTCCTTGGCGACCACGAGCAGCTCACCCATGGTCGGGTCCTCGACGCCGAGCAGTCGCATCGAGCGCACCGCCCGGCGGATGAGTCGACGCAGGACGTATCCACGGCCCTCGTTCGCCGGCGTGACACCGTCGTTGACGACCATGAGCGCGCTGCGGACGTGGTCGGCGACCACGCGCAGCCGCACGTCGGCCTCGTGGTCCGCGCCGTATCGCACCTGCGCCACCTCGGCGGCGCGGTCCAGCACCGGGCGGATGTCGTCGATCTCGTACATGTTGTCGACGCCCTGGAGCAGGTACGCGACGCGCTCCTGACCCATCCCGGTGTCGATGCTCTGCGCCGGCAACGGGCCAGCGACGTCGAAGTCCTCCTTGCTGCGGACAGCGCTGAGAGCCTCCTGCATGAAGACGAGGTTCCAGAACTCGAGGTAGCGGTCCCCCGCCTTCTCGACGTCGCCCTCGGGGCCGTGCGCGGACCCGCGGTCGAGGAGGATCTCCGAGCACGGCCCGCCCGGGCCGGGCACACCCATATGCCAGTAGTTGTCCTTCTTGCCCAGGCGCACGATGCGGTCGTCCGGCAGTCCGGCGATCCGCTTCCACAGCCCGACCGATTCCTCGTCGTCGTGGTAGACGGTGACGAGGAGGTCCCGCTCGGGGAAGCCGAAACCGCCGTCGGCCTGCGAGCCGGTGGAGAGCTCCCACGCATACTCGATGGCCTTGTCCTTGAAGTAGTCGCCGAACGAGAAGTTGCCGTCCATCTGGAAGAACGTTCCGTGCCGGGTGGTCTTGCCGACCTCTTCGATGTCCAGCGTCCGGACGCACTTCTGGACGCTGACCGCGCGCGGCCACGGCGCCTGCTGCTGCCCGAGGAAGTACGGCATGAACGGGACCATGCCGGCCACCGTGAACAGCAGCTGCGGGTCGTCGGACGGGAGCGGAGCGGATGGGACCTCGGCGTGATCACGCGAGACGAAGTGGTCGAGGAACCGTCGGCGGATCTCAGCCGATTCCATCAGGTAGGCCTCACCGACCGTGCCGTCCGGTCGAGGATGCAGCTGTGGTGTCCGGGTCCGCCGGGGTGTCCTGAACGCCGAGCGCGTCGAGCATCTCGTCCTCGCGCTCGGCCATCGCCACGCGCACGTCGTCGGCGAACTCGCGAACGGTGTCGCCGAGGCCGGACACCGCGTTGGCAAGTCCCTTCGGTGTGTACGCCTCGGCGGTCTTGGTGATCCGGCGGACCACGGTCACGCCGGCCGCCGCCCCGATGCCGAGCCAGAACAGCCGCTTCATCGGGTGCCTCCCCGCCGGCTGGACCTCATCTCGGCCTTCACCCGCTTGCCGACCTCGCCCTTGCGCCGCGCGCTGAGCGCCTTGCGCACGCCGTACGAGAAGGCGGCCAGCCGGACGACCGGTCCGCCGAGCGTCGCGGCGAAGATGCCGGACAACGCTGCGACGTTGCTCGTGACCTGCTGGGCGTTGGCCGTGATCGCGTCGACACGGGTGAGCTGCGCGTTCGCGGACGTGACGGTGCTGGTCACCTCGCCGAGCAACGGCGTGGTGCCGTCGGCGACTCCGCGGACGAGACGCGAGGTCTCGTCGAGCGTGCGGCCGAGCTTGACCAGCGGAACCGCCAGGAAACCGACCAGCAGCACGAACGCGACAGCGGCGATGAGCCCTGCGATCTCTCCTGCAGACAACTTCCTCACGCTCTCCTTCGAAGACGATCAGGGTGGTGTGCGCAGGCGGGCGCGCCGCTCGCAGCGGGATCGACCCTATCGCGGGCACCCGTCGCAGCCGCCAGACCATCAGTCACGGCCCAGCGGAGGTCGTCAGGCGGTGCGGGCCCGATCAGTCGACCAGAGCCGGCGGCGCTCCTCGGGGGTCAACCCGCCCCACACGCCGAACGGCTCGCGCGTCCGGACCGCGTACGTGGCGCAGGCGTCCACCACGGGGCAGCTCCGGCACACGGCCTTGGCCACCCGCTCGCGGGCGAGCCGCCGCAGGCCGCGCTCGGCGTCCGGGGCGAAGAAGACCTTGGTGTCGACGTCGCGGCACGCCGCTACGAGTTGCCAGTCCCACGCTTCTGCCACAGGCTGAGGGAGCTGCCTCGTGTCGGCCATGTGTGCACTCCTCGGTCTCGACGACGGTGGTCCGCCGGCTGCGCGAGCGCGCCCGGACGTTTTCGTTCACTCCTTGTCCTTCGGACCGTCGAGGCAGTTCGGATTGCTCCGATCCTGAATCCAGAGCTCTCGCCGCGTCCGCTGGCGGACGTCGTTCAGCCGCGCGAGGGCGGTCGGGCCAGTGCCAGCTGGCTCACCCCCAGGTACCCGGACCGGAAACCGGCCTCCGAGTAGGCCAGGTAGAGCTCCCAGAGCCGGCGGAACGGCTCGTCGAACCCGAGCGCGGCGACCTGGTCCCAGCTCTCGAGGAACCGGGTGCGCCACTGCTTGAGCGTCTCGACGTAGTGCAGGCGCAGGTCGCGCCGCTCGGCGACGTAGAGCGAGGTGTGCGCGGCGAGGTTCGCCTCGATCGCGTCCAGCGACGGGATCAAGCCACCGGGGAACACGTACTTCTGGATCCAGCCGTACGCGTTGCGGGTGGCCAGCATCTGGTCGTGGGGCATCGTGATGGCCTGCAGGCCGGCGCGCCCGCCCGGCTTGAGCAGCCGGTCCACGGTCGCGAAGTACTCCGGCCAGAGCTTCGGCCCGACCGCCTCGACCATCTCGACGCTCACCACCGCGTCGTACGTGCCGGTGAGGTCGCGGAAGTCCAGGTGCAACAGCTCGACGCGGTCGTCAAGCCCGGCCTCGGCCACCTTCCTCCGGGCCAGCGCGAGCTGCTCCCCGGAGAGGGTCGTGCTGGTGACGGTGGCTCCGCGCTGGGCGGCGCGGATCGCGAGGAACCCCCAGCCGGTTCCGATCTCGACCACGGACATGCCCGACCGCACGCCGGCGAGGTCGAGGATGCCGTCGACCTTGCGCACCTGGGCGGCGGCGAGGTCGGTGGCGCCCGGGAGGGTGAGGTCGTCGGGGAACCAGCCCGACGAGTAGGTCATCGTCTCGTCGAGGAACGAGGCGAACATGTCGTTGGACAGGTCGTAGTGGCGCTCGATGTTGCGACGGGCACCCGGCTTCGTGTTCTTGTCGCCCACCGGGATCCGCGGCTCCACGTAGCGCCGGAGCCACTGCACCGGCCGCGGGACGATCGACCGGATCCGCTCGGCGAACGGGGTCAGCAGGTCCGCGAGGTCCGTGCCGGGTGCGGCTTCCCAGTCGCCGGCGATGTAGGCCTCGCCGAACCCGATCTTGACGTCTGCGCCCATCCGGGAGAGGAACGCGTCGGGTCGGACGACCCGCATCGTCGGCGCGTACGCGTCGCCGGTGCCGAGCACCTTGCCGTCGGGCATCTGCACGCGGACCGGCAGTCCACGCAGCGCATGCGCCATGACGCCCGCGGCCACCGTCGCACGCACCGAGCTGCGCGGGGCGGGCGGAACGACGGACCGGTGCACGCGAGTCGGCTCGGTGAGCGTCATCGGACCCCCTCCTGGTGGTGGTGCGGGCGGCGCGGCACGATCGGCAGGCGGCGGAGCCACAGCCGGATGCCGTGCCAGTGGATCGCAGCGACGACACGCTGCGGCATGAGCGGGTGGCGGGCCGCAGCGCGGGCCAGGGCGCCGCGGGTGGCTGGTTCAGCCCGGCCGCGGAACGTCGCGGTGAAGAGCGGCTCGCCGTGCTGGCGGAGCACGATGCTCACCCCGACGTCGCCGCCGTCGAGCCTGAAGCGCATGTCGTACGTGCCCTCGACGGTCACGAACGGCGAGACGTAGAACGCCTTGTCCGTGCGCGCCTGACCGTTCTCGTCGAGCTCGAGCAGGTAGCAGTGCCGCTCGCCGTAGGTGTTGGACACCTCGGCGACGACGCAGGCCAGCGCGCCGTCCGGCCGGATGCACCAGTACACGGTCAGCGGGTCGAAGACGTACCCGAACGAGCGCGCGTTGGCGAGCATGAGGATGCGGCAGCCGGCCAGGTCGACGCCCTCGGTGCTCGCGTACGTGGTGAGGTTGTCCCGGATCGACCGGGCGGGGTCGCCGAGGTGGTCGGACGAGCCGAACGACGCGAGGGCGCTCCAGAGCCCGGACAGCTCCGGCAGGTCGTCGAGGTCGACCAGCCACTGGTAGACCCGGTACGCGAAAGCTCGGTGCACCGGCCTCCGTCGCACGTGCCGCACGGTCCCGGTGACGATGGCCGGCACGGACGGCGGGCGCACGATCGGACCGCCGGCGTGCGCCTGGGGCTGCGCCGGCGACGTCGACGTCGGCGCGCTCACCAGGTCACCCCGAAGTGCGCCGCGGCGGCGACGCCGGACTGACAGCCGTCCTCGTGGAAGCCCCACCCGTGGTACGCCCCGGCAAACACGGTCGAGCCGGTCGCCAGCTCAGGCAGGCGACGTTGCGCGGCGACCGCCCGGGGCGTGTAGACCGGGTGCGTGTAGGTCATCCGCGCCAGCACCTGGTCGGCGGCCGGCCGATCGGCCGGGTTCAGCGTGACGAGGTAGTCCACGTCGCTGTCGAGGTGCTGGAGGTGGTTCATCCAGTAGCTGACGAGCACGCGGTCCTCGTCGGCGTCGCAGCCGCGCAGGAGGTAGTTCCAAGACGCGCGGGCCGCCGGTGCCGACGGCAGCACACTCGCGTCGGTGTGCAGGACGGTCTCGTTGCGCGAGTAGGTGAACGCGTCGAGGACCTCCTGCTCCAGGTCGGTCGGGTCGGTGAGCAGCGCCAGCGCCTCGTCGGCGTGGGTGGCGAGCACGACCCGGTCGAAGGTCCTGAGGTCGTCGGCGTCGTCGTGGACCTCGACGCCGTCGGGCTTGCGGGTCACCCCGCGCACCGCGACGCCGACCCGGATCGCGGGGAGCGTCGCAGCGAGCCGGTTCACGTACGAGCGGGAGCCGCCGACCACGGTCGCCCACGAGTCCCGCCCGGCGACCGCGAGCAGCCCGTGGTGGTCGAGGAACGCGAAGAGGTAGCGGGCCGGGTAGCGCAGGGCGTCGGCGTGACCGGTGGACCACACGCAGGAGACGAACGCGAGCGCGTAGTGCCGGACGAAGTACGAGCTGAAGCCGCCGTTGGCGAGGAACTGACCGAGCGTGGCGAGGTCGTCCGGGCCGGTCTCGGCCAGGTAGCGACGGGCGCGGCGGTTGAACCGTTCGACCTGCGCGAGCATGGTCAGGAACCTGGGGCTCGCCGCGCGGCGCGGCTGGGCGAACACAGCGCGGGCCCCCCGGCCGCCGGCGTACTCCAGGCCGCAGCCCTCGCAGCGGACGCTCATGCTCATCTCGGTCGGCGCGACCTCGACCCCGAGCTCGGCGAACAGCTTGCGAAGCTGGGGGTAGGTGCGGTCGTTGTGCACGATGAAGCCGGAGTCGACGCCGACCTCGGCGCCACCGCGACCAGGCAGGTCGTGGGTGTGGGCGTGCCCGCCGAGCCGGTCCTGGCCTTCGTAGAGCGTGACGTCGTGAGTCCGCTGGAGCAGGTACGCGGCGGTGAGCCCGGACACCCCGGCGCCCACGACCGCCACGGCCGGACGCCCGGCGCTGCCCTCCGTGCCGTCGGTGCTCACGGTGCTTGTTCGCCGTCGGGGTGCCGGTCGGATTGCCGTGGTGGTCCGGTGACCGCCGGAGGGTCGGGAGGCACCGCCGGCCCGGTGCCGCTCAGGATGCGCCTGACCTGGTCGAGGCGCTGGGCGTAGGTGGCCTCCGCGCCGTGCCGCGTAGGGCGGTAGTACCTCCGGCCGAGGACGGGGTCCGGCGCGTACTGCTGGGGCACCACACCCCGCGGATCGTCGTGGGCGTAGGCGTAGCTCGTGCCGTGCCCGAGCGACTTGGATCCGCCGTAGTGGGCGTCGCGCAGGTGGGCCGGCACGCGACCGATCCGGCCGGCGCGGACGTCCGAGCTCGCCTCGCCGAGGGCGGTCGTCACGGCGTTAGACTTCGGCGCGAGCGCGAGCGCGATCACCGCGTGCGCGAGGTTGAGCTGTGCCTCCGGCAGGCCGACCAGCTGGACCGCGTGCGCCGCTGCCACGGCGGTGTCGAGCGCCCCGGAGTCGGCCAGACCG
>Ga0136610_1000444_pt1 | contig 12197 bp, 12 predicted proteins | sample AntDrymUQ1342206_2_FD_104804 | JGI IMG/M metagenome (GOLD analysis project Ga0136610, IMG submission 104804) | Polar desert sand microbial communities from Dry Valleys, Antarctica - metaG UQ134 (22.06) | ecosystem: Environmental > Terrestrial > Soil > Desert | place: Antarctica: Dry Valley...
CGAGGAGGTTGCGCTTCTCGAGCACATCGTGTTCGGCCTTCGTCATCTTTTCGGGCTCGCCCTCAAGGTACTCTATCCTGCAGGTAGTGCACCTGGCGTAGGAGCCGCAGCGGTGCAGGATATCCACCCCCGCGTCCTCTTCTATGGCGAGGACCAGCCGCTTTCCTTCCTCTACGTCGAACGTGCCAGTGTCTTCGATCTCGATCCTGGGCACTCGCCCTCCTCCTTTAGCCGCCTTCCGCATCTAACCACGCCGGCAGACCAGGCGCGAATGCCAGGGCGCGGACTTTCGGGGTCATGCGTCTCCAAAACCGCCAGTGGATCGGCTAAACTGGCGATTCACGAAAGGGGGTCACGCTTGGATCACCGTCCGCCCTCCATAAAGGTAGACAAGCCCTGGGGCAGGTTCGAGCAGTACACACACAACCTGCCGTGTACAGTCAAGATCATCACCGTCGCTCCCGGCGGCACTCTCTCTCGCCAGTACCACCACCACCGCGACGAGCTCTGGGTCGTCCTGGACAAGGGGGCCCAGATACAGCTCGGCGAAGAGGTCCTCAAACCCGAGGCCGGGGAGAAGGTGTTCATCCCGCGAGGTACGGTGCACAGACTTTCCACGCCCGGCGAGAAGGAGGTGCGGATCCTGGAGATCTCCTTCGGCGAGTTCGACGAGGAGGACATCGTCAGGCTCGATGACGTCTACGGCCGTGTGCCGCAATGACGGTTCTGGTGTAGATCCCCGGTGAGCTTCAGGGACGAAGAGGAGGCCCGGCGCGCGCAAACGCCCGGCGGACAGTCACCGACCGGGTCGGAGAGTGAACGCGGGCGGCCCTCCCGCGTGTCCCCACTGCTCCTGTTCCTCGCCGTGCTGCTCCTGGCGCTGCTCGCTGTGGCCGCGGTCTTCCTCTGGAGGTCCCTCGGCGAGAGCATCTCAGGCACCAGCGTCGCCAGGGATTCCATAGATTCAGCCGGTCCGGAACCGCGCGTGCGAATCGCCAACGCCGCAGGCCAGGTGCGCGTCGAGGGCATTGAGGGATCCAGGTCCGTAGATTACGAGGCTACGCGATACGCGATGGCCGCCGACCCTGCCGCCGCCAAGCAGCGGGCCTCCGAGGTGCCCGTGGACATCTCCCGCGAGGATTCGAAGATCGTCATCGAGACGGACGGAGGCGAGGATACGGGGGCCGACTACACGCTGAGGATACCGACCGGCGGCTCCGTCGAGGTCGAGTCCGAGGCAGGAGATGTCGAGGTCTCGGGCATCTCGGGCAACGTGACGGTCGCAGCAGAAGCCGGAGACGTGACGGTCAGTGACGTGGCTGGCGACGTCGAGGTCGAAGCCCCTCGAGGAGATGTCAGCGTCGGAAACGTCAACACAGATACGGGGGGCGCTAATCTCGAGGTCGGCTCGGGGGACATCTTCCTCGAAGACATGATCCTGGGCACCCTCGAAGCCAGCGTCGAGGCCGGCGACGTCACCCTCTCAGGGCGTTTCTCCGGTGGCGGCAGGGTCTCCGTGGAGACCGGCGACATCATCGCCAGGCTCCCCCCAGAAGATACGAGGGACCTGATCCTCCAGACGCGCGTCGGCAGCGTCTTGCGCGAGCCTCCAGACTCCAACGGGCAAGGTTCGGAGACACAGAAGCAGCAAGGATCGTAGTGGTCCGCAGGGACGCCCGCGGAGACGTGGGATATAGCGTTGAATCGCCCGAAGACTTCTGGGGCGCCCTGCGAGGAGTCTGGTTCGCCCCGGTCCGCTTCTTCAGGGGGCTCGACCCGCAGGGAGGGGTGATCCGGCCCGCCATCTTCGCCTCCGTGGTCCTCTACCTCGACCTGCTCCTCGAGGTGGTGCTCCAGATGCTCTGGCTCCGCGAGTTCAACTTCGGCCTGGTCTACGCGCCCTTCCTCGGGCTCGTGGTCGCGATCGTGCTCGCGCCGCTGCTCGTCGCCGGATTGGTGGTCCTCGTTCTGGTCATCCTCGGGGGAGGCACGCTCTCGCGTGGTGGCTTCTTCCCCCTCTTCCGCTCTCTGGGCTACGCGAGCGGGATAGGGTTCGCGCTCTGGATCCCCTTCGCCCCCCTCATCGCTGTTCCTTACGGCGCCTATGTGGCCACCGTCGCCGTAAAGGAGACGATGAACGTCACCTGGGCAAGGGCCGCCGCCGCGACCCTCATCCCACTCGGAGCCGTCATCCTGACGGTACTGGCCTTGCTCGGCCCCGATGAAGCCGCAGGCTTCCTCGTAAACCCGCCGGGAAGCTAGTTCTTAGCTGGTCAGCACGCTCCGGCTTCGCCTCCGCTTTCAGCACGCCGCCAGGCTTTGCCAGGCGGCTCTCAGCTAGTCAGCAAGCAAGAATGCTGACTAGCTGACTAGCTGACATGCTTCTATTGCGAGCGCCGCGAGCAGCGCCGACCCTCGCGGCAGGATCTCCTCGTCGAAGGCGAACCGGGGCGTGTGCAGCCCCGAGACATCCTCCCCTACGCCAAGCCAGATGAATGCCCCTGGTACCTTCTCCAGGAAGTACGCGAAGTCCTCGGCGCCCATCGAAGGGTTGGGCAGCTCGAGGACGGACTGACTGCCGAAGAGGTCCTCGGCTACACCCAGGGCGCGGTCCGCCGCACCCCCGTCGTTGACGGTGACGGGGTAAGAGAAGGTGTAGTCCAGATTCGCGTCGCCGCGCATCCCACTAGCGACGCCGCGAGCCAGGGCCTCTATACGCCCAGGCATCCTCTCGCGGATGTCCTGGTTCAGGGTCCTGACCGTTCCCCCGAGACGGGCCTTCTCGGGGATGATATTGAAGGCCGTTCCGGCGCCTATCTCCCCAACGGTAAGGACGGCAGGCTCGACAGGGTCTACCTCCCGCGAGACGACGGTCTGCAACGTCGTCACCACCTGCGCCGCGATGACTACGGCGTCGGCTGCCAGGTGGGGCATCGCGCCGTGCCCTCCCGAGCCTCTGATCTCCATCTCGAAAGCGTCGGCGGCGGCCATGATCGGACCTGCCTTCGTCGCCACCTGCCCGAGCGGCAATCCTGGCCACAGGTGCAGCGCGAAGATGGAGGAGACATCGTCTGCCACCCCCTCGTCGACCATGACTCTGCCTCCACCTCCGCCCTCCTCTGCAGGCTGGAAGACGAACTTTACGGTGCCGTCGAGGCGATCCCTCATCCCAGAAAGCGCGTGGGCCGCGCCGACGAGCATGCTGGTGTGCCCGTCGTGGCCGCAGGCGTGCATGCTGCCTTCTATCTCCGAGGAGAAAGGCAGGCCCGTCTCCTCCTCAATAGGGAGGGCGTCCATGTCCGCCCGCAGCGCCACCGTCGGTCCGTCCCTCTCCCCCCCGAGCGTGGCGACGATCCCGTTCCTCGCGACCCCTGTCTCGATGTCGAGGGGCAGACCGTCGAGGGCCGCGAGCACCTTTTCTGCGGTCTTCTCCGTATCGAAACCAAGCTCGGGCTCGCGGTGAATGTCGCGCCTGAGTGCGACGATCCTCTCTCCGACATTCTCTTCGATCTCTTGCTGCAAGCCTTCGAATCTCTGAGACACGTCCACAAAGTCTCCTCTCATAGCGGTTTGGAAGGGTTCACCCTTCCAAACCGCGCTGGTCAGCTAGTCAGCATTTCAGCTTGTCAGCTCTTTGTTTGCTGACGGTCCGACACCGCTGCGGCGCTGCTTAGGAAAGGTACCATAGAGCGCGGGCTAGACTGCAGTCTCTGGTGACCAGACGGTCGGCTCGCGCGGCAGGAGTCTGGGGTCGAAGCGGGCGATTAGGTCGTCTGTTGACGGCATCTCCCCGACTCTGGCGAGGCCGAGCGAGCGGGCCATCCAGGCGCGTACCTCGTCAGGCCCCTCATCCCGGTCCGGGAGGGTGACGGCGCCGTGACGCTTCGCGAGACGCCGTCCGTCCGGGCCGAGCACGAGCGGGACGTGGGCGTATCGGGGCTCTGGCAGGCCGAGCAGTCGTGCGAGCAGGATCTGGCGCGGGGTCGAGTCCGTGAGATCCGCGCCCCTAACCACCTCGCCTATCCCCTGCGCGGCGTCGTCGACAACGACGGCAAGCTGGTACGCTGGGGTGCCGTCGTTGCGGCGCACGACGAAGTCGTCCACCGCTGCCTCGAAACGGCCTAGCATCCGGTCATCGAAGACTATTCGGGCTCCTTCCGAACGCACCCGCAGCGCCGGTGGTCGTCTGGAGGCCTCGCGCACGGCACGCTGCGCCACTGTTAGTTTACGGCAGGTTCCTGGATAACGGTCCGAAGCCGGGATGCCGTGCGGCGCGGATGAGGCGGCCCGGATCTCCGCCCGCGTACAGTAGCAAGGGTAGAGTAGTGCGCCGGCATCGAGCCCGGCTATGGCCTCCTCGTACAGTTCCATCCGCTCCGACTGGCGAACCACGGGACCGTCCCAGTCGAGTCCAAGGGACCTGAGATCGGAGAGCTGAGCCTCCTCTACGCCAGGACGCACCCGCGAGCGGTCGAGATCCTCCACGCGTACCAGGAATCGCGCCCCGGCCGAACGCGCGAACAGCCACGCCAGGAGAGCGGTCCGCAGGTTCCCGAGGTGGAGCTGGCCCGTGGGGCTCGGCGCGAAGCGTCCGTCGGAGACGTTCTTCTCCCTGTGACCTTGCTGCTGTCGGGGTGGGGCGGTTGGCAGGGGAAGTCTAAGGGATCCAGACTCGGGCCGGTGATTCCGTGGAGAGGGAGGCAAGTACGACGTTCTTGACACCGAGGCGCCAGAGTTCACGGGTGATGACGGCAGCGTCCGACATAGTTCGGCCTGGTTCGACGCCGGTTATGAGGGCGGCGGTCCTGGATATTTGCGGTACTCTGGCGAGGGAGCCTTGTGAGAGGGCGATGGCGAATGCTCTCGGGGTTATGCTCTGGCCTTGACCGATGCCTGTGAGGTCGGAGAAGATAGCGGGGCGATGTACGTGTTCTTCGTCCACGGGTGTTCCGAGGGCGTGGACATTACCGACGGCGACGACCAGGGTGGCAACGTCTGGGATGGCCGGTTCGTGATCTGCGGTGCCTTTGATCGGGCGCCGCCTCGACCCATCAGCCTCGACCAGGACAACGTCGGCTAGTCCGGCGAGGTCGCCGACCCACTCGGGGTCGACGCCGCCTATCCTGTTCTTGGAGAGCATCCCGGATCCCACGACCACAGCAGTCGCTGTTGAGAGTGCTCTCTCGGCCTTCGCGCGCAGGTCGCCGGGGTCTTCCGAGGTGACGAGTGGGCCCAGCCCGTCGGCCTCGCTCGACAACATCTTCGTCGTCGGGGCCACGAGGACCTTCATACCCTCCTGCGTGAGGCCGCCGGAGACAGCAAGGATCGCACCTGACTTGCCCCCAGCCCCGACGAAGGCGGCCACGTCCCCAGACGAGACACCTAACGCAACGTGCAGCTTCAATACCACTCCCATCTCGCCAAGAGGCGCCGGGTCTTGTACATCTGTATTCATGTTACATCATCGATTCACTTCGCGTGCTTTATGACATGTTGGATACTAAGATCTGGTGTAGGATACGGATGGCTGCTCCCACGAGGCCGACCGGATTACGTGGAGCATGGCAGGGGTAATCTAGTGAGAAAGAAAGACGAGAAGAACTCGTAGTTCTAGGATCAGAGGAAAGGAGCGTGGGGATGGATGGGCGAGAGCGGGTAGCGGAATTCGGCAGGGAGCTCAGGGAGGGTCCCGAGCCCTCCGACCGGAGCATCAAGGAGATCATCGACGCCCTGAGGCCCCAGCTTCAGGAGCTTGTCGACAAGCAGGTCGAGCTGGCGAAGATGGAGTTGACCCCCGTGGCCAAGAGGGGCGGGTTGGCTTCGGGCCTCCTCGCGGCCGCCGGCGTCTTCATGCTGGTCTTCCTCATAATCCTCTCTCTTACAGGGGTTTGGGTACTGGATGTCTTCCTCTCGCTGTGGGTCTCGGCTCTGATCGTCAGTGGTATACTGCTGCTGATCGGTGGGATACTCGGCGCAGTCGGAGCCAGCATACTGAGGAGGTTGGATCCCACGCCCCACCGCACGATCCTTACCCTTCAGCAGAACATCAACTGGATAAAGGGGCAGTTGAGGTAATGAGCGAGATACCTGAGCGTATAGAACGGGAGATGTTCGAGATCCGGAGCCGCATGGGACCGGACGTTCGGGACCTCAAAAAGCATGCCGAGCCCCAGGTTATCGTGAAGCGTACCTCTACAAAGGTCAAAGAACGCCTCAGGGACGCCGCGATCCGCTTCGGCAAGAGCCTCAAGGAATCGGCCAGTCGCCAGGCGAAGATGATCGGTGAGGCGGGCAGGAAGAGGAACCCGGCGCCCCTCACGGACGCCGTGAAGAGCGACCCGCGGCCACTGATCCTGCTGGCCGTCAGCCTGGCCGTCACCCTGATGGCCGTGCGCAGAATCTCCAACGGACGAGGGGAATAGAGGGGCGGTTCCCAAAGCCCCGAATACTCCCACCCACCTGAGACCGGTCTCCACGAAACCAGGGGACCGGTTCTGACCCACGTTCACTTCCAACCCGTTGGTGGCGCGGCTGGAGACATGACTCTCGCCGCGCTCGTCGCGGCCGGAGCGTCGCTGCCCGAGATCATAGCCTCCCTGCGCGGCCTCGGCGTAACCTTCGACCTGACTACGGAACGGGCCGAAGTAAATGGTGTCGGCGCACTCAGGGCGGACGTCGAATACCCCGAGGAGCACTCCCACAGGACCTTCATGGACGTCCGCGCCCTGATAGAGGACGCTGCACTGCAGGAGCGAGCGTCCTCACGCGCGCTGGAGGCTTTCCGCCTACTGGCCGTCGCGGAAGGCGCCGTCCACAACCAGGACACCGAGGAGGTCACCTTCCACGAGGTCGGGGCCGTCGACTCGATAGTGGACGTGGTAGGTAGCTGCGTGGCGCTGGAGCTGCTCGATGTGGCCTCCGTAAGTTGCGGTCCTCTACCCATGGGCACGGGAGTCGTCGATGCCGCCCACGGTCCCCTCCCAGTGCCAGGGCCGGCGACCCTGGAGATCCTCGAGGGCTCGCGTGTCCGCTGGACCGACGAGCCCAGGGAGACGACCACCCCGACCGGGGCCGCGCTCATGAGATCCTTCACCGGCGGCATCTTTACGGACGCGCCCCCGCCCATGACCCTGCGCGCCACCGGCTACGGTGCCGGAAGGATGCGCCTGCGGAGCACGCCGAACCTGCTGCGCGCCGTCGTCGGAGAGATCGAAGGCCCAGAGGGTGGCGTCGAGTTGCTCGAGGCCAACGTCGATGACGCACCGGGCGAGCTTCTCGGAGCTGCCGTCGAGCGCCTCCTCGCGGCCGGCGCCATCGACGCCTGGCTCGAACCCATCGTGATGAAGCGCGGTCGCGGCGCCTACAAGGCGTGCGCCCTCGCCCTCTCCGGCGACCGCGAGCGGCTGGCCAGGCTCATGATGCGGGAGACCGGAACTCTCGGCGTGCGCCACCACGCGGTCGGACGCACCGTCGCAGGGCGGCGGCGCGTCCTGGTAACCCTTCCCTACGGCGAGTGCCTCGTCAAGGTGGGAAGCATCGACGGAGAAGACTTCGTCGTCGCCCCCGAGCACGCCGACGCAGCCAGGCTAGCCGCGGAAACCGGGCTCCCGCTGCCCAGGGTGTACGAGGATGCAAAGGCCGCCTTCGGCGGCCCTGCCGAAGGCGGCCGCGGTCAGCACTTCAGCACTTCAGCATTTCAGCAAGACCGAGAGTAGTCAGTACCGGAAGCCGGCCATCGCATCTCCCCCAGCAGCCCTATTGTTCTTCCTCCAGGTCGCAGCCGAACGCCCAGACCCTCTTCCTGCTTGCGAGTTGCACTCTAGTAAAAAATCCCCTGACTCTCACGTTAGCCAGGCGCTACTCAGGGAAGTCGGAGTCAAGGAGATCGGCGCAGTCTTCGTAGACGGCGACCGCTCCGGCCTCTTCGAGGGCCCCCTTATGGTAGGCGCCGCCGGAGAGGACGGCGACGGTGCGTATGCCTGCCTCCCTGGCAGCTTCGACGTCCCAGACCGCGTCACCGACGGCGACGGTCTCGTCAGCAGTCGCCCCGGCTCTTCGCAAGGCCTCCTCGAAGATGTCGGGGGCCGGCTTCGGGTTCTCGACCGCACTCGAGTTGACGACGCCGTCAACTCTATCCTCGGCTTCCAGTTCCTGCATGTGATGTTCCAGCTCTTCGTCCCTGGCGCTGGTGACGAACCAGACCCCGTAGCCTCGTTCCTTGAGCGAGGAGATCAACTCCACCACCTAGACTCCTCTCGTGCTTTAGAATTAGACTTATGAAGTATTTGAGAGTTCCCCAAAACAAGGCGGACCCAAACGATCTCGAAGGCTACACCGCACTGCGAGATGGCGCCGCTGTCGTCGACCGTTCGGAGAGAAGGATTTTCCGCCTCGCAGGCAGGGACCCCATCGGAATGCTGAACGCCGTCCTGACCAACGACATGCCGATGCACGGAGACCGCGGCGTCTACGCCATGCTCCTCAATCCGAAGGGCCGGATCCAGGCTGACCTCCGCGTCGTCAAAGCGGCTGACGAGATACTCATCGACACCGAACCGGAAGGCGCGGAGGCAGCGAAGGAGATCCTGGGCCGCTACGCTCCCTTCTCCCGAGTAAGACTGGAAGAGCTCTCCGACTGGAATGTGCTTGGCATCTACGGTCCACGGGCCACAGATCTACTCGGAAACCCTGACCTCGCCGAACACGAGACTACACGGGCAGAGATCGGCGGCGCTTCGGTTCTCATCGTGGGCGTCGCTGTGCCTGCCCGCGGCTACGACCTCATCGGTCCGGCCGGCTCCCTAGGCACCATCCGCGGGCACCTGATCCGAGCAGGCGCCACGCCCGCTAGCCACGGCGCTTACGAGACCGCCCGGATAGCGGCCGGCGTCCCACGTTTCGGAACCGACATCACACCCGAGAACTTCCCCGGCGAGTCGGAGAACTCTCTGGAGCGTGCCGTCAGCTTCGGGAAGGGCTGCTACCCAGGCCAGGAGACCGTGGCGAGGATGCGTTACCGTGGAAGCCCGAACAAGAAGCTCTACCGCTTCGAACTCGAGCCAGGCTCGATGGAGCCGCCCGAAGCTGGTGATGAGATCCTGCAAGGCGAGAAGAAGCTGGTCGGCCCGATCTCCTCGGTGGACGTCGTCGGCTGGCTCACTTCGGTGGCCCCTTTCCCTGTGCATGGGAAGATCTACGCGCTGGGCTACCTGGCCCGCAAGGCCGACCTCGAGGCACCCATGAGGGCGGAAGACGCGAAGATACTCGCGGCAACGCAAGCGTGAAGTTAGACCGCGAGATGCAGCGCTGGCGAGAAACGTAGCGATGACGCCGAACTCCCCAAACGCCTTATTGGGAAACGTTCTCAACAAGCACCCTTTACGGGCCCAGTGCCATGTTACAAGCGGCCCCTTGCAGGGTCTTCTGACATTGGTTCCCGAGAAGCTTCCGCGGGACGTGACCTGGATCACGAAATCCTTATAAATAGTCAGGTTTCGTGGATTTCAGGAGCAGTTCTTGATCGTGATCTCTTTACGTTGTTAGGGCCCTGGTGCTGTGTTTTAATAGCTTTGCTGTAGCAAAGTTTTTATATGGCCTAGTGGCAGGGGTTTGATGCTCAAGATAGAAAATCTTCAGGTAGAGATCGACGGTCAGGAGATAGTGAAGGGACTGGATCTCGAGGTTAACAAGGGTGAGATACACGCGATCATGGGCCCGAACGGCTCGGGGAAGAGTACGCTGGCCAACGTGCTCATGGGCCATCCGCGTTACGAGGTGACAGGAGGCGCCATAACCTTCCAGGGCGAGGACGTCTTCGAATTGGAGCCGGACGAGCGGGCCAAGTTCGGGATGTTCCTGGCTTTCCAGTATCCGAGCGAGGTCCCCGGCGTCTCCGTGGCCAACTTCCTCAGAACCGCGGTCAACTCCGTGCGCGAGGAAGAGCTTAGTGCCATGGAGATGTACCGGCTCATCCAGGACAAGATGAAGATCATGCAGATGGACCCCAGGTTCGCCGAGAGGTACCTCAACGAAGGCTTCTCCGGTGGCGAGAAGAAGCGGAACGAGATCCTCCAGATGCTCATGCTCGAGCCGAAGCTCGCGATCATGGACGAGACCGACTCGGGACTCGACATCGACGCGTTGCAGGTCGTCGCCAAGGGCGTCAACGAGTTGCGCGGGCCAGAGTTCTCGGCGGTCATCATCACGCACTACCAGAGGATTCTAAGGTACATCGAGCCTGACCACGTCCACGTCATGCTCGACGGGCGGCTCGTGACCAGCGGCGGCAAGGAGCTGGCGCTAGATCTCGAGGACAAGGGCTACGAATGGGTGCGCCAGGAGTTCGGCGCGGGCGCAGAGCTAGGGAAAGGATAGAGAATATGCCAGAAGACAGGACCATCCAGGAGCTCGGACTCGACGAGTACAAATTCGGGTTTCACGATCCAGAGGAGTACTTCTTCAAGACCCCGAGGAAGGGGATAGACCCGGAGATCGTCGCCATGATCTCCAAACACAAGAACGAGCCTGAGTGGATGCTGGAGTTCCGGCTGAAGGCTCTGGAGTCGTTCTTCGAGAAGCCGACCCCGACCTGGGGCGGCGACCTCTCGGAGATGGATTTCGATGAGATCTACTACTACATCAGGCCGATGGAGAACCAGGGCCGTACCTGGGACGATGTGCCGGACGACATCAAGAACACGTTCGAGAAGCTGGGCATCCCCCAGGCCGAGCGCGATTCGCTAGCCGGCGTCGGCGCCCAGTACGAGTCCGAGGTCGTCTACCACTCGCTCAAGGAAGAGTGGGAGAAAAGCGGCGTCGTCTTTATGGACATGGACGGTGGCCTGCGCGAGCACGAGGACCTCGTGCGCGAGTACTTCGGCACCATCATCCCGCCTGACGACAACAAGTTCGCGGCGCTCAACTCCGCGGTCTGGTCGGGCGGATCTTTTGTGTACGTCCCGCCGGGGGTCCATATCGACATCCCGCTTCAGGCATACTTCCGCATCAACGCGGAGAACATGGGCCAGTTCGAGCGGACGCTCATCATCGCCGATGAGGGCTCTTACGTTCACTACATCGAGGGCTGCACAGCCCCGACCTACACCACGAACTCGCTCCACTCCGCGGTCGTCGAGCTGATAGCGAAGCCGGGGGCCAGGATCAGGTACTCCACCATCCAGAACTGGTCTCACAACACCTACAACCTCGTCACCAAGCGGGGCGCGGCCTACGAGAACTCGACCATCGAGTGGGTCGACGGCAACCTGGGCTCCAAGCTCACGATGAAGTACCCCGCGGTCTATCTGCTCGGCGAAGGCGCGCGCGGTGAGATCCTCTCTGTGGCCTACGCCGGCGACGGGCAGCACCAGGACGCTGGCGGCAAGGTAGTCCACGCCGCTCCGAATACGTCCAGCCTCATTACCTCGAAGTCCATCTCCAGGGGGACGGGCAGGAGCACCTACCGTGGGCTCCTCAAGGTGCACGAGGGGGCCGTCAACTCCAAGAGCAGGGTCGAGTGCGACGCGCTGCTCCTCGACGAGAACGCCAGGACGGATACTTATCCGTACATCGAGATCGAAGAGAAGAAGGTCAACACCGAGCACGAGGCAACCGTCTCGAAGGTCGGCGAGGACCAGCTCTTCTACCTCATGAGCCGCGGGCTCTCCGAGGAGGAGGCCATGGCTATGGTCGTCAACGGCTTCATCGAGCCCATAGCCAAGGAGCTCCCGCTCGAGTACGCCATCGAGCTGAACCGCCTGATCCAACTCGAGATGGAAGGCTCGGTCGGATAGGAGCAGGTCAGCTAGTCAGCATTTCAGCTTGTCAGCTTTCTGGCGCGGGAATCGGTGTTGGAGAGTGTTGATCGGGGCGTGAAGAAACGGGCAATCGATGGTGGGGCGGGCTCTGACGAGTCCGCCCCTATCTCTTGAAGCACAGGAAAGGTTATACATGAGCGCGAACGGCGTGCCGGAAGTTCTGAAGAGTAAAGGTATAAACCTGGAGACGGTTAAGGCGCTGTCTTCTTTCAAGAGCGAGCCTGACTGGCTCACGGAGAAGCGCCTGGAGGCGTGGCGGAGCTTCGAGAGCCTTCCGATGCCGACCCTGCGCGACGAGGCGTGGCGTTACACGGACATCTCGGACGTGAGCGTGGACGACTTCCTCCCCTACGCCCCGAGCCCAGACGTAAGCCGAGAGGC
>Ga0136610_1000446_pt1 | contig 12171 bp, 7 predicted proteins | sample AntDrymUQ1342206_2_FD_104804 | JGI IMG/M metagenome (GOLD analysis project Ga0136610, IMG submission 104804) | Polar desert sand microbial communities from Dry Valleys, Antarctica - metaG UQ134 (22.06) | ecosystem: Environmental > Terrestrial > Soil > Desert | place: Antarctica: Dry Valley...
CGATCACGACGTACGTGAGTCCCAGCGCGTCCTGCAGCTCCTCGAGCAGGTTGATCACCTGCGCCTGGATGGACACGTCGAGAGCCGAGACCGGCTCGTCGGCGATGATCAGCTCCGGGTTGAGCACGATTGCCCGGGCGATGCCGATGCGCTGGCGCTGCCCGCCGGAGAACTCGTGCGGGTAGCGGCTGACCGCGTTCGTCGGCAGCCCGACCACGCTGAGCAACTCGCGGACCCGCGCGCTGTGCCCCCGTCGACCGCCCTCGGCGCCGTGCGCGACGAGCGGCTCGGTGAGGATCGACTCGACGTTCTGGCGCGGGTTCAGGCTCGCCATCGGGTCCTGAAAGATCATCTGCATGCGACGCCGGGCGTGGCGGAGCTCCTCCCCGGCAAGGGTGGCCACGTCGACGCCGTCGAACCACACGCTGCCCGCGGTCGGGTCGACCAGCCGGAGGATGCCGCGACCGAGCGTGCTCTTGCCGCAGCCGCTCTCGCCGACCAGTCCGAACGTCGTCCCGCGCATGACCGCCAGGTCGACACCGTCGACGGCCTTGACGTGCCCGACCACCCGGTCGACCAAGACGCCGCTCCGGATCGGGAAGTACACCTCGAGCCCTCGTACGTCGAGCAGCGGTTGTGCCGTTGCTTCGGTCACGGCGTCACCGCCTCGACCGCGACCGGTGCCGGCAGCGGGTGGTAGCAGCGCAGCTCCCGACCGCCCTGCTCCGGCAGCGGTTCCAGCACGGGGGCGGTCCGGAGGCAGTCGTCCTGCACGTTCGGGCAGCGCGGGGCGAACGCGCAGCCGCGAGCCCAGGGCAGCGTGTCGGTCGGCGAGCCCGGGATCGGCGTGAGCGGCGCCCCCCGGGCCGAGTCCAGGCGCGGGATCGACGCGAGCAGCCCACCGGTGTAGGGGTGCCGCGGCGCGGCGAACAGCGGGTGCCGGTCGGCCGCCTCGACGATGCGGCCGGAGTACATCACGTGCACCCGGTCGCACAGCCCGGCGACCACGCCGAGGTCGTGGGTGATCATGATCAGTGCGGTGCCTGCCTCGGCGACGAGCTGCTTGAGCAGCTCGAGGATCTGCGCCTGGATCGTGACGTCGAGCGCTGTCGTGGGCTCGTCGGCGATCAGGAGACGTGGGCGGCAGGCCAGCGCCATCGCGATCAACGCGCGCTGCCGCATGCCACCGGAGAGCTGGTGCGGGTAGTCGGTGAGTCGCCGCTGCGGGTCGGGGATCCCGACCTGCTCGAGCAGTCCGGCCGCCTCGACCCGAGCCCGCTCCCGGGCCATCCCTCGATGCCGCTCCAGCACCTCGGCCACCTGCTTCCCGATCGTGACCACCGGGTTGAGCGAGGTCATCGGGTCCTGGAACACCATCGCGATGTCGCGTCCGCGGATGTCACGCATCTGGTCCCGCGACAGGGTGCGCAGGTCGGTGCCGTCGAACCGGATGGAGCCGGAGACGTCGCACCCGCGGTTCGGAAGCAGGCCCATGACGGCGAGCGAGGTGATGCTCTTGCCGCTGCCGGACTCCCCCACGATGCCGACCGTCTCGCCGGCATCGACGGAGAACGAGACGCCATCCACCGCCCGGACGTCCCGCCGACCACGTCGGGTGAAGATCACCTCGAGGTCGCGGACCTCGAGCAGCGACGTCGGGCCGGAACGGCCCGTCCAGGTGCGGGCCACCGCGCTCACCGGCGGTACTTCGGGTCGAGGGCCTCGCGAAGGCGCTCACCGAAGAGGGTGAAACCGAGCGCGGCGAACACGATCGCCAGACCCGGGAAGATCGCGAGGTGGATCGCACCGGACAGGTAGTCCTGGCTGTCGGCCAGCATCCGGCCCCACTCCGGGACGCTCGGGTCGGTTCCGCCGAGCCCCAGGAAGGCGAGACCGGCCGCGTCGATGATCGCCGTAGCCAGCGTCAACGTTCCCTGGACGATCACCGGGGAGATCGAGTTGGGCAGGATATGTCGGAACACGACGACCCGTCGGCGCAGGCCCACCGACGTAGCCGCCGAGACGTAGTCGGCCTCGCGCTGCGAGAGCATCTGCCCGCGCAGCAGCCGGGCGAAGATCGGCACGTTCACCACCGCGATCGCGATCATCACCGACTGCAGGCTCCGGCCGAGCGCGGCGGCGACGCCGATCGCGAACAGCAACCCGGGGACGGCGAGCACGATGTCGATGATCCGCATGATGAGGCTGTCGACCCACCCGCCGAGCGCGCCGGCGAGCACGCCAAGCGTGAGCCCACCGATCATGCCGAGGACGAGCGAGACCACGCCGACCAGCAGGGACTGCCGGGCGCCGAGAATCACCCGGGACAGCTCGTCGCGGCCCAGGTCGTCGAGGCCGAACCAGAACTGCGACGACGGACCCGGGATCATGGTCGGAGTGACCGCGCCGGCGCGATCGCTCGGGCCGTAGGGCGCGAGCCACGGCCCGATGACCGCCACGAGGACGAAGAGCGCGACCATCGCTCCGCCGGTGATCGCGACCGGGTCCCGGCGCAGCCGGCGCCACGCCTCCTTGAGCAGGCTGCCGCCGACGTCCTCGGCCGCGACCGCGGTGTCGACCCGGGCCTCGGCCTCGCTGAGGCTCATCGGACCCGCACCCGCGGGTCGACCAAGCCGTAGGCGATGTCCACGAGCAGGTTGACGACCACGTAGATCACCGCGAACACCAGGATGAAGCCCTGGATGACGGCGTAGTCGCGGAAGCGGATCGAGTCGGCGACGAACTTGCCCACGCCGTTGAACACGAACACCGTCTCGGTGAGGATCGCCCCGGACAGCAGCAGGCCGAGCTGGAGCCCGATGATCGTGACGACCGGGAGCAGCGCGTTCCGGAGGATGTGTCGTCGGGTGATCGTGGACGCGAGCAAGCCCTTCGCCTCGGCGGTGCGAACGTAGTCCTCGTGCACCACATCGAGGACCGATGCCCGGGTGATCCTGGTGATGATCGCGAGCGGGATCGTGGCGAGGGCGAGGGCGGGCAGGACCAGGTGCTTGAACGCATCCCAGGCCGCGGCCAGGTTCCCGGTGATGAACCCGTCCAGGACGTAGAACCCGGTCGGGTGATCGACCCCGAGAATGCGTTGGTCTGACCGGCCGGCCGTCGGCAGCCAGCCGAGCTTGATCGCGAAGACGTACTTGAGCAAGAAGCCGAGGAAGAAGACCGGGATCGTGACGCCGAGCAGCGAGCCGACGATCGCGCCCGAGTCCAGCCAGGTGCCGTAGCGACGCGCGGCGAAGTACCCGAGCGGGACCCCGACACCGACCGCGATGACCAGCGCGACGGCGGTGAGCTCGATCGTGCCGGGAAAGAGCCGGACCATCTCGTCGGTCACTGGCCGTCGGGTCTGCGCCGACGTGCCGAGATCGAACGTGGCCGACTGCTTCAGGTACTTCCAGTACTGCACGGCGATCGGCTGGTCGAGGCCGTACAGGCGCTCGACCGCGGCGATCGTCTCGGGCGTCCCCCGCTCGCCGAGAAGGGAGTTCGCCGTGCTCCCGGGCAGTGCCCGGACCCACGCGAAGAGGAGAATCGACAGGCCGAGCAGGATCGGGACCAGCAGCAGCAGCCGCCGGACGACGAATCGTGCCACGGGCCAGCGCCCTCCTTACCTCATCCGGTCGGGCCGCGCTGTCACTGGTGCTCGACCCGGCTCAGGCGCCCGGTAGTACGCCGGGCGCCTGAGCTTCGAGCCGTTGTTGCAGGCGGTGCGAGGACTATTCGGTGACCGTCACCAGGGCGAAGTCCTCATTGTTCACCGGGCTCGGCTCGTAGCCGTCGATACCGGCCCGGAACGCGATCGCGGGCTGCGTGTGGACGTAGGGCACGCCCGGCACGAACTCCATGATCATCTGGTTGATCTCGGCGTAGAGCCCGACCCGGGTGTCCTCGTCGGTCTCCGCCTCTGCGGCGTCGAGGGCATCGAAGATCTCCGGCTCGTTGAACCCCCACTGCGCCTGCTGGGTCTGGAAGAACGTCCCGATGAAGTTGTCCGGGTCGCCGAAGTCACCAGTCCAGCCGAGGAGGTACATCTGCTGGGTCCCAGCCTGGTTCGCCGCGAGGTAGTCGGGGTTCCACGGCGCGCTCTGCGAGTTCACCGTGAACCCGACCGCCTCGAGGTCGGCCTTGATCAGCTCGAAGTTGCCCTCGGGGTCTGGCATGTACGGCCGGCTCACGTCGGTCGGGTACCAGAACTCGACCGTCGGGTTCGCGACGCCGGAGTCGGCCAGCAGCTGCTCGGCCATCGCCGGGTCGTACGCGTACTCCTCGACGCTGTCGCTCCAGCCGAACAGCTCCGGCGGCTGGAACTGCGTCGCGACCTGCGCGCCCTCGGGGTACTTCGTGCTCAGGAGGTTCTCCTTGTTCACCGCGTACGCGACGGCCTTGCGCACGTCTGGGTTGTCCAGCGGGGGGATCGAGGAGTTGAAGCCGATGTACCCGACGTTGAAGGCCGGCCGCTGCAGGAGCGTGAAGCCGGCGTCCTCGAGCGCGGTGGCATCGGCGGGATCGACCAGGTCGTAGCCGTCGATCTCGCCGGTCTCGAGCGCCGTGCGCCGGGCCGGTCCGTCGGCGATCGCGACCAAGATCAGGGTCTCGACCGATGGCTGGTTCTCGCCCCAGTAGTCCGCGTTCGCGGTCAGCACGACCCGCACCCCGCGCTCCCACTCGGTGAACGCGTACGGGCCGGTCCCGGTCGGGTGCTCGTAGCCGTACGTGCCGTCGAACGTCGGTGCCTCGCCGTCACCGCCGACGTCGTCGGCGCCGAACTCCTCGAGCGCAGTCGGGCTGGCGATCGAGAACGCCGGCAGCGAGAGCGCGGTGAGGAACGTCGAGGACGGACGGGTGAGCGTGATCACCGCGGTGGTGTCGTCGGTGGCCTCGCAGGACTCGTAGAGGCTCTCGCCGAGGCTTTCCGCGTACGCCGGGTCGTTCTCGGCGAAGCCGCCGAACACGGTCTGGTAGTAGTACGAGGACGATGCGCTCTGGGTGATCGGACCCTCGAAGTTGTACCAGCGGTCGAAGTTGAAGCAGACCGCCTCCGCGTTGAACGGGGTGTCGTCGTGGAACGTCACGCCGTCCTGGAGGGAGAACGTCCACTCGAGGCCGTCGTCGGTCGTCGTCCACTCGGTGGCGAGCGCGGGCTGGATGTCGGTGCCGCCCGCTTCCGTCGTGACAAGACCCTCGAAGATCTGCCGGATGACGCGGATCGACTCACCGTCGCTCACCCACGCACCGTCGATGACGACGGGCTCGGCCGCGCCGGCGAAGACGAGCTCCCCCGTGGCCGTCCCACCACCCTCGGTCTCACCCGTGCCGGGCGTCTCCGGGTCGTCGCCGCCGCAGGCGGCGATCGAGAGCGCCACGACTGCGCCGAGCGCGAGATACCGCCGGCCGGCTCCTGAATTTGGTCGCATGCTCCACCTCGTACGGACTGCTCCAGCCGGGCGGACGCCCAGCGGTTCCGGCGAACACTAGCGACCGCATGCCCGGACTGGCACGCTCAGCGGCTGCACGGGAAGGTTCCGATTCGGCAACGGTTGGGACAGGTGGGGTCAGACAGCAGATATCACCGCACGTTCTACCGGGCGTTGAAGTACTTCGCCTCGGGGTGGTGGACCACCAGCGCATCCGTCGACTGCTCCGGGTGCAGCTGGAGCTCCTCGGACAGCGTGACGCCGATCCGGTCCGGCCGCAGGAGCGCGACGATCTTGGCCCGGTCCTCCAGGTCCGGGCAGGCCGGGTAGCCGAACGAGTACCGCGACCCGCGGTAGCCCTGCTTGAGCACGGCGTCGAGCCCGTCGGGGTCCTGGTCCCCGAAACCGAGCTCGCCGCGGATCCGCGCGTGCCAGTGCTCGGCCAGCCCCTCGGCGAGCTGCACGGAGAGCCCGTGCAGCTCGAGGTAGTCCCGGTAGGCGTCCGCGGCGAACAGCTCGGCGGTGGCTTCGCTCAGGCGCGAACCCATCGTGACGAGCGTGAACGCGATCACGTCCACCTCGCCGGACTCCTCCGGTCGGAAGAAGTCAGCCAGGCACAGGAACCGGTCGCGGCGCTGCCGCGGGAAGGTGAACCGCGTGACCTCCGCCGATCCCGGCTCCGGTCGCTCCAGGATGATCAGGTCGTCGCCCTTGCTCACGCAGGGGAAGTACCCGTACACGACCGCCGCCTCGAGCAGGTTCTCGGTCTGCAGGCGTTCGAGCCAGGCCCGCAGGCGCGGCCGAGCCTCGGTCTCCACCAGATCCTCGTACGAGGGTCCGTCGCCGCCGCGGGTCGCTCGGAGCCCCCACTGCCCCATGAACGTCGCCCGCTCGTCGAGGTAGGCGAGGTAGTCGGCCAGCGGGATGCCCTTGACCACCCGGTCTCCCCAGAACGGCGGCGTGGGCACCGGGTTGTCCGTCGCCACGTCCGATCGCGCCGGGACCTCGGCCGGTCCGCGCTCGTCGATCGTCGGCCCGGTGCTGCGGACCCGCCGTGGGCGCAGCGCCGGCAGCTCGGCACCTGGAACGCCGCGGCGCACCGCGACCATCGCGTCCATGAGCCGCAGGCCCTCGAAGGCATCCCGGGCGTAGCGGACCTCGCCCTCGTACACCTCAGCGAGGTCCTGCTCGACGTACGCGCGCGTGAGCGCGGCACCACCGAGGATCACCGGCCACCGGGCGGCCATCCCCCGCTGGTTGAGCTCCTCGAGGTTCTCCTTCATGATCACCGTGGACTTCACCAGGAGCCCGGACATGCCGATCACGTCGGCCCGGTGCTCCTTCGCGGCCTCGAGGATCGCGTTGACAGGCTGCTTGATCCCGAGGTTCACGACCGTGTAGCCGTTGTTGGTCAAGATGATGTCGACGAGGTTCTTGCCGATGTCGTGGACGTCGCCCTTCACCGTGGCCAGCACGATCGTCCCCTTGCCGTCCTCGTCGGTCTTGTCCATGTGCGGCTCGAGATGGGCCACCGCCGTCTTCATCACCTCCGCCGACTGCAGCACGAAGGGCAGCTGCATCTGCCCCGAGCCGAACAGCTCACCGACGGTCTTCATCCCCTCGAGCAGCGAGTCGTTCAAGATCTCCAGGGCTGGCCGGTGGCGCAGCGCCTCGTCCAGGTCGGCCCCGAGGCCGTTGCGCTCGCCGTCGACGATCCGCCGCTCGAGCCGCTCCGTGAGCGGCAGCGCCGCCAGCTCGTCCGCACGGGTGGCCCGGACGGATGCTGCGTCCACCCCCTCGAACAGGTCGAGGAAGCGCTGCAGCGGGTCGTACGCCGCCTCGGCGGCGGTCGCGGGACGACGCCGGTCGTACACCAGGTCGAGCGCGACCTCACGCTGCTCGTCGGGGATCCGCGCCATCGGCAGGATCTTCGCCGAGTGCACGATCGCGGAGTCCAGGCCGGCGTTCGTGCACTCGTGCAGGAAGACCGAGTTCAGCACGACCCGGGCCGCAGGGTTGAGCCCGAACGAGACGTTCGAGACGCCGAGCGTGGTCTGGACGTCGGGGAAGCGGCGCTTGACCTCGCGGACCGCCTCGATCGTCTCCAGCCCGTCGCGCCGGGTCTCCTCCTGCCCGGTGGCGATCGGGAACGTGAGGCAGTCCACGAGGATGTCGTGCACCGACATCCCCCAGCGCCCCGTGAGATCGCGGATCAGACGTTCGGCGACCCGGACCTTCCACTCCGCGGTTCTGGCCTGCCCCTCCTCGTCGATCGTGAGCGCCATCACGGCCGCGCCGTGCTCGCGCACCAGCGGCATCATCCGCGCGATCCGGGAACCCGGACCGTCGCCGTCCTCGTAGTTCACCGAGTTGACGACCGCTCGGCCACCGAGGCACTCGAGGCCGGCCTCGACCACCGCCGGCTCGGTCGAGTCCAGGACGAGCGGGAGCGTCGAGGCGGTGGCGAACCGGCTGGCGACCTCGCGCATGTCGGCGACCCCGTCGCGACCCACGTAGTCGATGCAGACGTCGAGCAGGTGCGCGCCGTCGCGAGTCTGCGCGCGGGCGATCTCGACGCAGTCGTTCCACCGCTCGGCGAGCATCGCGTCGCGGAACGCCTTGGACCCGTTGGCATTCGTCCGCTCCCCGATCGAGAGGTACGAGGTGTCCTGCCGGAACGCGACGCTCTGGTAGAGCGATGCGGTGCCGGGCTCCGGGCGGGGCCGACGGGGCGGGACGTCGCGACCGCGCACCCGCTCCACCACCAGCCGCAGGTGCTCCGGCGTGGTGCCGCAGCACCCGCCGACGAGCGCGAGGCCGTACTCCCGGGTGAACGTGTCGTGCGCGTCGGCGAGCTCGAGCGGGGTGAGGGGGTAGCTCGCGCCGTGCCGCCCGAGGACGGGCAGACCTGCGTTGGGCAGGCAGGCGAGGCCGACGCGGGCGTGCCGGGCGAGGAAGCGCAGGTGCTCGCTCATCTCGGTCGGTCCGGTCGCACAGTTGAGCCCGATCAGATCGACGCCGAGCGGCTCGATCGCGGTGAGAGCGGCACCGATCTCCGAGCCGAGCAGCATCGTGCCGGTCGTCTCGACGGTGACCGTGACGATCAGCGGCAGGTCGACCCCCGACGTCGCCATTGCGCGCTTGGCGCCGACGATGGCCGCCTTCGCCTGCAGCAGGTCCTGCGCGGTCTCGACCAGCACTGCGTCCGCGCCCCCGTCCACGAGGCCGCGCACCTGCAGCTCGTACGCGTCGCGCAGCACGGCGTACGGCGCGTGGCCCAGCGTCGGCAGCTTGGTGCCGGGGCCGACGGAGCCCAGCACCCAGCGCGGCCGGTCCGGCGTCGCCCACGCATCGGCAGACTCCCGGGCGATCACCGCGCCCGCCCGGGCGAGCTCCTCGATGCGGTCCTCGATGCCGTACTCGGCCAGGTTCGCCCAGTTGGCGCCGAACGTGTTCGTCTCGACGCAGTCCACGCCGACCTCGAAGTAGGCGTCGTGCACCGCGCGGACCACGTCGGGCCGGGTCAGGTTGAGGATCTCGTTGCAGCCCTCGTGCCCCTCGAAGTCCACGAGCCCGAGGTCGTAGACCTGCAGCATCGTGCCCATCGCGCCGTCGGCGACGACGACGCGGCGGGCAAGCTCGGAACGCAGGTCAGACGGCATGCAGACGAACCTCGAGTTGTCGATCGATGGATGATCCGAGGCTACTCGCGCGAGCGCAGGCGGACCGGCCAGCCCGTACGCTGCTGCACGTGATCGAGCTCGCCGGCGTCCCGGATCTGGTCGACCCAGTGATGATCGCCGCCTTCGAGGGGTGGAACGACGCCGGCGACGCGGCCTCCGGTGCGATGGCCCATCTCGAGCAGATCTGGGGTGCCGAGCCGCTCGCCGCGCTCGACCCGGAGGATTACTACGACTTCCAGGTCAACCGGCCGCTCGTGAGCATCGGTGCCGACGGCGAGCGCGACCTCACCTGGCCGACGACGCAGATCTCGATCGCCCGACAGGTCCTCGGCGGGCGCGACGTCGTGCTCGTTCGCGGCATCGAGCCCAACATCCGGTGGCGGTCGTTCGTGACCGAGCTCATCGACGTCGCCGACGAGCTCGACGTCGGCATGGTGGTCGTGCTCGGAGCCCTCCTCGCCGACGTCCCGCACACCCGTCCCGTGCCGCTCACCGCCACGACCGGAGACGCCGATCTGCGGGTGGAGCTCGGACTTCCCGAGTCCACCTACGAGGGTCCGACCGGCATCGTCGGCGTCCTCCAGGACGCCTGCGCCCGAACCGGCATCCCCTCTCTCACCGTCTGGGCGGCGGTCCCGCACTACGTGGCTCAGCCCCCGTGTCCCAAGGCAACCCTCGCGCTGCTGGCCCGGGTCGAGGACCTGCTCGACGCGCGGATCCCCACCGGTGACCTGCCCGCGGACGCGCGCGCCTGGGAGCTGGGCGTTGACGAGCTGGCGGCCGAGGACCCCGAGGTCGCGGAGTACGTCCGTACGCTCGAGGAGGCGAAGGACGCCACCGAGCTGCCCGAGGCCAGCGGCGAGGCGATCGCCCGCGAGTTCGAGCGCTACCTCCGCCGCCGCGCGCCGGACTAGGACCCGCCCGGTCTCACCTCGCGACGCGCCGGGCGACACCGAGATCCACGCCGAGCAGCGTGTCGCAGACTGCCGCCGCACCGGCCGCCTCTCCGGGGGCAGCCTGTGCGGCGATCGCATGAGCCGCCCACGCGTCGATCACCTCGAGCGCCCGGGGGGAGTCGAGGTGGTCCGCCATCGCCGCGCGTACGTCGGTGAGCGCCCGCTGGGCACCGGGCGCGGTGAGGTCCGGGGCGGCGCCCAGACCGACCCTGGCCGCGAGCCGCCAGCGCTCGAGCCGCTCCTCGGCGTCGCGCAGGTCAGCCGGGGTCCAGTCCCAGTCCGTGCGCACGTGGTGGGCGAGCAGGGCGAGACGGATCGCCATCGGGTCGGTGCCGCCGCCGCGAAGTGCTGACACGAGCACGAGGTTGCCCTTGGACTTCGACATCTTCTCGCCATCCAGGCCGACCATCCCCTGGTGGAGGTACACCCGCGCGAACGGCTCGCCGGTCACCGCTCGACCCTGGGCCGCGCACATCTCGTGGTGCGGGAAGACGAGGTCTCGCCCGCCGCCCTGGACGTCGACGGTGGGGCCGAGGTGCGCCTGCGCGATGGCCGTGCACTCGACGTGCCAGCCCGGGCGACCGGGTCCCCACGGCGACTCCCAGGACGGCTCGCCCGGACCGGCGCCGGTCCAGAGCTGGCAGTCGAGCGGGTTCCGCTTGCCGGGACGATCCGGGTCGCCGCCTCCCTCGGCGAACAGCTTGACCATCGCCGGCGGGTCCAGGCCGCTGACCGTGCCGAAGCCAGCAGATGCGGTTGCGGTGAAGTACAGGTCGTCGTCGAGGCGGTACACCATGTCGCGCTCGTCAAGCGTCTCGATCAGCCCGACGATGAGCGGGATCGCCTCGATCGCGCCGACGTACTCGTCCGGCGGGATCATCCGCAGTGCCGCCATGTCGGTCCGGAACAGCTCGGTCTGCCGTTCGGCGAGCGACGCCCAGTCCTCACCGGTCGCGGCGGCTCGCTCGAACAGCGGGTCGTCGATGTCGGTCACGTTCTGCACGTAGCTGACCGCGCGACCGCTGTCGCGCCAGGCCCGGTCGAGCAGGTCGAATGCGAGGTACGTCGCGGCATGGCCCAGGTGGGTAGCGTCGTACGGCGTGATGCCGCAGACGTAGAGCAGCGCCGGATCGGTTCCGTCGAGCACCACGCTGGCCCGCGTCGCCGTGTCGAGCACCACGGGCGGACCGGCCCGTCCAGGCAGCGCAGGGACATCGGTCGCAGACCAGGCACGCATAGGTGATCGACTGTAACCGAGCGTCTCGAGGGGGTTAGAACGGCGGCCAGGGCAGCGACGGCCAGCCGCCGTGCGGGACCGGCAGGACGCCCGATCGGAGCAGCCAATCGACACGCGCGACCGTTCCCGCGACCTCCTCCGGGTCGAGCAACTCGTCGAGCCGCCGGCCGAGATCGCCGTCGAGCGCCGCCTGGACGATGTGCAGGACGGCGATCTCCTCGTCGGCAAGTGGCTCGCCGGCCCACCCCCATAGCACCGTCCGGAGCTTGGGGTCGACGTTGAAGCAGACGCCGTGGTCGACGACTCGCAGCCCGAGCTCAGTCGGCAGCAGGTGCCCGGCCTTGCGGTCCGCGTTGTTGATCACCGCGTCCAGGACAGCAGTGCGCCGGAGCGCCGGAGCGTCGGCGTGCACGAGCGTGACCGGGCTCCCCGCGCCGTCGTACGCGTCCACGACGGATCGCCAGCCGGTGGGGACCTGGCCCTCCGGGACGACGTCGACCAGGTCGTCCGCCTCGCCGTGGTCGACCCAGACCTGGCACATCCCGGGACCGACCGGTCCCTCGCGCAGGATCGTGAGCGGGATGAGGTCCCAGCCGGTGACCGCTGACACCTCGTACGCGGCGACCTCCCGGGCAGCGAGGGTGCCGGTCGGGAAGTCCCAGAGGGGCCGTTCACCGACGACGGGCTTGTAGATGCAGGCCAGCTCGTCGGGGGGCGGTTCAGCGGCCGTCGTGTCCGCCGCATCGGCGAGGCGGCAGAAGAGGGTGAGGTTGGACGCGCTGACCAGCCTGCCCTCGATCACGATCTCGGCGGTGCGGAGCCGGTGGGCGACAGAGGTCGGTTCGGTGGTCAGCGGAGCTTGC
>Ga0136610_1000448_pt1 | contig 12161 bp, 13 predicted proteins | sample AntDrymUQ1342206_2_FD_104804 | JGI IMG/M metagenome (GOLD analysis project Ga0136610, IMG submission 104804) | Polar desert sand microbial communities from Dry Valleys, Antarctica - metaG UQ134 (22.06) | ecosystem: Environmental > Terrestrial > Soil > Desert | place: Antarctica: Dry Valley...
CATCCATGGCCACAACGCTGGAGCCCTCGACGCACACCGACTGGACGAATGTGACCCCCGCCCGGTCCGTTTGGCAGAAGGGGTCCTTGAGCCAATAGGTTTGGCACAAGGGGTCCTTGAGCCAACGGAATCGGGCTGTCACTCCCAGTGCGGGGGTCGTTCGCGGAGCAGCCGCTCGTCGTCCGCACTGAGCCGGTCAACCTCGCGCGGACGCTCACCCCAGCCGACGTCCAGATCCTCGATCGTCTTGTCCGGAACGCGCCTCGCTGCGGCTGCCGGCTCGATCTGGTCCGGCTTGCCGCCCGGTTCGGCCGAGTCAGCCTCGGCCGGATCGCTCACGATCGAAGACTGTAGGCCGCCACGACCGCACGGCATCTCGTAGCCTGACCGGCGTGGTAGCCAAGACCGACACTCCGGTCACCAACGACACGGTCGTCGAGATCGGCAGCGCCATCCTGTCCGGGCCCGATGTCGTCGCTGTGGCTCGGGCCGGCGCCAAGGTACAGCTGACCGGCCCGGCCATGGCGGCCATCGCACGGGCGCGGAGGGTGGTGGATCGGCTAGCCGCCTCGCCTAGTCCGGTCTACGGCGTGTCGACCGGCTTCGGAGCACTGGCCACCTCGCACATCCCGGTGGACCGCCGCGCGGACCTGCAGCGTTCGCTGATCCGTTCCCATGCTGCGAGCACCGGTGCCGAGATCGATCGCGAGATCGTACGGGCGCTGATGCTGCTGAGGCTGCGGACGCTGGCCAGCGGATGGACCGGCGTACGACCGGAGACCGCCACCGCCCTGGCCGGCCTACTAAACGCCGGCATCACCCCGGTCGTCGGGGAGTACGGATCACTCGGATGCTCCGGCGACCTGGCCCCGCTGGCACACGTGGCGCTGGCTCTCACGGGCGAAGGGCAGGTCCGCGATGGCGAGGGCTCCGCGCAGCCCGCCGCCCAGGCGCTCGCCGCCGCCGGGCTCACCGCCGTCAAACTCGCCGAGAAGGAAGGGCTGGCGCTGATCAACGGCACCGACGGGATGCTGGGCATGCTGCTGCTGGCCACCGCCGATCTGCATGTTTTGGTCGTCGCCGCCGACATCTCCGCGGCCATGAGTGTGGAGGCACTGCTGGGCACCGACCGGGTCTACGCCGAGGCCTTGCAGGCCCTGCGGCCACAGCCCGGCCAGGCCGTCTCGGCAGCGAATCTTCGTAAGCTCCTGGATGATTCGGAGATCGTTGCCTCGCACCAGGTCGATCCGGTGAATTGTCCGATCGTGCAGGACGCCTACTCGCTGCGTTGTGCGCCTCAAGTCGCCGGCGCTGTCCGCGACACCCTCGCCCATGCCGAGGCGGTCGCCGATCGCGAGTTGGCCAGTGTGATCGACAACCCGGTTCTGCTGCCGGACGGCCGGGTGGAGTCCAACGGAAACTTCCATGGGGCACCGATTGGCTACGTCCTCGACTTCCTTGCGATCGCCGTTGCCGACCTGGCCTCGATCAGTGAGCGACGTACCGACCGGCTCTTGGATCCGGCGCGAAGCCATGGTCTGCCACCGTTCCTGGCCGGTGACCCGGGCGTGGACTCCGGCCACATGATCGCGCAGTACGCCGCGGCAGGCATCGTCAGCGAACTCAAGCGACTCGCGGCTCCGGCTAGTGTCGACTCGATCCCGTCCAGTGCCATGCAGGAGGACCACGTTTCGATGGGCTGGGCGGCTGGGCTCAAACTCCGCCGCGCCATCGACGGACTTCGTCGGGTGCTGGCCATCGAAGTGCTTACCGCCGCACGGGCTTTGGACCTCAGGGCGCCGTTGGTGGCGGCTCCGGGTACAGCGGCGGCCCGTGCGGCGGTACGGGCGCGGGTCGACGGTCCGGGCGCGGACCGTTTCCTGGCGCCGGAGATCGAGGCGGTGGTCGGATTGCTCGGATCCCGTGACCTGATCGGTGCCGTCGAAGCCGTCACCGGACCCTTGACATGACGCACTTCTCTCCGTATGAGAGCGGGCCGATGTATTTCCCCGCGGCGGACGGAGGTTCGGCGAGCGTGTACCCCACGCAGGCACCTGCGTCGTCGAGACATTCCGTCTCCGGGGCGGAGAATGCGTCGCTGGCCAGACATTCCTCCGCCGCAGAGGCGGAAGCTCTGTTACCGAGGCCGAAAGGCAACCCGGCGAGCTTGGTGTCGATGTGGGCCGATCTCGTCGACATCGGACGTTCGCCGACAACAGGTGGCTATCGCCGCTTCGCGCTGACGCCTGAGGATGGACAACTGCGGGAGTGGTTCGAGCAAGAGGCGAACCGGCGGGGCTTGGACCTCGCGGTCGACCGAGCCGGCAATCAGTGGGCCTGGTGGGGCAATCCAGACTTCGATGGGCCTGGAATCGCCACCGGCTCACATCTCGATTCCGTGCCCGACGGCGGCGCGTTCGATGGCCCCCTAGGAGTCGTTTCCGCTTTTGCAGCGTTGGATCTGCTTGCCCTGCAGGGCATTACCTTGAGCCGGCCGATTGGGATCGCGTGCTTCTCGGACGAGGAGGGTTCCCGGTTCGGTGTGGCCTGCAGCGGCTCACGCGTTCTCACCGGTGCCCTTGATCCTGATCGCGCCCGTGCCCTGACCGACCAGGACGGGATGAGCTATGCCGATGCGATGGCCTGGGCCGGACGGGCGCCGCACCTGCTCGCGGCTGACCCCGAGGCGCTGGCCAGGGTGGACACCTTTGTCGAACTGCACGTCGAACAGGGCCGCGGGCTGATCGAGTCCAAAGCGCCTGTGGGCGTGGCCAGTGAGATCTGGCCGCACGGACGATGGCGCTTCGCCTTCACCGGCCGGGCCGACCATGCGGGCACCACCCGCATGTCGGATCGCGCGGACCCGATGTTGACCTATGCCATGACAGCGCTGGCTGCCAACAAACAAGCCCGTAGCCGTGAGGCCCGAGCGACATTCGGTCGAGTGACTCTGGCGCCCAACGGAACCAACGCCATCCCGTCGCAGGTTACCGCCTGGCTCGACGCTCGGGCCGAGGCTCCGGAGACTCTCGATGTCCTTGTCACCGAGCTGTGCCGGCAGGCCACCGAGCGAGCCGAACGCGACGGTACGACGGTCGAGATCACGGTGGAGTCCTCGACCGGCTCGGTCAGCTTCGATGTGCCGTTGCGCGACCGGCTGACAGCCGTGCTCGGCGGTGCCCCGGTGCTGCCGACAGCGGCCGGGCACGACGCCGGAGTCCTCTCCGCGGCGGGGATTCCCACCGCGATGCTCTTCGTCCGCAACCCCACCGGCATCTCGCATTCCCCCGAGGAGCACGCCGAACTAGGGGATTGCGCTGCCGGCGTGCGCGCCCTGGCCGACGTACTCCGCGACCTCGCAATCTGAGCACCACCACTGCCCCGAGGCCAGTGGCAGACTCTCCAGAGTGCCCGAAGGTCATACGCTGCATGGCCTGGCACGCGACCAGTCACAACGATTCGCGGGTAAGCGGGTGCAGGTCACCAGTCCTCAGGGCACCTTTGCAACCGGCGCCGCCCTGGTCGACGGCCAGGAACTGGGTGACGTCACCGCACACGGCAAGCATCTCTTCGCGTCGTTCGGCGAACGGATCGTGCACGTCCACCTGGGACTGTTCGGCAAGTACACGGCGGGGACCGGCGATCCACCCGAGCCGCGCGGTGCGCTGCGGATGCGGTGGGTCGTCGACGGCTATTGGACCGACCTGCGCGGAGCGACCGCATGTGCGGTCCTGACGCGGCCTGAGGTCGCCGCGATCGTGGCCCGACTGGGACCGGATCCGCTGCGGCCCAGACCCAACGGCAGGGCCGCGTACGCGCGGATCGCCCGCAGCCGGGCACCGGTCGCGGGCCTGCTGATGGATCAGAGCGTCTTGTCCGGCGTCGGAAACGTGTACCGCGCCGAGATCCTGTTCCGGCACCGGGTCCCGCCGTACCTTCCGGGCCGGGACCTCTCCGAGGACCGCTGGCGTGCGCTGTGGGCAGATTTGGTCACGCTCATGCGCGCCGGCCTGCGTACCGGCCGGATCGTCACCACGCGCCCACTGGATCGGTCTCGCCCTCGCGGCAACGTCAGCAGCGAGGACGCTCACTACGTCTACCGGCGTACCAGCCGGCCATGCCGGGTCTGCCGCACGCCGATAACGATGCAACTGCTGCAAGGCCGAAAGCTCTACTGGTGCCTCACATGTCAGGCCTGACGCCTGTGGTGCGGCGCAGGACGCTCGGTAGAAAGCGGGCACCCGGACCTAGGGCGGCCACCGCGTCATTGGGGTTGCTCAGCGCACAACGCTGCAGCGAAAGGCAGCCACAACCGATGCACGAGGTCAGTCCGTCGCGGAGCTGGGTCAGACCGGTGATCTGCTCGTCCAACCTGGCCCGCCATGAGCGCGAGAGCCGAGCCCAATCCGCTCGCGTGGGTGAACGCTGTGCCGGCAACGTCGACAACGCCGAGCGGATCTCCTCGAGGGACAGTCCCACGTTCTGGGCCGCCCGGATGAAGGCCAGCCGGCGGAGAACGCCGCGCTCGTACCGGCGTTGCCCACCACCGGTGCGGGTCGAGGCGATCAACCCAGCGCTCTCGTAGTACCGCAACGCCGAAGGCGCCAGTCCGGCTCGGTTGGCCAGTTCGCCGATCGGCAGGAGTTCGGCGCTGTTCACCCGCGACCAATCCTTGACATGAAGTTGACTTTAACTTGCATTCTGCGAACATGACAACTGATGCGCACAACCGGACCGGACGAGTGGCCTTGGTGACCGGAGGTTCCCGCGGGCTGGGTCGAGCTCTGACCCGGGAACTCATCGCCACCGGCTGGGTCGTAGTCACCGACGGGCGCGACGCCGGGGCGCTGTCTCGACTTCGCGCGAACACGGCAGACAGCGATGCACTGATCACCGTGCCCGGGGACGTCGCCGATCCAGACCACCGGGCGGTCTTGATCGACCCGGTCACGAAGCTGGGCGGACTCGACCTGTTGGTCAACAACGCCTCGCTGCTGGGACCAAGCCCACAACCTGCCTTAGCCGACTACGCCCTCGGGACTCTCGAAGAGGTCTATGCCGTCAATCTGCTTGCTCCCCTTGCTCTTACGCAGCTGGCCCTTCCGCATCTAGAACGACGTACCGGACGGATCATCAACATCTCCTCCGATGTCGCCGTCGAGCCGTACGAGGGCTGGGGTGGGTACGGCTCGTCGAAAGCCGCTCTCGACCAGCTCACCAACGTGCTGGCCGCGGAGAATCCGCGATTGCGCATCTACTCCCTCGATCCCGGGGACATGCGAACCGACATGCACGCGCAGGCCTTTCCCGGTGAGGACATCTCTGACCGCCCTGAGCCCGAAACCGTGCTCCCGGCGCTGATCCGGCTGATCGACGGCGAGCTGCCCAGCGGCCGGTACCGGGCAGCAGCCCTGGTCCCTCAGGTGACCGCATGACCGCACTGTCGACGCCGATCCCGATCACCCGCTTCGACCTACCCGATGGCAGCGCAGCCAGCGAACCCGCCGAGTGTCGAGGCCTGCCTCGCGACGGGATCCGGCTGTTGGCCACCCGAACCGGCGGCATCTCACACCATCGCTTTTCCGAACTTCCCGAACTGCTCCAGCCCGGAGATCTGCTGGTGGTCAACACTTCGCCGACGCTACCCGCCGCACTTGACGCCGACCTCGACAACGGCGAACGCCGGCCGCTGCACGTTTCCACACCGCTCGACAACGGGGACTGGGTGGTCGAGGTACGACTGGCCGACAACTCCGGGCCGGAGCGCGGTATGGGTGCGGGCGCGAGACTGCGAATCCCCGGCGGACAGGTACTGCGGCTGCTTTCGGCCTACCCGAAGCCGTGGGCCGGTGCCCCCCGGCTGTGGCGAGTCGCCGTACCCGCCGGCCTCCACCATGCGCCGTACCTGCGCCGGTACGGCCGGCCGATCAGCTACGGCTATCAATCGCGGCGATTCCCACTGGCCGACTACCAGACGGTGTATGCGACCGACGACGACGCCGAGCCGGTGGGCAGCGCCGAGATGCCCAGCGCCGGCCGGCCGATCACGGCTCAAGTGCTGACCAGGGCGATGTCGCGGGGGATCACCGTCGCCCCGATCGTCCTGCATGCCGGTGTCGCCAGCCCGGAGGCGCACGAGCCGCCCATGCCCGAGCGATTCGCCGTACCAGCGGTCACCGGGCGACTGGTCGAGGCCACCCGGGCCGCCGGTGGACGCGTCGTCGCCGTCGGGACCACCGTCGTACGAGCCCTGGAGACAGCGGCCCGCCCCAACGGCAGGGTTCCCGCGACCCAGGGGTGGACCGACCTGGTCCTGGGACCGGAGCGCCGGCCGCGGGTCGTCGGTGGCCTGGTCAGCGGACTGCACGAACCAGAAGCCAGTCACCTTCTCCTGCTCGAGGCTGTTGCCGGACCTGAACTCGTCTCCGAGGCCTACGCCGCGGCCGTGGCCGAGCGCTATCTGTGGCACGAGTTCGGCGATTCGATGCTGTTCCTGCCCTGACCCATCAACGGCCGTACACACAGATGGAAGCGGCGTTGGTAGGATCCCTGCCATGCGGACGACCATTGATCGACTTGGACGATTGGTCATCCCGAAATCCATCCGGGACGAGCTGGGCCTGGCCGGCGGCGGAGAGGTGGACATCACCCTGCGCAACGGACGGGTCGAGCTGGAACCCGTGCTGCCCGGCATGGTCCTGATCGAGCGGGACGGTTTCCTGGCCGCCGAGTTGGAGTCCGACGACCAGCCTCCGCTGGAGGCGACCGAGGTGCGGGACCTGCTGGACTCCGTACGACGATGACGCCCGACACATCCGTCGTGGTCGCCGCCTTCGGGCGATGGCATGCGAGCCACGACTCGGCCCGGAATGCGGTGCGCTCGAGTGAGCGGCTGATCGGTCACGTCGCTGTGGAGACGTTCGCTGTGCTGACCCGGCTGCCTGCACCGAGACGGGCGCCGGCTCGACTGGTCCACGAGTTCTTGGACCACCACTGGCCGGGAGCCTGGGTGTCCCTGGACGGACCGGGCTACCGGCATCTGCTCGACGCGGCCGCGGGTGGTCAGGCGATCGGCGGAGCGGTGTACGACGCGCTGATCGCCGTGGCCGCGCGCGAACACGGCGAAACCCTCGTCAGCCTCGACGAGCGAGCGGTCCGCACCTATCAGGCCTTCGCCGCGCCGTACCGACTTCTCTGACCCGCGAAGCCGCTGCTGGCTAGCATCGTCGGGTGCCTGCCGTCGTCCTCACCGGCATCGGGCTACTGGCCACGCAGACCGCTGCGTACGGGGATCTGCCCGACGCGGCCCTGCTGATCGAGAATGGCCGGATAGCCTGGATCGGAACGGCTCGCTCGGCGCCGGATGGGGACGAGCAGGTCGATCTCGGCGGCCGTTGTGTGCTACCCGGTTTCGTCGACAGTCATGCCCATCTGGTCTTCGCCGGGGACAGATCCGCGGAGTTCACCGCCCGGATGACCGGGACGCCCTACACCGCCGGCGGGATTCTGGCGACCGTGGCCGCGACCCGGGCGGCCGGGGATGAGGCACTCACCGCCCGGGTGGCCGCGCTGACCGCGGAGCTACGGGCATCCGGCAGCACAACGTACGAGATCAAGTCCGGGTACGGACTCACAGTGCATGACGAGGCGCGATCCCTGCAGATCGCCGGCCACTTCACCCAGGAGACGACCTTTCTGGGGGCTCACGTCGTCGCGCCGGAATATGTGACCGATCCGGCCGGCTATGTCGACCTGGTCTGCGGCGACATGCTGGCCGCGTGTGCCCCGCATGCCCGTTGGATCGACGTGTTCTGCGAGGAGGGCGCCTTCGATGGCGATGCTGCCCGCGCCGTTCTGCGGGCTGGAGCGCGCGCCGGCCTGGGTGGTCGCGTACACGCAAACCAACTCGGGCCCGGTCCCGGGGTCCAGGTCGCCTGCGAACTGGGCGCAGCCAGTGCCGATCACTGCACCCATCTGTCCACAGCGGACATCGATGCACTGGCCGCTTCGGAGACCGTCGCCACCCTGCTGCCGGGCGCAGAGTTCAGCACTCGCGCCGACTATCCCGACGCCCGGCGGCTGCTCGATGCCGGGGTGAGCGTCGCCCTTGCCACCGATTGCAATCCTGGGTCGTCGTACACCACGAGCCTGCCGTTCTGCATCGCGCTGGCAGTACGCGAGATGGCGATGACCCCGGTCGAGGCCATCCGTGCGGCCACCGTTGGCGGCGCAGCAGCTTTGCGGCGCACCGACATCGGCGGCATCGCGACAGGGATGCGGGCTGATCTGCTCGCCCTCGACGCGCCGACTCCGGTGCACCTGGCCTACCGACCCGGCGTCGGTCTGATCTCGGCGGTCTGGAAGGACGGGCTGCGGGTCCGTTGACTTTCACCAGTTGACTACGTGGGGTAACGAACCAGTAACGTCATGATCATGATCTCGCCGCACCATCATTGCGCTCGGGCTCAGCCTGATCGCGGCCTTCGGCACCACGTTCCTGGTGCCGGTCAGTTCCTCCTCCCCCACGGCGACGGCGGAGGCCGCCCTGCGCAAGAGCGTCACGAGCGACTACACCCTGTTGCGGCGCGGCCCCCGGTCGTACGTGATCGGCACCGCCTACCGTGGCTGGACGGTCGATGTGCAAGGCAACGCGGACTCCGGCTATCGCTGGGGCCGGGTGTTCGGAGATCTCAACGGTTGCTTGTGGATCTACGAGGGCGCGGTTGCCGGCTCCGGTCCAGCCACCCAGTCCTATTCCAGCACTCCGCAGATCTGGCCGACCGGGCTGTTCACCAACGGCCAGATCGGTGGCGGCTCCGATGACGGCGCGTCCGTGGCGACCGTCGCCGGTGCCGGATATGCCACCTACGACGGAGTGCATCTGCTCGGCTGGGGAAACGTGCGCCCACGATGGCGTGGGCATCCAGTCTTGGTACTTCCTGCCGCGTGACTGCCTGCCGGCCACCTTGCCTGACCCGGTGCGGCTGGTCTGCCAGAGCCCTCCCCGCGCCGTGATCTTGACCTTTTGGTGGCGACACGCCGGCAGATCTCTCTGAAAACCGCAAAAAGGTCAAGATCACCGAAGTAGGGCGGGCTGGCTCGGCACCGTTGACCTGGCGTCCCTGGCGGTGCCAGGGTCGGCGCCATGACCGGATACGAGGAGTTTCTGGGCGCCCGCGACTTCCTGCTCGACCATCGCGAGGAGTACGCCGCAGCGGTGGAGGGGTTCGGCTGGCCTCAACCGGATGAGTTCAATTGGGCGCTGGACCATTTCGACACGATCGAGCGCGACGCCCGCGCACTGTGGCTGGTCCACGAGGACGGCAGCGAGGAACGGTTCACCTTCGGTGAGCTGACCGCGCTGTCCAACCGGATGGCCAACCTGCTGCACGGCCTCGGCGTAGAGCGGGGCGACCGACTGCTGCTCATGCTGGGCAACATCACTCCGTTGTGGGTCACCATGCTGGCGGCCACCAAGATCGGCGCCGTGCTCATCCCCAGCAGCACTCTGCTCGGACCGGAGGAACTCACCGACCGGCTCGACCGCGGCGCAGTACGAGTCGTGGTGACCTCGAGTGGACTCACGACCAGCCTGACCGACCTCCCACCGGTCGACATCCGGATCGCCGTCGGACCGCCGGTCGAGGGCTGGACGTCCTATGACGATGCGATCGCCGGGCAGGCCGCGGACTTCACGCCGGACCGCCCGACGCCGGCCAGTGACCCGCTGTTCCTGTACTTCACGTCTGGAACGACGAGCAAGCCCAAGTTGGTCGAGCATTCCCACGCCAGCTACCCGATCGGGCATCTGTCGACGATGTTCTGGATGGGCGTACAACCGGGCGATGTGCACCTGAATGTCAGTTCGCCCGGTTGGGGCAAGCATGCCTGGAGCAACTTCTTCGGCCCGTGGAACGCCGGCGCCACCGTGTTCATGGTCAACCAGGCCCGCTTCGATGCTGCTGGTCTGCTGGACGCGATCGCGCGCGCTGGAGTGACCACATTTTGCGCGCCGCCAACGGTGTGGCGGATGCTGGTGCAGCAGGACCTCGGCTCGTACGACGTGGCGCTGCGCGAGGTGATCGGTGCCGGCGAACCGCTCAACGCTGAGATCATCGATCAGGTTCGGGCGGCCTGGGGACTGACGATCCGCGACGGTTTCGGGCAGACCGAGACCACCGCCGTCGTCGGCAACTCCCCCGGCCAACCGGTCAAGGACGGGTCGATGGGCCGACCGCTCCCCGGGTACGACGTGGTGCTGCTCGATCCGGACGGCAACCCGGCGCAGGAGGGCGAGATCTGCCTGACCCTCGAGCCGCGCCCGCTCGGCCTCATGAGCGGCTACCGCGACTCCGCCGAGCGCACGGCGCAAGCCATGGCCGGTGGCTACTACCGCACTGGCGACGTGGCGTCCCGCGACGAGGACGGCTACATCACGTATGTGGGTCGCGCCGACGATGTCTTCAAGGCCTCCGACTACCGGATCAGCCCGTTCGAGCTGGAGAGCGTGCTCATCGAACACGCCGCCGTCGCGGAGGCCGCCGTCGTGCCGTCGCCTGATGCACTACGTCTGGCCGTACCCAAGGCCTTCGTCGTCCTGGTCGCCGGTCGTCAGCCCGATGCCGAGACCGCCCGGGACATCCTGGACTACTGCCGGGGGCGGCTAGCGCCGTTCAAGCGGATCCGGCGGATCGAGTTCGCTGAGCTGCCCAAGACGATCAGTGGCAAGATCCGCCGGGTGGAGTTACGGGGCACCGAAGGAAGCCGAGATCTCAGTGAAGGACGCCGTACGGGCGAGTTCTGGGAGGAGGACCTGAGCCCGGACCCGAACTCGTGATCGACTCCGCCGAGACCGCCCGACCTCCGTACGACGACGCTGCCGCCTGGCATGCGCTGGCCGCGCTGCGTGGTCCGTACCTGCCGTGGTCACCGGGCGCCATGCGTCCGGCCGGACTGGTGACCCTGCTCAACGACGTGTGGTTCGGTGGCCCGGCGCTGATCGTCGAACTCGGCAGCGGCGTCAGCACCATCGTGCTGGCCCGACTCCTTGCTGAGCTGGGGACCGGCCACCTACTGGCGGTCGAGCATGATGAGGCCTGGTCGGCCCGGGTGCAGCGGCAACTCGACCGGGAGGGTCTGGCGGAACTGGTGACCGTCCTCTACGCCCCACTACGTCCGAACCGGCGCTCCTGGGACGGTTGCCAGTGGTACGACGAAGACGCGCTGATGGCGGCCCTCGACGCTGCTGCGCTCGACGCGGTGCCGATCGATGTCCTGCTCGTGGACGGACCACCAGCCTGGCAGCCGGGTGCAGAACATTCCCGCTACCCAGCGTTGGGCATGCTGGCCAACCGGCTGGCACCGGGGGCAAGGATCGTGCTCGACGATGTCGAGCGCGCCGGTGAACAGGCGGTGCTCCTGCGCTGGCAGCAGGAGCACGGGCTGGACTTCGAGGTCCGCCCTGCCGCTGGGCTGGCGTTGGCCAGCTGGCCGGGAGCCTGAGCGTGGACGTGGTCCGGGTCATCGGGGTCCTGGAAGAAGGTGGCGCGCAGCTCTCGGCACTGCGGCTCTCATCCGGGCTGCGCGCACACGGGATCGACACCGTCCGGCTGCTCGCTGGACAGGCGACCGCGGGTGGCATCGCCATGGCGCGTCGATACGGCGTCGACGTCGAGACGTTTGTCGCCCAGGGTTCCGGCGCGCGCCCGTCGCTGCAGTGGCGTTTGTGCTCAGACTTCACCGACTGGTTGGCTCCCCGGCTGGCCTGTGCCGATCTGGTCCACGCGCACATGGTCGGCGCCTGGATGGCAGCCGCGCAGGCGGCTCCGGCCGGTATCGCCGTGATCGCCAGCGAACACAACGCGGTGACCTGGCCGGGTGGCGACTTCACCGAGCAGGCCGCCGCCGCATCCACTCGGATCGACGCGTTCTTCGCGCACGGTCCGGCGGCCCACGCATTTGCTGTCTCACTCGGCGTCCCCGAGGCGAAGCTGCACGAGGGACGGTCGGCGGTGGAAGGCCTGGACGCGACTCCACTCCGCGGACTGGGCCATCCCCGGGTCACGTTCACCGGTCGGCTCCATCCCGAGAAGGGACCGGACCTGCTGATCGAGGCGCTGGCTCTGACCTCGGTCCCGGTGGCCGGCTACCTGGTCGGCGCC
>Ga0136610_1000452_pt1 | contig 12143 bp, 10 predicted proteins | sample AntDrymUQ1342206_2_FD_104804 | JGI IMG/M metagenome (GOLD analysis project Ga0136610, IMG submission 104804) | Polar desert sand microbial communities from Dry Valleys, Antarctica - metaG UQ134 (22.06) | ecosystem: Environmental > Terrestrial > Soil > Desert | place: Antarctica: Dry Valley...
GCTGCTGTTCTTCCCGTTCATCCTCGGGCTCGCCGACGCCGGGTACGAGGGGGTGAGCGGGCTGTCGACGGACCCCTATCTCCCGCGGTGGCTGATCTTGACCGGGGCGCTGTTCCTGCTCTCAGGGGTCATCCTGGCGGTGCGGCTCGCGCGCGACCGCGGATCGACCGCGGGCGAGCGCGCGGCTCGCCGGTGACCCGGACCACCGGGGACCAGCTCACCTCGCCCCAGGTGCGCCCGGCTACGCCCACAACGCAGATGTGCGTGACTTCCTGGAGACGACGCATCCGGCGCGGATCGGCGACGCAACTGGGGTGGGCCGGTCGCCGTCTTCTATGGTCGGGTACGGTCACGCGACGCGCCCGCCCACGCGAGAAAGGAGACGGCACTGGCCAGTGACCTCATTCGCCTCGATGACCCTCCTCACAAGGGTCATCCGCTTACGCCGGCTCTCACCCGCGGCCTGACCGCCGAGTTGTCGCGCCACCTGAGGGACACGGAGGGCGGCCTGGCGGAAGCGCCCGGGATACGTCGGCTGCTGGCCCGCTGCGACGGCGCCGGGCGGCGCCGGGAAGTCGAGCAGCTCGTGCGCGACGTGGACGAGCTGAAGGGCGCTGCGCGGCACGATTTCGCCATCGCGATGCACCCCGTTCAGGTGCGCTCGAAGCTCTGGCTGATCGACGAGCTCGCGCGCCGCCGGGAGCTTGCGACCTCACTGCTCATCGTTCTCGGAGGGTGGTACGGGGTCCTTCCCTTGCTTATGAACTGGCGGCTCGCCACGCCGCCTCGTCAGATGGTGTGCATCGACGTCAACGATGCGGTGTGCGAGATCGGCGCCCGCCTGATCGGGTCGCTTTACGCGAACATCGAGCACCGCTGCGCCGACCTGACGGAGCTCGACTACACCGAGCTGGCCGAGCGGCCGGGGACGGTCGTGATCAACACGAGCTGCGAGCACGTCCCGGGACTCGTGGACTGGTGGGGGCGCGTCCCGCCCGGCCAGCTCGTCGTCCTGCAGAGCAACAACTACCAGGGCTGCCCCGACCACGTGAACTGCGTCTACAGCCTCGACGAGTTCAAAGACCAGACGCCCATGTCGGATTTGCTGTTCGAGGGCGTGCTCCACGTCGCCGACGACCTCGATCGGTTCATGCTCATCGGGCAGCGATGACCCTTGGCGAGCGCGACTTCCCGCCACGCAGCCGATCGCACTCGTCGCAGGCGACGACGCGGCCGCAGTCGGTGAGCCAGCATCGCACCGGACCCGTCCGGTCGTGCAGGATCCGCTCGAGGTGATCGGCGGGGCCGGAGCCCTTGAGGAGGACCAGGTCGCCGGAACGAAGCTCGAGCTTCAGCACTCGGCTCGCGGACTCGACTGTCCTGAACACCCTGACCCTGGCTCGACCGCCTGTGTCCACGTCCCACGGCGCTCCACCCCGCCCCCAGAGGCTGTCCGCCCGCTCGCCGACGAACACCAGCTCGTCGAGCGCCTCCATGGCCGCTCGAGCGAACTCCGCATAAGTGGGACGTGACCGGCCCGGGTAGTCCGAGATCCGGCCGACCACCGCCACCTTGCGAGGGGCTCGGGCGGCAACCATGAACCGGAGGGCCTCGGCCATCGAGTCGCTCGGCGCCTTGAAATCGTCTCGGATGAACGTGATCCCGTCGAGCAGGGTGACCGGGCTCATCCGGCGTGCCGGCGGCTCGATACGCTCGAGCCGGCGGACGACGGACTCGGCCGGCAGCCCCATGGCGATGGCCACCGCGATCGCGGCCAGCGCCGAACCGAGGCTCTGCTCGCCGACGAGCCTCGTGCGCACCCGATGCCGAGCGCCCGCGTAGGTCAGGCGGAACGACAGGCGATCGGGCCAGCGAGCGGCGACCTCCGTCGCCCTGAGGTCCGCCTCGGGCGAGCGGCCGAACGACAGCGTCCGTGCCGCCGTCGTGGATCTCATGTCCGAGACGAGCTCGTCGTCGGCGTTGAGGATCGCCGTCCCCGTCGGCGGCAGCGACGCGACCACCTTGGCCTTCTCGGCCTTCGTATTGGCCAGCCCGCGAAATGCGCTGAAGTGGTCGCGGCGGACGTTCAACACGACGCCGACCGAGGGGCGAACCAGCTCGAGGCCGGCGTCGAGGGTCCCCGGGCCCCAGGCGCCCAGCTCCTGAAGGCAGAAGTCGTCGGCCCCCGAGACGCGGAGGACGTTGGCGACCAGTGGGCCGCCACAGTTGGTGCTTCCGGGGCTGATCGTGCCTCGCAGGCTCGCGGCGAGGATCCCGGCCGCCAGGTGCTTCGCGGTCGACTTTCCGCAGCTCCCGGTGATGGCGACGAACGTCACCCCCGCGAGCTCGGCCCGATGCCGAGCAGCCTCTTCCCAGGCGTCGACGGTCATTTGCACGTACTGTAGGCTCGCAGTCAGGTTCTCCGTCGTAATGGAGGAGTCCGGTGGGACCGACCGTCTTGGCCCCGATGTACCGATCCGCAACGGTGCAGCGCGGACCGCATGTTGCGCTCGACGTACTCGAGCTGTGGGTTCGCGACTTGAGCCGGACGGAGCACCTCCTCACGACGACCTTCGGCTTCGAGCCGCTCGATGAGCGACTCCGCTCCGGGCCGGACGAGGAGGTCGCGTGTGTCGCGTGTGGCAGGGTCACCGTCGTGCTTCGACAGGGCACGTCGCCGGAGAGCCCGATCGACCGCCACGTGGCCGTGCACGGCGACACGGTGGGCGACTTGGCGCTCCTCTGCGGTGACGCCGGCGGGCTCGTGGAACGCGCCCGCGCCCACGGCCTCGACGTATCGGGCGAGGGCGACTGCAGGAGGATCGACCTCACGGGTGACGGCACGATCTGCCACTCCGTCCGCCAGAACAGGCTGGTCTCGAGCCAGCGCGAGACGCTCGGCGCTCCGCGGATGCAGGCGGTCGACCATGTGACGCATTGCCTCTCCTCGGGAACCGCGGAGAGCGTGGCGAAGGCGTACGAGGAGGTCTTCGGCCTCCAGCGGGTCGACGTCGGCGACCTCGAGCAGGTCGGAGGCGACATGACCGGCATGCGGAGCATCGTGCTCCGGTCACCGCTCGGCTTCACTGTCGTGCTCACCGAGCCGGCGAGCCCGGCTGGCACCGGGCAGACGCAGCGATTCATCGACGCCCACGCCGGTCCCGGCGTACAGCACGCGGCGTTCGCCTACGACGACCTCTGTGCGGCCGTCGGCGCGCTGCGGTCGAAGGGCGTCAACTTCCTCCCGGCGCCGGGCGGGTACTACGAGCAGTCACGGGAGCGACTCTCGGACGTACCGCTCTCGTGGGACGCGCTGCAGCGGTTGGACATCCTGGTCGACGCCGACGACGACGGGCTCCTCTTCCAGCTCTTCACCCGGCCCATAACCGATAGGGGGACGTTCTTCATCGAGCTGATCCAGCGTTCGGGGGCCTCGGGCTTCGGCGCGAACAATGTCCGAGCCCTGTTCGCGGCGGTCGACGCGGCGATGCGCGAGGGGGTGTGATGTCGCAGGTCGCCGTGGAGCGTCGGGGTGCCGACGAGAAAGCCTGGCTCGACGAGCTGGTGGCCGCGGCGACGGAGCGTGTGCCCTTCTACCGCGACCACCTCGCGGGCGCCGACACGTCGAGCCTCGCCTCGCTGCCCTCGTTCGACAAGCAGACGACCGGCGAGCACGGCCGATTCCCCCTGTCGGCCGGAGGGGCGGCGGGAGCCCATCGCGTCGTCGCCACGTCGGGGACCACGGGCGACCGGCTGTGCGTCGCATTCGACCGAAAGGACTGGAATCGGACCGGAGACTGGCTGGAGGAGGTCGGCCGACGCGCGGGGCTGGCGCTCGGCGACGTGCTGCTGAACACGCACTGCTACGGCCTGTGGGTGGGAGGCCCCGCTCTCGACCTCATCGCCCAACGCACCGGTGCGGGCCTCATGCCGGTGGGGCCGATGGAGCCAGGCGCGGTGCTGCGCTTCCTGGCCGAAGGAATCGGAACGGCTATCAGCGCCACCCCGTCCTACCTCCGGCGTCTCGTCGAGGCGGCCGATGCGACCGGCGTCGACCTGGCGGCATCGGGGTTGCGCCTCGGCTTCATCGGCGCAGAGCCGGCGGAGCCGTCGCTTCGACGAAAGCTGCTGATTCGGCTGCCCGCCGGTTTTCAATGGATCGAGCTCTACGGCCTCACGGAGACCGGGGGGCCGTCCGTCGCCTTCGGCCCCGATCCGGCCGTCCCCGAGCTCGTCCTCAACACGCGGGGCTTCCGGGCCGAGGTGCTGGATCTGGAGAGCGACGTGCCTGCCGAGGCCGGCGCCGTCGGCGAGTTGACGCTCACGACCCGGGCGACGGACTTCCGCACGCCGCTCATTCGCTACCGGACGCGCGACCTCGTCCGCGTTACCGAAGGAGACTCGGGCTCTCCCACGCGAATCTCCCGTATCCTCGGGCGGACGGACGAGGCCCTAAAGGTCGGTGGCGTGCTGGTGTACCCGTCCGCGGTGGCGGAGATCATCTCCGAGCTGCTGCCGGCCAGCACGGAGTGGCGAGCGGTGCTGCGGCGGGGGGAACCCGACGACGAGCTCTTCGTGGAGGCCGAAGCCGATCCCAGCCCGTGCCGGGCCGTCGAGTTCGCTTTCAGGAATCGCGTCGGGCTGAACGTCTCCGTCAAGTCCGCTGGCGCCGGAGCGCTCGCGAGGAGTCGAGATAAGACGCAACGGATCTTGGTCGACTCGTCAGACAGGGCCTGATGGACCTCGTCTTCGTCGGCGATCGCTGCAACGACCACTCGGCGAGCAGCGGCTACGACCAGGTTTGCTCCATCTTCCCGGACGCAGCCTGGCTCAGTGGCCGGCGGTTAGAGGCCGGGGACGTGACGTGGCACCGGCGACCGGACCGACCCACCGCGTCGTCGCGTCGTCTCTACCACGTCTTCTACGGCGACTGCAGCGGTCGCCGCCTACCCGCGGTCCTACGATCGCGGTTCCCCGACGCCATCATCGCCTGCACCGCCCATCAGCCGGTCTCCCGGCTGGTACGTGACCCCCAGGCGATGGCGGCCCTCAGTCATGCGGATGCCGTCATCACCGTCTCGGAGACACAGGTCCGCCAGCTCGCCGATCTCGAGCTCACCACCTCGGTGCACTTCGTTCCCCATGGAGTCTGGACCCGGGCGTTCCGCCCGGCGCCCGGATCACTTGAGGACGAGCGGGATCGCGTCCTGCTCGTCGGCAACTACCTTCGCGATTGGCCCGGGGCGAGGCACGTCACCGAGAGGCTGGCCCGCGCGGGCGTAAGCTGCGTTCTCGTGGGGTCGAACGTCCCCGACGACGTGTTCGCGGGTCACGAGTCCGTCGAGCGAGTTCCGCGGCTCTCGGAGCACGAGCTCGCCCGCATGTACGACCGATCGGCGGCCCTCTTCCTGCCGGTGCTCGACGCGACGGCATCGAACGCGCTCCTGGAGGCCATGGCCGCCGGATGCCCGGTGGTCTGCACGGGGTCGACATCGCTGGTCGACGAGTACCTCGGCGACCGTTCGGACTCCTTCGAGGAAGGGGACTACGACACCGCTGTCGCTCGGCTGCTGCGCTACGTCGGCGACCCTCGCAAGCGAGCCTCGAGGTCGCTAGCGCTGATGAAGCGTGCAGCCGAATTCGACTGGTCGAACCTCGAGCGGCGCTACGCCGGGACCTACGACGAGATCGCTCAGAGAGCGAACTCCTCCAGCATCCCCGCGACGTTGTCAAACGAAGTGAGCTTGACGCAGGACGTCTGACGACCGCGAGCCGCCTTCGTTCCGCCCTTCATCGCACCGAGGATTCGGTCCTTGACCTGACCGCCTTGGAACAGGGCGAGTGTCGGCACGCGGACGATTCCGTAGCGCGCGCAGAGCCGGGCGTTGTCGCCGCCGAACTCGACGCGAGCGATCTTGGCGCGGCCGTGGTATCTCTCCGCCAGCGACTCGACGACCGGCTCGAGCTCCATGCTGGGCTCGCACCAGGACGCGCGAAAGTGGACGAGCACCGGAACACGGGAGCGGAGCACCTCGGCCTCGAAGTTATGCTCGCCGACGTCGAGCATCGGCTTGAGCCGGCTCTCGAGCATGTCGGTGATCACTTCCTTCGACGTCGCCCCTCCAATGAGGTCCTTCACGCCTCCCTCGTGGAAGAGCATCACGACCGGCAGGCGGCTCACTTCGTACTGCCGGCACATCTTGTTCGCCCGGGGGTCGCCGTGGACGTCGACGGCGACAACCTTGGCTCGGCCTTTGTACTCCGCAGCCGCCTCCTCCAGGACGGGCGTGAGGTCCTGGCTGGGGACGCACCAGCTCGCCCGGAAGGCGACCAGTACGGGAGCGTCGTGGTGCAGGACTTCGTTCGGGAACTTTTTCTCGGTCATGGTCGCGAGCGCCATGACACCTCCTTCAAACGAGAGTGGATCCACCTAACCACTCTGGATCGTAACTCCTAACGTCCCTTCTTGCCTAGGGCACGCACCGGGGGCGGTTTCGCGCAGGACCGCGACGTACGCCGCGCCGCGTGAGACGTTGTTCAGCCGCGGGCGGCCGAAGCTCGAGACGGCCTTGCCGACCGGCTGCTCGCCGACGAGCACCTCCTCCCAGCCCACCACGTACGTCATGGGTCTGAGCTCGACCCGGTGGGCGTCCCGGGCGCCCCGCCCTGCCAGGGACAGCGTCGACGGCTCGACGAAGCGCTGGGCGACTACGCCGCATGGCCCGCTGGCTCTGACGAGCGCGTGGACCGACTCGAGCCGGCCGGCCATCTCCGAGCCGGGCAGGAAGACGCCGTTCCCACCGGCGCCGGTGCTCATCTTCACCACCCAGTCCCCTCGGGGCTCGGGCGACTCGCCGTCGCGCAGGATCCGTGTCGACGGTGTCGCGAGTAGTGGCTCCTCTCCGCAGAAGAAGCGGATCATGTCGCCGACGAACGGCAGGAGCGCCTTGTTCCCGAGGAGCCCGGTCCCCGGGGAGTTCAGGAGCGGGATCCGGAGCCGCCCGAAGACCGTGCCGACGAGGTGCGCCGCGAGGTGCTCGAAGTTCACGAGCGCTCCAGGGCGCGTGCGACCGGGCCGCAGGAGTCGCTCCAGCTCCGCGCCGCCGACGGCCTCGATGCCGAGCGGCGCAAGCAGTCGGGCACGGCGCGCGTTCTCCCGCAGCCGGGGAGACGCGCTGTCGCCGCCTCCCGGCTCACACCCCAGGCTGGCGATGATCGGCTCGCCGACGGATCGGTGCGCGCGCGGTCCGAGCCAGTGCTCAACCGCGCGTGCGAGGTCGGCGGTCTCGAGCGTGGGAGCGGGCTGCCCTGCCGCTCGGGCATAGGCGTCCGCGACGAAGAAGCCGTCCGCAGCGCCGCCGACGCAGCCGACATTGTCCTCGAGCACGACCCAGCGGCCGCTCGGCTCGCGCGCGAGATCCGGCCCGTAGACGAATCGGATCTCGTCGGGTTCGTGGCTGCCCCACGCCCGCCGGAGCCGCGCGAGCGAAGTCCCCTCACACGCGAGGATCTCGTCGAGCAGGGCCGGCGCGAGGCCGCGACCGCTCGCCAGGAACCGCCCGTCGCCCATGACCGCGTCACAGAAGAATGACTGCAGCGCGCGCGCCCGCTGGGCGACAGCCGCCTGGATCGCGCCGTACTCTGACTCCTCGAGCACGAGCGGGATGGCCAGTATCCGAGCATCGTCGCCGAGCGGTCGCTCGCGCAGGCGCGCGGAAACCTCGGCCGGGGGGCGCAGCGCATCCCCTCCCAGGCGGCGGCGCAGCGCCTCGTATGCGGGCCGGAGGCGCCCGTCCGCCTCGAAGGCCTCGTCAAACGGCGTGGACACGCCTTACGCCAGCACGCGGAAGCTGTCCGGCGAGGCAGGCATCAGGGGCCAGATGGCGTGCCGGATGTACACCCGCTGGAGCCACCGGTCCCGCCCGTCGAAGGAGGCAGCGTAGTCGCTCCTCCCGTGTGCACAGCGGGTGTTGTTGATGACGAGCAGGTCGCCCGGCCCGAGGCGCACGCTCGCGTGGCCCGCCGGGTCGGCGCACGCGGCCCGGAGCGCGACGAGCGCCGCGTCGGCCTCCGGCGAGAGGCCGCGGACCCCGCACGCGGCGTCGAACGCCAGCGAGGGCGCCTCCCTCGGGCCGCGCAGCAGCGCGACGGGGGCCGACCACGGGCGGCTGCCGTCAGCGTCGCGCGTGAACGAGTGGGGGGCGCGGAGCTGGAACTGCGGGGTCCTCAGGGCAGCGAGCGCCGACTCGTCCAGGCGATCGCAGGCGTCACGCGCCTCGACGACGAAGGTGCTCGCCGAGCGCTCCGCCGGCGAGCGCAGGGCGAGCAGGAGGACGAAGTCGGGACAGGCGACGTGCATAGGCTGCTCGGGCTCGTCGCGGCTGAACGTCAGCTCGGTGTGGAACTCGAGCGGCGCCGCCGAGCTCTCGTTCGAGGGCATCGTCCGCTGGGCGCGCGTGGGGAAGACGTTCTGCACAAGCTCCCCATCCTTCTCGGCGCGGTAGGCGACCGGCTCGCCGAGGAGCACGGCGACGGAGAGGATCGCGCACTCGCTGATCCGACCAGGCTTGTACGGAGGACCGGCGCCGTCCATCGGGGTTACCGGCAGATCACGGTCGACCGGTAGGCCGCTTATGAGCAGCGCCCCGGGAGCGCGAGGCGACGCACGGAACTCCAGCAGCTGCTTCAGGAGATCGACGGGAAGGAGGGCAGCCGCGCCGAGCAGCTCGGCCAGGAGCGCTTCGACGTCCCCGAACGCTGGCGCTACGCGGTCGAACTTGGCGTGGAGGTTCGCCGCGATTCCTTCCGCCAAGTCTATCCGGAGCACTGCCACAGGACCTCGGCGGGAGCGTACAGCGTGCGCCACACCGCTCAACGCCGTTTGACAAGGTAACGGCGAGCGACCTACGCTCAGTCAGACCCATCCGTCGCGCAGTGAGGGGCCCGTGTCAAGAGAAGAAGGAGGCGATAGATGCGAAGCGAAGGTCGAGCGCCGCCTTCACCGAGAGCGAGATTGCAGCAGTCGTCGACCCGCGGGGTAGATTGATCTGCCACCGTAGTTCGTCGCCGTGACGACAGCTCGCTCACTACCCCTGCACGTCGTGCTCGTCTCGCTCTACGAGCTCGGGCGGCAACCGTTCGGGCTCGCCTCGCCGGCGGCGTGGCTGCGGGCAGCCGGGGCAGAGGTCCACTGCAACGACCTCGCGGTCGAGCCGCTCCGCGAGGACCTCGTCGTCTCCGCGGACCTCGTTGCGGTGCACGTGCCGATGCACACGGCGACGCGCCTCGCCGTCCCCATCGCGCGCCGGGTGCGCGAGCTCAACCCGTCCGGGCACCTCGCCTGCTACGGCCTGTACGCGCCGATGAACGAGGCGTTCCTCCGCTCGCTCGGCGCCGAGACCATCCTCGGCGGTGAGTTCGAAGAGGGCCTCGCCGCGCTCGTTCGGCGGCTCGCCGGCGAGGACGGTGCCCCGGAGGCCGAGCCGCCGACGGTATCGCTGGCGAGGCAGCGGTTCGTGGTCCCAGACCGCTCGACGCTCCCCGCGCTCGAGTCCTACGCCCACCTGACGCTCGACGGAGAGCACCGCACCGTCGGGTACACCGAGGCGAGCCGCGGCTGCAAGCACCTCTGCCGGCATTGCCCGATCGTCCCGGTGTACGGCGGCAGGTTCCGGGTCGTCGATCGGGAGGTGGTGCTGGCCGACATCCGCCAGCAGGTTCGCGCCGGCGCGCAGCATGTCACGTTCGGCGACCCGGATTTCCTCAACGGGCCGAAGCACGCTTTCGCCATAGTCCGGGCACTGCACGACGAGTTCCCGGCGCTCACGTACGACGTGACGATCAAGATCGAGCACCTGCTCAAGCACGCCGTGCACCTGGAGACGCTCCGGGCGACGGGATGCGTGCTGATCACGAGCGCGGTCGAGGCGGTCGACGACAAGACGCTTGCGATCTACGACAAGGCGCACACCCGCGCCGACTTCCGCGAGGCGGTCGAGCTCCTGCGGCGCGTCGGGATCGCCATGAACCCGACGTTCGTCACGTTCTCGCCGTGGACGACGCTCGATGGGTACCTCGACCTGCTCGCGCTCATCGCCGAGCTCGGGCTGGTCCCGAACGTCTCGCCCGTGCAGTACGCCATCCGCCTCCTCATCCCGCAGGGCTCGCGGCTACTGGAGCTCCCGAGCGTGCAGGAGCTCGTCGAGCCGTTCGACGAGGCGGCGCTCTGCTACCGGTGGACGCACCCGGATCCGCGCGTGGACCGGCTGTACGAGGAGGTCCGCCGGCAGGTCAGCTCGGGTCAGAGGCGCGACGAGACGCGCGAGCAGAGTTACCTGCGAATCTGGGATGCGGCCGTGCGAGCGCGGGGCGGGGATCCGCCGCGGCGCCCCGTGACCAGCGAGGCGCCGGCGCGCGCGACCGTCCCGTACCTGAACGAGCCGTGGTACTGCTGAGCGGAGCCGACCGAGGAGCAAGTTCTTGCCCCTGTGTAGATACCGTCTGGAGAGAGGACGCGCAAAGTGAAACACACCGAGACAGCGCACCGGATCGCGACACTGCTCGAGCTCGAGCTTCCACCCGTCGCCCTCGCGTTCGTCGACGAGCCGCCCGCCGGCGTCGAACCGACCGACGCGGTCGTCCCGGCGGCATGCGCCTTCTGGCGGAAGGCGGAGCAGGGCGTCTTCTACGCACCGGCCGACGCGCACTTCAACTGCCCGATCGGCGCGATGGTCATGGGTTTCGACCTCTCCGAGCCGGCGCAGGCCAACCTGACGGCCGCCGTCGAGATGATGTGTGAGGTCGCCTACATTGGCGCCGACGAGCCGGCGAACATCCCGACGGTGAAGAGGGATAAGACCGGGATCGTCTACGGCCCCCTGAGCGAGTTCCCGCTCGAGCCGGACATCGCGATCGTGTGGGTCGCTCCGCAGCAGGCGATGCTCGTCAGCGAGGCGTCGGGCAACAGCAGCTGGATGGAGGCCGCGAGCAGGACGGTCTTCGGCCGCCCCGCGTGCGCGTCGCTGCCGTCCGCGCTCGACGCCCGGCAGCCGGTGCTATCGCTCGGATGCGCGGGAATGCGGACGTTCACCGAGATCCTTCCCGACCGGCTGCTCGGAGTAGTCCCGGGGTCGAAGCTAGAGGACTTCGAGCGGTCGCTCGCGGCTACCGTCGAGTCGAACCGGCAGATGCAGTCCTACTACGACGAGCAGAACGCCCAGCTGGCATAGCCGGCCGGACAGCCGGCTCCGGCGACGCGCCACGCGCCGCGCCCACCCAACGCCGGCTCCGGCTCTCCTCATTGCCTTGCCCACCGAACGTAGGCCGCGCATCTGAGAGACGCTGACCGCGGAGTTACGGCTGCTTACGTCCTTCCGCGCCGCTGACGAAAGCCTTACGCCCACGGTCTCAGCCGACCTTCCGGAACCGAGCAAGCGACAATCACCACATGGTCACCACTTCCAGAGGCGCAATCCTAGTGGTCGACGACGAGCCGACGATCGCCGAGGTCGTGGGGCGCTACCTCGACCGCGCCGGCTACTCGACCCGCTCGGTTGGCGACGGAAAGCAGGCCCTGGAGCTCGCGCGCGCCGAGCCGCCCGACCTCGTCGTGCTCGACCTGATGCTGCCGGGGATCGGCGGGCTCGAGCTTCTGCGCCGCCTGCGCGAGCGCGAGCGCGAGCGCGTGCCCGTCGTCATCCTCACTGCCAAGGACCATCCGAGCGAGCGGATCACCGGGCTGCACCTCGGCGCCGACGACTACGTGGTCAAGCCGTTCTCGCCGGCCGAGCTCGTGGCCCGAGTGGATGCCGTGCTCCGGCGCGCGCGGCCACAGCCCGGCCGCGACATCGGCGTGGTGCGTGACGGGGTCGCCGCCGTGGGCCAGGGCGCCCGAGACGTGCGCCTCGAGCCCCGGGCTGCGGACGAGGTCGCCGAGCTCGCGGAGGCGGGCAAAGCCCCGGCTCGAGTGCGACGCGGGCGTGCAGGACGAGTTCGAGGTCGCCTACGCGCGGCTCGTGGCTGTGAGCGTCACTCTCCTGAGGTCCAGTCGGCCTTTCGGGCGGGGCTCGGCGCGCGCTTTGTCTTCCTCTCCGACGCGGAGCGTCGCTGGCTCGGGCCGCTGGGCCTGCTCGAGGCCGAAGACA
>Ga0136610_1000453_pt1 | contig 12133 bp, 10 predicted proteins | sample AntDrymUQ1342206_2_FD_104804 | JGI IMG/M metagenome (GOLD analysis project Ga0136610, IMG submission 104804) | Polar desert sand microbial communities from Dry Valleys, Antarctica - metaG UQ134 (22.06) | ecosystem: Environmental > Terrestrial > Soil > Desert | place: Antarctica: Dry Valley...
GCCAGGGGAACTCGGGGTTGTAGGTGACCGTGAGCATCTGGCCGAGCCACTCGGGCGCCCGCTCGCTGTCGCGCAGGGGCAGCCCGAGCTCGAGACCGATGAAGAGCTGCGCCAGGGTGCCGAACACGAAGACGGGAAAGGCGATCAGCAGCACGGTGGAGAAGCGGACGAAGTTGTCGACGAGCTTGTCCTTGCGCAGGCCTGCCATCACACCGAGGAAGATGCCGACGACAGTCTCGAACACCAGCGCGATCACGGTGAGGCGCACGGTCACCGGGAAGCGCTCGACGAAGAGCTCGGCCACCGAACGTCCGCGGAAGTTGATGCCGAAGTCGCCGGAGGCGTACTGAGCGAGACGGTCGACGAACAGGCGGACGCACGGGTTCCCGGTCTGCTCCAGACAGTCGTCGTCCAGGTTGTAGTTCGCGCGCAGCTGCTCGAGGATCGCCTCCGGCGGTGCGTTCTCGCCGAAGAGCGCGCGGACGGGGTCACCGACGATCTGGATCGTCAGCACGCTGAGGACGTGCAGCAGGAAGAGGGTGCCCAAGATGACGGGGATGAACTGGACCAGCCGTCTGGCTACATAGCGCCCCATGCACGCGATCCTCTCCGATTACACCTTTGCTGGCAACGGTGCGGGGGCCGGACCAAGATGGCCCGACCCCCGGCACCGGAACGGTCGGTGCGCCCTACCGTCAGCGGGCTGTCACTGGCTGACGGTGATCTCGCCGAAGGCGATCTCGCCATCGCCGACGTCGTAGCGAACGTCGCCAACGCTGTCCGAGGCCGCGATCGCCGTCGTACCACTCCACATCGGGATGATCGGCATCTCTTCGAGCGCGATGTCACCGGCCTGCGCGTAGAGCTCGAAGCTCTCCTCGAGGGTGGCTGCTTCGTCACCCTGGACGACCAGGTCGTCGAACTCCGGGTTGGAGTAGCCGGTGTAGTTGGAGTCACCGCCGGTACCCACGATGGGACGCAGGTAGTTCTCCGGCGACGGGTAGTCCAGCGACCAGCCGAGCCGGAACGGGCCGGTGAACTCCTCCCCGTCGAGCAGCTCGAGATACTGCGCCCACTCGGTCGACTTGAGCTCGTAGTCGATACCCAGGTTCTCCTGGATCTGGCGGGCAGCGGCTTCGGTCCACAGCTCATGTCCGGAGTCCGCGTTGAAGTACAGCTCCAGCGTGAAGCTGCTCGGGTCGACCCCCGACTCCTCCAACAGATCCTTGGCACGCTGGGGATCGTAGGTGCAGAACTCACACGCATCGTCACGAGAGCCGGGAATCGGCGGCGTCACGATGTCGGTAGACGCGTCGGCGAGGCCGTTGAGGACCTTTTCGATGATCAGCTCACGGTCGATCGAGAGCGAGATCGCCTGCCGCAGCTGCTCGTTGTCGTACGGCGCCTCCTTGGTGGGGAACCCGAGGTAGGTCAGGGACGCGGTCGGCTCCTCGAGAATTGCGTCAGCCAGCTCACCTTTCGCTTCGAGATAGATCTCGGGAGCGACGTTGAGGACGTCGACACCACCGTTCTGGTAGTCGCGGTACGCGGCAGTCGGGGCGGTGAACATCTTGAACTCGATGGTGTCGGCGTTGGCCGGCAGCTCACCTTGGTAGTCGGCCCACTTGGTGACAGTGATGCCCTGGTCATGCATCCACTTGCCGTCCATCTGGTACGGACCGGTGCCGATCGGGCTCTCGTTGCAGGCCTTGATGTCGTCGATGCACTCCTGCGCGATCGGTGCGAATGCGGGTGCGTAGCTCATCTGCTGTCCGAACTGGGAGAACGGACCGCTCAGCGTCACCTCGAAGGTTTGGTCGTCCACAGCCTTCAGGCCGGACATCTCCGGGCCCTTGCCGGCGCCCTCGATGCGGGCCATGAACCCAGCCGTCGCCTGCGCGTTCTTCGGGTTCTGTGAGTAGTTCCAGGCTCGGAGGAAGGCGTCGGAATCGACCGGCTCACCGTTGTGGAACATGAGCCCTTCCTTCAGCGTCACGGTCCACACGGTCTGGTCGTCGTTGGGCTCGATGCTCTCGGCCATGCCGTCGAAGATGAGCTCACCGGTCTCGAAGTCGGTGCTCACCAGCGGGTCGTTGACCATCTTGAGCACTGCGCTGCACTCGGACTCGTAACAGTTCGAGGCTGGGGCGAGGAACGTGGGCTCAGTCAGGTCGGCGGAGTAGCTGCCACCCGGCTCGCCGGTCGGCTCTCCACTTGGGTTGCCACCGGGGTCATCGGTGGTGCCTCCGCCACCGCCACACGCCGTGAGTCCAAGCGCAAATGCTGCCGCGACAGCGGTCACTCGGAAGTGGGTCTTGATGCGCATCCGTCCTCCTACTTTTCCTACAGGTCTCACCCGAAGTTGCTTGCGAACGTCCATCTTGTCGGCGGCGCTCATCGCTGACAACCGGCACCCGAGTCATTGTTACCTGACTGTGCTGAGCGACGTCGGCTGCGATCGCACCTACCGACGGGCTCCGAGTGCGCCGTACTGTCGGTCTATGAGCGCCCAGCCGGGTCCCGACACGGCCGTGTCAGCCGACCCCGAGCACGATCCGACAGCGGCATACGCTCTCGATCCCGCGGTCGTACGTCGACTGACGACGCGCATCGTGTCGACGACGGGCGAGTCCCAGCTGTCGACCGCGCCGTTCACCGGCCAGCCGATCGCGTCGCTCCCGCTGTCGAGTCCCGACGACGTTGCCGCGGCTGCGGTGCGAGCGCGCAGGGCGCAGCGGTCATGGGCCACGGGCCCGATCGAGCTGCGAGCGCAGCTGCTGCTGCGTCTTCACGACCTCGTGCTCGACCGGCAGGACGAGATCCTCGACCTGATCCAGTGGGAGTCGGGCAAGTCGCGCAAGCATGCCTTCGAAGAGGTGGCGCACGTCGCGATGACAGCGCGATACTACGCGCGCTCGGCGCACCGCCACCTTGCGCCGAGCCGTCGTCTCGGGCTCTACCCAGGGATCACCCGCGTCGACGTGAACCGTCATCCCAAGGGGGTTGTGGGGATCATCTCGCCGTGGAACTACCCCCTCACGATGGCACTGGCAGACGGCCTGCCGGCATTGCTGGCCGGCAACGCGGTGGTCCACAAGCCAGACTCGCAGACGCCCGTGACGGCGCTGCTGGGGATCGAGCTGCTGAGCGAGGCGGGAATGCCCGCCGACCTGTGGCTGCCGGTGTACGGCGAGGGCTCTGTCGTCGGCACGGCGATCATCGACAACGTCGACTATGTGTGTTTCACCGGCTCGACCAGGACCGGCCGCGGCGTCGCGACCCGGGCCGCCGACCGCATGATCGGTGCGTCACTCGAGCTCGGTGGCAAGAACCCCATGCTGGTGCTCCGGGACGCTGACCTGGACCGCGCGGCCGAGGGTGCCGTGCGTGCCTGCTTTGCCTCTGCCGGCCAGCTCTGTGTCTCCATGGAGCGGCTGTATGTCGCCGATCAGGTGTACGAGCCGTTCATGAGACGCTTCGTGCGGCGCACCGAGGCGATGGAGCTCTCTGCTGCCTTCGACTACTCCGCTGACATGGGCTCGCTGATCTCGATCGCCCAGCTCGACACGGTCTCCCGCCACGTCGAGGACGCCCGCGCCAAGGGGGCGACTGTCGTCACGGGAGGTCGCGCCCGACCGGACCTCGGGCCGCTGTTCTACGAGCCGACCGTGCTCACGGGTGTGCGACCAGGGATGTCGTGCTTCGCCGACGAGACGTTCGGACCCGTGGTGTCGGTCTACCGCTTCACCGACGAGCATGACGCCGTCGACCGCGCCAACGACGGCACCTACGGACTCAACGCGAGCATCTATACCCGCGACGGTGCTCGTGGTCGGGCGCTCGCGGGCCGGATCCGGTGTGGAACCGTCAACGTCAACGAGGCGTACGGCGCGACGTTCGCGTCCGTGGATGCCCCCATGGGTGGCATGCGCGAGTCGGGCCTCGGCCGGCGGCAAGGTGCCGAGGGGATCCACCGGTACACCGAGTCGCAGGCCGTGGCGACGCAGCGGCTCCTCCCGATGCGGCCCGTGCTGGGGATGTCCGAGGAGACATACACCAAGGCGCTGACGGCGACCCTGCGGTTGATGAAGAAGGCCCGCCGCCCATGACACCCGACTACGACGTCGTGGTCGTCGGCTCCGGGTTCGGCGGGTCGGTCACCGCCCTCCGACTCGTCGAGAAGGGGTACCGGGTGGGGGTCATCGAGGCCGGGGCACGCTTTGACGAGTCGTCGTACCCGAAGAACTCATGGGACCTGAAGAAGTTCCTCTTCGCACCGGACATCGGCTGCTACGGCATCCAGCGCATCAACATGCTCAAGGACTGCCTGATCCTGTCCGGCGCCGGCGTCGGAGGTGGCTCGCTCGTCTACGCCAACACCTTGTACGAGCCGCTCGACGCGTTCTACCGCGATCCGTCGTGGGGCCACATCACCGACTGGCGAGACGAGCTGGCGCCGTACTTGGACCAGGCGAAGCGGATGCTGGGTGTCGTCCCCAACCCCACCATGACCCCCAGCGATGAAGTCATGCGGCAGGTGGCGGAGGAGATGGGCGTCGGCGACACGTTCCACCCGACACCCGTCGGAGTGTTCTTCGGGTCGCCGGGCCGGACGGTGAAGGATCCCTACTTCGGAGGGGTGGGGCCCGACCGTGCCGGGTGCATCGAGTGCGGCGAGTGCATGACGGGCTGTCGCCGCAACGCCAAGAACACGCTGACGAAGAACTACCTGTTCCTCGCCGAGCAGGCCGGCGCTGACGTGCATCCGTTGACCACGGTGACGGAGGTCCGCCCCCTCGACGCCGGCGGCTATCAGGTGGCGACGCGGCCGACCGGCGCGAAGCCTCTCAAGTCCCGACGCGGGGGCGGCCGCTTCACGGCTGAGCACGTGGTCTTCGCGGCGTCGGCCCTGGGGACGCAGCGACTGCTGCACACCATGCGCGACCGGGAGGTGCTCCCGCGGGTGTCCGAACGGCTGGGATACCTGACGAGGACGAACTCCGAGTCGATCCTCGGCGCGGTCGCGTCGGGGCGTGATGTCGACTACAGCCAGGGCGTCGCCATCACCTCGTCGTTCCACCCGGACGAGCACACCCACATCGAGCCCGTGCGCTACGGCAAGGGCAGCAACGTCATGAGCCTGCTCCAGACGGTGCTGACCGACGGTGATGCGGACGTCGAGCGGTGGAAGGTCTGGCTCAAGGAGATGTGGCGGCAGAGACGCTCCGTCCGCGGCCGGTACGACGTGTGGCACTGGTCGGAGCGGACTGTCATCGCCCTCGTCATGCAGACCCTAGACAACTCGATCACGACGTACACCCGTCCCACCAAGGCGGGGCGGCGCAAGCTGACCTCTCGCCAGGGTCATGGCGATCCGAACCCCACCTGGATCCCCCTCGCCAACCAGGCGGCGCGACTGATGGCGCGGATCGTGAAGGGGACCCCGGGGGGCACCATCGGTGAGCCCTTCAGCCGGCCGCTGACCGCACACTTCGTCGGCGGGTGCACGATCGGTGACTCACCAGAGACCGGCGTGGTCGATCCCTACCACCGCGTCTACGGCCACCCAGGTCTGCACATCGTCGACGGCTCGGCGATCTCGGCCAACCTCGGCGTCAACCCGTCCCTGACCATCACGGCACAGGCGGAGCGTGCGATGTCGTTGTGGCCGAACAAGGGGGAGGGTGACGCTCGTCCCGAGCTCGGGACGACGTACCGGCGTATCTCACCGATCACCCCCAACAATCCGGTCGTCCCCGAGGGAGCGCCCGCGGCGCTGCGCCTGCCCATCGTCTCGATCACCTGATCCTACGGAAGGTTCAGACGCCAAGATCCGACAAGTGGCGCTGTCCTGGCGACGCGAGCGCCGGATGCTTGGGTCGGACTCCGGCGCGGTTACGCCTTGGCCGCAGACATCTGGGGCGTGGATAGACTGACCGCTCCGGTCTGACGCGACAGGGGACCGCCGAAGCAAAGGGGCCTGGGCTTGACCACTGAGCACGACCTGGTCCTCGTCGTCGACTGCGGTGCCCAATACGCGCAGCTGATCGCCCGTCGAGTGCGCGAGGCAAGGGTCTACTCCGAGATCGTCCCGCACACCATGCCCGTCGCTGAGATGATGGCCCGCGGGCCGACGGCGATCATCCTCAGTGGCGGCCCGTCCTCCGTCTACGCCCCGGGGACGCCTCAGCTCGACAAGAGCATGTTCGAGTCCGACGTCGCGATGTTCGGCACCTGCTACGGCTTCCAGGCCATGGCGCTCGCGCTGGGAGGCGACGTCCGCCGTACCGCCATGTCGGAGTTCGGCCGCACGCAGGTCGACATCGTCGAGGCCGGCACGTTGCTGGCAGGTCTGGATCCCGGCAACCGCGTCTGGATGAGTCACACCGACGCCGTGGCCGTGGCGCCGGCCGGGTTCACGTCGCTCGCCTCCACAGCGGGTGCCCCGATCGCCGCGTTCGAGTCACTCGACCGGCGGGCTGCCGGCGTGCAGTGGCACCCCGAGGTCATGCACACCGAGCACGGCCAGCAGGTGATCGAACACTTCCTCGTAGACATCGCGGGCTGCCGGCAGACCTGGACGATGGTCAATGTCGTCGAGGAACAGGTCGACAAGGTCCGGGCCGAGGTCGGTGACAAGCAGGTGATCTGCGCGCTGTCCGGCGGCGTCGACTCCGCGGTGGCGGCGGCGCTCGTGCAGCGCGCCATCGGCGACCAGCTCGTGTGCGTCTTCGTCGACCACGGCCTGCTGCGCAAAGGCGAGGCCGAGCAGGTGGAGCGGGACTACGTCGCGGCGACCGGTGTCGACCTGCGCGTGGTCGACGCAGCCAAGACGTTCGTGTCCGCGCTGGAGGGCGTCAGTGACCCCGAGCAGAAGCGCAAGATCATCGGGCGCGAGTTCATCCGCTGCTTCGAGTCAGCGGCTCGCGAGATCGTCGCCGAAGCGGGTGAGACAAGTGGAGGCCCGGTGGAGTATCTCGTCCAAGGCACGCTCTACCCCGACGTCGTAGAGTCGGGCGGCGGAGCCGGGGCGTCGAGCATCAAGTCGCACCACAACGTCGGCGGCCTGCCGGACGACCTCCAGTTCACGTTGATCGAGCCGCTGCGGACGCTGTTCAAGGACGAGGTACGCCGGGTCGGCGTCGAGCTGGGGCTGCCTCGGGAGATCGTCCAGCGCCATCCCTTCCCCGGTCCGGGGTTGGCCATCCGCATCGTCGGCGCGGTGACCGAGGATCGGCTCACCATCCTGCGTGAGGCCGATGCGATCGCCCGCGTGGAGATCACCAACGCCGGGCTCGACGACGAGATCTGGCAGTTCCCTGTCGTGCTGCTGGCCGACGTACGCTCCGTCGGCGTCCAAGGTGACGGCCGCACTTACGGACATCCCGTCGTCCTGCGCCCGGTGTCGTCGGAGGACGCGATGACCGCCGACTGGTCCCGCCTGCCGTATGACGTGATCGAGCGCATCTCGACCCGCATCACCAACGAGGTACGCGAGATCAACCGCGTGACGCTCGATGTGACGAGCAAACCGCCCGGCACGATCGAGTGGGAGTAGGCAACCGCACGCATGCCCTACGCTGCGCGCAACCCGAACAACCCAGGCTCCCGCCCTCGGGCTGCGGGGTGTCAGCTCCGCTGACCAGGGGTGACCCGCTGCGCGTTTACGGTGGTCGTCCCCTACCAAGGAGGCGGCATGGGACTGGTCAGCGACAGCTTCAGCGGAACCCTCGAAGGCCACACGATCACCGTCGAGGCACGAACGGGACCCATCGCCGGTCGCTTCGCCTTGAAGGTGGACGGCGAGGTCCAGGACGCGATCAAGGCGGTGAATGGCGAGTACTGGCTCGATGGCCAGCTTGGTAATGCCCGCTCACGCGACCAGAACGTGCGGCCGTGCGTTGCTCGCTTCATGTGGCAGACGGGTGGTCGAGTCGAGCAGCCCACGGCATACGCCGCCTCATCCAGATCGATCCCGTCCACCGTTCTCATGTGCCTGACAGGCGGAAGTCGGGACGAACGCCGCACGGTGCGGGTTGGAGGTTGCCGTTGGCCATCCCAGTTGGGGCAGTGCGACTGAAACGGAAGACACGCCGGAGAGCGGGAAGCCTGCGGTGGTTGACTCACCCGGGTGTGCGGACCACACTGGCGGTCCGAAGGGCGGAGTACGCCAAGACCAGGAGGTCCGCATGGATTCGCGCACGTACGCCAAAGTCATGGGAGTCGTCATCGTGCTCATCGGTGTCGGCGGTCTGGTGCTGGGGGAGAAGAGGCTCTTAGGCGTCCTCAATATCGACATCGCCGAGGACATCGTGCACCTCGTCACCGGCGGTCTGATGGCCGTGGTTGGCTTCCGCGGTTCGGACAGCGCCGTCCGCTCGGTGGTCGGAGGACTGGGCATCGTGTACCTGTTGGTCGGCGTACTCGGCTTCATGGTGCCCGACATGTTCGGGTTGCTGCCGAACGAGTACGAGATCGTGCTGGACAACCTCATTCACCTGACGCTAGGCGTGCTCGGCATCGCGATCGGCTTCTTCATCGGCCGGCCGGCCGGCCGACGAGCGACCTCCTAGCCAGCAGACGCGTGGCTGGGTGCTCCAGCTCGGCTAGCGGGGGCCGCTCTCGCCGACGCGCGAGGCAGCAGGGTCACTGCGGTGACCGTCACCCAGGTCGACGCGAAGACCACGCTGGTCAGCACGTCGCTGAGGTGATGGGCTCCCTCGTACATGCGGGAGACCACCACGAGGAGCGGAAGCGGCAACAGCAACGGGGTCACCCACCAGCGCACGGCCTGCGCATACGTCCAGACCAGGACGACGACCACTCCGACCAATGCGGTCGCTGCCCCCACGTGTCCTGACGGGAAGCTGTGCACAGGGTCGAGTCCCTGGTCGAGGATCCTCACCGCCGGACGCGGTCTGAGCACGGCGTCCGCGGCAAGGATATACATCCCAGAGACTCCGGTCGTGGTCAGCACTACGAAGAGCGCGGGACGGATGGTCCGTTGCCAGGCCGCGGCAACGAGAGCGATGGTCGGGACAGCCACGAGCACTGTGCTGGTGTCGCCGAGCAGGCTGAACCACTCGGCGACCTGATTCAGCGACGACGTGCGCTCGTCGACGACCCAGCGGGCCAGCTCCTTGTCCGTGGAGCCGACCGAGCCCTTTAGCGGGCCGGTGAGGAGCCGCCCGAGACCGACGACAAGGCCGAGCAGGATTGCCCATGCGAGCACGAGGATCCCCGCGCGCGCCAGCCAGCTGCGGTGTGCAACGAGCTCGGACCTCGCTGGGGTGGTGTCTGCGGGCATGACGGCCAGTGTCCTCCCTCCGCCACTTTCATGCGCCGTCGCGAACGCAGCGGCGCCGGGCTAGCAAGACAGGGCTGCTTGGACGGTGGACAGCGGTGCGGTATACGATCGCCGTATGACGATGAAAACGACGACAACCGATGCTGCGATGGACGAGGCAGCCGCGATGGCCGCGGCGGCGTGCATGTTTCGCAGTCTCGGCGATCCCACTCGACTGGCGATCTTGCGTCACTTGGCACTGGGCGAGCATCGGGTCGTCGATCTCACGGCCCACCTCGGGCTGGCCCAGTCCACGGTGTCGGCGCACCTCGCATGCCTGCGTGACTGCGGGCTCGTCGCGTCCCGGCCCGCGGGCCGAGCGTCGGTGTACTCGCTGACCTACGCCGAAGCCCTGATGGACCTCTTCGCCGCCTCCGAGCGCATTCTCCAACTCACCGGCGAGGCCGTCACCCTGTGCCCGAACTTCGGCACCAAGACGCTCCAGGACGCCTGATGAGCTCATCACCGCAGGGCGCGACGGCGACCCTGACCAAGGAGGACCGGGACCGGCTGGGTCGGCGGACACAGCTGCTTGCCGGAGCCTCCGTGGCCTACAACCTCGTCGAGGCGGTCATCGCGGTCACCGCAGGGCTGATCGCTGGATCCGTCGCCCTCGTCGGTTTCGGCCTCGACTCGACGGTCGAGGTAGCGAGCGGCCTCATCATCGTGTGGCAGTTCCGTCACGCGATGCCGGAGACCCGTGAGCGCCAGGCGTTACGGCTGATGGCGCTGGCGTTCTTCGCCCTCGGCGCCTACGTCGCTGTCGAGTCGGTGCGTGCCCTTGTCGGCGGCAGCGAACCAGACCCATCACCGGTCGGCATCACCCTCGCCGCCGTGTCCTTGCTCATCATGCCGTTCCTGTCGTGGGCGCAACGCCGTACAGGCAGGGCCCTCGGCTCGCGCACGGTGGTCGCCGATTCCACCCAGACTCTCCTGTGCACCTACCTGTCCGCCGTCCTGCTGGTCGGCCTCGTCCTCAATGCGACGCTCGGCTGGTCCTGGGCCGACCCTGTCGCCGGGCTCGTCATCGCGGCGGTGTCGGTCAGGGAAGGGTTGGATGCCTGGCGTGGTGAAGGCTGTGCCTGCGGCCAGATCGTCGTCGACATTCCCGCAGGCCACGGATCTCGCTGCGAAGACACCGGCAGCGACGACTGCTGTGCAACAGTTCGAGTGGTGGAGCACTGATGGGTGCTGGACCCTCGCACGGTACGGCGACCGGGCAGCACCGCAAACCGGCTGGTCGCCGTACTCGGGGTGACGTTGACGGTCATGGTCGCCGAGGTGATCGGTGGGCTGCTGTCTGGGTCGCTCGCATTGCTCGCGGACGCCGGGCACATGCTGACCGACGCCGCCGGAATCACGATGGCTCTCTTGGCATCTACTCTCGCTGGCCGTCCGGCGACGCTGGAACGCACCTTCGGCTACCAGCGTGCCGAGATCCTGGCCGCAGTCATCAACGCCCTGCTGTTGTTCGCCGTCGCCGCGTTCGTGCTCGTCGAGGCGGCCAGACGTCTCAGCAGCCCTCCCGATGTGTCCTCCACGCTGATGCTGACGGTGGCCGCCGTCGGGCTGGTTGCGAACGCAGGGTCCTTGTTGCTGCTTCGTGGCGCCCAGGCTGACTCGTTGAACGTCCGCGGCGCGTACCTGGAAGTCCTGGGCGACCTGCTTGGGTCGGCCGCCGTCGTCATCGCCGCCCTCGTGATCGCCACGACCGGCTTCCTCCGGGCCGATGTCATCGCGTCCGCGCTGATCGGTCTGATGATCCTGCCGCGAACGTGGAGGTTGCTGCGTGAGGCAATCGACGTGCTGTTGGAGGCGACCCCCAAGGGAGTCGACCTGGTGGAGGTCCGCGACCACATGACAGCCGTCCCCGGGATCGTCGATGTCCACGACCTGCATGCCTGGACCATCACCAGCGGCGTCCCCGTCCTGTCGGCGCATGTCGTCGTCGCCGACGAAGAGTTCACCCACCACGCCCGCTGCCTCATCTTGGACCGGCTCACAGAGTGCCTCTCCGGGCACTTCGACGTGTCCCACTGCACGTTTCAGCTCGAGACCATCGACCATCGTGACCACGAGGCCAGCTACCACAGATAGCGCGTCATCCGGCTCGTCGTGCTCCTCAACGCCATCGACAACCCCGTCCTGCGGCTGCTGAGGGTTGAGCCCAAGGACGAGATCACCTCGGCCTTCACGCGCGAGGAGGTCGCGGCGGCCCACAAGTGGGTCCGCCCGTTGCCGACTCCTGCACAATGCTCTGACGACTATGCAGAGCCGTGGCGCCCACCCGGGACGGGTCGTCGATGAGCCGGAACGGTCCTAGGGGTGGTGGCGCTCGAAGACGTCCTCGAGGAGCTGGTGGGGGAGATCCGCGACGCCGCACATGCAGGCTCACTCTGGTCACCGGCGAAGAAGGACTGACGACTTGTTCCGGCGGACTCTATGACAAGTCGATCAAACCCGGTTCTGCTGCTTGGCCGAGTCGGGCGCAGCCTTCTCGCCTGCGGCTGTCTCGGACGGTGGCGTGGGTGGCCTGCGCAGGAGAACCGCAGCAGCAACGGCGCCGACGACCGCGATGACGGCGGCACCGAGGAATGCTGCTGAGAACCCCTCGGTCAGGGCGGTCGGCTCGCCGAGCTGGTCGGCACCTTGGGCCGCTGCCAGTGCTGTCATCGCCGCCAGGCCGAGTGCTGACCCGACCTGGTAGCTGGTGTTGACGATCCCCGCGGCCAGGCCGCCCTCCTCCGGGCGGGCGCTGGAGATCGCCGTGCCCAGCGACGGGATGAA
>Ga0136610_1000455_pt1 | contig 12115 bp, 11 predicted proteins | sample AntDrymUQ1342206_2_FD_104804 | JGI IMG/M metagenome (GOLD analysis project Ga0136610, IMG submission 104804) | Polar desert sand microbial communities from Dry Valleys, Antarctica - metaG UQ134 (22.06) | ecosystem: Environmental > Terrestrial > Soil > Desert | place: Antarctica: Dry Valley...
GCCGCCGCTCATCCAACCAAGGCAGGAGCCGCGGCACGCGCTGCTTGACCGAGTTGACGTTCCAGGTCGCTATTCGCACCGACCCCCACGGTACCGGCCCCGCCGACGCCTGACGCTCGCTCAAACCCGCGGCCGCCTCGTCCAACCTGGCGAGGCGCGCCGGACCCGGCTGACGGCGGTCGCCTACCGAATGCTCGGCTCGGCAAGCGAGGCCGAATGACGCGGTCCAGGAGGCCTGGCTCAGGCTCAGCCGCTCAGACGCGGATTCGATCGAGAACCTGGGGAGCTGGCTCACCACGGTGCTCTCGCGGGTGTGCCTGAACATCCTGCAGGCCCGCCGTTCGCGGCCGGAGGTGCCGCTCGGCGCCGGCGTGCCCGAGCCGGCCGCCGGCCACGCCGCAGGGTCTGACCCCGAGCAAGAGGGCACTGCTCGCCGAGTCGATCGGGCACGCGGAGCTACACCAGCCCTCCTCAACGGAGCGGCCGCAGCGGTATGGATGCTCGGTGGGCGGCCACGCGCCGTGTACAGATTCACGATCAGCGGCGAGAAGATCACCGCCATCGCCGACCCAGCGCGTCTGCGCCAGCTCGACTTGGTGACGGCCCGTTGACGATCCTACGAGCGAGGAGCCGAACCGGCGCACGAAAAAGCGCGGGCGCCATGTGGCGCCCGCGCTTTGAGTCTTGCGGCCCCCGTCCTTGGGGGCCTGTGCGAAGCGTCCTACTTGAGGAGCTCGCGGTTCGCCGAAGCGGTGATGTCGGCGAAGTCACGGACCAGGCCGGCCTGGGCGCTCGTGACCGTCGATACGGCCTCGACGTTCGGGATCCGGCCCATGCGCTCATGGAAGTCGGCGTAGCTCTTGAGGGTCTTCTCGTACGTGTCGACCACGACCGGCGCGAAGCGCTGGGCGACCTCGGCGGTGAGCTCGGCGTTGCGACGGGCGGCGTCTGCGGCCACGTCGACGTTCTTCTGGGCGGTGTTCTTGGTCTGCTCGGCGGTCTGCGCCATGTGATGCTCCTAATGCTCGGGTTTCTCTTACCGTCCTGCTGCTAGCAGGTTAGCAAAGGATCCTGCTTAATGCAAGCGCGGCGGGAAGAAAATCTCAACCCGTCGCGGTCTCACCCAGCAGCCCCGGATCCTTCTCGAAGTCGAAGGTGCGCGGATCGAACGCGATGATCGCCTGGCGCTCCTCGAAAGGGTACTTGCGGTAGACGGTGCAGCGCTCGGAGCTCGTCTCGATGACGTTGTAGCAAGGCTTCGTCTTGCCGCGCAGGCGCATGCTCGAGACCGTGCCCGCGTTGACGACGAACAGGTTCTCGAGCCGCCAGGCGTAGGGCACGTGCTTGTGGCCGGACAGCACGAGCTGGACGCCGGCGCGTTGCAGGCGCTCGAGCGTGTCGCCCGCGTCGTGGACGATGTTGCGCTCGCGCCCCGTGCCCGGGATCGGCAACAGGTGGTGGTGGAGCACGAACAGGCGCAGGTAGGACTCGCGCTCGGCGAAGCGCTCCTCGATCCACTCGTAGAGCCCGCGCCCAACGGTGCCCGAGTCGAGGTCTGGCTCGGTCGAGTCGATCGCGACGATCGAGACGCCGTCGAGGTGCAGGCACGAGCGGCGGTCGCCGAAGAGCTCCTCGAAGTGCACGTAGCCGACGTTGCGCGAGTCGTGGTTGCCGGGGACCACGGTCATGCGCCGGCACTCGATCGTGTCGAGGAAGCCGCGCGCCGTCTCGTACTCCTTGCGCAGGCCGAAGTCGGTGAGGTCGCCCGAGACGACCACGAGGTCGGGGGCGAGCTCGTTGATCTCGTAGATCGAGCGCTCGAGCAACGTCGCCTCGAAGTGCGGCGAGCCGCAGTGGAGGTCTGAGATCTGGGCGATCGTGAGCGGGCGCACAACGGAGATACGTTACGACGATCCGCACTACCGGCACACGCGTCGTCTACGAGAATCGCTGGCTGCGGCTGCGCGAGGACGCGATCGAGTACCCGGATGGGAGCGCCGGCATCTACAGCGTGGTCGAGAAGATCGACTTCGTGGTCGTGATCGCGCTCGAGGACGATCACCTGTGGCTCGTCGAGCAGTACCGCCATCCGGTGGGCGAGCGCTCGCTGGAGCTTCCGCAAGGAGCGTGGGAGCACGAACCCCACGCCGACCCCGCGGCTGTCGCGCGCGGCGAGCTCGAGGAGGAGACGGGACTGCGCGCGGCATCGGTCGAGCCGCTCGGCCGCCTCGCGCAGGCGATCGGCTACTCGACCCAGGGCATGCACGTGTTCCTCGCCACCGGGCTCGAGCCGGGTGAGCCGAGCCTCGACCACGAGGAGCAGGGCCTCACCGCTAGGCGGGTGCGCGTCGACGAGTTCGAGCGCCTGGCGCGCACGGGCGTCGTCACCGACGCGACGAGCATCGCCGCCTACGGCATGCTGCTGCTGCGGGAGCGCTGAGGCCTACGGCAGGTACGTGACGTACTCGCTCGTCGGCGCCCGCTCGGGCGCCTCGCGCTGCTGGCGCGCGTGGCCGAGGTGGATCAGGCCGAGCACGCGCTCGCCGGCGGGGACGCTGACGGCCTCGCGGCCGTCGTCGCGGCGAAGCACCTCGGGCGTTCGCCAGTAGCCGGCGAGTCCGCGCGCGTGCGCCCCAAGGAGGACGATGTAGGTCGCGCACGCGGCCGCGAGCAGGTCCTCCTGGTCCTGCACCGGGTCGCCGGCGATCACCACCGAGGCCACCACGAGCGTGGGCGCCCGGTCGAGCTTGGTCGCGGCCTCCGGGCCCGCGGCGCGCTTCAGGCGCGCGAGCGCCCCGGGGCCGACGACGCGGAAGCGCCAAGGGTTGGTGAGGTCGTGGTTGGGCGCCCAGCGGGCTAGCTCGAGCAGCTCGTCGAGCGTGGCGCGATCGACCGGGTCGCGACCGAACGCCTTGTGCGTCCTGCGCGTGCGGATCGCTTGCTCGAGCTGCATCGGTTTCAAGCTAGCCGAGCGCTCGCGATCGACGGGTAGTGTCGCCGCGATGGCAGAGGGAGCGGAGACCACGATCACCGCGCCGTTCGAGATCACCGGCTGGGACGGCGCCACGTACGAGGAGCCGGCCGAAGGACCGAAGCTGACGCGCGCCAGGATCCACAAGCGCTTCTCAGGCGCGATCGAGGGCACGAGCGTGACCGAGCTCCTGACCGCGCAGGGCGACGCGGGCAGCGGCTACGTCGCCTCCGAGCGCGTCGAGGGCGCGCTGAACGGTCACAGCGGGACGTTCGTGCTCCAACACGGCGGCGTCGGCGACGAGACCGAGCAGCGCGCGTTCGGGCACGTCGTCCCCGGTTCGGGCACGGGCGAGCTGCGCGGCCTGCGCGGAACTGCCGTCTACGCGCACGACGAAGACGGCGCACGCCTGACGCTCAGCTTCACGCTCTGAGGCCGCGGCGCGTGCGCCGCCAGAGCCACCATGCCCCGAGCGGCAGCGCGACGGCGGCGAGCGCGGCAAGGCCCCTGCCCGGCGCGAAGCTGCTCGTCTCGGCGCTGCCGGGGGTCGCCGGCGCGGGGGGAGGAAGGGCAGGTTGGGCGGGCGCGGGCGTCGAGGCTCGGGTCGCTGCCGGTTGTCCCGGCGTCGGGGCAGCCGCGGCTCGCGAGCGCGCGGGCCGGCTGTCGTCGCGGGCAGAGTTGCTCGCGCCGGCGCTACTCGCCCCGCCGGGCGGCGAGGCGGCCGCGCCGGCGCCGGTCGCCGCGGCGCCGGGCGGCGCCGGCGATGCAGCGGCCGGAGCACCGGAAGGCGTGCCCGCAGATGTGGCCGGGCGGCGGCGACGCGCGACGGGCGCGAGCGGGAACGGCCGCCGGCGAAGCGCCGCGAGCGCCTGTGCCGTCACCCATACGGGTGTCTGCGCGCTCGTGCGCGAGTAGCGGACGCTGCCGTTCGCCGCCTGCAGCGAGCGCAGGTAGCCGAGCGGCGTGCGGCTGCCGCGTCGGAAGCCTTCCGGATCGCGACCGGCCGCGACGAGGCCCTGCACGGCCCAGGCCGTTGACTGCGCGTTGGCATCGCCGCCCTCCATCCCGAACCCCCCGCTCGGCGCCTGCGCCCGGCGTAGGTAGGCGATGGCGCGGCGCGTGCCGGGCGTGCGTGCGCGCCCTGCTGCGCCGAGCGCCTGCAGCACGGCGCCCGTGCTGTCGACGTCGCTCGCGCTGCCGGGAGCGAAGCCGAAGCCGCCGTCGCGGTTCTGGCGGCGAGCGAGCCAGGCCGCCGACCCCCGCACCGCCCGCGATCGCGGCTCCTCGCCGGCAGCACGCAGCGCCAGCACGCCAAAGGCGGTCAGGTTGACGGCGCGCTCGAACGAGCCGTCGCGGCCGCGGCGACGGCGCAGCTCACGCAGCAGGTCACGACGGCCGAGCCGGCGCGGCGAGAGTCCCGCCGAGCGCAGCACCAGCATCGTGCGCTCGAGCGCCCCCGTGTCCGCGAGCGCTCCCGGGCGCCTGCGCACGTAATGGATCGCGGAGCGCCCACCGCGCTCCAGCTCGAGCGGGTTGCGACCCGCCGCCGCGGCGCCGAGCGCCGCCCAGCCCGTGAAGAGCTGCGTCGAGCGCTGCCCCGCGGCGCCGCCGAAGCCGCCGTCCGAGTTCTGGGCGCGCTCGAGGTAGGCGACGGCGCGGTCCTCGGCGGTGGCCGCAGGTGCAGCGGGGGCGACGGCGAGCATCAGCGCCAGCGCAACCGCGGCGATGCCTCCGGCGCTCGCGGCGCCGGTCGGCCAGCGCACCTCGAAGCGGCGGCGATAGCGCGCGAGGGCGTGCAGGAAGGCAGGCCCGACCAGCAGGCAGAACGCCACGTTGCCGATCGCATGCGCCGCGTTGAACCACAGCGACCCGGCCGAGACGATCACGAACGCGGCGGCCGTCTGCTCGGCGGCGAGCGTCCACTGGTAGACGTCCATCACGAGCCCAAAGGCGATCCCGGCGAGCGCGCACGGCAGCGCGAGCGCGAGGCGGCCGAGCTCGCGGCCGCGCGTCAGCCGGGCGAGCGCGGCTCCGCCGATCCCGACCCCTCCCCAGGCCGCCATCTGCCATGGCGTCCAGGGCCCCTGGCCGAAGAACAGGTTCGACACGAGCGCCGTGACCGCGCCGACCGCGAACCCGGGCGCTCCGCCGAGCGCGTAGCCCGCGAACAGCACGATGTCGGTGGTCGGCTTGACGTTCGGGATCGGCGCAAACACGATCCGCCCGATCACGGCCAGCGCCGCGAGCGCGGCGACGAGCGCGAGCACGCGGGCCGGCGGGCGCGAGCGCTCGTACCACGCGAAGCCGGCGGCGAGCGCGAGCGCCAGCAGCAAGAAGGCGGTGAGCGCCCAGCTCATGCCACGAGCTCCCGAGCGAGCGCCCGCGCGCCGCCCTCGGGGGTGAGGGCGGCCCCGTCGAGCACGCGCGCCACCTCGGTCGAGAAATGCCAGCCACCCGCGAGCACCGTTGCCGCGGGTCCGTCGGCGACGATCGTGCCCTCCCCCATCAGCACCACTCTCGCGCACGCGGCGGCGGCGAACTCCGTGTCGTGGGTCGCCACGATCACCGCGGCGCCGTGCTCGGCGAGCGCCGCCAGGCGCGCGGCGAGATCGCGCTTGCGGCCGCGGTCCATCCCGCGGGTCGGCTCGTCGAGACAGACGGCTGCGACCGGCTCGCCCGCAAGGACGACCTCGAGCGCGAGCCGCTGGCGCTCTCCTCCCGACAGGTCCCGCGGGTCCGAGCGCTCACGGCCGAGGAGGCCTGCGGAGCGCAGGGCATCGGGGCCGGCCTCGTCCTCCACGTGCTCGTGGATCAGGTAGTCGCCTGGGCTTTGGAGCAGGAGCGCGACCTCCCCGGCGCGCTCGACCTCTCCGCGCGTCGGCTCGGTGAGCCCGCGTGCCAGCCGCAAGAGGGTGGACTTGCCGGCGCCGTTTCGGCCCATCAGCGCGACTCGCTCGCCCGGCGCCACGCGCAGGTCCACCCCACGCAGGATCGCCGGGCCGTCGGGGAGCTCGAGCCACGCGCCCCGCAGCTCGAGCGCCGCCGGCGGCCTGCGACGGCGCTGGAAGGGCCTCGGCGCCGGCTGGTCCTCCACCGCTTCCGGCCGAACCGCCTCGACTTCGAGCCTGGCGGCCGCGAGCGCCCCGCGCGCCTCCTTGACCGACACAGGCGGGGGCGCCAGCCCGGCCAGCGAGAAGAGCCGCGCCGCCTGCGTCTCGAGCACGGGAGCCGCGCCGGCCGACCACGCCAGGAAGCCGCGCGGGGGAGCGTCACAGGCGATCGTCCCAGCGACGAGCGCGAGTACGCGGTCGGCCGCCGCGAGACAGCGCTCGAGGCGGTGCTCGGCGAGCACGACGGCCGTCCCCCACTCCTCGTTGAGGCGGCGCAGCAGCCAGATCAGCTCGTCGCCCGCCACCGGGTCGAGCTGGGAGGTCGGCTCGTCGAGCACGAGCAGCGCGGGCCGGTGCGCGAGCGCGGCGGCGAGCGCCACGCGCTGGAGCTCGCCGCCAGAGAGCGTGTCGGTCGAGCGATCGAGCAGATGCGCGATGCCAAGCGCGAGCGCCGTCTCCTCCACCCCGCGAGCGACGGCCACGGGCCCGTGTCCGCGGTTCTCGAGCGCAAGCTCGATCTGCGCGCGCACACGCCCCATCACCACCTGCGACTCCGGGTCCTGGAAGACCGCGCCGCAGGTCGCGCTCAGCTCGGCCGGTCCGTGCTCACGCACGTCGAGGCCGCCGACGACAAGTGCGCCGCGCGCCTCACCACCGTGAAAGTGGGGCACGAGCCCGGTGAGCGCCCGCAGGAGCGTCGACTTGCCGGACGCCGACTCGCCCGCGACCACCGTGAAGGAGCCCGGGGCGAGCGCGAAGGAGATGTCGTGGAGCGCCGGCCTCCTGGACTCCGGGTAGCGGTAGGCGAAGCCGCGGGCGCGTGCGATCGGCTCAGGCACGGGCGACCCCCAGTCGCGCTCGAGGGGCTGCGAACGGCGCGACGGAGAGCGCGATGACGGCGCCCGCGAGCACCCACTCGGCGGGTCCGAGGGCGGCGTCGAACCCGGGGTAGGGCGCAAACGCGCCGACCCCGCCAAGGCGGGCCGCCAGTCCGCCGCCCGCGAGCGCGATCGCCGTCGCCGCGACGCTTCGGTCGTGGCGCGACCACGCCCGGCGCCGCCGGCGCGGGCGGGCGGCTGTGGCGAAGCCTCCGACCTCGAGCGCCGCAGCGAGGTCGACCGAGCGATCGAGCGCGCCGCGCACGGCGGCCCTGGCCACGGCGCCCCGGCGCGGTGCTCGCGGGCGACAGCGTGCGGCGTCACTCATGCGCGCAGCGTCGCGCAGCAGCACTGGCACGAGCCGAGCGGCGAGCGCCGCCGTGAGCGCCGAGCGAAACGAGACGCGTCGCAGCAGGCGCAGCAGCTCGTCGGGGTCTACGACCGCCGTGAAGAGCGCTCCGGTCAGCACGAGCGCGAGCACGCGCAGCGCCGCGACGCCGCCGTATGCGAGCGCCTCGAGCGTGATGTCGAGCGGTCGGCCGAGCACGGTGTAGCCGCGCACCAGCAGCGTCTCGCCCTGCTGCGAGACGAGCGGGTTGACGAGCACGACGAGCAGCGCCAGCGGCAAGCCGAGGCGGACGGCGCGGCGCAGCTCGCGCCCGGCGCCTGCCGCCACGCCCGCGAGGCAGACGGCGGCGAGCGTGGCGACGAGGATCAGCGGATGGTCGAACAGCGTCGCCACGAGCCCAAGCGCCGCACAGTAGCCCGCCGTCGCGCCGGCCCGGGCCGCATGCAGCGGCGTCGGCCGCGGCCGGTAGCCGAAGCCACTCGAACGACTCATCCGGCCTCTCCGACCGGCAGTCGCACGGGGCCCCGCGGCGTGGCCGCGACGGCGAAGGCGTCGCGCAGCGTCGCCGGCTCGAGCGCCGCGGCGGCAGCCTCGACCCCGGCGTTGTCGAGTCCGGTCACGAGCCAGACCGGCCGCTGCCCGGCTAGCGCGGTCGCCGCCACGAGCCCGGTGCCGGCGGGCGCGCGGCGCGCCGTGCGGGCGCGCGCATCGAGCAGCTCGAGCGAGCGTCCACCGTCGGTGAAGCGCGCGAAGACACCGCTTCGCCGCGGCCCCCCCTCAAGTGCGAAGGCGGCGCGCACGCGACGCGCCACGCTCCAGCGCGCGACCACCACCCGCAGGATCCCCTCCCCGGCCTCCGCGCCGAGCTGTGCCGAGCTTGCCGGGACGCCCATCCCGACAAGCCGCCGACGAACGCCCTCGCAGGCCGGCGCCCGATCGTCCTCGCATTCGAGCCGTACCGGGATTCGCTTGCCCTCCGCGCCACTCAGGAACGGCTCCGGGTAGGCGCCGACGATCGCCGGCACGCGCATGGCCGCCCGCCAGCGGCGGTAGTCCCACTGCACCACGTCGCCGACCGCGAGCGCGCGCTCGGCCGCGCCGACCTCCGCCTCGATCCCGTTGACGAAGTAGAACCAGTCGCTGCCTCCCGCCGGGCCCCGCGCCGAGAGCCCGTCGATCGACTGGACGAAACGCCCGCCGTATCGTGTCTCGACGCGATGCCCCGCCTGGAGCGCGCGCATCACGGTCTGCCCCTCGCGCACGCGCGCGACTGTGTCAGCGGCGAGGCGCTGACGACCGAAGTCGCGCGTGATTCGAAGCTCGGCGCCCCCCTGGCGCTCGTCGCCGGCGCCGAGGCCGCAGCCCGTGAGCGCGAGCGCAACGGCGAGGAGGGCCGCCTTGGAGGCCATCCAGCTAGTTGCTGACGACGGCGGTCTCCGTGAACGAGCGCACCACTCCCGGGTGGGTCGCCCACACGCGGTACTCGCCCGGGATCAGCGGGAAGCGCGCCACGCCGTCCGGTCCGGTGGGCGTCGGCATCGACGCGATGCCGTTCACCGACGCTCCCGCGACCGGCACCGCACGCCCGCGGTCGTCGTAGGAGTGGACGTGAACCGTCAGCAGCCCTGGCGTCGCCGAGAGCCGCGCGACGAGCGTCCGCTGGCAGCCGCCACGCCGGTAGCGGCAGTAGAACCAGGTGATCTTCGACCCGGGGCGGATCCTGCCGCGGCCGAACGGACCCGAGGGATCGGCCGCTCCGGTGGTCGCGAGGCGGTTTCCGACCTTGTACACCCAGCCGCTCCGCCCGAAGTTCACGTTCGAGCCGATCCCGGAGACGAACAGCCCGCCCGCATCGCGCCCGCGTCGCGAGCACGAGCCGAAGTCGCGCAGGCGTACCCTCGCTTCCCTTCGCACCAGCGCAGCGAGCGCGGTGCCCCCGGCGACGCCGCAGCGCCGTCCACGCACGCGGACCACCGTCGGCGAGGCGTTGACCGAGCCCTGGTGGGTCACGCCGTGCCGAAAGACGACCATCTGGCGGACCTCCGGCTCCGTACGGGCGCTCGCCGGCACCGCGAAGGCGGCCGCGACCATGAGGGTCGCGGCCGCGGCCGCGGACGTGGCAGCCGTGGTTCTCACCGCACGCTGAACCTGACCCGCCGGGTGCTCACGTTCAGCGCCCGGTCGAGCGCCTTTACCTCGAGCACGTAACGGCCGCGTGGCAGCCGCTCCGGCAGCAGGTAGGAGAACGTGCCACGGTCTCCGACGCGGTTGAAGCGCGCCCGTCGGCACGAGCCCGCCCGGCTAAAGCGCTCCCGCTTGGCGCTGTAGTAGGAACAACCGCCGCGCGCGGTCCGCCGCAGGCGGAAGTAGGCCTGCAGGATGCCACCATCGTCGGCGACCGAGCCGGCGAGAAGCCGCGGGCCGCGGCGGTAGCGGGCGTTGGCGCGGAGGGAGGTGAGCGCGACGCGCGGCGCGGTGCGGTCGACGACGCGGGTCGGAGCGGCCTGCGCTGCGGCCTCGGTGGTTGCGCCCACGGACACGACGAGCGCGTTCGAGCGAACTGCTCCCGCCTTGCTGGCCTTGAGGCGCGTGACTCCAGGTGCGCCGAACGTGACGCGCGCGGTCCCCGACGCGTCGGTGGTCGCGCCGCCGACGGAAGCTCCGGCTACCGGCGAGCCGTTCTTCCCGTCGACGACCCTGACCTCGGTGGACTGGCCGGTGACGGCGGTCGATGGCCCGGTGATCCGCAGGAGCGGCTGCGAGAACACGTTCCCGAGCGCCCACAGAACGTCGTCTCCGGCTCCGACGACCAGTTGGCACCCGCCCACCTCGGCTGTCTGGAAGTTGCGTACGAGCCCCCAATAGTCCCCGCCGGCGCCAGTCTCGCCTCCGATTCGCTCAACCTGGTAGTCGCTGAAGGTCTGACCCCCGAAGACGTTCGTCGAGAACGGCCCGGTCCAATCCGGGTATCCGTCGTCCAGAGCGGTCGTCGCCGTCGGGCTGGGAGTCGCACTCGTGCCTCCGTTTGCGGCCGCCGTGGCATCGCAGCGATGACCTCCCGCCTTCGTGATCGTCTTCGCATCCGTCGTGACAGGCCCTTCGAACAGCGTCGTCGTCGCTCCCTCCACCCGCAGCTGAACCGTCACCGGAGCCGCCCACGCGGGCGCGCAGAAGCACAACGTCATCAGGCCCGCCAGGGCCCAGGATCGTGAAATCATTGGACTAGCCTCCCCTTCCTCGAGGGATCCGTGGCTGTCGGTCGAGGCAGGTTTCCTGGCTCCTGGCTAACCCTCCGCGCCTTCCCGGAGAGCGACGCTCCCCAGTGGCCCAGATGCGGACGGCCTACCCGGTTACAGTGGCGGGACCGCGCCGGACTCTCACCGGACTTCCCTTGTACCACCGACCGTTGACGGCGGAAAGCCTACCGTTTGCGGGGGAGATCCGTCGTCCGGTCGATCCGCTCAGGCCTCGACCGCCGAGCGGCTTGGATCCGCGACGGCCTCCGGCGAGTCGACCGCGAGCGCCGGCAGCCGCACCGCCACGAGCGCGCCGCCCTCGGGCGCCTCGCCCGCTCTCGCCGACCCGCCGTGCGCCTCCGCGACGGCACGCACGATCGCAAGCCCGAGCCCGCTGCCGCCGGCCGCAGCGCCATCGCCCTCGCCGCGCACGAAGCGCTCGAACACGTGCTCGCGCAGCTCCGCGCGTATGCCGGGGCCGTCGTCTGCCACCTCCATCACGACCTCCGCGCCATCGCGACGCGCGCTAGCTCGCACGCTCGTCCCAGGCGGCGTGTGCTCGATCGCGTTCCAGATCAGGTTGAGCGCGATCCGATGCAGATCGTCGGCCACGCCGCATACGACGAGGCCCGAGGAGGCCTCCACCTCGAGCTCGTGGCCGCCGGCGACGGGCGCCTGCTCGGCGACGGCCTCGCGCAGCACGTCAGCGACGTCCACGGGACGGCGGGGAGCCTCGCGACCCGTGTCGGCGCGCGCGAGCAGCAGCAGGTCGGCCACCAGTCGGCGCATCCTCAGCGAGGACCGCAGCGCCGACTCGGTGATCTCGAGGTCCTCCCCCGCGAGGCGGGCCTCGAGTAGCTCGAGGTTGGCGAGCACGCTCGTCAGCGGCGTGCGCAGCTCGTGCGACGCGTCGGCCACGAACTCGCGCTGGCGGTCGAGCGCGGCGGCGGTCTCGCCCTGCGCGGCGTCGAGCGCCATCAGCATCTCCTCGAGCGTCCGCGACAGATCCGCGACCTCGTCGTCCGCGGCCGGCTTCGGCATCCTCACCGCGGCGTCGCGCGTGCGCGCGATCTCCTTGGCCGCCGCCGTCAGGCGGGCGATCGGCGCGATCGCGCGGCTCGCCACCGCCAGGCCCGCGAGCAGCGCGAGGCCCGTGCCGCCGACGACCCCGAGCAGGAGGAAGAGCTGGACGCGCGCGATCGTCGCCTTGATGCTGTGCGCAGGCTTTCCATACTGGAGGTAAGCGATCGCGTCGGGTCGCGAGGAGGCGTAGAAGGGTCGCGTCACGACGCGGTAGCCCGCCACCTCGACCGTGCGCTCCTGCGGCGGCGGGAAGCCCCGCGCCTCGTCGGTGTCGAACAGCACCCCGCCGCCTGCGTTGACCACGCGAAGGGCGCTCTCTCCGGCCTCCTGGGCCTGAAGGAAGCGCCGGCCCTGAAGCGTGAAGCCCTCGAACGGCGTCTCACGCACGCGCACGAGTTGCTGCAGGTTGGCGGCGTCGAGGCTGAGGTCGTCGTCGAAGTCCGAGCGCACCCGTTGGGCCGTGAACAGCCCGATCACGAGCGCGAACA
>Ga0136610_1000458_pt1 | contig 12106 bp, 10 predicted proteins | sample AntDrymUQ1342206_2_FD_104804 | JGI IMG/M metagenome (GOLD analysis project Ga0136610, IMG submission 104804) | Polar desert sand microbial communities from Dry Valleys, Antarctica - metaG UQ134 (22.06) | ecosystem: Environmental > Terrestrial > Soil > Desert | place: Antarctica: Dry Valley...
ATCCTCGCGACCCGCCGGTCCACTCCGAGCGAGGAGTATCGGGGCTCCGGCTTCTGGCGGGTATACGACAGGCTCGCGCAACTCGTCGACCACAAGGTCGGTTGGGACAAGCTTCCCACCCCCCTCGGCCTCGCTGTCTTGGTCGGTGTGCGCAACGTCCTCCGGCGCTCGAACCTCTACGACACCTCGCGCGAGCCCGCGGTCGAGACCCCCCCGGTCCCCGCCCCCGATTCGCGCCATCGCACCGCGCGCGCACCCGACGGGACGTACAACGACCTCGACGCTCCGCAGATGGGGATGGCCGGCTCGCGCTTCGGTCGCAACGTGCCGATCGATCGCACCTGGCCCGAACCCGCGCCGCAGATGCTCGAGCCGAATCCCCGCACGGTGAGCCACCGGTTGCTCACCCGGGAACCCTTCCAGCCGGCCACGTCGGTCAACGCGCTCGTCGCCGCCTGGCTCCAGTGGCAGATCCGCGACTGGTTCAGTCACGGGAAGAGTCCGGCCGACGACCCGTGGGTGATCGAGGTCGAAGACGACCAGTGGCGCGGGGACCGGCCGATGACGATCATGCGCACGCGGCCCGACCCGACGCGGCCCCCAGACGCGACGGACTCCCCGCCCACGTTCGCCAACACCGAGAGCCACTGGTGGGACGCCTCGCAGATCTACGGTCGGACCGAGGAGAGCCAGAACCAGGTCCGGTCGGGAACGGACGGCAAGCTGGTGGTCGAGGACGGCCGGCTTCCCATGCCCAAGGAAGCCGAGCAGAACCCGGCGCAGGAGCCCGGCTTCTGGCTAGGGCTCGTCCTCCTCCAGACGCTCTTCACGCTGGAGCACAACGCGATCTGCGACCGCCTGCACGGGGCGTACCCGTCGTGGTCAGACGACGAGCTCTTCGAGCGGGCGCGCCTCATCAACGCCGCGCTCATCGCCAAGATCCACACCGTCGACTGGACGACCGCGGTGATCAGCCATCCCACGACCGTCTTCGGGCTGCGGGCGACCTGGTGGGGCGTCGCGGGCGAGCGGGTCAAGCGACTCTTCGGGCGCATCGGTCGGGGGGAGCTGCTCAGCGGGATCGTGGGCTCGGAGACCGAGCACTTCGGCGTGCCCTACGCGCTCACCGAGGAATTCGTCGCCGTGTACCGCATGCACCCACTCGTCCCCGACGACTGGAGCTTCCGCTCCCACCTCGACGACACGTCGATCGAGCAGACCTCGTTCCGCGAGCTCGCCGGGCCGAACGGGCTCGAGCTCATGAAGCGGGTCCCGCTGAACGACCTCCTCTATTCCTTCGGCACGCAGCACCCGGGCGTGGTCACGCTGCACAACACCCCTCGCTTCCTCCAGGACTTCGAGCGGCCCGACGGCAAGCTCATGGACCTCGGGGCGGTGGACATCCTGCGCGCACGCGAGCAGGGCGTGCTCCGCTACAACGAGTTCCGCCGCTTGCTGCACATGCCCCCGGCCGCGAGCTTCGAGGACCTAACCGACAATCCCGAGTGGGCCGAGCAGATCCGCCAGGTCTACGACGACGACATCGAGCGCGTCGACCTGATGGTGGGGATGTACGCCGAGCCCCGGCCGGCGGGCTTCGCGTTCAGCGACACCGCGTTCCGGATCTTCCTCCTGATGGCGGCGAGGCGGTTCAACAGCGACCGGTTCTACACCCACGACTACCGCCCTGAGGTCTACACGCCCGAGGGGGTCGCGTGGCTCGACGAGAACAGCATGATGACCGTGCTCCTGCGCCACTACCCGGAGCTGCGGCCTGCGATGAGGGGGCTCGACAACGGCTTCTCGGCGTGGACCCGTACCGGGACCTCGAGTGCCGCCTGAGCCCAGCGTTCAGGCGGTGACCCCCTTTGGCTGACGCGCTCGAGCTCTCCGACATCCAGGGCCTGGTCGCCCGTGGCTACAACAACCTGCCCTGGGCTCGATTCCTCATGCTCGGCGTCGAGGACTCCGCGGCGGCCAGGACCTGGCTTCGACGCCTCTCCGGTGCGATCGTCTCCGCACAGGACCGCCCCGACGAGACGAGCGTCCAGGTCGCCTTCACGAGCTCGGGCCTCGGCGCGCTGGGGCTGCCGGCCGAGGTCATCGCCGCCTTTTCCGCGCAGTTCGCCGAGGGCATGGTCACCGAGCACCGGAGCCGGGTTCTCGGCGACCTGGATGAGCACGCTCCAGAAGGGTGGGCGTGGGGTGGTCCGCGGACCGATCGCGTCGACGCGCTGGTCCTGCTCTACGCCCGGGACGAGGACACGCTGTCGACTCTGTGCGATCGCCATGTTCAGGAATTGTCAGCGAGCGGAATGAGCGTGGTCGCAGAGCTCGACACGTTCGACATCGGCGACCTCGAGCACTTCGGGTTCCGCGACGGGATATCCCAGCCGCTCATCGAGGGCTTTTCGAAGGCGCAACCGCAGGCAACCACGGTCCGCGCCGGCGAGTTCGTGCTCGGGTATCGCAACGAGTACGGCCTCTACACCGACCGGCCGCTGATCGACCCGCTGGCGGACCCGCATCGAATCCTGCCCCGCGACCCCGCGGGCTCCGGCCGCCCCGACCTCGGGGCCAACGGCAGCTACCTGGCCTTCCGGCAGCTCGGCCAGGACGTCCCCGGCTTCTGGCGCTACGTCGACCAGGCCGCGAGGGCGGCCGACGGGAGTGGCGATGCCGACTCTCGGACCCTGCTCGCCGCGAAGATGGTCGGCCGCTGGCCGAGCGGCGCGCCGCTCGTGCTCTCCCCCGACCGCGACGATCCCGCCCTGGCGGACGCCAACGACTTCGGGTACTTCCACGCCGACGGCTTCGGGCGCAGATGCCCCATGGGGGCCCACATTCGCCGCGCGTTCCCGCGCGACTCGCTCGAGCCCGGTCCCGGCTCGGCCGAGTCGGTCGCGGTGGCCAACCGCCACCGGCTCCTGAGGCGTGGACGGGAGTACGGATCGCCGCTGAGCGTGGAGGAGGCGCTCGCCGACGATCCCCCGCCGGCGGCTCGCGAGGAGCGGGGGCTCCACTTCCTCTGCCTGAACGCTAACCTCGCCCGGCAGTTCGAGTTCGTGCAGCACACCTGGGTCAACGATCGTCACTTCAACGGTCTATACGAAGATGTCGATCCGATCGCCGCCCACCTGACGCCCCCGGGCTCGGTCTTCACCGTTCCGGCCGATCCCGTCAGAAGGCGCGTGACCGACGTTCCGAGCTTCATCTCGGTCAGGGGAGGCGCCTACTTCTTCCTGCCGGGGCTCCGGGCGATCCGTTACCTGGCCGCCCTCGGCGGATAGCGGCGGTCGCTGCCCCGCGACCGCCTGAGCGGCGCTGCTCAGCCGGCGAGGAAGTCGAGCGCTCGGCTCAGCACGGCGTCGGGACGCTCCTCGGGGAGCAGGTGGCCGGCATCGTCGATGAACTCGATCCTCATATCGTCGGCGTTACGCTCCCAGCCGCGCGAGAACGGCGGCCGCAGGACCGGGTCGCGCGTACCCTGGAGATACAGCGTCGGGGTGCGCAGACGCTGCGACCGGTAGCGGCCACGGAGGAAGGGCACGAGCTCCCGTAGGAGGAACATGCGGTAGAGCGCAGTGCTGGCCCAGGCACGAGGCTGCTCGCGGAGGGAGCGTAGAAGAGTTCCGTGTCCTCCGGCGACCAGACGCCCTCGGCACGGTTCCAGCGGTAGAGCAGCTTTAGAAACCTCTGCCTCCCGCCCGCCACCAAGCGGGGACCGAGGAGGGGGGCGGCGATGGCGAGCTGGTACCAGAATCGCCAGAACGTGGCCAGCGTCCGGACATCGACCAGCGGGAAGGGGTGGGCGGTGTTGAGCGAGACGTGCCGCTCGACGCGATCCGGATGGCGGAGGCAGATGAGGAAGCAGACGTAGCCGCCCCAGTCGTGACCCATGAGGCGGACGCGCTCGAGCCCGAGCGCGTCGAGGAGGCTGACGACGTCCTCGGCGAGCTGGTGGGTCTCGTAGCCTCGCTCCGGCGCGTCCGACCATCCAAAGCCGCGGAGGTCGACGCAGATGAGCCGGTAGCGCGTGGCGAGGCCCGGTATCAGCCGACGCCAGACCCACCAGTGCTGCGGGCCAACCGTGGAGCAGGATCAAAGGGTCGCCCGCGCCCGCCTCCGCGACGTGCATGCGCAGGCCGGGCACGTCTACGAAGCGGTGCTCGACGCCATCGAGCTCCGGCAGCGGAACCGCCATGACAGAACTCTACCGCCCGCGGTCCGCTACGCACGGGATGGGATGATCTCGATTCGACCACAAGAGCTCCGGTGAGGGGAGGAATCGTGGATGCGGGAACCCAAGAGGAGGCTGCCGCGGAAGCCGTACGCAGCGTTTCCGACGAAGCTAAGAAGGACGTCGTCGCAGCGGCGATCCGGGCCGTCCCCGAGAGGCAGCAGAGCGACGCTGCGGTTGCGGCAGTGGAGGCGGTGCCGGATGAAGCCAAGAAGGACGTCGTCGCCGCTGCAATACGGGGTGTCTCCGATGCGGACAAGAGGGAAGTCGCGTCCGCGGCCGTAAGCGGCCTCCCGACGAAGGAGCGATTGGAGTTCGCTCAGGGGTTCTTTCCGGATCAGCCCGTAACCAACAGACTATGGCTGATAATCGTTAGTACCTTCGCTGCTGTCCTCGTGACTGCCGTTCTTGCCCTGGTCGCGGCCATTCTCCTTTTCAAGGGGGTTGGCGCGGCTTCGATCCAGGTTTTGCTCACTGTTTTCACGACGGTTGCAGGCATCCTTGCGGGTTTCATCTCGGGAAGAACGAGCACCGGCGGTACATCGAGATAGGGAAGCGACACACCCCAGCGGTATGCCGACGATCGAGCCGCCGCTTGCAGCGGCATGGTGCCGCAGCCAAGCGTCGTCCTCACGGGAGCCGCGCTGCGGCTCGGCGGCAATGCGCCTTGCCCCGAGCGGTACCATCATGGGAGACTGATCTCTGTCAGACGTGGCCGGCGGGGCTCCTGACGCGGCGCCCCGGTCGCGTTCCAACCCAGCTCCGGGGGTACCTCGTGGATACAACAGCGGCGACAGCGCCTCCGGCGCCTGCATCAGCGCCTGCGCCATCTGAAGCCGGACCCTCTCCGACCTCGTCTGCGGAGCTGCTCGGCCTGTCCCAGGTTGACCTACTGAGGGTGTTTCAGGCCAGCAGCGCCGGCGAGATTCCGGTGGGACGCGGGAGGGGAACGCCGATCGCCTTCCCTGGGACAGAAGCGGCGAAGCGCGTCGCCGCGGTTTTCGGAACCGTGGCCTGGCGCGGCAAGGTCTTCCGTCCCGGCAGCGGCGACCTGAAGAATCTGATCTCGATCCTCGCGATCCCGGCGATCCGCGCGCGGGTCTACCGGCAGGCGAGCTGGCTCGACGGGCAGGAGTGCATTGTGCTCGACTACTCGGAGACCTCGCGCGTGGCGGGTTGGATCCGGGACGAGATACGGGAGGCCTCTCCCGGCCTCTATCTCGGACTCGTGTACGGAGTGGGCCGCGTGTTCGGAGGTCGCAGGCTGTTGGACGTGAGCTTCGCGCTCAGCTTCCCGCCGCCGACAGGCTCCTAGACGTCGTCGGAAAGGAGCGCCGCCGCCCCGAGACTGGCGCCGATCGCCCCGGCGACGACGAGCATGGGCCTCAAAAAGCGCGGTTTCGAAGGAACCTCACCGTGACGCGCCGAGAGGACGCCGCTTACGAGGTCGCCGAGATCGCACAGCATGCCGAGGCGCCACCATAGCCGCCGCGCATCGCCGTGGGTCGACACCAGGCCGAGGCCGAGCGTGAGGTCGCGGATCCCGAAGAGCCGGGCCATGTAGCCGGCCTGAGGATTCGACTCGAGGTCCATGCCGATCGCTCGCATGAAGACCCTCGGAGTGAGCCACGAACTCAAACCGAGCACGAACCTCACGCCCACGAGAGTCCGGCCGGGGAGGGACTTCGGCACGGCACCGATCATACCGGCTGGTGAAGCTTCGTGGACAGAGATCAACCCGCTTCGCGGAATCGGTAGTCTGGCCGCATGGGAACGGCGACGCGCGCTGGGACCAGGCGACTTCTCCGGCGCTGGTGCTCCGGGCGGTCGGAGCCGCGCTATCCCTCCCACCCCGCCGGCGGAGCTCGATCGGTTCAAGGCCGTGCGTAGGAGACCCGCGAGAGCGCGAGGCGCCCATCAGCTCTCCCTCACGGTGCGCGCGACCGTGCGCCCCGAGCGGGTGGGTGACCTACGCGAGCTGCTCGAGCGGATGTGGACGGGAGAGACCGGGGTTGCCGCCATCCCCTTCCCCCAGCTCACCGGCGTCCACTTCGCGCGGCTGCTCATGCTCGACGACAGCGTGGATCTCGAGCAGAACCCGATTCCCGCCAGCCTGATTTGGATGAGCGAGATCGACGCTCCCCTGTGGCGACATCTCGACGAGCTCGTGCAGGTCGCGGGCCCGGCGCTCGACGCCACATTCGGCCTCTGCGAGGGATATCCCGCGAACCCTACGCCCGAGCAGCGCGAGAACTACCTCCGCGAGCGGCTCGTCAGGTCGCAGGCCGATTACGTGAACACGATCGGCCGGACAGTCGATCAGATCCACCGCGAGGCTGAGCTCCGCGCCGCCATCGAGGAGTTCCTCGACGGCCGGCAGGCCGAGGGCCTGCCCGACGACCCCGAGGGCGTCCGCGCGGACATCCAGCGCTTCGTTCGCCGCGATCCACGCCTGGCCTGGGCGACCCGCCGCGCTCCCCGTCCAAGCCTGCGCTGGCGCCTGAAGGAGCTCGTGCACACCCTCGCGGTCGGGACAGGCCTCGTCGTGGCGACGCCGCTGGTCATCCTCCTCCTGCCGCTCTACGCGCTGCTCCTTCGCTCGCACGAGCTCTCCGAGCCGTCGCCGCACCTGCGTGCCGATCCCGAGCACGAGCGGCGCTTGGCCGCCATCGAGGACCACGTCACCCAGAACCAGTTCAGTGCGATCGGATACATCAAGCCGGGTCCTTTCCGTCGCTTGACCGCCCAGGTCGTCATCTGGTTGATCGACATCGGGGCGCGCCACGTCTTCACCCGAGCGAGCCTCGCCGGCATCAAGACCATCCACTTCGCTCACTGGACCGTTCTCGACGACTGGCGCCGGGTGCTCTTCACGAGCAACTACGACGGCAGCCACGAGAGCTACATGGACGACTTCATCGACAAGGTCGCCTATGGCCTCAACGCGTCGTTCAGCAACGGGGTCGGGTACCCGAAGACGCGCTTCCTGCTCTTCGAGGGCGCCCGGCGCGAGGAGGAGTTCAAGGACTACCAGCGGCGCTACCAGATCCCGACGCAGGTCTGGTACTCGGCGTACCCCGACCTGACCGCCCTCAACGTCGAGAACAACGCGCTGATCCGATCTGGGCTCTTCGGCCCGCTGAGCAGGCCGGATACCGAAGCCTGGCTCAGGCGGCTGTAGGAGGCGGCGGACCCGCGCGTCGGCGCCTACGTTGCCGCCGAGCGGGGACGCGGCGGACGGTCAGCTGTCCGGGAACTGCTCGCTGCCGTCGGGCTCGATCCGCGGATCCTCGTTCATCGACTGGCGCAGCTTCGAGAGCTCGTAGTAGATGGCCCGGCGGGCACGGTTCTGGCTGCCAAGCGGACGGTGCGCGGCGATGGAGTGCCACGGCTGAAAGGACAGGCTGCGCGCGAAGGCGAGCTGCTCGGGCGAGTCGAACTGCTGCACCGGCAGCCGCATGCGCGCGACGGTGATCGGCCGCGACCGCCGCTCCGACCACACGACCGAGGCGTTCTCGATCGGCATCTGGTGGGGGTCGGTCTGGAGCTGGACCTTGAAGTCGAACTCCACCGCGCGCTCGGAGAGCGTGCGCGCCATCGCCTGGCGTAGATAGTTGGCTTCCGGGCGCTTGGGAACGCGGGTCCGGGCGCTCGAGCGCGGATGCACCTGGTACTGCATCGCCTGCCCCTCGCCCAGAAGGTATGGGACCGTACTCCAGTACCTGACCTCGAGCGGACTGGTGTTGGCACGGGCCCAGAGACCCTGCATGATGGCATCCAGCAGGTGGGGGTCACTGGGGTTTACGAAATAGAAGCCGCCCATTCCGCGTCGCACCCAGCGCTGGAGCTTGACGTTTTCGATCACGTCGGGGGTCGTGAACGTGGGCGAGCTGAGGCACGTGAAGTCCTGCGTCTCCGCCTCGTCGTCGAGGAGCTTCGGCCCCTCGACGCCCATGAGCTTGACCCCGAGGCTCAGGAGGCCCGCGTCGCGGATGTCCGGCGGCGAGTAGGGGCCGGGGCCGCCGAACCGCACCCACAGCGGATACGTCCTCGGCTCGGCGAACACCCCGTGGCGTACGGGCTCCGGCAGTCCGGAGAGGACCTCGAAGGTGCCGCGCACGACCCCGTAGGTCTTCGTGTTGCCGACGCGCTCGGCGATCGAGCTCGCGTACGTGTGGCGGGTGAACGCGCTCTGATCCTCGATGATCGACCGCGTCGCCTCCTCCTCACCCGCCAGGATGCGCTCCTGGGCTATGCCGAGGTCCTCGCGCGGGCGGCGGCGGTTGATGATGGCCTGGACGACAGCGACGATCGGCGGCCTTAGGAAGCGGTCGAACGCGTCGCGGTAGTAGCGATCGAGATGGTGCATGACCGTCACCATGTTGAGGAACGCGTCGTGGAGTCGGCGGAGGATGGCGTCCTTGCTCATGGTCATGCCGAAGCCGAGCTCCACGGCTCGAACGCGTTTGCCACGCCGCTCAGCGCCGGCCGCAGCTGCGGGAAGTGACGCAGTAGGACGGCCGACATGTCGGTGTCGCGGATCCACCGCATGCCCACTGGCGTGTAGACCTGGGGCGTGTAGTCGCGCGTGAAGAAGCGATCGCTGTTCAGCCGACGGGAGGCCATGACGATGAAGATACGGAAGGCCGTATCGCTGAACGCGAAGCCCTTGGGCAGCGGCTCGGCGAACATGCCGACCGTCACGTCGACCCGCTCGATGTCGTCGTGATAGACGCGCCGCAGCTCCTCGGCCCAGTACGGGTTGTCGGTGAGCGTCTCGAAGCTCCTCGCCGGCCGCAGGTGCAGCTGTCGCCGCAGCTCGTTGTAGCGAGGGACCCCGAGCTCCCGTGCGCGCAGGATGTCCACGGCCGCGAGGTCGAGCAGCTTGCCGTCGGGCCGAACGAACGTCTGAAGGTCGCGCGGGAAGTTGTGCAGCCGGAGAGCCCCCGGGGGCGTGCGCCCGAACGAGTACAGGAGGTCGGTGAGCGAGATGCGCTCCTGGATCTCCTGGGCCTTTGGGCCGGTGAGATCGCGAAACGGACGCTCCTCGATCGGCTCGTCGTCCTCCAGCGAGCGGAAGGTCCAGTCGTCGGTGATCAGCGGATGCATCCGGTAGACGGTGGCGAACTCCTCGGTGAGCGAGTAAGGCACCCCGAAGTGGTCGGTCTCGGACCCGGGGATACCGCTGAGCACCTCGCTCGAGCCGAGCCGGCCGAGCCTGTCGGTCACCGTCTTGCCCACCAACCCGTACCAGTTCGCGCGCATGGCGACGCGGGTGGTCGGGTGACTGATGACCGCGGGCGTCCATTCGACCGTATGAATCTTGGCCAGGACGGCCACGTTGATGAGGCGGGCGCGCTGGAAGAGGTCCTCGTCGGACCAAGACGGATACTCGGCCTTGAGGCGGTCGCAGATTGAGTTGTGCTCCAGGATGAACAGCGACGCCATCAGGCTGAGGCCGAGCCACCAGCCCGGGGCCTGACTCGGGTCGAGATCGAGGTCGTCCGGAAGCGCCAGCACGCCGTCGGGGCGGATGCGAAGCTTTCCGTCGGTTCCCGAGCGCAGGCGTCGCTGAGCGCTCAGGTCGCGGCCGTAGAGCTGGGAGGCATCCCACCAGTGGGTCTGGGCGTTCACATAGGTGGGTGGCCTGCCATCGGGCTCCGAGGGGCGCGTCGGGTCGGCCGGCGTGCGCGGGATCACCATCGGATGGTCTGGCCAGGGGTCGGTCTCGAGCAGCGGAACCCGCCAGAGGTCGTCGGTCGGGCCCGTGCCGTGGCTGAGCCAGTCCTTGACCATGAACTGGAGCCACGCCGCGACCAGGGAGTTGAGCGCGGTGGCGGGCTGGAAGCGGACGCGGGTCATCAGCTCCCGGCTCACGGTCCGCGGGCTCGGCCTCAGGAGCTCGGGGAGCAGCTCGGGGCGGGTCCGTTCGAGCGGCACGTTGCGTCCGAAGCGCGACCCCGCGCGACCCATCGGCGGGTCGCCGAGATCGTTGTAGGTGCCGTCCGGCGTGCGGGTCGCAGCGTAGGCCGGCTGCCACGGCGGTCGGTGCTCGGCCCCGCTCGCGGGAAGGTGCATCGTGTCGTGGAGGTTCTCCCGCCTCAGGATGTTCCGGATCCCGACCAGAACGGCGAGCCCGGCGGGCGTGGGAAGACGATGCCACCCGATCGACCGGTCCAACGCCCGAGCCGACTGGTCGAAGACCCGCCATCCCCGCCCTGTGCGGTAGCCAGACCTGCCGCTGCGTCGCCGGGCGACCGCCGCTGGAGCGGCTGCGAGCACCGCCGCCCCCACCGGACCCAGGTGACTAATCCAGCGAGACCGTACCGACCTCAACTCAAACGCTCCTTTTGGCAACCGGCAGAACGTCTCCGATCGGCCGCGAAATGTCAACCCCCGTCAGAGCCTCCGGGCGACACGGGCGTGATGTGAGGTCGTCCGGGGGGCGGCGACGCAACGGGGCCGCGGGTCGATGAGGATACACGCCCCGGCACCTTAGGCGCTGGCCGCCCGGCGCCCGGCGCCCGGATAGGCTCCGTGGGACCGAGATGGGTTAGTCTCCTCCCGATCGAACCCAGCCCACGAATCGGCCTCGCGAACCGGGCGGGCCGGGCGCGGCCGAGGTCGAACGTGCGTCACGACGCGAGGATATTTCCCCGAGCGGTGAACGGTCAGATCGAGGTGAGGATGGCGGATTTCGGGGACTTTGCACGCGAACGAGCGCCTCAGGTGCTCGGCGGAATCAGATTGTTCTACGGGACCACGGCGTTGCTCGCGCCGTCGCAGATCGCCCGGCGGCTCGGCGTCGACCCTGACGCCAACCCGGCGCCGATCCATCCGCTGCGTATGTTCGGTATCCGGACCGTTCTCATCGGGGTCGAGCTGCTCTTCCAGGGCCCGAATACGCGCGCGCGTTCAATGCGCGTCGCCCCACTCATCCACGCGTCGGACACCGCTTCGGCGGTGATCTCGGGGGTGAACCGGCAGCTGCCGCCGCGAGTCGCCGTCATGACGACCGTGATCTCGGGCCTGAACACCGCTCTCGCCGTCGCTGGCCAGCCTCGGAGCCCACGGCGTCGGCTTCCCGGGCGATGGTTCAAGCGCTGATACAGCCATGATGCTCGCTTAACTACGCCGGTGCGACCATCGTAGTCGAGGCTGCTCCATCGTTGCGCCCGCTTCCCCAGCGCCGCACACGAGCAGTGTCGCACGCCATCGCGCTCTACCGCGACGACCCCGGGAGCACCCTTTGGAGACTCTCGGTGGGGTCAGCGCGCCGCTCTGACGGAGTACACGGGTGGCACGTGGATGGCCGCGGTGAACCAGCTCGCCCCCGCGTCACCCGAGCCGAAGACCTCTCCCGTCGTCGTGCCGAAGTACAGCTCAAGGTCCGGCCCCTCCCCACGCCGGTCCAGCCCGTGCCGCAGCACCGTCAGGTAGGCGTCCTGCTGCGGCAGCCCGTCGCCGCGCTCGGTCCAGCTCTCCCCCGCGTCGCGCGTCTCGTACGCGTACGCGACCGTCCGGGGTGACGCGGTCCATGTCGGCGGCCAGCGGGATCACGTAGGCGCTGTCGGGGTCGGCCGGGTCGATCACCAGCGGGAAGCCGAAGTCCGACGGCAGGCCGGCGCCGATGTCGGTCCAGCTCTCCCCCGCGTCGTCGGAGCGGTAGACCCCGCCGTGGAACTGCATGAACATCCGCTCCGGCCGCCGCGGCGCGCGGTGGAGGCGGTGCACGCACAGGGTGGTGGAGCCTTCGCGCGACTCCTCGGGCAGGTAGCGGGCGACGAGGCCCTCGTTGCCCTGACGCCAGGTCTCGCCGCCGTCCTCGGTCAGCCACACGCCTGCGGCGGAGATCGCCATCGCGAG
>Ga0136610_1000459_pt1 | contig 12100 bp, 10 predicted proteins | sample AntDrymUQ1342206_2_FD_104804 | JGI IMG/M metagenome (GOLD analysis project Ga0136610, IMG submission 104804) | Polar desert sand microbial communities from Dry Valleys, Antarctica - metaG UQ134 (22.06) | ecosystem: Environmental > Terrestrial > Soil > Desert | place: Antarctica: Dry Valley...
GCGTGGAAGGTGCCCTGGTTGCCGATGCCCTGGACGACCACCCGGGTGTCGGCGTCGATGAGGATGCTCACGGTTGCTCCCTTAGGACCGCGCGACCAGCGCCACGGCTTTGGCGGCGGCCTCGTTCATCTTCTCCGCGGCGACCAGGTTGGGGTGGTCGGCCTCGTCCAGCAGGCGCCGGCCCTGCTCGGCGTTGGTGCCGTCAAGGCGCACCACCAGCTTCTGCGGCACCTCGCCGATCCGCTCCAGCGCACCGAGGACCCCTCGGGCGACGTCGTCGCAGCGGGTGATGCCGCCGAAGATGTTGACCAACATGACCTTGACCTGCGGGTCGGCCAGGACGAACGCGATGCCGGCCGCCATGCTGTCGGCGCTCGCGCCACCGCCGGCGTCCAAGAAGTTGGCCGGACGCCCGCCTTCCTGGTTCACCACGTCCAGGGTCGACATCACCAGGCCGGCGCCGTTGCCCATGATCCCGATGTCGCCGTCCAGCTTGACGTACTGCAAACCGTTCGCCCGAGCACGCGCCTCCAGCGAGTCGCCCTCGTCGGCGTCGTCGAGCTCGGCCAGATCAGGGTGTCGGAACAGCGCGTTGTTGTCGATCGACACCTTGGAGTCCAACGCGATGATGCGGTCGTCGCTGGTCCGGATCAGCGGGTTGACCTCGAACAGGGTGGCGTCGGACTCCACAAAGCCGGCGTACAGGCGCAGCAGCAGGTCGGCGGCGGCGTCGAGCACGACATCGGGCAGCCCGGCGCGTTGGATGATGTTGCGGGCGCCGTCGGCGTTCAGCCCCACGGTCGGGTCGACGTCGGCCTTGACGACCTTCTCGGGGGTGGTGCGGTTGACCTGCTCGATCTCGACCCCACCCTCGACCGAGGCGATGATCTTGTAGCCCTTGCTGACGCGGTCGTGCAGCACCGACAGGTAGTACTCCTCGCCGATGTCGCTGGCGGGTTCGACGAGGACCCTTCCGACGACATGGCCCTTGATGTCCAGTCCCAGGATCGCCTCGGCGGCGGCGCGGGCAGCGTCGGCGTCGGCGCAGTACTTGACGCCACCAGCCTTCCCCCGTCCGCCGGTCAGCACCTGGGCCTTGACCATCACCGGCACGCCGGCCTGCTCGGCCAGCCGCTGCGCCTCGTCTGGGGTTGTGGCGACGTCGCCCCGCGGGCTGGTCGGGATGCCCAGCCGGCGAAACAGCTCCTTGCCCTGGTACTCCATCAGGTCCATCGCACTGGAGTCCTCGTGGTCGCTGGGTCGAGGCTGACGGGGCCGTCAGTCGCGTGGTGGTACGTGGGCCTTGACCCACTCGACGATCTCGGTGGTACGCGCACCGGGCGTGAAGACCTCGGCGACGCCGTGGCGCTTGAGTTCTTCGATGTCGCCGCGGGGGACGATGCCGCCGCCGAACACGATGATGTCAGCGGCGTCACGCTCGGCCAGCGCCGCGACGACTTTGGGGAACAGCGTCATGTGGGCACCCGACAGCACGGACAGGCCGATGGCCTGGACATCCTCTTGGAGCGCGGCCTCCACAATCTGCTCGGGCGTCTGGTGCAGGCCGCTGTAGACCACCTCGATGCCGCCGTCGCGCAGCGCTCGAGCCACGATCTTGGCCCCGCGGTCGTGCCCGTCCAACCCGGGCTTGCCGATGAGCACGCGGATGGCCAAGACGGGCGTCTCCTCAACAGGGCAGGGGCGGACAGGGCGGGGCGAGCATAGCCGTCACCCGTGTTGGCCCCAACCTCACGGCCTGCCTCCCGGCGAGGCAGGCTGGGCCGTGATGGGCGAGCCAGACTTCGGGCCGCGAGGCTACCTACCCCAGCGGGCCGCAACGCGTGCCCGCAAGATCGTGCTGCGCGAGCAAATGGGTCGAGGCTGGCTGCTGGCGGCGTTGGGAGCCACCGCGCTGGTGGCTGTCGCGGGACTGGCCTTCCTGCTGGTGGCCGGCCGCGCACCTGGTGAACCGTTCTCGCCCGCAGGACCGGTCGACAAGGTCCCCCAGAGCGACGCTGGCCTGGTCGGCGACGTGCTCGTGGTTCGGGGAGCCGGGTCGGTGCGGGTCTTTGTCCCCCCGCAGGGGGCGGTCGGGTGGTGTGCCCGGACCGACCGGCTGGAAGCCCCCGACGGGCGGGTGTGGACGGCTGACGGGCGCCTGGTCGGTGGCGACGGCGAGTCGCTGACACCGCTACGCAGCACCGTCTTCGAAGGCACGCTCTACGTCGACCGCGACACGCCCCTGCCCAGCCCGGCACCCGACGATCGCGGCGTTGTCCCAGGCTGCTGATAGGGACAAGCGGCCGCCAAACGGGCAACCGCACGACGCCGCACCACCCCCGGACAGCGCAGCGGTCGCGCGGCTGCGCGACCTCTGCTGCGTGCTTGCGCGCGGGAAAGCGCGCCGTGACTCGGGGTCAGCAGCGGATGTAGGGATCCTGGGTGGTGCCGAAGCTCTCACTGCCAAGGTTGGTGTTCCAGTAGGCCATGCGCGCCTCGATGTTGGTGGTCATGAAGGTGCAGGCCCCTGCGTCCTTGTGCCGGGTCGGCTCACCGAAGCCGCGGACACCCAGTTGCGCCAGCGCCTCCTCGACGATGCGGTGCTCGGGATCGGGAGTGATCGCACCCCAGCTCGCCACCGTCCACGGGGCCTCGGGCGGGAACGGGTAGGTGAACGGGTCGGCCTCGTACTCCTCGGCGGACGGGTAGTAGGCCGCCTCCTCCAGCGCGCGGCGGAACTGCCAGTTGCTGATGCCGCGGTTGGTCGGGGCCCCCGAGGCGCGGCGGCTGCGCACCATCAGCGGCTCGGCGACGCCCTCGGTGACGATGCCTCCGACGTGGCCGGCCTTCTGGCGGGCGGTGAGGATGATCTTCGACATCGTGCCGGCGCTGCGCGGCGTGGCGAAGCTGGTGCCAGAGACGTCCTCCTCACCACCGGACTCGCAGTCGTGGCAGTACGGCAACGACTGCGTGAAGTCGGCCACAAAGTCCGGGTAGGTCCCCGACAGGTACTCGCGGCCCTCGCTGCCGTCCTCGGCGAAGCCGGCGATGGAGATCGTCCACCACGGCCCGGAGGTGGTGTCGGTCAGCGACACCGCGGGCGAGTTGTCGGCCGCACCGAAGTGCAGCTTGCCGTTGCCGACCACGCCGGTGAAGCCCTTCTCCAGTGGTAGGGCAGCGGCGGGCTGCCGGGGATGCCGTAGCTGGTGCTGATGAGGTCGACGGCTGGGTGGGTCATCGCCCAGGCCTCGGAGTCTTCGTTCACGCCCTCGACGAACACGATGATCGCGTCGGAGTTGGCGTTGGTCACCGCCGAGCTGACGCCGAAGCCGTGGGTGTCGCCGGCGTCGTCGGGCAGGATCTTGCGGCTGGTGCCCTCGTCGAAGCTGATGCCGATGACATTGGTGCCCTCGAACCAGTAAGGCTTGCCGGTCTCGATGGCGTCGAACTGGGGGTTGTCGTTGGCGAAGTCGGCGTCGAAGTCACCGGTGCGGGTCAGCGAGATGGTCTGGTCGGGGCCGATGCCGAACTCGGCGAGCACGTCTGGCGTTACGTTGGGCTGTTCGCGCTGGAAGATGTCGTGGTAAGGGTTGATGCCCGAGTCGATGACGGCGACGGTCACCCGGGCGGCGGGGCGGGTCTGCGCGTCCGACGGGCTCGCGAGGGGCAGGCCAGCAGCGCGACGGCGGTCAGCGCGGCGATGACGGTGCGCAGCAGCGCGCTACGGGGGGCTACGGCGGTCTGGGGCACGGCGAGGACTCCTGATCGTCGAGGATTGCGGCAGGGCGCCGCGGCGGGCGCCTCCTATGCCGCTACCGTCCTTCTTCGACGTGAGCGAAGCGACCTTCTGCCGCTGGCCGAAATGGCTGAAATGCCGCCGCTCGCCCCAGAAGCCTCGCTAGGCGCGGATCAGCGGGGCGTAGGCCAAGAGCAACCGCTTGGTCCCGTACTCGTCGAAGCGGATGAGGGCTTCCTCACTGCCTGGGGTGCCCGTCAACTCGAGGATCTTGCCGGTCCCGAACGTGGTGTGGCGCACGCGATCACCAGGTCCGAAGGTCTCGTCAACGTCGACCGCGCCAGGCCGGTACTGCGAGCGAACTCCCACCCTGGCGACGGCCCTGCGGCCGGGTCCGCCGCGGTCGTTGGAGCGCTGCTCGATCAGCTCCGCCGGCACCTCCTTGAGGAAGCGCGACGGCGGGTTGGCGTTGGTGGCCCCGAACAGAGTGCGGCTCCAAGCCGACGTCAGGTACAGCCGCTGCTCGGCGCGGGTCATGGCCACGTAGGCCAGGCGGCGCTCCTCCTCCAGCTCGTCGGGGTCGCCCAGCGCCCGGTGATGCGGGAACACCGAGTCCTCCATCCCGACGACGAACACCACCGGAAACTCCAGACCTTTGGCGTTGTGCATGGTCATCAGGGTCAGCCGCGAGGCGTCGTCGCTGAGGGTGTCCGCGTCGCTGACCAACGACACCCGCTCGAGGAACTCGGCGAGGGTGGCGTCCGGTTGCAGGTTGGCGAAGTCCTCGGCGACGCCGGCGAGCTCGCGGACGTTCTCCACTCGACCCAGCGCCTCGACGGTGCGCTCGGCCTCCAGCTCGGTCAGATAGCCGCTGCGCTCCCACGCCAGCTTCACGATGTCGCGCAGTTCCGGCTGCTCCTCGACCACGGTGGTGCGCAGCCCGTCGAGGAGCCGGACGAAGTCCAGCACCGCGCCCGTGGCGCGCGCCGACAGCTGCGGGTTCTCCTCGGCGCGCCGGCAGGCTTCGAGAAAGCCAACCCCCTCCCGCCCCGCAAACAGATCCAGCGCCGCCTCGCTCTTCGCGCCGATGCCGCGCCGAGGGACGTTGAGGACGCGCTTGGCGGCGATGTCGTCGGCCGGGTTGACCAATAGCTGCAGGTAGGCCAGCAGATCCTTGACTTCCTTGCGCTCGTAGAAGCGCGTGCCGCCGATGACCTGATAGGGCAGTCCGAGGCGGATCAGGACCTCCTCCAGCACCCGGGACTGCGCGTTGGTCCGGTAGAACACCGCGATGTCGCCGCGGCGATAGCCGTGGGCGTCGACCCCGCCCCTCGGTCCCGCTGGCGCGCCGCCTTCGCCCGTCAGATCCCCGCCCCCCGGCGGCGCTGGCGCGCCGCCCTCACCCGTGAGGCGGTCGACTTCCTCGGCCACGAAGGCGGCCTCGTCGTGCTCGTTGTCGGCGGTGTAGCGGGTAACCTTCACGCCCCCGCCGGCGTCGGTCCACAGCTGCTTCGGGATCCGCTGGGTGTTGTTGGCGATCACCGCGTTGGCGGCGTCGAGGATGGTCTGGGTCGACCGGTAGTTGCGGTCCAGCGTGATGCGCCTGGCGTCGGGGAAGTCGCGCTCAAAGTCCAGGATGTTGCGGATATCCGCTCCACGGAACTTGTAGATGGACTGATCGCCGTCACCCACGACGGTCAGGTTGCGGTGCCCCCACGACAGCAGCCGCACCATCTCGTACTGGGCACGGTTGGTGTCCTGCCATTCGTCGACCAGGATTTGCTCGAACTGCTGGCGGTAGCGCGCCAGGACGTCCTCGAACAACTCGAAGATCTCGACGGTCTTGACCAGCAGATCGTCGAAGTCGAAGGCGCTGGCGCGGTGGAGTCGCTCCTGGTACCGCCGGTAGATGTCGGCGACCTGCTTGTCGTACCAGGTCTCGGCCCGCAGGGCGAAGGTGTCGAAGTCGATGACCTCGTTCTTGGCGTTGGAGATCGCCGCCGCTGCGCCGCGCGGCGTCACCCGCTTGGGATCGATGCCCAGATCCCTGGCGCACAGGCCGACCAGCCGGGTCGAGTCCGCAGCGTCGTAGATGGTGAACGACCGCTCGTAGCCCAGTCGAGGCGCCTCGGCCCGCAGCAGCCGCGCGCACGCCGAGTGGAAGGTCGACACCCACATGCCCGCCCACGGGCGAGCCCGGGCCACGCCGTGCTCGTCGCGTTCCACCCCCACCAGCCGGTCACCGACGAGTCGGCCGACCCGGTCTTTCATCTGCGAGGCGGCCTTGTTGGTGAAGGTAATCGCCAGGATCGCGTGGGGGTTCACCCGGCGATGCTGGATCAGATGCGCGATCCGGTGCGTCAGCACGCGGGTCTTGCCCGAACCCGCGCCAGCCACGATCAGCAGTGGCCCACCGTCGTGCAGTACCGCCGCACGCTGCTCGGGGTTGAGACCATCCAACAGCGCCTGATCGGTGTCGTTGGAGGTGGACAGATCGGTCACAGGCCGAGTCTATCGAGGGCCTGTGACGGGCCCTCGCGGTGTTCCAGAGGCGACGTCCCGGTAAAGAGAAGGGTTGGTCACAATAGTGTGACCAACCCTGCTACTTGGGCCGAGTGTCCGCCGAGGAGACGCGTCATGACTCAGAAGATCCCCGCCGCCGCCCACGGGCTACTGGACGACGTGAACTTTGCCCACGTGGTGACGTTGATGCCCGACGGGATGCCGCAGACCACGCCGGTGTGGATCGACCGCGATGGAGACGTCGTCGTCTTCAACACCGCCAAGGGCAGGGCCAAGCACCGCAACCTGGTGCGCGACCCTCGGATCGCCCTCAGCGTCTGCGCGGCCGACAACCCGTACTCCTACCTGCAAGTCCGTGGGCGCGCCGAGCTGGTCGAGGAGGGCGCTCGCGAGCACATCGACAAGATGGCGCGCAAGTACATCGGCAAGGAGCGCTACCCCTTCTCCCAGCCGGGCGAGGAGCGCATCATCGTGCGCATCACCCCGGAGTCGGTCGACTGGCACGGCGCGGGGGGGTAACGCGCCGCGGGGACCGACCCTCGGCCGGCGTCCCAGCCCCGCGTACGCTCACGGCCGCAGGTCCGATCGGCGGCTACCGCCTCGCGGTTCCGTGCGATGGCATCGGGGTAGGCGATACGACACGTCTACCGCTGCGGAGGTTGTGTCATGCGCCGGATCCTGCTGCTCACGCTCTGCCTGCTGCTGGTCGCTGCCACGGGTGCCGCAGCGCTCCAGCAACCCAAGCGCTCGACGGGCTCTGAACGCGGTGATCGACGTGAGCGGGTGATGTTGCGCGACGCCGACGGCGCACGGATCGGCCTGGTGCGGCTACGGGAGCACGGCGACGGCGTCGCGGTGCGCGCCCGGCTGCGGGGCTTGAGTTCAGGGTTCCATGGCTTCCACGTCCACACCACCGGCATCTGCGACCCTGACGCCGCCGAGGGGCCGTTCACCAGCGCCGGCGGCCACTACGTCGGTGACGGCGGTGCCCATGGCGACCACGCCGGGGACATGCCGTCGCTGTACGTCGCCGAGAACGGCACCGCCAAGCTGGCGTTTCACACCGACGCGTTCACCCTCGGTGAGCTGCGGGACGCCGACGGCTCGGCGGTGATGGTCCACGCCGGAAGCGACAACTTCGCGAACATCCCTGACCGCTACACCTCCAGCCTGTCCGGCGAGACCGGTCCCGACGAGAAGACCCTGGCCACCGGTGACGCCGGCGACCGGGCGGCCTGCGGCACGATCGGCGGCGACGACAGCGACGAGGTCGCCGGGCTGGTGACCGTGACCAGCGACCAGCGCTTCCTGCCGACGGTGCGACGCATCCGCCGCGACATCACAGGCAATCCCGATCTGACCCTCGTCACAGTCGTCAAGCACGCCCGGAGCGCCGGCCGGGCCGGCCTCTCGCTGCCCCCAACCCGACTGCTCATCTTCGGCAATCCCGGCGCCGGCACCGTGCTGATGCAGGACGCCCGCACCATCGGCATCGACCTGCCTCAGAAACTGCTGGTGTGGCGTGAAGGCACCGAGATCAAGGTCAGCTACAACGACCCGCACTATCTCGCCGACCGTCACGGCATCAGCGGCCAGGACGAACTGCTCGACCAGATCGCCGAGCTACTGCACCAGCTGGCCACGGGCGGTTAGCGCCACGGCTCAGTGCGAGCCGAAGGCCTCGGTCTTGACGCCCCGAGCCCAGGTCCAGGCGTAGTCGGAGTCTTCACAGGACAAGGCCGCCGGCCCGAAGCGCAGCGGCCGGAAGGTGTCGACCATGATGGCGAGCTCGTCGGTGGCGTCCTTGCCGATCGAGGCCTCGACCGAGCCCGGCTGCGGCCCGTGGGTGAAGCCTGACGGATGCAGGCTGATCGACCCGAGCTCGATGCCAGCGCCCTTGCGGCTCATGAAGTCGCCACCGACGTAGAACAGCATCTCGTCGCTGTCGACGTTGGCGTGGTTGTACGGCGCCGGGATGCCCTGCGGGTGGTAGTCGAACTTGCGCGGCACGAAGCTGCAGATCACGAAGTTGGGCCCCTCGAACGTCTGGTGCACCGGCGGAGGTTGATGGATGCGGCCCGTGATCGGCTCGAAGTCGGCGACGTTGAAGGCGTAGGGGTACAGGCAGCCGTCCCAGCCCACCACATCGAACGGATGATGACCGTAGGTGTAGCGGGTCATCCCATGACGGTGGCGGACCAGCACCTCGGCCGCGTCAGCCTCGGCGAGCAGCGGCTCGGTGGGGCCGCGCAAGTCCCGTTCGCAGTATGGGCTGTGCTCCAGGAACTGCCCACGCGAGGACAGGTAGCGCTTGGGCGGAGCGACGTGACCGGAGGCCTCGATGACCAGCGCACGCAGGGTCACGCCGTCGGCCACCTTCCACCGGTGGGTGGTCGAAGTCGGGATCACCAGATAGTCGCCCTGGCCGACGGAGATGGCGCCATAGACCGACTCGAACATCGCCTCGCCGGACTCGACGTAGACGACTTCGTCGCCGATGGCGTTGCGGTACAGCGCGCTGGTGGCGTCCGCCGCCACGTACGACAGGCGCACATCGTCGTTGGCCAAGAGCAGCTGCCGGGCGTCGACCATGTCCCCGCCGAGCTTGAGCTGATGCGTTTTGAGGTGCCTCGGCTTGAGCGGATGGTTTCCCACCAGCGGATCCGGCTCGCGGTGCACCGGCTCGGCGGCGGTGATAGCCGTCGGCAGGTACCGGTGATGCAGCAGCGAGGCATCCGAGTTGAAGCCCTCGACGCCCATCAGCTCCTCTGCGTACAGGCCGCCGTCGGGCCGGCGGAACTGCGTGTGGCGCTTGTGCGGGATCTCGCCGACCCTGCGGTAGTAGGCCATGGCCTCCCCCTTCTCCTGGATCGCTGGCGCAGCATGACACCTCTAGAGTTTTGGCGATGTCAATTGCCGCGGCACGCCAACCCGCTTCGCCGCAACGGCGGTCCTGGGTTTGGGTCCCAAATGCTTCGGACTTCTCGCTGGCCAACCTGCCCTACGGGGTCTTCCGCCGCGGCAGGCAGCCGCCAAAGGTCGGCGTGGCCATCGGCGAACAGGTGCTCGATCTCGCGGAGGTCGCTCGCGCGGGGTTGTTCGACGACGTGGTCGACGGCGGCGAGGCACTGTTCCGCGCCGACCGGCTCAACCCTTTCATGGCGCGAGGCCGACGCACTTGGGAGGCTGTGCGCGCACACCTGACCGAGCTGCTCGACGACGCTGACGATCGGCTGCGCGACATCGACGGACTTGCCGAGCGGGCGCTGGTGCCGGCCGAGGAAGTCGAACTGCAGCTGCCGTTCGAGGTCGCCGATTACGTCGACTTCTACGCCTCGATCGAGCATGCGACCAACCTGGGCAGGATGTTCCGACCGGGCGGCGAGCCGCTGCTGCCGAACTGGCGGCACCTGCCCGTCGGTTACCACGGAAGAGCGGGAACCGTGGTGGCCAGCGGCACGCCGATCGTCCGGCCCAACGGCCAGCACAAACCCGCAGACGCCGAGGCGCCGACCTTCGGCCCCAGCCGCATGCTCGACTTCGAGGCGGAGGTCGGCTTCGTGATCGGGTCGGGAAGCCGGCTGGGCTCGGCGGTCGCCGCCGACGACGTTGCCGACCACGTCTTCGGCCTGGTCTTGGTCAACGACTGGAGCGCCCGCGACATCCAGGCCTGGGAGTACCAGCCGCTGGGCCCGTTTCTCGGCAAGTCGTTCGCCACGTCGGTGTCGCCATGGGTGGTCCCGCTGGCCGCGCTGCAGCCGTACCTGGTGCCGTCGCCGGTGCAGGACCCGCCAGTACTCGACTACCTTCGCGTTCCTGGCGACTGGGGCTTGGACCTGGAGCTGGAGGTGCGGCTGACCAGCGCGGCGATGGCCGAAGCGGACCGCCCCCACGTGGTGGTGGCCCGCCCACCCTTTGCCGGCATGTACTGGACGATGCCGCAGATGGTGGCCCACGCCACCGTCAACGGCGCCAGCCTGCGCACCGGCGACCTGTTCGCCTCCGGCACGGTCTCGGGGGCGGGGCGCGACACACTCGGGAGCCTCATCGAGCTGACCAAGCGTGGCGCCGATCCGCTGTCGCTGCCGGACGGCAGTACTCGCGCGTTCCTGGAGGACGGCGACACCGTCGAGATCGCCGGCGCCTGCGAGCGCCCTGGCCTGCCGCGTGTCGGCTTCGGCGCCGTTACTGGGACGGTCCTTCCCGCCCACGGCGCTTGACAACGCGGGACCTCGGGTCGGGGCCGGGCGCTCAGTCGAGGATGCCGACCGACAAGGCCACGTCGGTGCCGAGGAACGCGCCCACTCGGGCCGCCTCGGACGCCAGCTGGTCGCTCTGGTCGGCGGACAGCTTGACGAACGGCTCAACGCGCAGATCGATGCGCTTACCGCGCCGCTGGCGCCGCCACATGCCCCTTACCACACCGTCGACGAGGAGCACGGACAGGGCGACCGCCCCCTCGAAACGCCCCCGTCCATAGGTAGCAATCCGCGCGCGCGACGCTGTCGGCACCACCCGGGCACGAGGGTAGGAGCCCAACAGGTAGCACTCGTACTGGCCGAGCAGCCGCAGGGTGCCGCGCGGCGGCTCCCACGCAGCGTTGGCGTCGTCGGCCAGCAGCCAGCGCCGGGCGCCTTCGACGTCGACCTCGGCGAGGTTCGACGCAGCGAACACCGCCGCGGCGGCGTCACGCTCGATCCCGAACCAGCCGGCAAAGTCCTGCTCGGTCGCCGGACCGTAGGTGGCCAGGTAGCGGCGGAGAACGTGGGCGATGGCCGTATCGGGGTCGACCTCCCGCCAGCCCTGGATCCACTGGTCGGCGCGGACGAAGGTGATCTTGGCGCCTTGGCTCGGCCCGAAGCACAGCAGGCCGGTGGTGGCGGCAGGTCGCAGCAGGTCTCCCCATGCCGACAGCAGCCGCTCGCGTGCCCATTCCCCCACGCGCTGCGCCACCTGGTCGGCAAGCTCCTGGCGGGTCAGGCAGCATCCGTCGAGGGCGTCGCCGATGGCATCCGTGACCGCTGCCAGCTGCCGCGTGTCCACGCCGTGGTAGGTGTAGACGCGCGCCTCCGACGGCGAGAAGCACGCCCGCAACGCCGCCATCCACAGCGGCAGCTCCTCGGCGGGCAGCAGATGCAGGGTGCCACGCGGACCGTAAGTCTTGACCAGAGTGCGTCGCTGGAACAGCTCGGCGCGCACGTCGGGTTGGGTCAGGCCGGCGACCCTGGCACCGATGGCGAGCTCGGCGGCCGACATGACCTGAGCCTGGACGCCAGCGACCTCGCCGACAACGCGACCGACCGCGTTCTCGTCCCGCCTGCCGGCGGCGGCCGGCTCGACGAGGTGGCTGCGCTGCAGGCGCCGGCCGAGCACCTGCTCCCACGACAACGACCGCACGCGCGCACCCTAGCGATCGGGGCGATCAGGGCTTGCCAAACCGGCAAGGACGCCTGATCGTCTCCTGCAACCGGTACAACCATCGCAGGAGACCGTGGGCGCGCAGCGGCGACAGAAGCTGGCGGCGCGGGGCGCTGCCCGTGTTACGGCCGGCTTGGTCGCGATCGTCGCGTGCGCCCTCGCGGGGTCGCTGACCGTGGACGGTCCGAGGGCGTCGTCGCCTTCTCCCCCGCCGCGCAACGACGGACTGCGGCTGCCGCTTCGTGGCTCGGTCAGCGCCCAGTTTCTCGACGGCTCGCTGCCGGTCTTCGTGGTCCATCACCAGGACGGCGGCGTCTCGGTGCTCGACGCGCACAGCCCGCACCTCGGGAACAAGTTGTTGGCGTGGTGCGAGGACGGGCGCGCATTCATCGACGTGCAGCACGGTTCGGCCTTCGACGAGCA
>Ga0136610_1000460_pt1 | contig 12077 bp, 9 predicted proteins | sample AntDrymUQ1342206_2_FD_104804 | JGI IMG/M metagenome (GOLD analysis project Ga0136610, IMG submission 104804) | Polar desert sand microbial communities from Dry Valleys, Antarctica - metaG UQ134 (22.06) | ecosystem: Environmental > Terrestrial > Soil > Desert | place: Antarctica: Dry Valley...
CGTCGAGGAGACGCTCGTCTACCACGGCGGATGGTTCGGGATGGGCCGCAAGGAGGCCCACGCACGGGCGGCCGAGATGATCGAGATCTTCGACCTGAACCAGAAGGGCAAGGTCCGCACGCCGAAGCTCTCGGGGGGAATGCGTAGGCGGCTGCTGCTCGCGCGCGCGCTGATGCACCGGCCGCGGCTCGTGATCCTCGACGAGCCGACGGCGGGGGTCGACTTCGAGCTGCGGCTCGAGCTCTGGCGCTACATCCGCCGCCTGCACGAGCAGGGCACGACGATTCTGCTCACGACGCACTACCTCGAGGAGGCCGAGACGCTGTGCCAGGAGATCGCGCTGATCCGCGCCGGGCGGCTGATCGCGCGCGACTCCGCCGACGGGCTGCGCGAGCACTACGCCGCCGCGTCGCTCGAGGACGTCTACGTCAAGGCGATGGGCGTATGAGCGGGGTACGCGGGCTGCTGTGGCTGTCCCGCCGCGAGTGCCTGCGCGTGACCCGCCTCTGGACACAGACCGTGCTCGCGCCGGTCGTCGCGTCGATCCTGTTCATAGTCGTCTTCGGGCTGTCGCTCGGCAGCCGTATCCGCGAGATCGACGGCCACGACTACCAGCTCTTCATCGTGCCCGGGCTGATCGCGATGGCGATGGTCCAGGCCGCCTACAACAACACGTCGTCGTCGGTCTTCCAGGCGCGCCAGGACCGCTACATCAACGACCTGCTGTCGGCGCCGATGCACCCGTGGCAGTTGAACCTCGGCTACACGGTCGGCGGCGTCGTGCGCGCGCTTGCGATCGGCGTCTCGCTGGCGGCGCTGGCGCTGCCCGTCACGGGCATCCGGATCGAGCAGCCGCTCGTCCTGGCCGCGGCCGTCGTGCTCGGGGTCGTGATCTTCAGTGCGCTCGGCACGATCGTCGGGATCTTCGCCGACACCTTCGACAACCACACGTTCGTCTCGAACATCGTGATCCTGCCGCTCGTCTTCCTCGGCGGCGTCTTCTACTCGATCGAGTCGCTGCCGTCACCGTGGCAGGAGCTGACCCACTTCAACCCGCTCTTCTACCTGGTCAACGCGATCCGCTACGGGTTCCTGGGAACGAGCGACGTGAGCGTCGCGCTGTCACTCGGGGTGACGGCCGCGCTCGCGGTGCCGATGTACGCGTGGGCCCAGTGGCTCTTCATGAGCGGGCGACGGCTGAAGGCTTGAGCGCCGGTTATCGGCCGGGGAGCGGCCATGCCCAAGCGGCCACTAGGCCTGCTCGTCCTTGTCGAGACGGGCCATCGCCTTCACACAGCGCGAGAACGCGGTGCCCTTCTCGCCCTTGACGTGCTTCTTGCTCTGACCGCGGCAGTAACGCCCGTGGGCCTTTCCACGCGACTTGGCCTCCGTCGCGGGCGGCTGGGGATCCTCTACCGGCGTCGGCACGCCGATATCGGCGCTCGAGCGGTTGGGGCTGCTCGCGCGGTCGGGTTGCGCGGCAAGCGCCGGGGTGACGGTGAGCGCCAGCGCGGCGGTCAGTGCCGCAATCCTCGTCGTCGTCATGACTTCGATGCCTCCTCGATGGGGGTTCCTGATCGTTTCAACGCCCAAGACGCGAAAAGGTTGAGGTGGCTGGACGAATATACGAACGTGGGGCTTAGCGACCTCGAGCGCACGATCGTCTCCTGCCGGCGCTGCCCGCGACTGGTGCAGTGGCGCGAGCAGGTCGCGCGCGAGAAGCGCGCGGCATACCGCTACGAGGAGTACTGGGGCCGTCCGCTGCCCGGGTTCGGCGACCCGACGGCGCGCGTTTACGTGCTCGGGCTCGCGCCGGCGGCGCACGGCGGCAACCGCACAGGGCGGATCTTCACGGGCGATCGCTCAGGCGACTGGCTCTTCGCTGCCATGCACCGCGCGGGCTTCGCCAACCAGCCGACGTCGACCGATCGCGGCGACGGCCTGCGCCTCGAGGGCGCCTTCATCGGCGCCGCGGTGCGCTGCGCGCCGCCTGCCAACCGACCGCTGCCACAGGAGCGTGACAACTGCCTGCCGTACGCGACGGAAGAGCTCGCGCTGCTCGAGCACGTGGCTGTGATCGTTTGCCTAGGCGGCTACGCCTGGGACGCCGCCGCACGGCTGCTCGGCCTGCGGCCGAAGCCGCGCTTCACGCACGCGGCTGAGCACCCGATCGCCGGCGGCCCGACGCTGCTCGGCTGCTTTCATCCGAGCCAGCAGAACACGTTCACCGGTCGGCTGACAGAGCCGATGATGGACGCCGTGCTCCGGCGCGCGCGCGAGCTCGCGCGCTGAGCGGGGCTCAGGGGGCGGCGGCGCCGCCGGTGTCGCGGTCGGGCGCGGGCCCAGCGCCGCCGGTCTGGGAGTCCTTGACGCCCTCTGACGCACGCGAGCCGCTCGACCCGTCACTTGCCGCAGGGGCCTGTGCGCCGCTGCCCGCCGGGGCGGCCGGCGCGACGGGTGCCGGCGTGCCAGGCGCGGCCGGTGCGCCCGTGGCGGGCTCGGCAACTTCGCGGCTTCGCGCACGCCGGCGCGCTGCGCTCTGCTCGTCCCGGGCGCCCGCGTCACCCGGCAACGAGGGAGGAGTCGTCGTAACGGGAAGCGGAGCGACAGTCTGATCGTCGCCGACCCCGAATGCCGCCTGGAGGCCGTAGACCAGCAGGATCAGCAGCAGCGCCGCCAGCGCGAGCGCGGCGATCCGGCGTCGCCACATGACGGTGACCGTGGGCGGCGCGCTCATGGCTGTGACGGTAACAAGCGAACCGCGCGGCCGCACTACGCTGGAGGGTCGCATGCCGCTGGACCCACTCGCCTCCTTCACGCCTCAAGTACGCGACTGGTTCGCGCGTGCCTTTGCGGAGCCGACCGAGGCGCAGCGCCAGGCCTGGCCCGCGATCGCGCGCGGGGAAGACGTGCTGCTCTCGGCCCCGACCGGGTCCGGCAAGACGCTCGCAGCCTTCCTCTGGGGGCTCGACCGCCTCGTCGCAAAGCCCTCGCCCGAGGGCGAGCGGCGCACTCGGCTCGTCTACGTGTCGCCGCTCAAGGCGCTCTCCTACGACATCGAGCGCAACCTGCGCGCTCCGCTGAAGGGAATCGGCGGCGGCGTGCAGGTCGCCCTGCGCACCGGCGACACGCCGCAGAAGGAGCGCCAGGCGATGCTGCGCACGCCGCCCGACGTGCTGATCACGACGCCCGAGTCGCTCTACCTGATGCTCACCTCGCGCGCCCGCGACGTGCTGCGCGACGCCGAGTGGGTGATCGTCGACGAGATCCACGCGGTCGCGCAGACCAAGCGCGGCGCCCACCTGGCGCTCACGCTCGAGCGCCTCGAGCGCCTCGTCGGCCGGCGCGTGCAGCGGATCGGCCTGTCGGCCACCCAGCGTCCGCTCGACGAGGTCGGGCGCTTCCTGTCGGGGGCGACACGCGAGTGCACGCTCGTCGACACCGGCATCCGCAAGCCACTCGACCTCCAGATCCGCGTGCCGGTCGAGGACATGCGCGAGCCATCCGTGCCCGATCCGAACGAGCCCGGCACCGGCACGGCCGCGGGCGGAGGCGACCTGGCCGGCGTCGGCATCGAGCCGCTGTCCGGCCTCGGCGATGGCGACACGAGCGCCACCCGACGCTCGATCTGGCCGGCGATCTACCCCGAGCTGCTTGAGCTGGTGCGTGCGCACCGCTCGACGATCATCTTCGTCAACAACCGCCGCGGCGCCGAGCGCCTCGCGGTGCGCCTCAACGAGCTGGCGGGCGACGATGACGGTCCGGCCGAGATCGCCCGAGCCCACCACGGCTCGCTCGCGCGCGAGGAGCGCCTCGTCGTCGAGGAGCTGCTGAAGTCGGGCGACCTGCCGTGCCTCGTCGCCACCTCGTCGCTCGAGCTCGGGATCGACATGGGCGCGGTCGACCTCGTGCTCCAGGTCGAGTCGCCGAAGTCCGTCACGCGCGGGCTGCAGCGGATCGGGCGCGCCGGCCACGGCGTCGGCGAGGTCTCGAAAGGTCGCATCTTCCCCAAGTTCCGCGCGGACCTGCTCGAGTGCGCCGTCGTTGCGAAACGCATGCGCGAGGGCGAGATCGAGCATACGGTCGTGCCGCGCAACCCACTCGACGTGCTGGCGCAGCAGATCGTCGCGATGGCCGCCTCGGACGACGAGGACGTGAGCGTTCCCGAGCTGCACGCGATGGTCAAGCGCGCCTACCCCTACTCCGACCTCTCGCGCGAGCTGCTCGACAACGTGCTCGACATGCTCGACGGGCGCTACCCCTCCGAGGAGTTCTCGGAGCTGCGCCCGCGGATCGTCTGGGACCGGGTGAACGACACCCTTCGCGCGCGTGCCGGCTCACGCCAGCTCGCGGTGACGAACGCCGGCACGATCCCCGACCGGGGGCTCTTCGGCGTCCATCTTCCCGACGGGCGGCGCGTCGGCGAGCTCGACGAGGAGATGGTCTATGAGGCGCGCCCCGGCCAGACGTTCATGCTCGGCGCCTCGACCTGGCGGATCGAGGAGATCACGCGCGACCGGGTGATCGTGACACCGGCCCCGGGAGCCCCCGGAGCGCTGCCGTTCTGGCGCGGCGACAGCGTCGGGCGACCCGTCGAGCTCGGGCGGGCGATCGGCGCGTTCGCGCGCTGGGCGGTCGACCAGGAGCCGGCCGACCTGATGGAGTCGCACGACCTCGACAGGCGTGCGGCGACCAACCTCGTCACCTACCTGCGCGAGCAGCGCGAGGCGACGCGCGTCGTCCCGTCGGACACGACAGTCGTCGTCGAGCGCTTCCGCGACGAGATCGGCGACTGGCGCCTGTGTGTGCTGTCACCGTTCGGCGGGCGCGTGCACGCCGCCTGGGGGCTCGCGCTGTCGGCGCGCATCCGCGAGCAGCACGGCCTCGAGGCCGACGCGATCTGGTCGGATGACGGGATCATCGTCCACCTCCCCGACGCCGACGAGCCGCCCGGCGCCGACATGGTGCTGATCGAGCCCGACGAGGTCGAGGACATGGTCGTGCGCGAGCTCGGCGCCTCGGCGCTTTACGGGTCGCGCTTCCGCGAGAACGCATCGCGCGCGCTCTTGATCCCGCGCGCCTACCCGGGCAAGCGCACGCCGCTGTGGCAGCAGCGCCTCAAGGCGCAGTCGCTGCTCGAGGTGGCCAAGCGCTACGGGCAGTTCCCGATCGTGCTCGAGACCTACCGCGAGTGCCTGCGCGACGTGCTCGACCTGCCGGGGCTCGAGGGCCTCCTCCGTGGCCTGCACACGCGCGAGCTGACGCTCGTCGAGGTCGAGACCCAGCGCGCCTCGCCGTTCGCCTCCTCGCTCCTGTTCGACTACGTGGCGACCTACATGTACGAGGGCGACACGCCGAACGCCGAGCGCCGCGCCGCCGCCCTGTCGCTCGACCGAGACCTCTTGCGAGAGCTGCTCGGGCAGGAGGAGCTGCGCGAGCTGATCGACCCCAAGGCGCTCGCCGACGTCGAGGCCGACCTGCAGCGTACGAGCGAGCGCACGCGCGTCGTGAACGCCGACGGCCTCCACGACGTGCTGCGCGCGCTCGGCGACCTGACCGCCGTCGAGGCACAGGCCCGCTGCCACAAGGGGGTGTCGGCCAAGCGGATGCTCGACGGCCTCGTCGCCGAACGGCGTGCCGTCGAGATGCGGATCGGCGGCGAGGAACGCTACATCGCCGCGGAGGACGCGGGCATGTACCGCGATGCGCTGGGTGCGGTGCCGCCCGGTGGGCTCCCCGCCACCTTCCTCGAGCCGGTCGAGGAGCCGCTCAAGCGGATCCTGCGCCGCTACGCGCGCACGCACGGACCGTTCGTGATCACCGCGGTCGGCGAGCGCTATTCGGTCGACGTCGGCCCCGCCCTGCGCGAGCTGGAGCGCGCCGGCGACCTCGTGCTCGGCGAGCTGCGCCCCGGCGGCAGCGAGCGCGAGTGGTGCGATCCAGAGGTCCTGCGGCGGCTGCGCCGGGCGTCACTCGCGACGCTTCGCAAGGAGGTCGAGCCCGCCGAGCAACGCGCGCTCGCGCGTCTCTTGCCGAGCTGGCAGGGCGTCGACTCGGCGCCACCGAACGGCGCCGGCGTCGATCGCCTGCGTGAGCAGCTGGTGCCCCTCCAGGGGCTCGCGCTCGCACCCGAGGTGTGGGAGGGCGACGTGCTGCCGCGCCGCGTGGGCGCCTACTCGTCCGGCTGGCTGGACGCCCTCTGCGCCGGCGGCGAGCTCGTCTGGATCGGCGCCGGTGCGCTCGGGCGTACATCCGGCAAGGTCGCCCTCTACTTCCGCGACGATATCCGCTGGCTCGGCCCGCCCCCGTACAAGGGCGATCCGCCGGCCGGGCCGGTGCACGACGCGATCCGCCGCCGGCTCGAGCAGGGCGCGTCCTTCTGGGCCGACCTGCTGGCCGACGTCCCGGATCTGGACGGGGCAGTGCGGCTCGACCCCGTCGAGCTCCAGGAGGCGCTGTGGGACCTCGTCTGGGCGGGCGAGGTGTCGAACGACGCGTTCGCGCCGCTGCGCGCGCCGCGACTCACGCTCGCGCGCTCGGAGCGCGAGCGCCAGAGCGGGAGGCGCTTCGCGCGCCGGCGGCGCCCCGCCGCGCCGCAGATCCAGGGACGCTGGTCGCTCACCGCGCCGCTGTTCGCGGGCGCCCCCGCACACGGTCCCAAAACACGCGCCAAGGCGGAGATCCTGCTCGAGCGCTACGGCATCGTCACGCGCGAGACTGTGCTGGCGGAGGGGATCCCAGGCGGCTTCTCGGCGCTCTACGGCGAGCTCGCGAACCTCGAGACGCTCGGCACGGCACGCCGCGGCTACTTCGTCGAGGGCCTCGGCGGAGCGCAGTTCGCACTTGCGGGAGCGGTCGAGCGGCTGCGCGGCCTGCGCGCCGACGAGCCGGCCGGGGCGCTCGTGCTCGCGGTCACGGACCCGGCGAACCCCTATGGGGCCTCGCTCCCGTGGCCGAAGCGCGAGCACGAGAGCGCGCGCCGGCCGGCGCGCGTGCCGGGCGCCTACCTGATCACCCTCGACGCCGAGCCCGCGCTCTACCTCGAGCGCGGCGGCAAGGGCCTGACCGCGCTGCGCGAGCCGCTCGACGGCGCCGCCGAGGCCCGGCCGTGGCTGCGCGAGGCGCTCGAGGCGCTCGCCGACCACGTGCGCCGCGGACGCCTGAAGCGCCTCGCGCTCGAGCGCTTCGACGGCGAGCCCGTCGTCGGGTCTGCGGTCGAGCCGCTGCTGGTCGAGCTCGGCTTCCGCCAGGGCCCGCGCAAGCTGACCCTGAGCGCCTGACTCGGCCCGCAAGCACTATGCGCCTACTTCGCCGCCCCTCTCGCTCAGGGCCGGACGCGCCGCCGTCCGCGAGCAGCGCCGTCGTGGTCAGCCGCGGCGGAATGGCGGAGAGCGTGCACGCGGTCGCCGCCTGCGTGAGCGACCGTGACGGACGCCTCGCCGGGGAGTCGAGCCCGGGTGCGGCGGCGCTCGAGGTCTTCGTGCGCTCGGCCGCCAAGCCGTTCCAGGCGCTCGCGGCCGTGCGGGCGGATGCGCTCGAGGCGCTCGGCCTCGGCGACCGGCACCTGGCCGTCGCCTGCGCGTCACACGACTCGTCCGAGGAGCGCGTGCTGCTGGTGCAGGAGATCCTGGCCACCGCAGGCCTCGGCGAGGACGCCCTCGCCTGCGGCATCGCCGCCCCGCTTGACGGGCGCGTCGCGCGGGAGATCGGCGACGACATTCGCCCGGTCCACCACAACTGCTCGGGCAAGCACGCGCTCGGCCTCGTGCTGTGCGTCCACGAGGGCTGGCCGACCGACGACTACCTCGAGCCGGCGCACCCGCTCCAGGAGGCGATGCGGGCGACCGTGGCAGAGGCGACGGGCAGCCGACCGTCGGAGGCGATCGACGGCTGTGGGATGCGCGCGTACCGGATGCCGCTCGGCGCTCTGGCGCTGGCCTTCGGCCGCCTCGGCGGTGGGGGCCTCGGTGACGGCGGCGAGCGCGTAGCCGCCGCGATGGTCGCGAACTCACCGCTGGTCGGCCGCGAGGGGGGTATCGACACGAACCTCATGCACGCGTCACGAGGCCTCGTGGCGAAGCTCGGAGCGGAGGGAGTCTTTGCGGCCGGCCTACCTGACGGCCGCGGCATGGCAGTCAAGGTGCTGGACGGCGCCGGGCGCGCGCTCGGCCCAGCCGCCGTGCGCACGCTGCGCGTAGGCCTGGCGGTGGAGGCGGGACCTTCGCTCGACTTGCTGGCCTCCCCGGCCGTGCGAACGGCGCGCGGGGCCGAGGCGCTCTCGGTCGAGGCCGAGCTCGAGTTCTTGCCCGTTCGCTAGCCGCAACTTGCTTTTCGGCTCTAGAAGCGCAGCACGGCGCCGATCGAGCCGCGCGTGCCCAAGTCGTCGTGGTGGTGGACGACGACGATCTCCGCGGCCTGCTCGAGCGCAAGCTCGACGGCGCTCTCGATCACGTCGTCGCGCTGCTCGAGCTCGCTGCCGTCCACGGGGCAGGAGGCGCCCTCGGCACCGATCCAGCCACACGATCCGCAGACTACGCCCGGTGCCGAGAAGCCCTCCTCGAACAGCAGCGTCTCGACCCTGCGCTCGGTGAGCATCGCGAGCGTCTCGTCGAGGCCGGCGGCGCCATGCCCGCCCGCGCCGAGCCCGGCGGCCATACGGTCGAGCGCCTCGCGCTCGCGCCGCCGGTCGTCCTCCTCCATCACCGGCGCGGCCGCCTCGAGCACCTGCTGAGGGCTCGAGCGCTCGACTTCGACGTCGAAGCGCCCGGCCAGGCGACGAGCCAGGTCGGCGTGCAGCCGCGACTCGAGCCCCGGCCACAGCTCGGCGCTGCAGCCGACCAGCAGGCGGTCGAACGGGCGGCGACGAAAACGTGTGTGAAGCTCCTCGGCCGCGTTCGTGACGTGGTCCTTGACATCGGCGTCGACAGAGCGCTGGTCGATCGCCTGGCTGCCCTCGTCGCTCTCGCCACGCACGCGCTCTCGGAACTCGCGCATCTCGTCGAGGCGGCTCGGCGACCCGCGCAGCAGCCGCGCGGTCCTGCGCGACAGCAGCAGCAGCGCCCAATTGCCCGCCGAGACCATCTCGGCCAGCGGCTCGATCAGCGGCGAGTCGTCGATGAAGATCCGCGGGGTTACCGGGCGCGGAAGGCGGATCAGCTCGAAAAGGTCCGCCTGACTCGAGCGAAAGGCGGCGATGCCATGCGCCCCCTCCGGTACGAAGTCGTCGCCCTCGAGGAACTCGCGCAGCTCGACGAGGTCGGCGTCCACGCCCTTCCTGTCGTCGTGCGAGAGCCCGTCGAGCTCCTTCACGCGGCGCGCGCCGTCGTCGAGCAGCGAGTGGACCTGCGTCGTGCGCGCCTGCGGGGTGGCGAACTCCGCCGGGTCGAGGCTCATATAGAGCGACACGACCTTGCCGCGCTCGGGCCGGAGCTCCGCCAGGCGGCGCAGCGTGTCTCGGTTCAGCTCGTTGGTCTGCATGGCCGCGAGCGTAGCCGCCCGACGGGCTACTCGGGCGTCACGTAGGCGCCCGAGAGCCCGCCGTCGACCATGAAGGTCGAGGCGGTCACGTAGGTGGAGTCGTCGCTCGCCAGGAACAGCACGCCGTTGGCAATCTCGCGCGCCTCGGCGAAGCGGCCCATCGGCAGGTGCACGAGCCGGCGCGCGGCCTGCTCGGGGTCCTTGGCGTAGAGCTCGCGCAGGAGCGGCGTGTCGACGGGCCCAGGGCAGAGCGCGTTCACTCGCACGCCGCGGCGACCGAACTCGACGCCGAGCTCGCGCGAGAGCGCGAGCACTCCGCCCTTGGATGCGGTGTAGGAGATCTGCGAGGTCGCGGCGCCCATCACGGCGACGAACGACGCGGTGTTGATGACCGATCCGCCGCCGCGCTCGAGCAGGTACGGGATGCCGTGCTTGCAGCAGAGGAAGACGCTCCGGAGGTTCACGTCCTGTACCCGCTGCCACGCCTCGAGCGAGGTGTCGAGCACGGACACGTCGTCGGGCGGCGAGATGCCGGCGTTGTTGAAGAGCACGTCGATGCCACCGAGCTCTGCACGCACGCGCGCGTACATGGCCTCGACCTGGGCCGCGTCGGTGACGTCGGTCGCGAGCGACAGGTCGCCGGGTGCGCCCGCGGCGAGGTCGACGCCGACCACCGTCGCGCCCTCCTCGGCGAACACCCGCGCCGTCGCTGCGCCGATCCCTCCGGAGGCCCCGGTGATCACGCAAACCTTGCCGTCCAGGCGCCCCACCGCTAGACGCCCTCGACGGCATAGAAGACGTTCTTCAGCTCGCTGTAGGACTCGAGCGCGTGCGGCCCGAGCTCGCGCCCGACCCCCGACTGCTTGAAGCCCCCGAACGGCGTGCTGACGCGCACCGAGGTGTTCGAGTTGATCGAGATCACGCCGGTCTCGAGCGCGCGCGCGACGCGCAGCGCGCGGGCGCCGTCGCGGGTCCAGATCGAGCCCGAGAGGCCGTAGATCGTGTCGTTTGCGATCCGCACGGCGTCTGCCTCGTCCTCGAACGGGATCACGCAGGCGACCGGCCCGAAGATCTCGTCGCGCGCGGCGCGGTCGGCGTTCGAGACCGGTGCCAGCACCGTCGGCGGGAACCAGAACCCGGGGCCCGCGGGCGCGTGGCCGCGAATGGCCACCGGCGCCCCGTCGCCCACGTACGAGCCGACACTCTCGCGCTGGCCGGCCGAGATGAGTGGGCCCATCTCGGTCCGCTCGTCGAGCGGGTCGCCGACCCGGACCGCGGTGACCGCCCGCTCGAGCCCGGCCATGAACGAGTCGAGCGCCGGGCGCTCGACGAGGATGCGCGAGCGAGCGCAGCAGTCCTGGCCGGCGTTGCCGAAGACGGCGATCGGCGCGGCCGCCGCCGCGGCATCGAGGTCGGCATCCGCGAACACGAGGTTGGCGGACTTCCCGCCGAGCTCGAGCGTCACGCGCTTGATCGTCGAGGCGGCGGCTTCGGCGATCCCGCGCCCGACCTCGGTCGAGCCGGTGAACGCGACCTTCGCCACGTCGGGATGCTCGACCAGGCGCTGCCCGCAGACGCGGCCAGGGCCCGACACGACGTTCACGACCCCTGCGGGGATGCCCGCCTCGAGCGCGATCCGCTCGAATTCGAGCGCCGTCAGCGGCGTCAGCTCGGCCGGCTTCAGCACGAGCGTGTTGCCCGCCGCGAGCGCGGGCGCCATCTTCCAGGCGGCGATCGTGAGCGGGAAGTTCCATGGCGTGATCAGCCCGACGACCCCGAGCGGCTCGCGGAAGGTCATGTCGACGCCACCCGCCACCGGGATCGTGTCGCCGAGCAGCCGCTCGGGCGCGCCCGCGTAGTAGCGGAAGGTGTCGCGCACCATCCCCATCTCGGCGCGTGCATCGGCGATCGGCTTGCCGCAGTTGCGCGCCTCGAGCACGGCGAGTTGCTCGAGCTGCTCGTCGAGGCGATCGGCCAGGCGGTGGAGCAGCATCGCCCGGTCGCCTGGCGTGACGGCGCGCCAGGCCGGGTGGGCGACGCGCGCACGCGCGACGGCCGCATCGGTCTCCTCGACGCCCGCCGAGGGCAGCTCCGCGAGCACCGCCTCGGTCGCCGGCTCGAGAACGGTGGTGGTCAGCGCTCGCCCCTCACCGGCAGCGCCACCGCGGCCCCGCGCGCAGCGGCCACCAGCGCGCCGATCACGCCGCTCGCCTCGTCCTCCTCCGGATGCCACAGCACGCCGAGCGCGAAGCGCCGGTCGGGCAGCTCGATCGCCTCGATCGTCCCGTCCTCGACGGCGACGCCGCTCGCCACCACGCCGTCTCCGAGCTCGCCCGGGCCCTGGTGGTGGTAGGAGCGCACAGCGTGGCGCTCCTGGCCGGCTGCGCGCGCGGCAAGCGACCCCGGCTCGAGCACGACCTCGTGGTTGCCGAACACGTTCGCGGTCTCGCGGTGGCGCTCGTGGCCGACGTCGTCTGGCAGGTGCTGGCGGATGGTGCCCCCGGCGGCCACGTTCAGCATCTGCATCCCGCGGCAGATGCCGAGCAGCGGCAGGTCACGCTCGAGCGCGGCCCACGCCAGCGCGAGCTCGAAGCGGTCGC
>Ga0136610_1000464_pt1 | contig 12041 bp, 10 predicted proteins | sample AntDrymUQ1342206_2_FD_104804 | JGI IMG/M metagenome (GOLD analysis project Ga0136610, IMG submission 104804) | Polar desert sand microbial communities from Dry Valleys, Antarctica - metaG UQ134 (22.06) | ecosystem: Environmental > Terrestrial > Soil > Desert | place: Antarctica: Dry Valley...
GCCTCTTGAGCGACGGCAACAGACGTTATGAGGACCGGTTCGGGCGGGTCTTCTTGATCCGCGCTTCCGGCCGTGACAGCGACCAGATTCTCGACGAGCTCGACCGCCGCCTCCACAACGACGCCGAGACCGAGCGCGATGAGACCGTGGCTGAGCTTCGCCAGATCGCGCTGCTGCGCCTCCAACAGACGGTCACGGCATGAGCCACATCACGACCCACGTCCTCGACACGGCGCGCGGTTGTCCCGCCGCAGGGGTCGTCGTGGTGCTGGAGCAGGCGGTCGGCGACCCACCGATCCTGGCGACCTCCACCACCGACGAGGACGGCCGAGTCACCGAGCTCGGGCCGGCAAGGCTGGAGCCGCGGGTCTACCGGCTGCGGTTCAACACGGGCGGCTACTTCGCCGACCACGCAACCCCGAGCTTCTACCCCGAGGTTGTGGTCAGCATCGAGGTCAGCGACGCCGAGCACTACCACGTCCCCTTGCTGCTGAGCCCCTTCGGCTACTCGACATACCGCGGGTCGTGACATGGGCATCGTGTTAGGACCGAATCAGTACGGCAAGGCCGAGAACCGCGTCGTGCGGATCTATCGCGAGACCCCCCGCCACGAGATCCACGACCTGAACGTGTCAACCGCGCTGCGCGGCGACTTCGACGACGCGCACATTGCGGGTGACCAGGCGCAGGTGCTGCCCACCGACACGCAGAAGAACACCGTCTTCGCCTTCGCCAAGTCCGAGGAGGTCGACCAGATCGAGGACTTCGCCTTGACCCTTGCCCGCCACTTCGTCGACGACATCGAGCCCGTCACCGGCTCACGCATCGAGATCGAGGAGTACGCCTGGGACCGCATCGAGATCGACGGTGACCGGCACGACCACAGCTTCGTGCGTCGCGGCCGGGACGTGCGGACCACCGTCGTGACGGTCGACGGGACGGGCGCCGACCAGCAGGCATGGGTCGTGTCCGGTCTCCGGGATCTTGTCGTGCTCAAGTCGACCGGCTCGGAGTTCGCCGGCTTCCTGCGTGACGAGTTCACCACACTGGCAGAGACCCACGATCGCGTCATGTCCACCTCGTTGACAGTGCGCTGGCGCTACAGCGTCGTCGCCGCCGACTGGCGTACGTCGTACGACGAGATCCGGGCGACCCTGCTCGAGAGGTTCGCCACCGTACACAGCCTCGCGCTGCAGCAGACGCTGTACGAGATGGGCAAGACGGTGCTGGAGCGACAGCACGACGTGGCCGAGATCAGACTGTCCGCGCCGAACATCCACCACTTCGTCGTTGACCTCGAGCGATTCGGCCTCGACAACCCCGGTGAGGTCTTTCACGCCGCGGACCGGCCCTACGGGCTCATCCAGGTAGCGGTCCTGCGCGACGACGGACCCGATCCCGGTCGAGCCTGGGAAGGGTGACGATGGAGTTCCTAGCCCCGACGACCTGGGCTGACGCGCTGGCCGTCAGGCAGGAGCACCCGGACGCCCTTGCCCTCACGGGTGGCACCGACGTGATGGTCGAGATCAACTTCGACATGCGCCGCCCGCCGGCGTTGCTCGACCTCACCGGGGTGCGCGAGCTCAGCGACTGGTCGCGCGACGGCGACGTCGTGCGACTGGGAGCCGGCGTGACCTATACCCGCGTCATCGAGGAGCTCGGAGACGTCCTGCCGGGTCTCGCCATGGCCGCCCGCACGGTCGGGTCGCCGCAGATCCGCAACCGGGGCACGGTCGGGGGCAACCTCGGCGCAGCGTCGCCGGCTGGCGACTCCCACCCCCCGCTGCTGGCTGGTGGGGCCGAGGTCGAGCTGGCCAGCGTCGAGGGCACGCGCACGGTGCCCATCGAGGAGTTCTACACCGGCGTCAAGCAGCATGCCGGCCGCCCGGACGAGCTGATCTCGGCGATTCTGGTCAGGTCACCGAGCGGGCCGCAGCAGTTCAGCAAGATCGGCACCCGGAACGCGATGGTCATCTCGGTGTCGGCCTTCGGTCTCGCCCTGCACCCGGACGAGCAGCGCATCGGCACGGGCATCGGCTCTGCCGCCCCAACCCCTCGCCGTGCTGTCGAGGCAGAGTCGTTCCTGTCGTCGGCACTCGACGACCTTGGCCTGTGGGAGTCTCGTGGGGCACTGCCCGACAGCCTCACGCGGGAGTTCGGTGACCGGGTCAAGGCAGCGGCCTCACCCATCGACGACGTCCGCGGCACCGCGGCATACCGGCTCCACTCGCTTGCCGTGATGGCTCGTCGTACGCTCACCTGGGCGTGGGCAGACTATGCGGGAGGGACAACCTGATGCGCGTCACCACCACCGTCAACGGCGAGCCGTACGACGTCGACGACGTCTGGGAGGGCGAGAGCCTCCTCTACATGCTGCGTGAACGGATGGGCCTCCCAGGCTCCAAGAACGCCTGTGAGCAAGGCGAATGCGGTTCTTGCACCGTCTACGTCGACGGCCTCCCGGCCTGCGCCTGTCTCGTCGCCGCCGGACAGGCGCAAGGCCACGAGATCATCACCGTGGAGGGCCTCACGATCGATGACGAGCTGCATCCGGTCCAGCAGGCGTTCATCGAGGCCGGCGCGGTCCAGTGTGGGTTCTGCACGCCGGGGCTGATCGTGCAGACCCATGACCTGCTCCAGCGCGACCCGCACCCCGACGACGCCGAGATCCGAGAGGCCCTTGCCGGCAACCTCTGTCGGTGCACGGGGTACGAGAAGATCCTCGACGCCGTACGCCTTGCCGCCGAAAGGCTGGACACGGTCTCAGGTGCGCAGCCGTGAGGCTCGTCCTCGACGGCTGCGCGGTCGTCACGATGGATACCGCACGCACCGAGCACGCCGTCGGCCACATCGTCGTCGACGGTGCCCGGATCACCTCTGTCGGTGCCGGTGCCGCGCCGCGTGACCTCCATGATGTGACGTACGTCGACGCACGCGGCTGCCTTGCCACCCCCGGTCTCGTCAACACCCACCACCACCTGTACCAGTGGGTGACGCGAGGTCTCGCCGTGGACTCGCCGCTCTTCGACTGGCTGACCACGCTCTACCCCATCTGGGGCTGCATCGACGAGGACACGGTGCGGGCGGCCGCGCTCGGAGGACTGAGCTGGCTCGCGCGCACCGGCTGCACGACGTCGATGGACCACCACTACGTCTTCCCCGCGGACGGCGGGGACCTGCTCGCCGCAGAGATCGACGCCGCCAAGACCGTGGGGCTGCGCTTCCTGCCGACCCGTGGCTCGATGGACCTCGGCCACAGCGACGGCGGGCTGCCACCCGACCACGTCGTCGAGGACGTCGACCGGATCCTCGAAGCGACAGCAGCGGCCATCGACTCCCACCACGACTCGGGGCCTGACTCGATGCTGCGCGTCGGGGTCTCGCCGTGCTCACCGTTCTCCGTCACCGGCGAGCTGCTCGAGCAGGCGGCCGCGCTCGCCCGCGACAAGGGGGTGCGTCTGCACACCCACCTGGCCGAGACCGTTGACGAGGACTCCTTCTGTCGTGAGCGGTTCGGCTGCTCGCCGGTCGAGTACGTCGAGTCGCTCGGTTGGCTCGGCCCCGATGTGTGGCTGGCCCATGGCATCCACTTCGACGACGCTGCGATCGCCACGCTCGCTCGGACCTCGACAGGCGTCGGCCACTGCCCCTCGTCGAACGCCAGGCTCGGGGCCGGCATCTGTCGCAGCCGCGACCTGCGCGACGCCGGTGTCTCCGTCGGCCTCGGCGTGGACGGGGCCGCGTCGAACGAGGCGTCGTCGCTCATCGAGGAGGTCCGACACGCCGTGCTCTTCGCCCGTGCAACGGGGGGACCCGACGCGCTGGGCGTCCGCGAAGGGCTGGAGATGGCCACCATCGGCGGTGCGAAGGTGCTCGGCTGGGACGACCAGATCGGCTCCCTCGAGCCAGGCAAGCTCGCCGACATCGCCCTGTGGCGACTTGACACGCTGCCGCACATCGACATCGTCGACCCGGTGGCCGCGCTGGTGCTCGGTGCGCCGCCGCCCTTGGAGCTGCTGCTGGTCCAGGGCTCGGCCGTCGTACGCCGTGGCGAGCTCGTCGGTGTCGACGAGACGGCGGTCGCACAGGGCGCGAGGTCCGCGAGCAGGGTGTTGCTGGCCCGGGCGGGGGTCACCTCATGACAGCGAGGCACACCGAGCTGAGTAGGCCGGAGGGCCAGCCTCGAGCGGTCACTGCTGCGACACCGGCTCCGGTCTCGCCTACGAAGCCCGCCAGCGCTCCGACGGGGGTACCGGACGCAAAGCGCGACGACCGACAGGCCGAAGGCGCCGGCGGGGTCGGGGAGAGTGCGCTGCGACCCGACTCGACCTTGAAGGTGACCGGTGAGTTCGCCTACGGCAGCGATCTGTGGATGGACACCATGCTGTGGGGTGTCACGGTTCGCAGCCCCCATCCTCACGCCCGCATCAGGAGCATCGACATCGGCGAGGCGTTGGCGACCGCAGGGGTCTTCGCCGTGCTTACCCATGAGGACGTCCCGGGTGAGAAGAGCTACGGCCTCGAGGTTGCCGACCAGCCGGTGTTGGCGTACGACGTGGTCCGCTACCAGGGTGAGCCGGTGGCGCTGGTGGCAGCGGACCACCCCGAGATCGCCCGGCAGGCAGCCAAGAAGATCAAGGTCGACTACGAGGTGCTGGTGCCGGTCACCGACGCGCGAGCCGCCCTCGGCCACGCGTCCCCGGATCTCCACGGCGACAGCGCCGGGCGGGTGACCGAGCTGAGCCGCGAGGCGGCCCACCTGCACCCGGAGGGCAACCTGGTGCGGCACCTGAAGGTTCGGGTCGGCGACCCGAGCCCGAGCGCCGACGTGGTGGTGGTCGGCGACTACGACGTCGGCATGCAGGACCAGGCGTTCCTCGGGCCCGAGGCGGGCCTCGCGGTGCCTGACGGGCTGGGCGGCGTCGACCTCTACATCGCCACCCAGTGGTTGCACGTCGACCAGCGCCAGATCTGCGCCGCGCTGGGGCTGCGGCCGGCGCAGGTGCGCCTGTCACTTTCCGGCGTCGGGGGTGCGTTCGGCGGCCGCGAGGACCTGTCCATGCATGTGCACAGCTGCCTGCTGGCGCTGCACACCGGCAAGCCGGTGAAGATGGTCTACAACCGCGAGGAGTCCTTCTTCGGACACGTGCACCGGCACCCGGCGACGATGCGCTACGAGCACGGCGTCGGCCGAGACGGCCGGATCGTCTACGTGAAGGCCGAGATCTACCTCGACGGCGGCGCCTACGCCTCGTCGACGCCTGCCGTGGTCGGCAATGCGGGCACCATGGGGCTAGGCCCGTACGTCGTACCGAACATCCACGTCGACTGCTACGGCGCCTACACCAACAACCCGCCGTGCGGCGCGATGCGCGGCTTCGGCTCGGTGCAGACAGCCTTCGCCTACGAGGCGCAGATGGACAAGATCGCCGCGGAGCTCGGCATGGACCCCGTCGATCTGCGCGTCCTCAACGCCATGGAGGAGGGCTCGCGGACGCCTACCGGCCAGATAGTCGACAGCGCCGCACCCGTCGCCGAGCTCCTGCGGCGGCTCGAGGCGATGCCGATGCCTTCCGAGCTCGACGCCACCGACCTGCGACACCTGCCCGGCGGTGTCTCCAACACGACACATGGTGAGGGGGTGCGCCGCGGGGTGGGGTATGCCGTCGCGTACAAGAACGTCGCCTTCTCGGAGGGCTTCGACGACTACTCGACAGCCCGGGTGCGTCTGGAGGTGGTAGGTGGTGCGCCGCAGGCCACCGTGCGCACTGCCGCGGCCGAGGTCGGGCAGGGGCTGGTGACCGTCGAGCAGCAGATCTGCCGCACCGAGCTGGGCGTCGACACCGTGGTGGTCCATCCGAAGGACACCGGGATCGGGTCGGGTGGCTCGACGTCGGCATCACGCCAGACGTACGTGACCGGTGGCGCGGTCCGCGCCGCGTGCCACCGAGTGCGTGAGCGGGTCCTCGAGCTGGCTGGCGGTTCGTTGGCCGCGCCCCTGCACGACCTGCGTCTCGAGGGCGGCAACATCGTGTCGACCGAGCGCGGCGCGGTCGCGTCGATCGCCGACGTGCTCGGCACCGACGTCGTCGAGGAGACCATCGAGTGGCGGCACCGCAGGACCGAGCCGATCGACCCCGAGACCGGGCAGGGTTTCGCCCACGTGCAGTACGCCTTCGCCGCGCACCGGGCCGTCGTCGACGTCGACGTCGAGCTCGGACTCGTGAGGGTCGTCGAGCTCGCCTGCACCCAGGACGTCGGCAAGGCGATCAACCCCGACGCCGTGGTCGGCCAGATCCAGGGCGGTAGCACCCAGGGGATGGGGCTCGCACTGATGGAGGAGATCCAGATCAAGGACGGCAAGATCCGCAACCCGTCGTTCACCGACTACCTGATCCCCACCATTCTCGACACGCCGCCGATGCCGATCGAGGTGCTGGAGTACGCCGACCCGCACGCGCCGTACGGCCTGCGCGGTGTCGGCGAGGCACCGACGATCTCGTCGGGCCCGGCGGTGATGGCCGCGATCCGGGACGCCTGCGGTCTCGAGCTGACCAAGGTGCCGGTCCGCCCCGAGCACATCGTCGGCTCTGGAGACGATCGAAGGCAGAGCGCAATTCACGGGAGAAAACGGAAGGTGGGCAGCGATGAGTGACGCGAGTGGAGTCGAGGTCAGGGCGCCGCACGAAGAGGCGCGGCAGGGCGAGATCCTGACGCCAGCTGCCCTGGCGTTCGTGGCCGACCTGCAGCGCGCGTTCGGTGGGCGTCGCGACGAGCTCATGCAGGCCCGGGTCGTCCGCCGACAGCAGATCGGCGAGATCGGGACACTCGACTTCTTGGACGAGACCCGCGATGTGCGTGAAGCCGACTGGCAGGTCGCCCCCGCGCCGGTCGCCCTGCAGGACCGTCGCGTCGAGATCACCGGCCCCACCGACCCGAAGATGGCGATCAACGCGCTGAACTCGGGAGCGCGGGTGTGGCTCGCCGACCTCGAGGACGCCAACACCCCGCACTGGCACAACGTCATCGAGGGGCAGGTGTCGCTCTATGACGCGCACCGTCACCAGCTCTCCTTCACCTCCCCGGCGGGCAAGGACTACGCGCTCGACGACGGCGACCTCGCGGTGCCCGTCGTACGTCCGCGCGGCTGGCACCTGCCAGAGAAGCACGTGCTGGTCGACGGTGCCCCGATGGTCGGCGCGCTGCTCGACTTCGGTCTGCACTTCTTCCACAACGCCGACGAGCTGCTCGACCGCGGGCTCGGGCCGTACTACTACCTGCCGAAGCTGGAGAGCCACCTCGAGGCGCGGCTGTGGAACGACGCGTTCACCCATGCCCAGGATGTCCTCGGGATCCCCTACGGAAGCGTGCGCGCGACAGTCCTGATCGAGACGATCACCGCGGCCTTCGAGATGGAGGAGATCCTCTTCGAGCTTCAGGAGCACGCCTCTGGGCTGAACGCCGGACGCTGGGACTACCTGTTCAGCGTGATCAAGAACTTCCGCGACGCTGGCGGATCCTTCGTGCTGCCGGACCGCAACGCGGTCACCATGACGGCGCCCTTCATGCGCGCCTACAGCGAGCTGCTCGTGTCGACCTGCCACCGTCGCGGAGCCTGCGCGATGGGCGGCATGGCGGCGTTCATCCCCAGTCGCCGAGACCCCGAGACCAACGCGACCGCGATCGACAAGGTGCGCGCCGACAAGGAGCGCGAGGCCGGCGCCGGCTACGACGGTTCGTGGGTCGCGCACCCAGACCTGGTCCCGATCTGCGAGCGGGCCTTCGCGGCCGTCCTCGGCAGCAAACCCAACCAGCTGGACCAGCAACGCGAGGTGTCCATCGGCGCCGCCGAGCTGCTCGACGTCTCATCGACCCCCGGTGAGGTCACCGAGGCCGGGGTGCGAGGCAACGTCTCGGTGGCGGTCCGCTACCTCATGTCATGGCTGTCCGGCACCGGAGCCGCGGCGATCGACAACCTGATGGAGGACGCCGCCACCGCGGAGATCTCCCGCAGCCAGCTCTGGCAGTGGACACACGCGGGAATCACAACTGCCGACGGGACGGCCATCACCGCCGCCTATGTGCGGACCGTCGTCGAGGAGGTGTACGCCGAGCTCGTCATCGCCTACGCCGACCAGCCGGAGGCGATGGAGGCGCTCGACCACGCCCGCGCGCTGTTCGAACGCGTCGCTCTCGACGACGACTTCGTCGAGTTCTCGACGCTGCCGGCCTACGACGAGTACGTCGAGTGAGCTCGCCGGACCTCTCGCCGCCCCGACTCGGCGAAGGCGACCTCGCGGCCCTCGACGCGATCGTCGCGCCTGCCGACGAGCGGATGGCGCGCCTCTACCCGGGTGACGACGGTCGACGCCAACCCGTCCACACCGTGTACGTGCCGGCGGACAAGGTCACCGCAGACATCACCCGCCGTTGGGGCGCCGAGGCGCGGGCATCGCTCGACCAGCACGCCCCGACCCCGCATGCGTTCGCCGACGCGCTCGGGCTGCCGTTCCACATGGACGGCTATGCGCTCGCCAGGGATGGGGTCTGGACTTCGGTGCTGCACAAGCTCGAGACCGAGCCCATGGAGGATCTCCGCATCGACCTCGAGGACGGATACGGCACCCGTGAAGACGAGGTCGAGGACCGCGACGTGGTGGCGGCCGCCCGCGCCCTGGTCGAGGCCGCCGAGCGCGGAGTCGCTCCGCCGTACTGCGGGATCCGGTTCAAGTCGTTCGAGGCGGCGACCCGGCGACGAGGGCTGCGCACGCTCGACCTGTTCCTCGGCACGCTCCTGGAAGCCGGCGACCTGCCCGACGGATGGGTGGTCACGCTGCCGAAGGTCACGTCAGTCGAACAGGTGCAGGCGATGGTCGAGGCCTGCGTTCGACTTGAGTCGGCCTACGGTCTGCCCGAGCGCCGGCTCCGATTCGAGGTGCAGGTCGAGACCGCGCAGTCGATCCTCGGGTACGACGGCAGCGCGCTGGCGGCCCGGCTGGTCCACGAGAGCAACGGGCGGTGCACCGGCCTGCACTTCGGCACCTATGACTACACCGCGGCCCTCGGCATCAGCGCCGCTCACCAGGCGATGGACCATCCGGCCGCCGAGCACGCGAAGAACGTGATGGCCCTCGCCGCGGCGGGCACCGGAGTCCGGCTCTCCGACGGGTCGAGCAACATGCTGCCGGTCGGCTCGTCGCAGGTCGTCCACCGCGCCTGGGCCGAGCACGCCCGGCTGGTCCGCCGCTCGCTGGAACGTGGCTTCTACCAGGGTTGGGACCTGCACCCGGCGCAGCTCCCGACGCGGTTCGCCGCGACGTACCTCTTCTTCTGCGACGACATCTACCTCATCTGTGCTCGCCTCAAGGTCTTCCTGGCCACCTCAGGCGGGTCATCCCATGGCGCGGGGCTCCGACATTACCTGGACGAGCCGGCGACGGCCCAGGCACTTGCAGGCTTCGTGCGCCGAGGAGTGCACTGCGGCGCCGTCCCCGCTGACATGGTCGAGGAGCTGGTCGGCACCGGCTTCGCGACGCTCGACCGGTTGGCGTCGCGTCGACTCGGCTGATCGGCACTTCGGTAGGCTCGCGGGCCGAGGAGGAGGGGTATGGATCAGCAGGACGCGACAGCGGACATGGTGTTCCGTGGCCGTGCGGTCGTCGGCGGTGAGGTTGTCCGTGCCGGTGTCGGTGTGCGCGACGGCACGATCGTCTGGGTGGAGCCTGACGCGGCGGAGGTCGACGGGGAGTCCCGGTCAAGCGCCTGGACCGGTGCGCGCAGTGAAGCCGGTCTGGTCGAGCTGGGCGACGACGAGGTACTGCTGCCCGGCCTCGTCGACACGCACGTCCATGTCAACGAGCCGGGCCGCACCGAGTGGGAGGGTTTCGCCTCGGCGACGCGTGCGGCGGCAGCCGGCGGCGTGACGACGATCATCGACATGCCGCTCAACTCCCTCCCACCCACGGTCACTCCCGCGGCGCTGGCCGCCAAGCAGCGGGCGACGGAGGGTCAACGTTTCGTCGACGTCGGCTTCTGGGGTGGCGCGGTGCCGTCGAGCCTTGGTCATCTCGAGGCCCTGTATGACGAGGGGGTCTTCGGCTTCAAGTGCTTCCTGCTCGACAGCGGAGTGGCCGAGTTTCCACCACTCGACTCTGTCGGTCTCGACGCAGCGATGAAGGAGGTCGCCTCCTTCGACGGACTCCTGATCGTGCACGCCGAGGACGCCTCCACCATCGACGGCACCCCACCTCCGTCCGGGCGCGCATACGCCGAGTTCGTGCGGTCACGACCTCCCGCGGCAGAGGACCGTGCGATCGCCGAGGTGCTGGAGCGGGCCGCCGCTCATGGCACGCGCGTCCACATCCTCCACCTGTCGAACGCGGCCTCACTCCCGCGGTTGGCGCAGGCCCGCGCCGACGGCCTTCCGGTCACGGTCGAGACGTGCCCGCACTACCTGACGTTGGCGGCCGAGGAGGTGGCCGCCGGCCAGACGCAGTACAAGTGCTGTCCGCCGATCCGCGATGGTGCCAACCAGGACCTGCTGTGGCAGGGACTCGCCGACGGGGTCATCGACATGGTGGTCTCGGACCACTCACCCTCGACGCCCGAGCTCAAGCATCTGGACAGCGGTGACTTCGCGAAGGCGTGGGGCGGGATCTCCTCCCTCCAGCTGGGCCTTCCCCTGGTCTGGAGTGAGGCACGCCGGCGAGGTTTCGGCCTGCCCGACGTGCTCGGCTGGATGGCCGGCCGGCCGGCTCGGGTCGCGCGCGTGAGGGGTAAGGGCGAGATCGCCATGGGGTTCGCCGCAGACCTGGTCGTCCTCGCTCCCGATGAGACTTTCACCGTCGACGCGGCGCGGCTCCACCACAGGCATCCGGTCACCCCGTACGCCGGTCGTGAGCTGGCCGGCGTCGTCCGGCGGACGTGGTTGCGTGGTCTGCAGGTGGCCAGCCGTGACACGGTTGTCGGCGTACCCATCGGTCGGCTGCTGACCCGAGAAGGAGCGACACGTGCCTGACTCTCCTGCGCCGACTGCCTTCACGGCGCTGCCGGACCTCGCCTCCCGTCAGCTCGGCGGCAGCGTCGTGGTCGCCAACGACGAGCTGTTCGCCCAACGAGAGAACCTGATCAAGCCAGAGCCCTCCGTCTTCGCCGTCCACGAGTTCGGTCACAAGGGCAAGGTTTACGACGGATGGGAGACGCGGCGGCGTCGTGAGCCCGGGCATGACTGGGCCGTCGTGCGCCTTGGCGCCCCAGGGGTCGTGTTCGGCGTCGTCGTCGACACGTCGTGGTTCGCCGGGAACTACCCGCCAAGCATCTCGATCGAGGCTGCCCGCATCGACGGCTACCCGGCCGCGGCCGAGGTTGACGGAGCCACCTGGGAGACCCTGGTCGACGAGTCGGCGGCACTGGGGGACACCGCCAACACGTACGCGGTCGACGACGACCGCGTGTGGACGCACGTGCGGCTGTCGATCTATCCCGACGGCGGGGTCGCACGCTTCAGAGTGCATGGGGTGGTCGTGCCCGACGTCCGCTTCCTCACCGGCACGGTCGACCTGGCGGCACTGGAGAACGGCGGTGACCTGATCGGCTGCTCCGACGCGTTCTACTCGTCCCCACGGAACCTGATCATGCCTGGTCGGGCCCAGCTGATGGGCCACGGTTGGGAGAACGCCCGTCGGCGCGACGACGGCAACGACTTCGCGACCTTCCGGCTTGCCGGCGAGGGGGTTGTCGAGCACGTCGAGATCGACACGTCGTACTTCGTGGGCAACGCACCGGGATACGTCGAGCTGAGTGGCTGCTCGACCGCTGACGACTTACCCGGCGACGATGTCGAGTGGCGGGAGCTGGTACGCCGGACCAGGTCGCAGCCCGACACGAGGCACCGTTTCGTCGTCGACGCCGACCGCCCCGTCACCCATGTCCGGGTCGACGTCTACCCCGACGGCGGGCTGGCGAGGCTTCGCATCTGGGGACGCCTTACCGATGCCGCGCTGGCGGCTCTGCAGTCTCGCTGGCGCTGACTGGCCCCCCGA
>Ga0136610_1000465_pt1 | contig 12021 bp, 9 predicted proteins | sample AntDrymUQ1342206_2_FD_104804 | JGI IMG/M metagenome (GOLD analysis project Ga0136610, IMG submission 104804) | Polar desert sand microbial communities from Dry Valleys, Antarctica - metaG UQ134 (22.06) | ecosystem: Environmental > Terrestrial > Soil > Desert | place: Antarctica: Dry Valley...
CGAGCCCGAGCCGCCAGTCGAGCCGATGGTCGATGTCCCCGGGGAGCCGGCGGCCGAACCGACCGGGGAGCCGGCGGAGCAGTCAGAACCGCCCGCCGGAGCCCAGGCACCGAGGAGCGACGGCTGACGCCGTAGCAATGGAACACGAACGGACGTCCGGCACACTGTTGACCGGGTCCGACGAGGAACGACAATGAGGAAAGGCTGAACCGCCAGGTGCCGAAGAAGTATCGAGTGCACGAACTAGCCAAGGAGCTCGGCATGACGAACGCCGAGTTGATCGAGCTGAGCGACGCCATGGGCGTCGGCGTGAAGAGCCACTCGTCATCAATCATCGAAGCGCAGGCCGACCGCATCCGCCGCAGGGCGGAACGAGACGGCCTGACGCGTGCCGAGCAGCCAGAGGAGCCGAAGAAGCCGGCCAAGGCGCCGACGAAGAAGGCGGCGGCCAAGAAGTCGACGGCCGAGAAGACGGGTGCGCCGGCTGCTCCATCCAAGGACGCGTCAGAAACAGCTGCCGCCGAACCGCTGACGACCGATGCGCAGGAGCCTGCCGCCGAACAGCTGACACCCGAGGTGCCGACGCCCGTTGCCCAGTCGTTGCCGGCCGAGGCGCCGGCTCCCGTCGCGGCGACGACCGCCGAGCCGGAGGCGCCGACCGAACGAGCCGTCGAACCTCCCCCCGAGGTGCCGGCTGCCCCGACGCCTACTGCTGTCGAGGCACCGGCGGCGTCGTTGCCAACGCCGGCCGAGCAGCCAGTCCCGGCGCCTGCCACCGACGACATCGCGGTCGACGCCGCTGCCGAGACCCCAGCCGACACCGCGGTCGAGACCCCGGTCGACACCGCGGTCGAGACCCCGGCCGAACGACCCGCCGAGCAACCGGCCGAGCAGCCGGTGGCGGCGATGTCCGAAAGCTCCGCGACCGCGAGTCGAGAGACCCCTGCTCCTCGCGTCGCCGCTGCGGCCGGCCGCGTGATCTCGAGCACCCGTCCCACGGCAACGCACGCTGACAGCACGCCCACTCGCACCGACGCGCCGGTGGCAGCGGCCGCCAGGGCCAGCGCTCCTGCGGCGCCACCGCGCCCCGGCGTCTCGCCGACCTCGGGACGCCCGATCCCGCCCCCGCCAGGACGCCCGTTGTCGTCGTCGGGCAAACCCATCCCACCGCCGCCCGGCTCGGCCCGCACGGCTCCGGCCCGAAGTCCCCGTCCCGGTGGTCCGCCTCGCAGCGGCGGCCCAACCCGTCCCACCGGCCCTGGTGGCCCCCGACCCGGTGGACCCGGTGGTCCCGGTGGTCCAGGAGGGCCGCGCCCCGGTGGGCCAGGAGGCCCCGGCGGACCAGGGGGTCCTGGCCGTCCCGGTGCGCCAGGTCGCCCGAGCGGCCAGCGTCGGCCACCACGGCGCGGTCGCAGTCGCCGCCGCCGTCGCGATCGCGAAGAGCTCCAGCCCCAGAGCACGTCGTACACGCCGACCGACGCCCCGGTTCCCACCGAAACGGTCGTCATCGAGCGCGGCATGTCGGCGCAGGAGTTCGGTCCCAAGCTGAACCGCACGGCCGCCGACGTCGTGCGCTTCCTGCTGAACCACGGCGAGATGGTGACCGCAACGATGACGCTCGCCGACGAGCAGATGGAGCTGTTCGCACTCGAGATCGGTGCCGACATCCTCCTGGTCGAGCCGGGCCAGGAGGAGGAGATGCAGCTCCAGGCGATGTTCGACGACAGTGACGACGAGGACGAGGAGCTCCAGGTCCTGCGTGCACCGGTCATCACGGTCATGGGTCATGTCGACCACGGCAAGACAACGCTCTTGGACCGCATCCGCTCGGCCAACGTGGTCAGTGGAGAGGCCGGCGGCATCACCCAGCACATCGGCGCCTACCAGGTGGACCGCAACGGGCAGCACATCACGTTCATCGATACGCCCGGCCACGCAGCCTTCACGCAGATGCGGGCTCGCGGGGCAGAAGCCACCGACATCGTCGTGCTCGTCGTTGCGGCCGACGACGGCGTCATGCCTCAGACGGTCGAGGCCATCGACCATGCGCGCTCCGCCGAGGTGCCGATCGTCGTCGCTCTGAACAAGATCGACCGCGACAATGCCGACCCTCAGCGCGTGCTCACGGAGCTGGCCGAGCGGCAGCTCGTGCCCGAGGCTTGGGGCGGCGAGACGATCGTGGTGCAGTTGTCGGCCGTGACCGGCGAAGGAGTCGACGAGCTGCTCGACCAGCTGCTCGTCGTGGCCGAGCTCGAAGAGCTCACTGCCAACCCGAACGGCCGTGCGAAGGGCATCGTGCTCGAAGCAAATCTCGATGTCGGACGCGGCGCCGTCGCCACAGTGCTCGTCGACAAGGGCGAACTGCACGCTGGCGACCCGATCGTGGCAGGGGCATCGTGGGGTCGGGTGCGGGCGATGTTCGACTCTTCCGGCGAGCAGGTCAAGGTTGCCGGACCATCGGCGCCCGTCGTGGTGCTGGGGCTGCAGGACGTGCCCCAGGCCGGCGACGAGTTCCGGGTGGCCCCTGACGAGAAGGTCGCCAGAGCGGTCGGGGAGTCGCGCGAGTTCCGCCTGCGCCAGCGCAACCAGCGCGGCGACGCCAGGGTCAGAGCCGGGACGCGCCTCGAGGACATCTTCAACCAGATTCAGGCCGGCGAGCGTGCGGCGCTCAATCTGATCCTCAAGGCCGACGTGCACGGTTCACTCGAGGCGGTCACCGACAGCCTGCGCCGCCTGGAGCGCGACGAGGTCGAGCTGACGTTCGTGCATCGGGCCGTGGGTGGCATCACGGAGAACGACATCTCGCTCGCCGCCACCACCAACGCCACGATCATCGGCTTCAACGTTCGCCCCGACCGCAAGGCCAGGGAGCTGGCCGAGACCGAGGGTGTCGAGATCCGCACGTACGAGATCATCTACAAGCTGCTCGAGGAGATCGACCAGGCGATGCTCGGCATGCTGGCACCCGAGTACGAGGAGGTCGTCACGGGCGAGGCCGAGGTGCGCGAGATCTTCCGGGTCCCCCGCATCGGCGCCATCGCCGGCTGCTACGTGCGGTCTGGCGTCATCACGAGGGGATCCAAGGTCCGCTTCCTGCGCGACGGGGCGATCATCTGGAAGGGCGCCATCAATTCGCTGCGACGGTTCAAGGAGGACGCCCGCGAGGTTCGCGAGGGCTTCGAGTGCGGCATCGGCCTGTCGGACTTCCAAGACCTCAAGCAGGGTGACCTGATCGAGACGTACGACGAACAGGAGATCGCACGAACATGAGTGACAGCAACGACACGTTCGACCTCGACGTCTTCGTCGATCCGGCCTGCCCATTCTGTTGGATCACGACGCGGTGGGTCGAGCACGTGCGCCAACAGCGGGACTACTCGGTCCGTTGGCGCTGGATCTCGCTGAAGATGATCAACGAGGGCACCGAATACTCCGATCCCCGGCACGAGATGGGCCATCAGGCCGGTCTCGCTGGGCTGCGGATCCTCGACGCCGTCCGTGCTGAGCACGGCAACGACGCCGTCGGTGAGGCGTACACGGCGTTCGGCACCGGCATCCACGTCGACGAGCGCCACGAAGAGTTCGGTCTTCAGACCGTCGCCTTCTATACGGAGCGGCTCGTGGCCGCCGGGTACTCCGACGACGAGGCGGCCAAGCTGGCGGCTCACGCCGACGACGACAGCCACGACCCCACGATCCGAGCCGAGGGCGAGCTGGCATTCGAGCGCACCGGACCCGACGTCGGCACGCCGATTTTGACCTTCCAGCCCGACGGCGAGGACCCGCGCAGCTTCTTCGGGCCCGTGATCTCCAAGGCCCCGACGGGGGATGAGGCCGTGAAGCTGTGGGATGCCGTGGAGACGCTGGCGTCGTCCGGCATGGCCGAGCTGAAGCGCTCGCTGCGCGATCCGCTCGATTTCACTTAGCAAAGGGGGGAAGGAGACCTTCCCCCCTTTGGAACCCCCCGTCTATGGAGCTCCGGCCGACCGGCAAAGCCGGATCGGCCTGCGCACGAACGAAACGCAAGGAGGAGAGCATGGCGAATCGGCGACGGGGTGGGCAGTCGTTCTCGCGCACGGCGCGGGTCAGCGAGACACTCCGTGAGATCATCGCCGACGAGTTGGTGCGCATCGACGACGAACGACTCATGTTTGTCACCGTCACCGGCATCGACGTCGACCCCGAGCTGAACCGGGCGATCGTGTTCTTCGATTCGCTCGACGGCCCAGAGCGCGACGATGAGATCGTCGATGTGCTCGGCGAGCACCGATCGCGCATGCAGTCGTCGATCGCCCGCCAGATCCGGGCCCGTAAGACGCCGATCCTGCAGTTCCGACCCGACCAGGTGATCCGCTCGGCCGAGCGCATCGAGGAGATCCTGCGCGCCGATGAAGCGCCGGTCGACGAGGACTCCGACCGCCAGGACTAGTGGCTCGTCGGCGTCCGTCAACGGTGCACGGCGTCGCCGTCGTGGACAAGCCGGCCGGGATCACCAGCCACGATGTGGTCGATGTCCTTCGGCGGCGTCTCGGCGAGCGCCGTGTCGGGCACGCCGGCACGCTGGATCCGGACGCCACCGGTGTGCTGGTGGTAGGCGTCGGCCAGGCCACTCGGCTGTTGCGCTTCGTGAGCGGATCCACCAAGCGCTACACCGGCGAGGTCGTGCTCGGCATTGAGACATCGACGCTCGACGCCTCGGGGGAGGTGACGGCCAGCCATGACATGGTGGCAGTCTCGATCGACGACGCACAGCAGGCGGCCGCTGCGCTCACCGGCCACATCCTGCAGGTCCCTCCCATGGTGTCGGCGCTCAAGGTCGGCGGCGTCCGCCTGCACCAGCTGGCCCGTCAGGGAGTCGACGTGCAGCGGCAGGCGCGACCGGTGACGGTCTCACGATTCGACGTGCATCGGACCGACGACGAGGGCGTGCTGGCGATCGACGTCGAGTGCTCGTCGGGCACGTACATCAGGACGCTGGCCGCCGATCTCGGCCGGCTGCTCGGCGGCGGCGCCCACCTGCGGCAACTCCGTCGCCTGGCCGTGGGATCGTTCGACATCTCCGAGTCCGGCCCGATCGATGAGTGCGAGCTGCTGCCCGTGGCCGCGGCGGTGCGGGACCTGGATCACGTGGTCGTCGACGACGCCACGGCAGCGCTCATCGCCAACGGACGGGTGCTGCCTGCGTGGTCGGGCGACGGTCCTTGGGCCGTGTCGGGTCCTGATGGCCACTTGCTGGCCGTGTACGAGCGGATCGGCGCCGGCGAGGCCAAGCCATCGGTCGTGCTGGCCGCCGAAGCCAACCGGTAGCGTTCCGGCCATGCGGGTGGTGAACGACCCCAGCGCCCCGGTGTTCCCCGGCCGTCGGAGTGTCGTGACGATCGGATCCTATGACGGCGTGCATCTCGGACACCAGGTCGTCATCGACCACGTGCGCCGGCTGGCCGAGCAGACTGAAGCCCGCTCGGTCGTGGTCACCTTCGACCGCCATCCGGCAAGCGTGGTCCGACCGGAGTCGGCGCCCGAGCTGTTGACCGACGCTGATCAACGTCTGGAGCTGCTCGCCGCCACCGGTGTCGACGGCACCGTCGTGATCACGTTCGACGAGCGCCAGTCGTTGGAAGACCCCGAGTCGTTCATCGAACGCGTCCTCGTCGACGCCCTCGCTGCCGAAGTCGTCGTCGTGGGCAGCGACTTCCACTTCGGTCACCATCGTCGCGGCAACGTCGAGTTGCTGAGCCGGCTGGGAGAGTCGTTCGATTTCGTCGTGACCCCCGTCGAGCTACTGGCCCGACCTGACGGAGTCGACGAGCCGGTGAGCAGCACGGCGATCCGTCGCGCGCTCGCCGGTGGCGATGTCGATCTCGCCGAGCGGATGCTTGGTCGGCCGTTCGAGGCCCGTGGCATCGTCGTGGAGGGCGACCACCGCGGTCGCCTCATCGGGTTCCCGACAGCCAACGTGGAGGTTCCGAAGTCCATGTGCCTGCCTGCCGACGGCGTGTACGCCGGCTGGTACCAGCGGCCGACGGGTGCCACGCACCCGTGCGCGATAAACCTCGGCCGCCGGCCCACGTTCTACGAGCACGCAGACCACTCGCTGTTGGAGGCGCACTTGCTCGAGTTCGACGACGACCTCTATGGGGAGCCGGCACGGGTGCGCTTCTCGCAGTTCCTTCGCAGCGAGCGCAAGTTCGACGGCATCGACGCTCTCAGCGCCCAGCTCAAGCAAGATGTCGAACGCGCCCGCCAGCTGCTGGTCTAGCGCTCAACCAGATGGCCAGATGACCGTGCCGTCGTCGGCGTAGACCTCGGTGAGCACATCGACGTAGGTGCCTTCGAGATCGGGCGTCTCCTCGCCGAACATCCCGACAGCGGCGTAGGCGTCAACCTCTGCCTGCAGCAGATCTGGGTCGATCACGCCTGCCGGCAGCTCGGCTGTGCCGGCCACGAGCTCAGCCTCCACCCGCCAGCGGAACTCCTCGCCCTCCGGTGACAGGAAGTTCGGGTTGTCGTTGCCATTGATCAACTCCACGGCGATCGCCGTTGCCGCGTCGGGGTCATCGATGGCGTCGGCCAGGCCGCGCATTGACGCACGCATGAAGTCCTGGGCTGCCGTCGGATGCTCGTTCACGAACTCGGCGCTGGAGAAGATGACCCCGAAGCTTCCGGGCACGTCGAAGTCGGCGGGATCGAACACCTCGAAGTCGACGTCGGCTCGCTCGAGTTGGCCTGGCTCGTTGCTGCGATAGCCCGGCACGCCGACGATCGAAGGGATCTCCATGTGCACCAGGGGATCGAACCCGTCGAGCAGGACCGTGTCGAAGTCGGCTTCCTCCTCCAGGCCAGCCTTTGCCAGCATCGCCGCCACCGAGGCATTGAGCTTGCCTTTGACGCCGATGGTGGTTCCCTCGAGGTCCTCCAGGGTCGCCGCTGCGTCGGGCTTGAGCATCAGCACGTCGATCGGCGTCCGCCCCTCCACGGCAAGCGCTACGAGATCAGCCTCGTTGCTGGTTGCATACGACACCACCTCGCTGAATGAGCCGCCGGAGGCGAATTGGGCGTCACCGCCTGCGACGGGCTGGTAGTTGGCGGTGGAAAAGCTCGGCGTGAGCTCGACATCGAGGCACAGCGCCTCGAAGTAACCGCGCTCTTCGGCCACGAGCACCTCGACGATGCTCGCCGAGGCGGCGAAGTCGAATCCCGACAGGTACGTGATGGTCCCGGCGTCGCGGTTCTCCTGGCAGCGCTCGTCAGGGAACGGCTCGCCGGCTGTCACCGTTCCGGCGTCCGTCGGCGTGGTGAGATCAGCATCGTCGTCGTCACTGCAGGCCGAGGCGACGAGCGCCAGCACCATGAGCACGGGGATCGCGGCGCGCCTCATTGCGATGAGACGGTACAGGCTCAGGCGCGCTGGGAGGCGTGCCACCGCAGCAGGCGCCGGTCGACGACGCCGATCAGGGTCAAGCCGATGACACCCAGCGCCGCCATGCAGAACACTGTGGCCCACACCCCGTCGGCCTCGTTGAAGCTGTCCGCACGCCTGCCCAGGAAGCCGAGTCCCGACGTTTCGTAGTTGCGGCCCTCCACCAGGTAGACGGCGATCAGCACCAGCCCGATGTTGTAGCGGGCGGCGGTAGACAGCGCCGGCAGCGCCGAGGGAAATCTCAGGCGCACGAGCTGCTCCCACCACGAGGCGTCGACGCTCGCCAGCAGTTCGACCGCCGCCGGGTCCGCCGAACGCAGGCCCGAGACCGCGGCGAACACGAATGCCGGCAGGCACACGAGCGTGGCGATCACCAGCACGGGAGGGTTGCCGGCGCCGAGCCACAGCACCACGGACGGCAGGTAGACGACGAACGGTGTCACCTGGACCAGCGTGACCACCGGGTTGGTGGCCTCCTCGGCGAAGCGCGATGAGGCCAGCAGCGCACCGATCACCAGTGCGATGGCCAGCGAGGCGGCGAGGGCGATGCCGGCGTGGGCAGCCGTCACCTGCGTCGCCTTCCAGTAGGCCCTGGGGTTGTCGATCAGGAACCGCACGATCCCAGAAGGCGCTCGCAGCACGATCGGGCGCACGTTGCCGAGGCGGACGACCAGCTCCCACAGACCGAAGAACACGACGATGCCGACGACCGGGGCGGCGACGGTACGCACCCTCATATTCGGTCGAACCCCTGCTGCAGCGTGTGACGCACTTGACGCTCCAGCTCGAAGAACCGGGTGTCGTCCTCGACGACTGCACGGCGCGGCCGGGGGAGGTCGATGTCGACGATGTCGAGCACCTCGCCGGGGCGCGGCGACATCACCGCCACCCGGTCCGAGAGGAACACCGCTTCGGCGATCGAGTGGGTGACGAACACCACAGTGGTCGGGATCCGCTCGCAGAGGCGTGCCAGCAGATGGCGCATCTCGGAGCGGGTGATCTCGTCGAGCGCTGCAAACGGCTCGTCGAGCAACAGGATGGAGGCGCCGATGGCGAAGGCCCTGACCAATCCGACCCGCTGCTGCATCCCGCCCGACAGCTCGTGGGGGAGCGCGTCTCGGAACTCGGACAACCCAACGTCGGCGAGCAACTGGTCGGGATCGGGATGGTCGGAGGCGTTGGCAGAGCGGTTCACCTCGAGCAGCAGCCGAGCGTTCGACGCCACCGTCCGCCACGGCAGCAGCGCCGGCGATTGGGGCACGAGCGCGATCCGCTTAGACGCTCTGGCAGCACGGGGATCGCCACCTTCCACCTTCACGACCCCGGCCGACGGCGCCTCCAACCCGGCGACGATTCGCAACAACGTGGTCTTTCCGCTGCCCGACGGCCCGAGCAACGTCACCACTTCTCCATCGGACACCTCCAGGGACACCTGACGCAGTGCCTCGACCGTGCCGAACCGCTTGCTCACGGCGTCCAGCACCACGGTCGGTGTCACGGCCAGCGACGCTATCCGTCCCACCCATCCCCACCCCCGACGTTCTGTGTCACGACAAACGCCGACTTCGGATGTATGCCGTGACACAGACGCGGGTGGGTGCGCGATGCGGGTTGAGCGGTTGGCAACGCGACGCCACGGCCATAGGGTTTCGGGGTCCGTCGAGGCTCCGGCGTCGGCGCGATGCTGCCGAGCCGTCCGGCGCGCAGCGTCCTCCAGCGGCCCTCGTTGGGCCGGAAGGCAGCTCATGGCCGACCAAGAGATCATCGCCAAGCACCGCACGCACGAGACCGACACGGGGTCCCCCGAGGTGCAGATCGCACTGCTCACGGGTCGTATCTCGCACCTGACCGAGCACCTCCAGCTGCATGTGAAGGACCACCACAGCCGCCGAGGGCTGCTGATGCTCGTCGGTCGGCGCCGCCGCATGCTCGACTACGTCCGCTCCATCGACGTCGAGCGCTACCGCAAGATCGTCGCCGATCTGGGTTTGCGGCGCTAGGGTATCTCGCGTCGCGGGTTGGACCCGTGGCAACAACCGAGCGCAGGGCGCCGGTTGTCAGTCGCTGGTTCCGCGGGATTGCCCGGCGGAGTTGCCGACTGGGAACCGGCCGGGCGCTCCAAGACACGGTCCGGCATGGTGCTGGGCCCGAAAGGAGCCATTCGTGGCTGATCCCATCCGCGTGTCGGGTGCCGTTTCCGGTACCGACAAGCAGCTCGCCTTCGAGACAGGCAAGTTCGCCCCACAGAGTCAGGGCGCCGTCGTGGCGTCACTCGGTGACACGACCGTTCTCGTGACCGCGAACGCCGCCGACCACGTCCGTCCGGGCATGGACTTCTTCCCCCTGACGATCGACGTCGAGGAGCGGGCGTACGCCGCCGGCAAGATTCCCGGCTCGTTCTTCCGCAGGGAAGGACGTCCCTCCGAGGACGCCATCCTGGCCTGCCGGCTGACCGACCGTCCGCTGCGCCCCTCGTTCGCCGCCGGCTTCCGCAACGAGACCCAAGTCGTGATCACGGTTCTCGCCACCGACCAGCAGAACCCGCACGACGTGCTCGGCATCAATGCCGCCTCGGCAGCGCTGATGATCTCGGGCATCCCCTTCGAGGGTCCCATCGGCGCCGTGAAGCTTGCCTACTCGCAATCCGGCGAGTGGATCCCGCATCCCACCTACCAAGAGGTCGACGACGCCACGTTCGAGCTCGTCATCGCCGGGCGCGAGCTCGATGACGGTGACGTTGCCGTGATGATGGTCGAGGCCGGCGGCACCGAGAAGAGCTTCTCGTACTACACCGACGGCGCTCCCAGGGTCGACGAGGGCGTCCTGGCCAGCGGTCTCGAGGCGTGCAAGCAGTGGATCAAAGAGTCCATCACCCTGCAGCGCCAGCTCGTCGCCAGCGTGATCGCCACCAGTGGGCCGATCACGCCGCTCGAGTTCTCCCCGGTGTTCGATTACGGCGACGATGTGTTCGCCGCCGTCGAGTCCGAGGTGTCCGACCAGGTGGCCAAAGCGACGACGATCTCGGGTAAGGCCGAGCGCAACGCCGCCACGTACGAGGCGGCCGACGTCGCCATCGCCACCATGTGCGGCACGGAGGACTCCCCGGGACAGTTTGCCGGCCGGGAGAAGGAGATTCGCGAAGCCGTCCGCTCCCTGACGAAGAAGCTCGTGCGCCGACGCATCGTCGACGAGGGTGTGCGCATTGACGGCCGTGGTCTGAGCGACCTGCGCCCGGTGTCAGCGGAGGTCGGCGTGCTGCCGACGAGCCACGGCTCCGGTCTGTTCCAGCGCGGTGAGACCCAGGTGCTGAACGTCACGACGCTGGCAATGCCGCGCATGAACCAGCAGCTCGACACGCTGTCGCCGGAGACGACGAAGCGCTACCTGCACCACTACAACATGCCGCCCTGGGCCAATGGCGAGACCGGCCGAGTGGGTTCGCCCAAGCGCCGTGAGATCGGCCACGGTGCTCTCGCTGCCCGGGCCGTCCTGCCCGTCGTGCCGAGCCAGGAGAGCTTCGCGTACACGTTGCGCCTGGTCTCCGAAGTGATGAGCTCGAACGGGTCAACGTCCATGGCGTCGGTGTGCGCGTCGAGCCTGTCCCTGATGGACGCCGGTGTCCCCATCGCCGCGCCGGTCGCGGGCATCGCCATGGGCCTCGTGTTCGATGGTGGCAACTACTTGACGCTGACCGACATCCTCGGCGCCGAGGACGCCTACGGTGACATGGACTTCAAGGTCGCCGGCACCGCTGATGCGGTGACGGCACTGCAGCTCGATACGAAGATCGACGGCATCCCCGCCGACGTGTTGACTGCTGCACTCGACCAGGCGAAGAACGCCCGACTGCAGATCCTCGAGGTCATGGCCTCGGCCATCGCCGAGCCCCGGAGTGAGGTCGCCGCGGCGGCGCCGAAGATCTCCACGATCTTCATCCCGCTCGACAAGGTCGGCGAGGTGATCGGGCCCAAGGGCAAGGTCATCAACACCATCCAGACCGAGACCGGCGCCGACATCAACGTCGACGACGACGGGGCTCAGGGCATCGTCACCATCGGCGCCGTGGAGGCGTGGCGGATGGAAGAGGCGAGAGCCGCCATCCTCGCCATCGTCGACCCGCCGAAGGCCGAGCTCGGCAAGATCTACAACGGCCGGGTCGTCAACATCACCAAGTTCGGGGCGTTCGTCAACATCCTCCCGGGGCGTGACGGCCTGGTGCACATCTCCAAGTTGGGTGGTGGCAAACGCATCGCCTCGGTGGAGGACGTGTTGTCGTTGGGCGACGAGATCGAGGTCCGTGTCGACGAGATCGACGACAAGGGCAAGGTCAGCCTGTTGCCGGTGGGCACGCTCACCAGCTCCGGCGCAGACGCCCCGACGGACGGCGACGCCCCGAGCGGCGATGCCGGCGGACGGCGCTCCGACGGTCCGTCCAGGTCGTCGGACCGTGATCGGGACCGAGATCGTGACGCCGACCGTGATCGTGGTCGTGGCCGCTCGGCCGCTCCCGCGGACACCAGCACGGACACGGACACGGTGAGCGTGTCGTTCGAAGAGTCGTTCGACGGCCAGCTCCGTGACGAGGTCGGTGACCTCGGTCC
>Ga0136610_1000473_pt1 | contig 11894 bp, 13 predicted proteins | sample AntDrymUQ1342206_2_FD_104804 | JGI IMG/M metagenome (GOLD analysis project Ga0136610, IMG submission 104804) | Polar desert sand microbial communities from Dry Valleys, Antarctica - metaG UQ134 (22.06) | ecosystem: Environmental > Terrestrial > Soil > Desert | place: Antarctica: Dry Valley...
CCATACTCCGTTGTTCGAGCTGACGGTGCAATGAACGCCGTCATCCTTGCCCACGGCATCGGCGGGCGCTCTGACCTGCCGGTCCCCCTGTGGATGGCCCTCTACGGAGCAGGCGCCGCGGTGGTCGTGTCCTTCGCCGTGCTCGGGGCCTTTTGGCCAACCCAAAGCTCGAGGAGACGGGAGCCGGGCGTCCGCTCCCGCTCGGGTTGCAGCGCCTCGTCGAAGCGCCGGCGACGACGGCCATCCTGAGAGCGGCGGGCTTGCTTGCCGCCCTCGCCGTGCTGCTCGTCGCCGCCGTTGGTCCCGACCCGGCGACGAGCAACTTTGCGCCGACGTGGGTCTACGTGTGGTTCTGGGTAGGGCTCGTGCCTGCCTCGTTGCTGCTTGGGCCCGTGTGGAAGGCGTTGAACCCGCTGCGGGCGCTGTCGTGGATCGAGGCCCGCATGACCGGCGTCAAGGAGGAGCCCGAGCGTTCCCTGCCCGCGGGGCTCGGCTACTGGCCCGCCGCAGGGGGCCTCGCCGCTTTCGTGTGGCTCGAGCTCGTTTATCAGGATGCCGCCAAGCCGGTGACCGTGCTCATATTCCTGCTGCTCTACGGACTCGTCCAGCTCATCGGTGCGAGCTATTTCGGGATGAGGTGGTACGAGCGCTGCGACGGGTTCGAGGTCTACTCGACCCTCGTCGGCCGCCTGTGCCCCTTCGGCCGCAGGGACGACGGGCGGCTCGTGGTGCGCAACCCACTCAGGGGTCTTGCCGGGCTCGAGCCTGGGCCCGGCCTCGTCGCCGTGGTTGCCGTGTTGCTCGGCTCGACTGGGTTCGACGGCCTGAGCCGCCCGACCGCCTGGACCGACCTCACTCAGGATGCGTCCGTGATCTCGGCGCTCCTAATCGGCACCGCTGGGCTTGCCTCGGCCATCGCCTTTGTCGCGCTTACCTTCTATGTGGCGATAGCAAGCAGTCGCAAATTTGCGCGCTCGGCGAACGACCGATCGGCTCACGGGCTCCCGGGACGTTTCGTCCACTCGCTCGTGCCCATCGTGATCGGATACACCGTCGCTCATTACTTCTCGCTGTTGGTGTTCCAGGGACAGGCCGGCTACATCCTCGCCTCCGATCCTCTCGGCGGGGGCCAGAACCTGTTCGGAACCGCCGACTGGGCCATCAACTACACGGCGGTGTCAACATCTGTCATTGCTCTCGTACAGGTTGGAGCCATCGTCATCGGGCACGTCGTCGGAGTGGTGTCTGCACACGATCGCGCAGTCGGAGTCTTTTCCGGCCGAAACAAGACCAGGGGCCAGTACTCGCTTCTGGCGGTCATGGTCGCCTACAGCGTCGGCGGAATCGCGCTTTTAGTGGGAACATGAGCACATGATCCTTGCTCACGGTGGGACGGTGGGATTTCTAGCGGAGCTCGCAGTGCTAATCGTGCCGGTGATCGTCCTTGTGGTACTGGCCAAACGCAAGACCGTGACGGAAGACCAGGAGAAAAAGCGCGACGAGGGGTAACGAGCCCACCGCCGGAAGCGGACGGGCACCCCTTAAGCCCGCGCGCCTCGGTCAGGCGATCTGGGCCCGACCGCCCGGAGCTTGCAGGCCGTGAAGCGTTCGCGCAAAGCGTGACCAAGGGGCGGCGGCTGCCACGGCGCGAGCGTCATCGATTGTGTCGACGTCGCACAGCGGCGGCAGCAGAGCCGTGCGCAGACCGAGCGCCCTGAGGCGACCCATCTGTTGTTCGAACGTGTCAGGGGAGCTCATGGGCACTCCAAGGGTCGTTCGTATATCGGCGCGCTTGAGACCGAGCGCCCAGTAACCGCCGTCATTCGCAGGACCGAGGACCGCATCTACATCGGACAAAGACAACCTCCGGAGACAGCGGCCGAGGAGCGAGGGTGTCACTTGCGGCGTGTCCATACCGATGAGGAGAGCAGGCGCCCCGCCATCGGTAAAGGCTCCCGCGATGCGCTCATCGAGGCCACCCGTGCGCTGCGCCACCACTTCGAAGCCCACTGGGAGCCACGGCCCGGCCGCGCCGTCGAGCACGAGCGTGCGCCTGCGGGCCGGGACGCGCGCGACCGCTTCGAGCGTGTCGGCAAGCGCCGCCTCGGCCATCAGCGCGGCCTCACTTCGCCGCAACGGCGGGGTCAATCTCGTCTTTGAGCGGCCGGGGAAAGGCGCCTTTGCGATAACGAGCAGCGACGGCATCGACATCAGCGAAGCACGCGCGCCATGTCCTGTACTGCGAGCGCAGTGCCGCGCACCGTCGACGTTATCTTGGACCGGCCTACCCGAGCGCGGTAGCGCACGGGGACCTCTCTGATGCTCCAGCCGGCGTGAATGGCGCGCATGACCATCTCAAGCGGCCAGCCACACCGACGATCCTCGACGCCGAGGGCGATCAATGCCTCGCGCGGGGCGGCCCGCATCGGACCGATGTCACGAAGCGTGACGCCCGTCCTTCTGTGGACGGCGCCGACGAGTGCGCGATTGGCCACACGCGCATGCCGGGGCCACGCTCCTTTGTCGGGAACGCGCCGTCCAAGCACAAGGCCCGGCGCCCCTGAGACAAGTGGGGACACGACCGCGGGAAGCTCGGTGGGATCCAAAGAAGCGTCGGCATCCATGAAGCACACAACGTCGTGCGTTGCCTGTCTAAGCCCCGCATAACAGGCGGCGCCAAAACCGGGAACGGGTTGGCGGACGACCATTGCTCCGAGCTTTAGGGCCACCGCCGCCGAGTTGTCTGTCGATCCGTTATCGACGATGATGGGATCGAAGCCCGCCGGCATTCGCTCGAGTATCCAGGGCAGCGCCCGAGCCTCGTTTAGGACGGGGAGGATGACTTGAGGCATGCTGGACAAGATAGCGTCCGGATGAGTTTAGGCGTCCGGGATTTCCTTAAGCTTCTGATAACAAGACACTTCCCCTGCATCGCAAGTCGCCGGGCGACTTAGGCTGCGGAAGTGGACAAGGTCCTCAGACCAAGCGCAGCCGGCGGCCCGCTTAAGCGCGTCGCTTACCGCCATGGGGTACTGGCAGGCACCGGCACCGATCTCGCCTTGATTGCGGCCTGGCTCGCATTCATCGCCGGGGTTCATGTTTGGGGTGAGCATTTGAGGGCCGCGGGTCAGCGGCTGTTCCTGCACGCTGCGCCCCTGTTCGGCCGTCTCGACCTCGATGTCACGTGGCGGCTTGCCGCCGCGGTCGTGATCGGAGCCGCTGTTGTCGCGTTCGGGGATCGAGTCGCCACCCGCCTCATATGGCGGGCGCTGCTCATCGTGGTGATGTCTACAGCCGTGCTGTGGAGCTCGGCGCTTGCATTCGAGGACGGTATCTCGGCGATCGGGGCGCCGCTCGAGTCGGGCTTTGACTACCTCGTCGCAGTCGACTCTGTCGGTTCTCCGGCTCGATTTGTGAGCACCTTCACCGAGCAACTGACCTCTTATCCCATCCATGTCCAAGGCCATCCGCCGGGCTTCGTGCTGCTGCTGTGGGGGATGGCCCAAGTCGGGCTTGGAGGCTCTGGGCCCGCTGCCGCGGTCGTCATCATCACCGGCGCTTCGGCGGGCGCAGCCGCTTTGGTTGCGCTTAAGGCGCTGGCCGGGGAGAGCCACGCGCGCAGAGCCGCACCCTTTGTCGCGCTTGCACCGGCCGCGATTTGGATTGCCACGTCGGCGGATGCGTTCTATGCGGGGGTGAGCGCGTGGGGGATCGCGCTCTTTGCCGTCGCCTCGTCGCATCGTGATCGGCGCTCGGGCATGCTCGCGATTAGTGCCGGAGTTGTTGGTGGCGCCGCACTCCTTCTTTCTTACGGAGCCGCTGCGCTCGCTCCGATCCCGGCCGCCATCGCGGTCGTGGCCCGCAGGCTTCGGCCACTCGCCCTTGCAAGCGTGGGCGTCGCGCTCGTGGGGGCCGCCGCTCTCGCAGGCGGGTTCTGGTGGCTCGACGGACTCGGCGCCACGACCCTCGCTTATCGTGCCGGCGCAGCCGCCCACCGCCCGGGGTCTTATTTCCTGGTCGCGAACCTGGCGGCTTTTTCCATCGCGCTTGGGCCCGCTGCGGCGGCCGCCGTCGCAAGGCTGCGCCATCCCAAGGTGTGGATTCTGGTGGGCGGGGCGCTGGCAGCGGTCCTCGCCGCCGACCTCAGCGGTTTGTCAAAGGGCGAGGTCGAGCGCATCTGGCTGCCTTTCGTCCCGTGGGTGCTCCTCGCAACCTGCGCTTTGAGGGGGCCGGCGCGCCGGGCATGGCTAGGAGCGCAGGCAACGGTGGCGCTTACGGTTCAGGCATGGGTGCAGACGCCGTGGTGACTGCTGTTGAAGCGCCACGCGTCCTCATTGTCGAGGATGATCGAATGGTCTCCGATGTCGTTGCGCGCTACCTGCAGTTGGAAGGCTTTGTCGTCGACCGGGTCGAAGACGGCGGGAAGGCTCTGCAGCAGGCCGCCGAGCACCCGCCCGACCTCGTCGTCTTGGACATCATGCTTCCCGGCATCGACGGTCTCGAAGTCTGCAGAAGGTTGAGGTCAAAGTCACCTGTTCCCATCATCATGCTCACTGCCCTTGGAGAAGAGACGGAGCGCGTGACCGGCTTGGAGCTTGGAGCCGACGACTACGTGGCCAAGCCCTTCTCTCCCCGTGAGCTGACGGCCAGGGTGAAGTCCGTTCTCCGGCGCGCGCGCTCTCCCCTTGCTGCTGGCTCCCCCGAGCTCACGGGCCCGCTCACCTTCGATGGGCTGAAGATCGATCTCACCGCCCACGAAGTTCTCATCAACGACAAAGAGGTCACGCTTACGGCGCGCGAGTTCGAGCTCTTGGTGTTCTTTGCGCTGCGCTCCCGTCAGGTCTTTACGCGCGAGGACTTGCTCTTGCACGTCTGGGGCTACAGTTTCGGCGACGCATCGACCGTGACCGTGCATGTTCGAAGGCTGAGGGAGAAGATCGAAGCCGACCCCGCCAAGCCCAAGCGGATTGTCACCGTGTGGGGGGTGGGCTACCGGTTCGAGCCATGAGGGGTGCCATGAAAGGCGCTCATCACGCGCTGGTGTTTGCCGCGGGAGCCGTTCTCACCGCAGCAGTGGCGGTCGTTCGGCTCATGCCCGTGCCCGACTCGTTTCAGATAGCCGGCATAGCCGCAGCTACTGCGGCTGCGGCAGGTCTGATCGGAGCGTGGCTCGTTCACGCATTGCGGCGAAGATCGCTCGGCACGCAGGCGACCGTGGCTTGCCTCACAACCGTTGCAGCGGTCGCTTTGGGATCGGCCGTGACCGCTCGGGGCATGTTCATATCAAGCCGCGATTTCGATACGATCCTCGTCGTGCTGACGGCCTCTGGGGCGGTCGGGGTTGTCGTCGCGATGTTTCTCGGCGATAGGTTGTCGATGGCCGCACGTCTTTTGGGCTCGGCCGCGCGCCGCATCGGCGCCGGCGAGACCGTGCAGCTTGAGACGGCGCTCCCCGAGGAGCTGGCGAGCCTCGCACGCGAGCTCGAGTACACCTCCAGGCGTCTGACGGAGTCTCGGAGGCGAGAAGATGCACTCGAGAGCTCGAGACGCGAGCTCATCGCGTGGGTGTCTCACGACCTCCGTACGCCTCTGGCCGGCATCAAGGCTATGGCGGAGGCGCTCGAAGACGGAATTGTCGAAGACGACGACACGGTGAATCGCTATCACCACGGCATGGGGGTGGAGGCCGGACGCCTGGCGGCCCTGGTCGAGAACCTGTTCGAGCTAAGCCAAATCCACGCAGGGACTTTGCGTTTGCACAAAGAGCCGGTGATGCTCGGGGATATCGTGTCGGACTCGGTGTCGGGAGCCGCAGGAGTCGCACGGGCGAAGGGAGTCGCCGTCGAGGGCCGGATGAACGATGAACCGCCGGGGCTCGATCTGGCAACCCCCGAGATGGCGCGCGTCCTGCGCAATCTTCTCGATAACGCCATCCGCCACACACCGGCAGGCGGCGCCGTGATGGTCGAGACGGGAGTTGATGACAACCACGCTTACGTCTCGGTGCGTGACCAGTGCGGTGGGATCCCCGAAGAGGATCTCGCGCGCGTCTTCGAGGTTGCCTTTCGAGGCGAGGCGGCGCGCACCCCGGGTGCGGACGGAGGCACCGGGCTCGGGCTCGCCATCGCTCGAGGAATCATCGACGCTCACGGAGGCCGCATCACGGTCGCCAACGAGCAAGAGGGCTGCCGCTTCACCGTGCTGTTGCCGTTGCAAGGACGCAACCAATGAGAGTGCTAGTGACCGGCGCCGCCGGGTTCGTCGGCTCGCATGTCGTGGACGGCTTGATCGATTCCGGCTGCGACGTCATCGGTCTCGATGTTCTCCTTCCCGCCGCACACGACGGCCTCCCCGCTTACCTCAATCCCAAGGCCGAGCACCTTCGAGTCGATCTCCGCGACCTGTGCGCGCTCGAGCGCGCCGTCGAGGGCGTGGACGCGGTGAGCCATCAGGCCGGCATGGTGGGCCTCGGCACCTCGTTCGCGGATGTGACCGACTATGTCGAGCACAACGACCTGGGCACTGCCGTGCTGCTCAAAGCGTTGGCGGCGGCGCGGTTTTCGGGCCGGTTCGTGCTCGCGAGCAGCATGGTCGTGTACGGCGAAGGGCTCTACGAATGCGCGCGTCACGGCCACGTCAGGCCCCCCGCGAGAGAACGGGCGGACCTGGCCGCCGGCCGCTTCGAGCCCCTTTGCCCGGTCTGCGAGCGCTCCCTTGATCCCTGCGCCATAGACGAGGACGCGCCCCTCGACCCCCGCAGCGTCTATGCCGCAACCAAGCTCCACCAGGAGCATCTCTGCTCCGCTTTCGGACGCGCCACAGGGGCTCCCGTCGCTGCGCTCCGCTATCACAATGTCTATGGGGCCCGGATGCCTGCGGACTCCTTGTATGCCGGCGTGGCGAGCATGTGGCGCAGTGCCCTCGCCAACGGGCGCGCCCCACAGGTCTTCGAGGATGGTCGACAAATGCGCGACTTCGTCCACGTCTCCGACGTGGCGCGCGCCAACATAGAGGTCCTGACGCGCAGCCGACCGGTATCCGGGGCATTCAACGTCGCGAGCGGTGCTCCGATCGCGATCGGCGCCATGGCAGAAACCCTGGCCGCCGCCTTTGGGGCGGACGCCCCGGCCCCCGAGGTCACGGGCGACTTCAGGCTCGGCGACGTCCGCCATCTCTTTGCTTCACCCCGGCGCGCCGAGGAGATCTTCGGGTTTCGGGCGGCCGTGGAGGTCCGCCGGGGCCTCGGCGCCTTTGCCACGGAGCCGCTCAGGACACGGTAACTGCGCTGGTCACTCTGGCGAGTGCTAGCGGAGCTTTGCGCCGTCTACGAGCTTGCGCCCGGCCACCGGCTCGGATAGCTCGACGCGCGTGGCCTTTGCCATGGCGAGCTCGATGCAGGCGCCGGCACCCGGCCTTATGCCCTCAAAGAGGGTGATTGAGATGCGCTCCGAGCGATAGCCGACCTTCACCCGATCCAGCCCGTAACATTCCTCAACCCCGCCGTAATACGTGACCACGACGTGGGTGTCGTCTTCGACCTTCGCTTTGGTCCACGACACGGCCCGTGGATTGACGACCCCTCCTGGATCGGGCGCAACGATCTGGGCCCGCCCCTTGGGGCCTCTGCCGGCCCCACCTCCGGTCACGGGCGAGTCGGGTTCTGCCCCCGCTCCACTTCCTGGTGCACCGCAGGCAGCCATTAGAAGAAGCGCAGCGACAATCCCAACAACTCGAGCCCGGTCTGCGAGTGTGTTCATGCTCGATCTGACGCAGGCCACAACCATGTTGTTCCCTCAAGCGCTCTCGGTTCCAGGGGAGTTTTCAAGATCGTAAGCCTTGACGCAGCTAATTACTCATGGAGAAAGCTAGCGTGCAGACATGACAGAAGCACTGCTTGCGGCGCTGGAATGGCCGGATGCCTCACGCCTCGTGTGCACAGATGGAACTGTGATCGAGCTTCCGACTAAGAAATGGCTCGGCGCGCTTACGCCGGCCGACCAGGCGGTGCTTGCACATGCAGCTGCTCCCGTGCTCGATGTCGGCTGCGGGCCCGGTCGCCACGTCGCGGCCCTTGCGCGGCGCGGCGTCATGGCCCTTGGCATCGACGTGGCCCCCGGCGCGCTAAGGCTTGCGCGCGATCAGGGCGCCGCCGTGCTTCAACGCTCCATCTTCGAGCGTGTGCCCGGCGCTGGCCACTGGGGGAGCGCGTTGCTTCTGGACGGGAACATCGGCATCGGAGGAGACCCCCACGCACTTCTCTGCCGCATCCGGGATGTGCTCGACGACGACGGCGTGGTACTGGCCGAGGTCGACCCGCCCGGCTGTGATTGCAGACGCACCTACGCACGCCTCGAGAAAGGACCCCTGACGACCGATTGGTTTCCGTGGGCCACCGTGGGCGCCGACGGAGTCGCCGGGCTCGCTGCGGATTGCGGGTTTGCCCTTAGGGAGTCATGGACGGAGGAAGGCTACCGATGGTTCGCCAAGCTCGCCAAGCTCTAAGCGGCGACCGGCGACCGGGCGGGCCGTTCAAGCAGGACGCGTTCACAAGCCCCATTCACTCCGAGCGCGTCGGAGCGGTGCTCGGCATCGCGCTCGGGGTGACCTTCAGCGTGTGCTTCATCACCGGTCTGCTATCCGACTTTGCTCAGAACGCGCCCTTCTGGTCGTGGTGGCCGGCGCGTCCTGCTGGGCTGTTCCGCGTCACCCAAGGGATCCACGTCACCACCGGCATTGCGTCCATACCGCTGCTGCTTGCAAAACTATGGGCCGTCTACCCGCGCTTCTGGAAATGGCCCCCCCTTGACTCTGCGCTGCAGGCCTTTGAGCGCTTGAGCTTAGTGCCCCTCGTGGCCGGCAGCCTCTTCTTGTTGTTCTCAGGAGTTGCGAACATCTCTCTGTGGTACCCATGGGCCTTCTTTTTCCCGACGGCTCACTATTGGGCCGCCTGGGTGACCATGGGTGCAATCGTCGTGCACGTCGGCGCCAAGGCCACGATCGCACGCAGGGCGATCGGAGGACGCGGCCCGGACGCACACGAGGCGCCGGGCGACGGCCTGTCGCGGCGCGGGTTCCTTGGGATGGCGGCCGCAGGGGCCGGCCTGCTAACCGTGACGTTCGCCGGCCAGACGTTCGCGCCGTTGCGGCGGCTTGCGCTGTTCTCTCCCGTGCAGCACGCAGCGGGACCTCAGGGGTTTCCCGTGTTCAAGACCGCCGCCTCGGCGGGCGTAACCGAGAGCGCGGTAAGGCCCGGCTACGAGTTCACGGTCGAGGGCAAGGTGGCCACGCCGATGAGCCTCACACTTGAAGAGCTTCGTGCGCTTCCCCAGCGAGAGGTCGAGCTGCCGATAGCATGCGTCAACGGGTGGAGCGCTTCCGTGCGGTGGAAGGGCGTGCGGCTTGCAGACATCCTCGAGCGCGCCGGCGCTCCCAGCGATGCCGCCATGGAGATCCTGTCGCTTCAGGAAGGCGGGCTTTACAGCCACTCGCATGTCAACGCCCAGCAGGCGAGCGACCCGGCAACCCTTCTCGCGCTCGAAGCCAACGGCTCTGAGCTTCACATCGATCACGGTTATCCCGTGCGCTTGATCGGGCCCAACCGGCCGGGGGTCACCAACACCAAATGGGTGAGGGGAGTCGAAGTCCTGTGATGGACACCGAAACCGACAAGCCGGTCAACCCGAGAGTGTTCGTCCCCCTTGCCGTCATAGGCGTCGCGATGATGCTGTGGGGGTTCTACGGACTGTTCTCGAACGCCGCCACTACCCGTCCGGGAAGCTGGTTCACATGGTTCCTCGGAGCGGCGATCGCCCATGACTTCGTGATAGCGCCTGGCGTCTTTCTCGCCGGTTGGGTGACGAGGCGCACCGTGCCGTCTCACCTGCGTGCCCCGCTGCAGGCCGCAGGTGTGGTGAGCGCAATCGCCTTTCTTGCGACCATGCCGTTGGTGCTCGGATTCGGCAGCAGCGGCGAGCCCTCGGTTTTGGGGGCCAACTACCCGGCGGGTTTCCTCTTGCTGCTGATTGCAGTGTGGTCCGTGACCGCGCTCGCACTCGTGAGAGCGTGGAGATCAGGGCGTTCGAGTCGCAGCGCCTGATTGAGCCAGGGGCTCCGCTTGGGTCGCCTCAGGCGGGATAGACCTTGACCTCGGTTGCCTTGAACGAGGCCCACACCGTGGCGCCCTCGATCAGGTTCAGCGAGGTCACCGCAGCGGCCGTTACCTCGGCGACGAGGGGCGGGCTGGTGGCGATGCTGAGGCGCGCCCTGTCGCCGATCATGTCGACGCCTTCGATTACACCTTCGAGCACATTGCGGGCCGAGGTCGGACTCGTCCTGTTCGAGATCGTGATAGCGCGCGGTGAGATGGCGGCAAGTGCGCCGGCCCCGGGCTCGACCTCGTTCGATGCGACCACTATGGCCGACCCGGCCCCCACGAACACGCTCTGTCCATCGCTTGTGGCCATCGCACCTTCGATCAGGTTGACCCCGGAGAGGGCCGCGACGTAGCCGGACCGAGGGCGCCTCCTTATCTCCTCTGGAGACCCGTCCTGTGTGACCCTTCCGTTCTCCACAACGACGAGCCGGTCGGCAACCATCATCGCTTCGATCGGCTCGTGGGTGACGATCAGCTTGACTCCCGAGAAGTCGCCGAGAGCACGCCTCAGAGCGCGTCGCGCGTCGCCGCGGACCTCGACGTCGAGCGCAGAGGTCGGCTCGTCGAGGAGGAGAACGGCGGGCTCGACCGCAAGCGCCCGTGCCAGGGCGACCCGCTGCGCCTGCCCGCCGGAAAGCTGCGCCGGCTTGCGGCCGGTGAGGCCGGCGATCCCAAAGCGCCCCATCAGCTCCAGGGCTGTGGCGCGCGCCTCGGCGCGGGCAACGCCTTGGGCCCTCGGCCCGTAGGCGACGTTGTCGACGGCGCTGAGGGCCGGGAACAACGCAAGGCCTTGGAACATCACTCCAAGGGAGCGCTGCTGCGGCGCAAGCCTGATCCCATCGGCGGGCCGCTCCCACACCTCGCCGTCGACGACGACCTCGCCTTCGCTCAGGGGAGTGAGTCCGGCAAGTGCGTCGACAAGCGTGGACTTGCCGGCCCCATTGGGCCCCAATAAGGCAACCGTTTCACCCGCCGACACCTCGAGGGCGACCTCGAGGACGAATTCGCCGCGCCGGAGTCGGATCTCGGCGGCAAGTGTCACATTGCCTCGCAGGGAGGCCGGTTAATGGATTTCGCCCAAGTGGTCGACATGTTATCTAGAGAGTCTCATCGGCGATGGCGAGAGGCGGACGGATCGCGCGCATGGATGTCACGCACCACAGCTCGAGCGAGCCGGCGCCCCCTGTCCCCGAAGGGGCAGGTGCCCGCCTGCAGGGGGCGCGTGATGCTGCCGAGGCGGTGGGGGCTGCGGATGTGTTCGTGTTCCGGCGCGTGGTCGGCGACCGTTCTGTCCACGTCGGCGGAATCGGCCGCGGCGAGGGGTGGGCCGGAATCGTCGAGCTCCATCTCAATGACGATCCCCTGGCGGCAGAGGCCCATGAGTCGAGGCGCCCAGTGCGTGTGGCTTCGGATGAGCCCACCCAGATCTTCGGCCCCTATTACGCGGTCGGAGCCGCCCTCGTGCCGGTTTCCGGCGACGTTATGGTCGTGTTCGGTCACCCTGCCACGGAGCTCAAGCCGGAATCAGACGATGTCCTTCGCGCCGGAGCGAGGCGCGCCTCAGAGCATCTGCACGTGGTCGCGCCCGCCAAACGCCTTGCTGATGAGCTCGAGCTTCTCCACGCCGTTAAGCACCTCATGGACTTCGAAGGGGCTTCGGTTGAGGAGGCCATGCGCCACGTCCTTGTCACGGCTGCGCGCGCGTTGTCGTGCGAGCTTGGCGCGCTATACATGCTCGAGG
>Ga0136610_1000475_pt1 | contig 11876 bp, 10 predicted proteins | sample AntDrymUQ1342206_2_FD_104804 | JGI IMG/M metagenome (GOLD analysis project Ga0136610, IMG submission 104804) | Polar desert sand microbial communities from Dry Valleys, Antarctica - metaG UQ134 (22.06) | ecosystem: Environmental > Terrestrial > Soil > Desert | place: Antarctica: Dry Valley...
CTCGTAGCCGACAGAGTCGCCGATGACCGCTCCTGCCGAAGCGGCGAGGAGCATCCAGCCCAATCCGGCGCGACCCTGCGAGACGAGTACACCCCCGAGCAGCATTGCGGCCTCACCGGGGGATTACCAACCCGATGAACGCGGCGGCCGGCGGCCGTCCAGGACCCGCTCCAGCAGGCGGGGTTCGGCCGGCCAGGCGGCGAGCAGCGCCGGGCGCGGGATCGACCGGGCGGCGTAGCGCAGCAGCAACACGACGGCCACGACGTCATCCAATGGGCCGATCACCGGCAGGAACTCAGGAATGAGGTCGATCGGGGACAGCACCCACAGCACCGCGACCAGCAGCGCCAGCTTCGCCCGCCGCGGCACGTCCGGGGATCTGCGCAGCCGGCGGGCGGCGGTGACGCAGGCGGGGAGGAACGCGGCGACGTCGCGCAGCAGACCGGGCGGCAGCCGGCGGGCCAACACCACCATCAGCACCCAGCTGGACAGGTAGATGGCCAGTCCGATTACCAGCCACCGGATCAGCATCGGGAGACCGAACAGTTGGGTATGTAGCATGTGTAACGCATCAGGAGGTGCGTATGGGCCGAGTGGAAGCGTCTCGACGGAGGTGGCTGGTGCTGCTCGCCCGGATACCCACCGAGCCGGCCCGCCATCGGATGGCGCTGTGGCGGGAACTGCGCCGCGCCGGCGCCGTCCCGCTGGGGCAGGGCGCCTGGGCGATGCCGGACCTGCCAGCGGCCCTACCCCTTCTCCAGCGCGTCGGCGAACGTGCCGCCGCCGCTGACGGCACCTTGCTCGTGCTGTCCGCCCGCGGTCACGCCGGCCAGGACGTTGCCCGACTCGAACAGCTGTACGCCGACGCCCGCGAGCAGGAATGGGTCGAGTTTCGCGATGACTGCGGCAAGTACCTGGCCGAACTCGATAAGGAGGAAGCCGCCGGCAAGTACACCCTCGCCGAACTGGAGGAGGAGGAGCAGAGCCTGGACCGGCTACGCCGCTGGTACCGCGACCTGCGAGCCCGCGACCTGCTCGCCAGCCCGCCCAGCGCCGACGCCGCCACCGACGTCAAGCACTGCGAGCAGCGCTTCGACACCTACGCCGAGCACGTCTACGCAGCTGTCGGCAGCCAACCGCAGGACTGACCGCGACAGCCGGCCCCAGCCGACACGAAACGGCGACCGGTGTCAGCCCTGCTCGCGGGCTCGCAGCTCTCGCCGCAGCAGCTTGCCGGTGACCGTCTTCGGCAACTCGGGGAGGATCTCGACCTGCCGCGGGTACTTGTACGCCGCCATCCGCTCCTTGCAGAAGGCCACGAGCTCCTCGGGCTGCGCCTGCTCGCCGGAACGCAGGCTGACGAACGCCTTCACCGTCTCCCCGCGGTACTCGTCGGCGACGCCCACGACGGCCGCCTCCCGCACCGCCGGGTGTTCGTACAGCACGTCCTCGACCTCGCGCGGCCACACCTTGTACCCGCCGACGTTGATCTGGTCCTTCTTGCGGTCGACGATGTAGAACCAGCCCTGCTCGTCCATGTACCCGACGTCCCCGGTGTGCAGCGCACCGCCGGGGATCGCCTTCTCGGTCTCCGCCGGCTTGTTCCAGTAGCCGGCGACGACCTGCGGACCGCTCGTCACGATCTCCCCCACCTCGCCGGGCGGCAGGTCGGCCCCGTCGTCCCCGACGATCCGTACGACGGTGTTGTAGATCGGTACGCCGACCGAGAGCGCACCGGAGGCCGCGTCGACCGGTGCGTCGGCGTACAGCGGGACGCCGTGCGACGGGGAGGTCGTCTCGGTCAGCCCGTAGATGTTGTGGATGTAGGCACCGAACTGGGTCTGGAAGGCCTTGACCGTGCTGGGCGGGATGGGGGCACCACCGGAGTAGATCTTCGTCAGCGTCGCCAGCGCGTCCTTGTCGGCGTTCGGCGCGTTCATCAGTGCGATGAACACCGTGATCGCGCCGACGGTGAACGTCGCACCGGACTCGCGGATCGTGTCGATGCCCAGCGACGGCTCGAACCGGTAGCTGAGAACCAGCGGCGCGGGAAGCAGCAGGGCCAGCGCCACATGCCCGATCAGCCCGGTGATGTGGAACAGCGGCGCCACGCCGAGGATCACGTCGTCCCTGCCCAGTCCGATCCAATCCCGGTAGCTCTGGGCGTTGAAGACGACGTTGCGGTGGGTGTTCATCGCGCCTTTGGGCGGACCGGTGGTCCCCGACGTGTAGGTCAGGACCGCGACGTCGTCGAGGGTCGGGGACACCGCAGGCGGTGCCTGCCCGTGGAATCGCTCGATCAGCCCGGCCATGTCGACGGTGTCGTCAAGGGAGATCCGTTCGATGCCGGCCAGGACGCGCTCGTCGTTGCGGGTCTGGTACTCCAGCTCCGAGGTCGTCACGACCGCATGTACGGCGGTCCGGCCAACGACCTCCGCGGCCACGTCGCGGTACAGCGTCTCGTGGCACAGCAGGACGGCCGCGCCGGAGTCGGTCAGCAGCAGCTCCAGCTCCCGCTGCTTGTTCATCGGGTTGACCGACACCGCCACGGCGCCTGCCTTCCATGCCGCGAGCAGACCGATGACGAACTGCGGCACGTTCTGCAGGTACAGCGCCACCCGGTCCCCGGCGGCGACTCCCAGACCGAGCAGCCCCGCCGCGAACGCGTCGGAGAGCTCGTCCACCTCGCGGACGGTCAGCTGCCCGTCGAAGTAGCGGATGAGCACCTCGTCGGGACAGGCCTCGACCGCCGCGGCGAACATTGCCAGCGCGCTGTCGAACTCCGGTTCGATGTCGTGCGGCTGCCCTTCGGCGTAGCGGGCCAGCCAGGGTCGGTCGTCGTATCCGCTCACGTCGGACCTCCTGTCCTTCGGCGTCCATCCTGCCCCCGTGCCTCTCGACTTGACAGCCTCCCGGGGACCCCCCAAGGTCCGTGGCACCGCGGTTGTCTCGAACGGGCTGACGGAAAGCCCGATCCCTGAGCACGAGGAGTGGCCATGGCCTCCGGTACGACGGTGAAAATCCTCCCCTGCGGTGCGATGAGCGCCGACCTGACCTGGCTGCTGCTGCAGCCGGGGCGGGCGATGCGCAGCAGGCAGGACAAGGACAAGCCGGCGGAGTGGGTCGACGTACCGACCCACTGCGTGCTCGTCGAGACGCCGGACGGGCGGCTGCTCTGGGACACCAGCTGCCCGCGCGACTGGGAGGAGCGCTGGGGGCCCACCGGCCTGCAGGACTTCTTCCCCTACGACAAGGTCAGCGACGAGGAGTACCTCGACGCCAGGCTGGCCCAGGTCGGCGTCCAGCCCGGGGACATCGACTATGTCGTCCTCTCGCACCTGCACTTCGATCACGCCGGCAACGCCGGACTGTTCAAGGGCACGTCGGCGAAGCTGGTGTGCAGCGACATCGAGAAGAACTTCGCGTTCGGTTTCGACGGGCCGTTCACCGGCGCCCACCTCAAGGCCGACTACGAGGACCTGGAGTTCGAGACGGTCTCCGGGGACACCGAGTTCCTGCCGGGCGTGACGCTGCTCGCGACGCCGGGGCACACCGCGGGCTGCATGTCGATGCAGGTTGACCTGCCCGACAGCGGGACGATGATCTTCACCTCCGACGCCGTCTACATGGGGGCCAGCTACGGACCGCCCGTCGTACCGGCCTCGATCGTGGCCAATCTGGAGGACTTCTACGCCTCGGTGGAGAAGTTGCGCGGGATCGCCGAGCGGACCGACGCCACGATGGTCTTCGGCCACGACGCGGAGCAGATCCACCAGCTCCGGGTCGCCCCCGACGGCAGCTACACCTGATCGGAGCCACGCCATGAACGCCGCACCGACGGAGGACGCTCAGCTCACCGAGGAGACCATCTTCACCTGGGGTGCACCGCCGCTGAAGTTCGGTGCCGGCGCCAGTGACGAGATCGGCTTCGAGATGACCCAGCTCGGGTGCTCCCGGGTGCTGGTGCTCACCGACCCCGGCTTGGCGGCCACCGAGATACCGCACCGCATCGTGGACTCGCTGACGCGCGCCGGCATCACCGCGGAGATCTTCGACGGCGTGCACGTCGAGCCGACCGACGACAGCATGGACAAGGCCATCGGCTACGCCCGCGAGCAGGGCCCCTGGGACGGCTTCGTCGCCGTCGGCGGCGGCTCGGCGATCGACACCGCCAAGGCCGTCAACCTGCTCACCACGCATCCCGGCGAGCTGATGGACTACATCAACAAGCCGGTCGGGAGGGCGCAGGCGCCGCCGGGGCCGCTCAAGCCGTTCATCGCCGTACCGACCACCGCCGGGACCGGGTCGGAGAGTACGGCGATGTGCATTCTCGACGTGCTGTCCATGAAGGTGAAGACCGGGATCAGCCACTGGCGGCTGCGCCCGACGCTGGCCCTGGTGGACCCGCTGCTGACGATGAATCTGGCGCCGGAGGTCACCGCGGCGTCCGGGATGGACATCGTCTGCCATGCCCTGGAGTCCTACACCGCCCGCTGGTACACAACGTTCGACCGCAAGAAGGCCGAGGAACGGGTCACCTACTGCGGCTCGAACCCGGTCTCGGACCTGTGGTGCGAGCGGGCGCTGACGCTGCTGGCCAGCTCCTTCCAGCGCGCCTTCCACCACGGCACGGACGACCTCGAGGCCCGGTCGAACATGATGATGGCCGCGACGTTCGCCGGCATGGGCTTCGGTAACTCCGGCGTCCACATCCCGCACGCCAACGCCTACCCGATCGCCGGCATGGTCAAGGACTACCGCCCGGCCGGCTACCAGCAGGACGAGCCGATGGTGCCGCACGGACAGTCGGTGTCCCTGACCGCCCCGGAGGCGTTCCGCTTCAGCTTCCAGAGCGCGCCGGAGCGCCACCTGCGAGCGGCCCGGTTGCTGGCACCGGACCAGGACACGCACAACGACCCGGCCGAACAGCTGCCCTCGGTGCTGATCGATCTCATGCGCGACATCGGGATCCCGAACGGCATCGGGGGAGTGGGCTACGACGAGAGCGACGTCCCGGACCTGGTGCCCGGGACGATGAAGCAGCAGCGGTTGCTGGCGACCTGCCCGCGGTCGGTGACCGAGGACGACATCGCCGACATCCTCACCAAGTCGATAGAGAACTGGTAGCCGGTGCCGATCTACGACTACCGCTGCGGTTGCGGCCGGCGCTTCGAGGTCATCCAGCCGGTGGCCGCCGCAGCCCCGCCGTGCCCGGACTGCGGCGGAGACAGCGCGAAGGTGCCGTCCGCGCCGGCGCTGGGCGGGCAGGCCTCGGCGGGGCGGTCCCGGGAGTTCATGCCGCAGACCTGGCGCGGCACCCACGACGGCAGCCGGGAGCACGTGACCGAGCTGCGACGGGAATGGGCGCAGCGGGAGCGGCTGGAGGCCAAGCACCCGGAGCTGGCCGGTGACACCCGGCCGGTGCTGGCGCACGAGGGCCGCTACCACGCCGCCCCGCTGCGCGCCGGCGACCCGGTCCTGCGCCCGGGCGGCGGACACGGGCACGCGCATGACGGTGCGGCCGGAGCGCGGGACACACCGAGCACCTAGCCTCCCTACCGATGACGGACACGCAGGCGCTGACCGCCGACCTGGCCGGCGCCGTCCGCGGCCGGGTCAGGTCCGACACCGCGACCCGCGCGGTCTACGCCGCCGACGCCTCGAACTACCGGCTCGTCCCGATCGCGGTCGTGGAGCCGCTGGACTCCGACGACGTCGAGGCGGCGCTGGCGGTCTGCCGGACGTACGGCGCCCCGGTGCTCCCGCGCGGCGCGGGCACGAGCGTGGCCGGCTCCGCGGTGAACACCGCGGTTGTCCTTGACTTCACCCGGTCGATGAACCGGGTGCTGCACGTCGATCCCGAGGCCGGCACGGCCCGGGTGCAGGCCGGAGTGGTGCTCGACCGGCTGCAGGAGGCGGCGGCGCCCTACGGCCTGCGGTTCGGCCCGGACCCGGCCACCCACGACCGCTGCACGCTCGGCGGGATGATCGGCAACAACTCCTGCGGGTCGCACTCGGTGGCCTGGGGCAAGACCGACGACAGCGTGCTCGACCTCGGTGTGCTGACGTACGGCGGTGCACGGTTGACCGTGGGTCCCACCACCGATGACCAGTGGCGGCAGCGAGCCGCGCAGGCCGGACCGGTCGGCGCGATCTACGCCGGGCTCGCGCGGCTGCGGGAGGAGACTGCGGCGACGCTGCGGACCGGCCTGCCGCGGCTGCCCCGACGGGTGTCCGGCTACGCGCTGGACGCGCTGCTGCCGGAGAACGACGGCCACCTCGCTCGCGCGCTGGTGGGTACCGAGGGTGGCTGCGCCACCGTGCTGGAAGCGACCGTCCGGCTCGTCCGGACGCCGCCGTACCGGGCCCTGACCGTCGTCGGGTTCCCCGACGTGTACGCCGCCGCCGAGGCCGCGCTCGGCTTTCTCGAGCTCCGGCCGTTGACCGTCGAGGGCGTGGACGGTCAGCTGATCGACGCGTTGCGGGCGGCGAGACCGGAGGAGACGGCCAGCGCGATGTTGCCGGCGGGCCGGGCCTGGCTCTACCTCTCCGGCGGCGGGCAGACCGCGGCCGAGGCGCTCGCCGCCGCCAACAGGTTCGCCAACACCGCCCGGACTCTGGGCGGCAACCCGGTGGTGCTCACCGCATCGGCCGAGCAACGGGCGTTGTGGCGGCTGCGCGAGGACGGTGCCGGCATCGCGACGCGCACCGCGGTCGGCGCCGAGGCCTACCCCGGCTGGGAGGACGCCGCCGTACCGCCGGAACGGCTGGCCGCGTACCTGCGCGACCTGCACCGGCTGCAGTCCGAACATGGGGTGCGCGGGGCGATGTACGGGCACTTCGCCGAAGGCTGCATCCACACCCGGCTGGACTTCGACCTGCTCACCCGCAACGGCGTACGGGCGTTCCGCTCGTTCATGGAGGCGGCGGCCGACCTCGCCGCCGCGCACGGCGGCTCGCTGTCCGGCGAGCATGGGGACGGGCAGGCCCGTTCGGAGCTGCTGAACCGGATGTACCCGCCCGAGGCGATCACGGCGTTCGCCCGGTTCAAGGACGTCTGGGATCCGGACGGGAGGATGAATCCCGGCGCGGTCGTCCGGCCGCGCCGGATCGACGACGACCTGCGGGTGTTTCTCGGTACGCCGACGTTGCCGTCCGGTACGGCGCTGGCCTTCGCTCACGACGGGGGTGACTTCCCGTCGGCGACGCGGCGCTGCGTCGGGGTGGCCAAGTGCGTGAGCGCCTCCGGCGGCGTGATGTGCCCGAGCTACCGGGCCACCCACGACGAGCAGCATTCGACCCGCGGCCGGGCCAGGCTGCTGTTCGAGATGGCCTCGGGCCAGCTGGTCGGCGGTGGCTGGCGCTCCACCGAGGTGCGCGAGGCGCTGGACCTGTGCCTGTCCTGCAAGGGTTGCAAGCGCGATTGCCCGGTCGGCGTCGACATGGCGACGTACAAGTCGGAGTTCCTCGCCCAGCACTACCGCCGCCGGCTGCGCCCGGCCTCGCACTACTCGATGGGCGCCCTGCCGCGGTGGCTGCGGCTGGCCGGCCGGGCCCCGCGGCTGGTCAATGCCGTGACCAGCCGGCGGCTCCCGGCGGCCGTGCTGAAGCGGGCCGGGGGCATCGCCGCGCAGCGGGACATCCCCGAACTGGCGCCGGAGAACCTGCGGCAATGGCTGCACCACCGCCCCCCACCGGCGGGCGGATCGCCTGCCGGCCGGATCCTGCTGTGGCCGGACACGTTCACCACCTACTTCGACCCGCAGGTGGGCCGGGCCGCGGTGCGGGTGCTCGAGCGGCTCGGGTACGCCGTCGAGGCGCCCACCCGGCCGGTCTGCTGCGGGCTCACCTGGCTGACGACCGGGCAGGTGGGCGCCGCCCGCAGGGTGCTGCGACGCAGCATCGCCGCCGTCCGCCCCTGGCTGGCTGCCGGCGTACCGGTCGTGGGCCTGGAGCCCAGCTGTGCGGCGATGCTGCGCTCCGAGCTGTCCCAGCTGCTGCCCGGTGACGCCGGCGCCGAACGGCTGTCGACGTCGGTCCGCACCTTCGCCGAGATCCTCGCCGCACATCCGACCGAGCTGGGCGGGATCGCCGGGCCTGGCGAGGTCCTCGTACAGCCGCACTGCCATCAGTACGCCGACCTCGGCACCGACGCCGACCGAAGCGTTCTGGAGACCCTCGGCGTCGAACCGACGATGATCGAGGGCTGCTGCGGGCTGGCCGGAAACTTCGGTTTCGAGAAGGGTCACTACGACGTCTCGATGGCCGTCGCCGAGCACACCCTGCTCCCCGCCATCCGCGCCGCGGGCCCGCAGACACCGGTGCTGGCCGACGGGTTCAGCTGCCGCACCCAGATCCGGCAGGCCGGACACGGCTCGCCCCAGCACCTCGCGGAACTGGTCGACGACCTCCTCACACCCCAGCTGCATGCACGCAACCGCAACTAGGCTTGCTACGTGAGCACTCGTCACGGCCAGCGCGTCATCGACGAACACCTGCGACCCGTCGGGCTCGGGAGGGGCGCCGGTGAACACCCAGGCGACCGGCCGGCCGTGCACATCCAGGCTGCGGGAGGCGATCCAGCCTGGCTGGCCGTCGTTGACCGCCGGTGGCCGCACCCGGGTCCGGCCCGGTTCCCGGTAGGTGATCGGGACCAATCCCAGCCGGTCGGTGAGCGCGTCGCGGCCCTGGTCGGCCAGCGGCCGCGGCTGGTGCGAGTCGGCGAAACGGATCTCCAGTGCGTCGATGCCTTCCATCCGCAGCTGTGTGGACCCGATCGAGGTGAGTCGCACTGGGCTTTCCAGGATCGGTAGGCGGTCCAGCAGGTCGGGGTCGGTGGGCCGGAACTGAATTGAGTCCCCGTCGGGTTCTAAACCTGACGGATTGCCGGCGCGGGTTTGGCCGACGACCCGGAAGGTGCCCGCGATCACAGTGAACGGCATCCCACACGGTGGACCGTCCGATCCCAGCCAGCACACGACCAGCCCGTACCTGCAGCGGTCGGTGACGTGATGCCCCGCCTCATGCAGAAGCACCGCTACCGCCTGACGGTGGCTCAGCGCACCGTCGTACAGCGGCCGCAGGAAGCCGGTGCTCACCGCGATCGAGCGCCGTCCCACGGCCAGCGCGGCCGGCGCCGGGTCGTCACGCACATACCAGTCGATGCGGCCGGCACCGACGGCGCACCGCTGCTCGGTCCACGCTCGCAGCGCCGTCAGCCACTGCGTCTCGGGCCGGTGGGGATCCGGAATCGGCAGAGGGCCCGGACCGCCACCCGCTCGGCCGGGCCGAGCAGCAGCAGCGGGCCGCCCAGCAGCCATCCGCCCACCGCCGGCAGCGTCCACCGGCCCAGCCCGGAGAAGAGAATTGTCACCAGGCAGGTGCTGGCCAGCACGGCCGGAACCGCGCAGAGCACCCCCCACGCCCGTAGTGCCCGCCCTGCGGCCCGATTCTGCTCACGGAAAGTGCCTCCCACCGCCGGTGGCCCCACTGGCGGCATGAGACTGCCAGTTGCCACCGACAAGACGACTTCTTCAGGGGTCAAGCTGCCCGGGTGCGTGAACGGCCGACCGACGTCCACGCGCACTCGTCGGCGTGCTGCCCGGCGGCTGCGGCGTGGACTTCGCGTGGACTAAGCCAAGGCGAAACAGGGCGTCGAACGGCTTGCAGAGGTCCGCAGCGGTCATTGTCGATATACGCGTTTCCGCAGGTCATGCGGTAAGTTCGCAGGTGGAGGCGTCAGGGTGCCTGGTGGTCCTCGCGGTCTTCAAAACCGACGTGGCCGAGTATCTCGGCCAGGCGGGTTCGATTCCCGTCCGCCTCCGCCAGGACCAACCCATGAGGAGCACGCGTGTCAGAGCCGCAGCCGAACCCCGCGAAGAACCCGGACGACTGGACGACCGGCGACGAGCCGATGACGGGCTCGCAACAGTCCTATCTGAGCACTCTTGCGCAGGAGGCCGGCGTCGATGTGCCCGAGGCACTGACCAAGGCGCAGGCGTCCAAGATGATCGACGAGTTGCAGGCGAAGACCGGCCGCGGCCGCTGACCTACCCGAACGAGCCGGCGGAAACGCCTGCTGGATGGTACTGACAGACACAGCGGGCGCTATGGAGCCCGCTGTCTCTTTCAGTGCGGTCCGGGCCGCTTCATCTACAGTTGCTTGGGTGCTCGACCGACGCCGGCAGGTGCCCCGCACCGACGCCGTACTGGCCGATTCGCGGCTGGCTGCGGTCACCGAGCGGCTCGGTCGCGACCTGGTGAAGAGCGCCGTCGTCGATGCGCAACAGCGGGTCCGCGACGGGGCCATCGAGCCCGAGGCGCTGGTGGACGAGGCGCTGGCCGCGTTACCGGACGAAGCGTGCTCGCTCCGACCGGTGCTCAACGCGACCGGCGTCCTGCTGCACACCAACCTCGGCCGAGCGCCGCTGTCCGAGGCTGCTCGCGAGGCAATTCAGCTCGCCAGCGGAACCACCGATGTCGAGCTCGACCTGGCGACCGGAGCCCGCGGCCGGCGTGGTCGTGGAGCCGTCGCAGCGCTGGCCCGGCTGGTGCCCGACGCCGGCGACGTACATATCGTCAACAACGGCGCGGCGGCGCTCGTCCTCGCAGCTACCGCACTGGCGGCCGGCCGGGAGATCCTCATCGCTCGCGGCGAGATGGTCGAGATCGGCGACGGCTTCCGGCTCCCCGATTTGATCATGTCCACCGGAGCACGCCTGCGCGAAGTCGGGACGACGAACCGGGTGACGCTTGCGGACTACGCCGAGGCGGTGGGCCCCGATACCGGATTCGTGCTCAAGGTGCACCCGTCGAACTTCGTCGTCACTGGCTTCACGGCAAGTGTGGCGGTGCGAGAGCTGGCTGGTCTGGCGGTCCCCGTGGTGGCCGACATCGGGTCAGGGCTGCTGCGGCCGCACCCCCTGCTCCCGGACGAACCCGACGCGGCCACTTCCCTTCGCGACGGCGCGGCGCTCGTCACCGCAAGCGGCGACAAGCTGCTCGGCGGGCCGCAGGCCGGACTGCTGCTTGGCCGGGCCGGCCTGGTGCAGACCCTGCGCCGGCACCCCCTTGCCAGAGCCCTCCGCGTGGACAAGCTGACGCTTGCCGCGTTCGAGGCCACCCTGGTCGGGCCCCGGACACCGACCGACGGGGCAGTGTACGCCGACGCCGGTCGACTGAGAGCCCGCGCCTCGGCGCTGGCGGATGCCTTGCGTGGCAAGGGAATCGATGCGTCCACAGTGGACAGTGAAGCGGCCGTGGGTGGTGGCGGTGCTCCAGGCGTGCGGCTGGCCAGCGCCGCGGTGAGTCTGCCATCGTCGTACGCCGGGACACTGCGCACCGGCCATCCGGCCGTGCTGGGCCGGATCGAGCGCGAGCGCTGTCTGCTCGACCTCCGCGCGCTCCCGCCCGACCAGGACGCGGTGGTGCTGGCTGCCGTGTTGGACGCGGCCGGCCGGAGCTGAGCGAGGCGTGTTCGTCGTCGCCACCGCCGGTCACGTCGACCATGGAAAGAGCACCCTGGTCCGGCTGTTGACCGGGATGGAGCCCGACCGGTGGGCGGAGGAACGCCGCCGCGGTATGACCATCGACCTCGGGTTCGCCTGGACCGGGCTTCCTACCGGGGAGACGGTTGCCTTTGTGGACGTCCCCGGTCACGAGCGGTTCGTCGCGAACATGCTCGCCGGGGTCGGGCCGGTGCCTGCGGTGATGTTCGTAGTGGCGGCCGACGAGGGCTGGAAAGCCCAGTCCGCCGAGCATCTCGGCGCCCTCGACGCGCTGGGTGTCCGGCACGGCCTGCTCGTCGTCACCCGTAGCGACCTGGCCGACCCGGCGGCCGCGCAGGCGCAGGCGCAGGCCGAGATCGCCGCGACGAC
>Ga0136610_1000482_pt1 | contig 11825 bp, 18 predicted proteins | sample AntDrymUQ1342206_2_FD_104804 | JGI IMG/M metagenome (GOLD analysis project Ga0136610, IMG submission 104804) | Polar desert sand microbial communities from Dry Valleys, Antarctica - metaG UQ134 (22.06) | ecosystem: Environmental > Terrestrial > Soil > Desert | place: Antarctica: Dry Valley...
ACACGTCGCGGACCGGGAGAGGTCCATCGAACGGGACCTTCGCCTTCTACGGGACCCCTCGACGTCCCAGGAGATCCGACTGGCCGCTAGGGACCACCTCGCCTTCCTCCGCGTCGGGGACGTCGAAGATGGCGCCTGACCCGCGCGCCATCCCGCGCCGGGAACTCGTCTCCCTCCTCGCCTACGTCGAGATGGGCTCGCACAGCACGGCCGCACATCGGCTCGGAATCAGTGAGTCGACCTCCCGTCAGCGCGTCTCGCAGCTGATCAGACGCGTCGGTGTGACGAACGCCGCCCAGGCAGTCTGGCGACTGCGGCAGGACCTGGAAGCAGAGGCGTGTGTGCCCCGGTAGGCGTGGCAAGCCACCGTCATGACCCACTCGCCAACTTCTAGGAGATGTACCTCATCGGGCGACTTGCTCTGATGGCCGCCGGAGGCCTGGCCAGGCTCGACGCGGATCGCTGGGTGGTCAAGCCGCCGGAGGAGGAGTAATTGGGGGATGGCGCACCACTTCTCCACCTCCACACACTCAGCAGCCCCGCCAGGTCCCGCAGCGCCTCTGCCTCGGTCCAGCCCGTCGCCTGGCCGTGGACGGCGGACCAGGCGGCCTCCAGGTCGGTCAAGTCGAGCAGGCCGACTTGGTCACCCTTCAGCACGGTACTCGGGCGGATGATCGACGCGGTCCTTGTCGCTGGTCTGGGCGATCATGGCGAGGGTGGCCTCGACCGTCATGTCGTTGGCATCGGCCGCCTTCTTCACATCCTCGTAGGTGATGTTGGTCCCGGGCTTGCCCATGTCGTCGTGAGCCCGCATGCAGCCACAGTTCAGACACATCTGATTACTCCATTCTCGCTAAGGGATCCGGCACGATGGGCTCGAAGGTCGGGCTCCACGCCATGTCCTTCTCTCCACGCTTGGGAGGCTATCAGTCCCGTCCACCCTGTCCCTGCGAACCACGCCGCAGCGGTTGAGCTGCACCACATGCACTACAACTTTGCTCGGCCCCACCGGAGTTTGGGAAAGCTGACCACGCCCGCGATGGCGGCTGGTGGCGCCGATCACGTCTGGACGTGCGAGGCGATCGCTGCGCTGGACTGATCCTGCGAAGCTCCGGCGATGGACCTCTCCTGGATCGTCGGCATCGTCGTGAGCCTGGTGATTCTGTGGGCACTGTTGCTCGCGCTGTTCTGGATACTCCGGCCCAAGGACGTGCCGCTCCGCGAGCTGGTCCGGATCGTCCCCGACGTCATCCGCCTGCTGCGCTCGATCATCGGCGACCGCTCAGCCCCACTCGGCGTCCGTGCCGTGCTCGTATTCCTGCTCGTCTGGATCGTCAGCCCCATCGACCTGATCCCGGAGTTCATCCCAGTGCTCGGGCCGCTCGATGATGTCATCGTGGCGGCGGTGGCCCTTCGCTATACGCGCCGCAAGCTTGGGGTCGAGGACCTCCGGCGCCGGTGGGTGGGCACCGACGACGGCTTCGCCCTGCTGGTCCGGCTCATCGGCTCAAACTGATGCACTACCCTCGAGGCGTATGTCCAACGTGCTCATGGCTTCGTGTCGGGCTTCGCGACGCTCAGCGCGAAGCGGTCGAGCCGCTGCTCGCAACGCGCCGGACGTTTCCTCGTCCGGGCGCCAGCCTCGTGGAGGGGGGCTGCAGATGAGTCCCCTCCCCAGGACGCAGCCACTTGAGCCCTCCCCGTCGTCAGGGGCCGTGGCCAGGGACGGCAGCCCCGTCGAGATCTACCGCTTGCTGCCGCCTGATGGCGAACCGCAGATCATCCATGCAGCGCTCCGGCAGGGGGCTCGAATCCTGGACCTGGGGTGCGGGATCGGTCGGATCGCAGCACCGCTGGTGGAGCTCGGTCATGCCGTGGCGGGCGTCGACGATTCGCCAGAGATGCTGGCCGCCATGGACCCGCGTGTGGAGCCCATGCTGGGGGACGGCAGGACGGTGCGGCTGGACCGCCGGTTTGATGCCGTGCTCCTTGGCAGCCACCTGCTCAACGATCGTGACGCCACTGGGTTCCTGGCCACGGCACGGGCGCACCTCGACTACGGCGGGCTGCTCATGGCCGAGGTCTACCCACCGACCATGGACTGGGCCGCTGCGGTCGGCCGGACGAGCGATCTGGGACCGGTCGAGGTCACGGTCATCCGGGCCGAGATCGAGGAGTGTGATCTTGATGCGGAGGTCCGCTACCGCCTGGGAGACCGGAGCTGGCACCAGCCGTTCGTGGCGCGGATGCGCGACGAGTCCGAGCTGCGTGCGCTGCTCGTGGACTCTGGGTTCGCCTTCGATCGCTGGCTGGATGCGCTGCGTGGATGGTTCGTGGCCCGCCGCGAAACCGGCCGATAGACTCCAGACATGGTGGGTCGAAGGTGTCAAATCACCCACTCGCGCCGCTCGTCGTGGTAGGAGGGTCGTCCAACGTGCCACCGGACCGGCGTGGCCGCGTGGAGTTCCTCCCAGGCATCTCGGAGGCCCATGCCGCGATGGTGACACGGTGGTAGTGCCAGCGTCACAGGCATTGCCGCGGTCGCCGGTGGCCCACAAAGCCCGCCGGTAAGCGCCAGCTTCTAGCATCTCTCCATCCCCGCTCCGCGCTCCGGCCGGCGAGACAGAGCGCCGTGCCCGAGGCGCCGGGGACGTTTTAGGTTCAGACACCTGCGGCGCAGGCGACCGCAGACGACCGGAACGGCAGTTTCCACCGGGCTATCACCCGAATCGGCATCCCGCATCCTCTCTTGATAGGAAGCAGTGGAGATCGAGTGCGACCAGGCGCAGCGGTGATCGAAGGGCAGGCGTCGCGGGAGCGACTCCTCGCGGAGCTGCATGAGCACGGCCCCGTACTCCTGGCTGCGGCTCGCCTCATCACGCTGCACCAGGCGGAGGCCGAGGATCTGGTCCAGACCACCTTCGAGATCGCGCTACGACGGATCGACACGTTGCGTGAACCCCGCGCCCTGCGCGCGTGGCTGCTGAAGATCCAGGTGCGCGAGGCCTTCCGGACGGTACGCCGGCTTCGCCGACTGGTGCCGTTGGACGGCCACGTGCGGGAGATCGACATGGGCCGCCAGCCGGACGCTCGGCAGGCGGAGATGCGAGAGGCGCTGGCCACCCTGCCGCGCCGGATCCGCGCTGCGGTGGTCCTCCATCACCTGGCCGGTCTGTCCGTGCGGGAGACCGCAGAGGCGCTGGATGTGAGCGAGAACACCATCAAGAGCCAGCTCAAGACCGGGCTGATCCGACTGCGGGAGGCACTTCGCGATGAATGACCGGCCGGCCGACCTGGATGCCACCGAGGCACGCTTGCGCGAGTTCCTGTCGGCCGAGGTCGCTCGGGCTCGTCTCGACTACGCCGCTCTGGCTCCGCGCCCTCGTCCCCGACCGACCTCGTGGTCCGCCCCGCTGGTCGTCCTCTCGATGGTGGTCGTGATGGCCCTTGTAGGAGCCGGGCTTCTGGCGTCACGTAGCTGGTCGGATCGTCAGGGTGGCGTGGCCCTTCCGTCGACCAGCCCAGCCGCGGAGGGCACCCTGGACGTCCTGCTGATCAGGGTCGAGCCGCCGCCTGGTGTCTTTCCGGCGATGGGGGGCCACGTCGCCTTCGTCGAGATCCGACCGGCTGGGGGAGGCGGGCTGCTGCATGAGCTGCGACTGCACGACGAGAACACGACCGTCCAGCTTGCACCGGGCTTCTATACGGCCTCGACCCGGGTCGATGTGTACGGTGACGTCCTGCTGGAAGGCGAGTCCGAGCCGCCGAGCTACGGTGAAGTGGCCCGCTGCCCGGACGTGGAGTTCGAGGTGGTGAGTGGCCTCACGACCTCACTCACGGTGACCGTCCAGGAACCGGACCCCACGTGCAGCGCTGTGATGGGATCCCCCGGGCAGCCGCGGCAGGGACCAGCGTCCTCCCCGACTCGGGCACCAGTGCCGGGTGGGACGGCCGCCCCCTGCCCGGCAGCCCTTATCGAGGGGACCCTGGTGGCCGACGAGCGGCAGGGGATGGCGCTCGACGGTACGGATGGTGTCCGACGGCAGATCCTGTGGCCTCCCGGGTATACGATCCAACGGGACGCGAGCGGGCTGGTGCTGTACGACGCGGTCGGGTCGATCGTGGCACGCGAGGGCGAGGTCGTCACGATCGGCGGCGGCGAGCGCGGTAGTGACGGTCCGTGGCTCGCGTGCGGCGACATCACGGTGATGGAGAGTGGGCACCAGTCGCTTCTGCGAGGTCTGCGAGAGGCGGGCCTCGATGCGCACGTGGGCAGCCACTTCAACGCGGCTCCCTTCCCAGGGTCCGGTATGACGCTCTGTGTCTCGGGTGAGTCCCTGCAGGTCTATGAGTTCCGCACGGAAGCGCAAGCACAGGCAGCCGTCGCCTCGATCGACCCCCGTAACCCCTCACACGTGGGTGATTCGATCATCGAGTGGGTCGGGGACCCGAAGTTCTGGAAAGGCGATAGGTCGATCGTCCAGTACGTCGGGAGCGATCCCGGCACTGAAGACGCCCTCGACGCCCTGCTCGGCGAGCCCTTTGCGGTCGGCCGCGGCCGCGGCCTTCTCCCTCGGGAGCTCGAATGCGCTGACGCTGGGCAGCCCCGTGCTGTCTAGAGGGAGACGGAGGCCTTGCGCTGGTTCATGGCGGGTTCCTCGGGACGATCACCGTCCCGACCTACGTCCGCGTCTCCCGGCCCTCTCCGCTGACGGAGCCGGAGCCTGCCCGCGTCGAACTGACCCACCGGCGGTAGTGCCGTTTCAGGGTGCGTTACTCGGTGACCTCCAGCTGGCCGCAGACCTCGAAAGCACCAGGCCGTTCGGGGTCGATTTCTCCACCCCCAAGACGGACCGTGTCTCCTTCCCGTGCGACCACTGCCCCTATGACATTCGTCAGGACCAGCGTATCGCCCTCGGCGCGGACCGAGTGGAAATCTGGCCAGGTAACCGGATGTGCCTGGCCGCCACCATCAAGCACGACAAGCTCGCCCGCCTGCTCTGCCAGGACGCCGGTGAGCAGCGCGGTCGGGCATCCCGAGCATCCGCCCGCGACGCTCCCGGAGACTATCGTGAGCAGCAGGACGAGCCGTTTCACGACACGACGTTAACCCTGCCGAACCAGTCAGTCGAGTAGCGGCCCGATCTCCTCGCACGTCCAGCCGTGGTCGCTGCGCCCGCCGGATCGCGGGAGGGCGGCCATAGTCGACGTCAAGAAGCACCCGGGGCACACGTTCGTACCGTGACGCTACGTGCGTTCGGTGGCGCCCTTCCCCTCATCCATCGGCGCCGATACGGTGGGTCGGATGACGACTCACCCGTGCGCCAGCCACCTCGTAGGCAGGTGTTGCCGCGACCGCCGGGGAGGGCCGACCTGGAGACTCGAGGGAGCGTCGTGAGTGCCTGCCACGGTCTGCCTCGGCTGCGGGATGCCCACGACCAACGGCTCCCGCTGCATCGCGTGCAACCGCGGCTTCCGTCGAGCCGTCCACAACCCGGCCTACGACCGGCCAGAGTGGAGGAAGCGCAGCAAGCGAGACATCGCCGCCCACGTGGCGCGCCATGGCTGGTGGTGTCCCGGCTTCGGTGTGCCTCCTCATCCCTCGACCGACCTGACCAACGACCACATCGTGCCGCTCGCGTCGGGTGGCGAGCTGCTCGGTCCGACGAGCGTCTACTGCCGAGGCTGCAACACCCGCAAGCGCTGGGCGCAGACTCCGACGCGGCGGGCGCGGCGTTGATTCGTGACGGTGGTGACGGTCGCAGGCGGCTCTATGCCGCGCTGGGCGGTACTGCGTCGACCTGGGGGTGGACCAAATTCGGGACGTTGTGCGGTGACCAAGCCGTGCGAGCACGAATGAGCGGACGACTTTCGCTGTTCTTGCACAAAGCTGGCCGCGGGCGATGACCGACGTCGAGCGCGGCCTGGCCCTGCTCCGTGCCCACGCCGCCTACGTCGATCGCGTGCATGCGTGCCGGGGCTGCGACCGACCACTCCAGCGGAAGTCGGGTCCTGGACGCGATCCGTGCTGGTGCTCGCCGGCCTGCCGGGCCCGATTCCGTCGCCGACAGGCGACGCTCGCCAAACTGGCACAACAGGGCGCCCACGTGCCGCGATGAGCGAGCCGTTGGCCATCCACGCCACCGCACGGAGAAGGGCCCCGGGCTTGCGCCCAGGGCCCCGCGTCCGACTGCAGGATGGTCTACCCGGTGGCGGGCACCCCCTCGAAGAACTCCTCGATCTCCTGGAGCCAGCCATCGGGGCCTACGCCGGCGCCGGGTGCTCCGCGCCTGGCGTGGGGAGCACGGGAACTGGTGCCCTGGCTATCGGCGCCCCGCCCACCCGGCCGCAGACTTGACAGTCGACCACGTCGTGCCGCTCGCCGCTAGCGGTGCCCCGTTCGACATCGGCAACACCGGGGTGCTGTGCCGGTCGTGCAACTCGACGAAGGGTGGCGCAACAGCTCGGCCCGAAGCTGCAGGCGTCAAGGTCCCCGAAACAGCGTCACCAGCGTCATCAACGTATTCGACGAAGGGTGTGTCAGGGGCCGACCGGGGGTACCCACACGCCGATTCCGCACCCGTGGAAGACCGCGCCTCGCGACTGTGTGCACGCGGCCGAGTTTCGCGAATCTTCCCGGACCCTGATCACGGACCCACCCAGGTTTGCCCATGGGCGCCACCGCTGGCCCACGCCGCACGATGAGGACGGCCGTGGCCATTGACGCCACTGAACGAGAGGGGGCCCTGGGGTGGCACCTTCGGCAGCCCGCCGAACTTCACGCTAGCCGGTCACCCGGATTCGACCGATCTCACGTTCCCCTCGGGCTCTTGCTGAGGAGGAAGAAGACCCGGGTTGAAGACCAGCTCCCAGAGGTGCCCATCCGGATCCTGGACGTAGGCAGCGTAGCCGCCCCAGAACGTGGGGTGTGGCTCCCTGATCCCGATCCCGCCGGCGGCGACGACACGCCCATACGCCGCATCCACGTCCGCAGGGGAGCGCACGTTGTGCCCGAGCGACAGTTCGGTGGGCGATCCGGGGCCCGGCTCCACCCCAGCGTCGCGCGCCAGGCTCACGCGGGGCCACAGCGCGAGCTTGAGCCCGTTCGCGAGGTCGAAGAAGACGACGGCACCATCGGGGAACTCCCGCCCCACGATCCCCTGTGTCGGCCACCCGAGGCCATCGCGGTAGAAGGCGACCGCGCGGTCGAGATCCTCGACGGCCAGGGTGATGACGGTGATCCGCGGTTCCATGCCACCTCCTGGTTGCCCCTGCAGCGTGCCACGGATCCCCGCTTCAAGGGTTCCCCGGCCAAAGTGCGCCAGCATCCTATATCCCAGCCTCCGGGCACAAGCAACATAGACCATCGGGTCGCCATCCTCTGGTGGGTGCGCGCCGCAAGGCTGCGGGGCGACGCGCTTGCCGCGGGTACCGACGACGAACAGCGCAGCACGAGGAAGGGCCCCGGACTCGCGCCCGGGGCCCTCGGAGTGGCCAGAGGGTGAGCTACCCAGCGGGGACCTCCGCGACTCCCGCGGGCTCCAGGTCCGGTTCGGCTTGCGCCTTCGCGCGGCGGTTCTTGCGGAGCGCCGGGGTCTCGGATCCCGGTTCGACGTCGGGTGGTATTTCGGCCGCCTTGCGAAGCGCACTCGTGTACTGGTTCCAGTGGGGCTTACACATCCGCCCGAGGCCGTCCTTCTGGCTGGGCTGGGCCGGGAAGTACGTGACCGGCGCCTCGTGCGCCTCGATCCCGAACCTCGCCGATCCGATACACCTGCGGAGATCCGTCATATCCGTCGTCCTTTCGCTTGCCAACGCCCATCTGGCGTTCGGCCGGACATCCATCACTCAAGTGGCCGGACGATGCAAGGTCGAAGAGCGGGAGCGGTCGCATGACGACCAAGGCGGCGCCGGGACGCTCGGCGGCGACTTGGCGCAACCGAATCACCGGTTCCGGCGAAGAGGCGCCCGACCTGCTCCTCGCCAATCCCGGCAACTGGCGTCTCCATCCACGCAACCAGCAGGCGGCGCTGGCCGGCGACCCAGCGCGTGCTGATCACTACGAGTGGCACGAGGTCGGGCCGGACCACCAGTTCCACTGCGCGGCCTACGCGCGCCTGGCTCGTCTGGCACGACGGCCGATCGCGCCCCCGCTGGTGGGACTCATCAGCCTGCAGCGGGGCGCGAAGCGCGATGGAGGCCGGGTCAGGGAGCTGCCACGTAGGCCGTGGCCCGGCTGATAGTCGTATCGGCCTGCCAGGTGAACATCCAACTGGCCCCATCGATTGACTACGCCTCGTCGCAAGTAGCAACATAGGCGGGTTGGTCCTACACCCAGCGGGTACCGGACTCATGAACTAATCTCTTGCCCATCCGAAAACCACCTCGTGCCTGGACCACCCTCAAGCGACACAGCGACGCCATACCGGTATTGGAAGCGGCGGTCGCTGGTGGGAGGTGCGGTGTAGTCAGCGACCTTTCGTTGGTCGGAGACGGATGGTCGAATCTTGACCTCGATCGCGAGGAGGTTGTCATCCCTGTCTAGACGACCACGATGATGGACGACAATGTCCGGCCGCACCGGGCGGCCGCCCGTGCGTCTCTTGACGTCGCACGCCGGCCCCTGCCTGATGTGTTCGCAGTCGACATGCCAGCCAGGAAGGCGCTGGCTCAAATAGCAGGCCAAGTGGTGCGCGATGGACCACTCGCTGGCGTGTTGCTCAATCAAGGCAGCTTCGTTTGCGATGAGCAACTCGAGGCACACCAGGACGTGGCCCTTTAGTTCCTCCAGTTCCATGGCCTCTCCCGTGCTAACGAGGGTCTTCAGGTTTGAGTCGGTCACTTCCATGGCCATGTGTGAGTGACTCTAATCGCCGGCGCTACCAAGCCACAATTGCGGCGATCGTGTCATTCAGCGGCCGCCGCCGGACCGAGCTGGCGCCAACCTGATCGATCGACAAGCTGGCAGGGAAGGCTCTCGAGGGCCGGGCACGGGTCCTGCGTGCAGGCGTCAGGCGGGCGTGAACGTGCCGTCCATCCAGTCCGGATCTGCCTCGAGCTGCTCGCGCAGGCGAAGGTACCAGGCGTGCTGGGCCGGACTCTCCGCGTTCGCTCGGTACGTGGCGGCGTCGTCGAAGATGGCGATCAAGAAGGCGATCGGGCCCGGTGCATCCGGGACGAAGAGATAGCCCTCGTGCGCACCTGGAACCTCGGGTCGTCGCTGCTGGTTCCACTCGTCCAGCAGGGCTCGTAGTGCCGCGGTGTCGCCGCCCTTTGGTCGAATCCTGGCGATCGTTCCGTACATTGCTCGTTCCTTTCGTGTCACTGCGCGGGCTCCTTCGTTGGTCCGTCGTTGCCGGCACCACCACGTTAGTGCCGATGTCGTTAGTCGTCCGGCAAGATGGGCCTCGCCCGACAGCCGGGCCGATCGGCCGCGAGAGACTTCAGGCCCGCGACCTCGTCGCCGACGTGCTGTGTCGATGCAGGTCGCCGCGCTGACCGCCACCGATCGAGGCCTCCTCCCTCCCGTTCAGCCCCGCCGGAGCACCTCGCGCGCTGCGAGCATCCCGCTCATGCCATGCACGCCCCCGCCCGGCGGGGTGGACGAGGAGCAGAGGTACAGCCCGGCGTCGGGTGTCGTGTACGGGTTCCAGCGGACGACGGGCCGGAACAGCAGCTGGCGCACGTCCCCGATTCCCCCGTTGATATCGCCGCCGACGTAGTTCGCGTCGTAGGCCTCCATGGCGGGTGCGCTGCGGTCGCTGCGGGCGAGGACGAGGTCCCGGAAGCCGGGCGCGAAACGCTCGACCTGGTCCTCGATGGCCGCTGTCCGGTCGGCCGGGGACCCGTTTGGGACGTGGCAGTAAGCCCAGGCGATGTGCCGGCCGGCCGGCGCCCGCGTCGGGTCCGCGATCGTGGGTTGGACGAGCAGCACGAACGGCCGATTCGGAAGCCGTCCCCGCCCGACCGCCGCCTCCGCCGTGGCGACCTCGCCCGCCGGGCCGCCGAGATGGACCGTTGCCGCGCGCGTCGTCCGTGGGTCGAGCCACGGGATCGGCCCCGCGAGCGCCCAGTCCACCTTGCACACGCCGGGGCCGTACCGGTACCGCTCGAGCGCCCGGCGGTAGCTGCCGGTCAGCCGGTCGCCGGCCACGGCCAGCACCTGGCGCGGCGTCAGGTCGAGCAGGACGGCGCGCGCCGCCGGCAGCTCGGCCAGGTCGCGGACCCGGTGGCCTGTGACGATCTCCACGCCCAGCGACCTCGCCTCGGCCTCGAGGGCGTCCGCGATGCGGCCGCTCCCGCCGCGGACCAGCGGCCATCCGACGGCGTGCGCGAGCAGGCCCAGCACGAGGCCGAACGAGGACGTCAACGGACGGCCCAGCGGGACCATCGAGTGGCCGGCCAGCCCGGAGAACAAGGCTCGCGCGGCCGGCTCCCGGAAGGCGAGCCGGGCGAGGCCCGTCGCCGGGAGGAGCGCCGGCAGGCCGAAGCGCGCCATCAGCAGCGGGTGGCGCGGCGGGCGGACCACGGGGGCGAGGAGCGCGGGCAGCAGCCGTTCCCATTCGCGGACGAGCGGCCCGAACAGCCGGACCCAGGCGTCCCCGTCGCGTCCCAGCTCCGCTCGCATCGCCTCGAGGTCCCGCTCCAGGATCACGCTCCGGCCGGGCGCCAGCGCGTGGGCCATCGGCGCGTCCGGCTGCACCCAGGAAAGGCCGTGGCGCGCCAGGTCCAGCGACCGGAAGAACGGCGAGGCGATCCCGAGCGGGTGCGCCGCGGAGCACGGGTCGTGGATGAACCCCGGCAGCGTCAGCTCCGCGGAGCGGGTGCCGCCGCCCACGGTGTCGGCGGCCTCGTAGACGCGGACCGACCGCCCGGCGCGCGCCAGCTCGATCGCTGCGGCGAGCCCGTTCGGTCCGCCCCCGACGACGATGCCATCGAGGCCCCGATCGCTGGTCACACGTTGATCATGCCTCGTCCGGGCCGGAAGGGATCCCGCGCGATGTCGACGCCGCCGCGCAGGTCATCGCAACCGGGATGGTCAAGACGATCGATGTCGGTCGTTCCCGGGGCGGCCTCTTCTTCGAGGTCGCATCGATCGGGATGGGCGCCGCCTTGCTTGGTGAGGCGCACGAGATCGCAACCGGCCGACTCGGCTCGATCCGCGAACTCATCCGTGCCTTCGTCTTCACTCCGGCGGCACGGATGTCCATTGAGATCGATGACCGGACCATCCAGACCGACGCCCTTATGGTGGCCGTCGCGAATGCACCGTTTACCGGAGCCGGCCTGGCGCTTGCGCCGGATGCCCGCCTCGACGATGGTCGCTTCGATATCTGCGTCTATCGGCGATTCTCCCGACTCGGGTTACTGGTCCACCTGGGCACGATCGCGGCGGGGCGGCGCCATCGTCGCCGAGCCGACGACGTTAACCGGCGGCGTCCCGGGTTCTAGTTCGAGCACCACGTCACGCCGGTAATCCGCGGCCCGGAAAGCAAACAGCAGGGCAGTGGGGTAGGCGATCGGAGGCTGGTGAGGCAGCCGTCGGAAGTCCTTGGCGACCGTGAAGTTGCGGGGCCGAGCCGGCAGGTAGAACGCGGCCATCGGTCGGCGGTAGAGCTTGGCGAGGCGGCGGAGCTGCGGGATGCTTGGCTTGCCTTTGCCGGTCTCCCAGGAGAGCAGAGTGTCGACTTTGATCCCGAGGCGCTTCGCAGCTGTCTCCACCGTGATGTTTGCGGTCATCCGCGCCCATTCCGCCATCGCCGGCTTGATTTGGGCGAACTGGCGGCGCGAGCGTGGAGTTCGCTTCGGCATGGCAGGCACGGTTG
>Ga0136610_1000487_pt1 | contig 11808 bp, 12 predicted proteins | sample AntDrymUQ1342206_2_FD_104804 | JGI IMG/M metagenome (GOLD analysis project Ga0136610, IMG submission 104804) | Polar desert sand microbial communities from Dry Valleys, Antarctica - metaG UQ134 (22.06) | ecosystem: Environmental > Terrestrial > Soil > Desert | place: Antarctica: Dry Valley...
CACCGGGACGCAGCCACCGCCCGGCCCGCCCCGCACCGGCCCCTCCCCCGCCGCGACGGCCACCGGGCCCTCCATCGCCCACACGGACGCCGGCCCGTCCGCCCTCACCCGGCGGCTCGACGACCTGCTTGCCACGGCGCCGCTGCCGGATCGCCTCGGGGTCTTCGTCGCCGACGGCAACGGAGACGAGGTCTTCAACCACGACGGCCGGGCCCTGCTCGTGCCCGCCTCCGCCGAGAAGCTCGTGACCGCCGCAGCCGCACTGGCCGCGCTCGGGCCTGGCTTCCGCTACGAGACCCGCGTGAACGCCACCGCCGACGTCGGGCCCGACGGCGTCCTGACCGGCGACCTCATCCTCGTCGGCGACGGCGACCCCGCGCTGGCGACGCCGCTGTTCGGGACGCAGGTCGAGCCCGACCGGCCGCGCACCCCCCTGGAGTCGCTCGCCGACCAGATCGTGGCCGCCGGCGTCCGCACCGTCACCGGCCGGCTGCTCGGCGACCCGACGGTCCTCCCCGACGAGCCGGCGGCCGCCGGGTGGCTCGACCGCTACTTCACCGAACTGGACGCCACGCGCGTGTCCGGGCTGACCGTCGAGGCGGGCCGCCAGCTGTACTTCGAGGGCGAGCAGCTGCGGGCGCGCGCCGCCGCGGATCCGGCGCAGGAGGCCGCCGCATCCCTGTACTTCCTGCTCCTCGAACGAGGCGTGACCGTCGCGGGAGGACCCGCAGCCACCCGTGCGCCGCCCGCGACCCCGGTCGCGCTCGGCGCCGTGGAGAGCCCGCCACTGGTCGACTTGCTCCGCCACATGATCCAGCACAGCGAGAACCACATGGCCGACGCCATCTTCCGCACGGTAGGCCGCGTCGACGGCGGCGCGGGGACGTGGGCGGCGGCGGCGGCCGCCGCGGAACGCGAGCTCGATGGGCTCGGCCTCGATTGGGACGGGGTGGTGCTGGCCGACGGGTCCGGCCTGTCGCGCGACGACCGGCTGTCCGCCGGGTTCCTCGTGCACCTCGATCGGGGCATGACCGCGTCGAGCGGCGGCGACATCTGGCAGGACCTGATGGCGGTCGCCGGTGAGAGCGGCACCCTCCGCCGGCGCCTGGTCGGCACGGTGGCCGAGCACCGCCTCAGCGGCAAGACCGGATCTCTGGAGGGGGTGCGCTCGCTCGCCGGCAGCGTCGCGGGTCCCGACGGCGACCGGCTGCACTTCGCCGTTGTCGGCAACGACCTCGACGGCGAGGCGGTGCAGGTGGTCCGAGCGCTTCAGGACGCGGTCGCGCTCGCCCTGGCCCAGGACCTCTACGCCTGCCACGAGCCGCTGCCGAGTCTGACCCCGCCGTCCCCGTCTCCGCCGGCCGGAGACGGTCAGCCGGCCGGTGCCGAGCCGGAGCAGACCGCGCTGCCGCACGCCGCCGAGCTCATCCCCTGCGCGGCCTGAGCATGCCGGCGAACGCCCCGTTGGACGCTCGCGCCTTCGTCGTCGACCTGTGGGAACGGCCGGCCACGGTCCTCGACCGCCATGGCGCGGCCGTCGCCGAGCTGGCGGCCATGCGCGGCTGCCCGCAGCCGCCCAACCACCACAGCGAGGGCGATGTCTGGGAGCACACCCGGCTCGCGCTGGAGATCCTCGGGGACCTCCCGGCCGCCGTCCACCGCTTCGCCGGCGCCCGGCTCGCCGACGCCGGCCTGGGCGATCTCGCCTTTCCCGGCCGGACGCTGACGCAGGCCCTCGGCGTGCTGCTGCACGACGTCGGCAAGCCGGTCACGGTGGCCGGGGATGACGGCGCGTGGACGTATTACGGCCACGACCGGGTCGGGGCGCGCATGGCCGCCGACCTGATCGCGCGCCTTGACCTGGTGGCGGCGGCGGCCTCGGCGGGACTCGTGGTGGACCCCGACGCGGTCGCGTGGCTCGTCGCCGAGCACTTGTTCTGGTTGAACACCGACGTCGGCCGCGTGACCGACAGGGCGGTCGCGCGGCGCTTCGTGCGCGACGACGGCCGGGACGAGGCCCTGCGGGTCCTGGCCTGGTGCGACACCCTCGGATCGCGCGGCATCGACGGCCTGCCGCACGTCGACCTGCTCGTCGCCGCGGAGGGGCGGTTGCGCGCGACCAGGGCCTGTGCCGCCGCGGCGGTCGATCGTCCGCCGCCGCTGCTCGACGGTCGCGAGGTCATGCAGAGCCTGGACATCGGGCCGGGTCCGCGGGTGGGCGCCGTGCTGGCGTGGCTCCGGTTCCGCCACACCGACGCACAGGCCGCCCGCCGCGATCTCGACGCCCGCCGCGAGCAGCTCCGCGACGGCCCGCTCGAGGGCGTGAACCCGGGTCGTTGACGCTCCGCTCGCAAGCTCGCGTCGCGCTGCTTGAGTGACCTCGCGTCCGAGCCGGAGAAGGCCGCAGACGACGCGGCGGAGGGGTCGTTCGTTCGCGCCGTCTGCGGCCGATCCGGTGCGCGGCGGTCATGAGACCGCCGCCTCTCCGGACATCTGCCGGGCCAGAGTGCCATACGCAACATATATTTAGCAAACCTTAGCTGGGATAAGTGATGCTCCGCCTGCGTGCCGTTGGACGTGCGACACTGCACGTATGCACACGGCCGACGGCGAGCTGCTCACGCTGCAGGAGGCAGCCGACCGGCTCAAGGTGCACTACATGACCGCCTACCGCTGGGTCCGCCGCGGCGAGCTGCCGGCGTACAAGGCCGGGGGGCGGCTCCGGATCCGCGCCGGCGACCTCGACCGCTTCGTCCGCGACCGCGAGGTCGACGTCGGCCTGCCGGCCGGCGAGGTCCGGCGCACGAACTGGCCGGTCCACGTCGACCGCCTGTCGGCGCTGCTCCTCGACGGGAAGGGCATCGAGGCGTCGAACGCCGTGCGCAAGATCGTGGCCGACGGGGCGCCGGCCGGTGATGTCTACCTCCGGCTGATCTCGCCGGCACTGCACCGCGTCGGAGACGAGTGGGCCGCGGGCCGGATCACGGTCGCGGTCGAGCACCGCGCCACCGAGATCGCCCACGCGCTGATGGCGCGTCTCAGCGACCACTTCCGCCGGCGCGGCCCCAGCCGCGGGACCGCCCTCACGATGACCCCGCCCGGGGATCACCACGGGCTCGCCGCGGGGATGGTGGCCGACTTCCTGCGCGCGGGCGGCTACGACGTGCACCACCTCGGGCCCAACGTCCCGATCGAGGATCTCGGCCTGTTCCTGCAGATCGTGCCCACCGACGTCGTCTGCGTCTCCATGACCAACGCCGGCGCGGGCCGCGACCTGTACGCCGCGATCGTCGAGGCCGCGGGCGGCACCGGCGGCGCGCTGGTCGTGTTCGGCGGGCAGGGAGCCGACCCGAACCTCGCCGAGGACGTCGGTGCCGGCCACGTCGCCGACCTCGCAGCGCTGAACAGCCGTCTCGACGTGCTCGCGCGGCCCTGACCGCTTGGACAACAAGACCGAGCAGCTCGCGGACGGCGTCTGGCGCGTCGAGGTGGGCCTGTACGTCAACGCCTTCGTGCTGGCGAACGACGGCTCGGGCGACGCCGGGGGCCTCACGGTCGTTGACACGGGCTGGCGGTCGGGGGGGCCGCGGCTCGTGCGCAGCATCCGCATGCTCGGTCTGGACCCGCGCGCGGTGGGCGACGTCCTGCTGTCGCACTGCCACGCCGACCACGCCGGAAGCGCGGCCCGCTTCGCGTCGTCGAGCGCGAGGTCGCGGGTATGGGCGGGCGCCGGCGACCTCGCCGCCGTCCGCGGGGAGGCGCCGGAGCCGCTGGCGGTGGCCGACCGGCGGCACGCGACCCGGCTCGGGCGGCTGCTCGGCAGGGTGTTCCCCACGGCCCCGGCGGTGCCGGACGCGCAGGCGCTGAACGCCGACCGGGAACTGGACGCCGCGGGCGGTCTCCGGGTCGTCGCCGCGCCCGGCCACACGCCCGGCCACGTCGCGTTCCTGCTCCCCGCCCGCGGGGTGCTGCTCGCCGGCGACGCGGTCTGGAACGTGTGGTTCGCCTCCCGCGGGCCCCGCTTCGCGTGCGCTGACCTTCCGGCCGTCCCCGCGACCCTGGCTCGGCTCGCCGGCCTGGACTACGACGTCCTGGCCGTCGCCCATGGTCCGCCGGTCACGAAGGGCGCCAGGCAGCGCGTCGCGTCACTCGCCGGCTGACGCGCCGCCGGTCGGTGGTCCAAGCGCGACCCGCACGCGGTACTCCGTCCCGTCGAGCGACGTTTCCAGCGGCTCGCCGACGGCCCGCAGCAGCCCCATCATCGGCCGGTTGCCGCTTTGCACCGCCGCGACGAAGCTGCGGATGCCCCGTGCGCTCGCGGCGGCCGCCAGCCGCTCGAGCAGCAGCGTGCCGACCCCGCGCCCTTGCCAGGCGTCCTCGACGATGACCGCCACCTCGGCGTTGCCCCCGGGCGGCAGACGTTCGTAGCGCGCGATCCCGACGACCTCGTCGCCGGAGAGCGCCACGAGCGCGAGACGGTCGGCGTAGTCAACGTGGACGAGGCTGGCGATCACATCGCGGTCCGGGCGCGTGACGGGCGTGAAGAACCGCCGGTAGAGCGACTGCGGCGACAGGCGGTAGTACAGCCGGTGCAGGCGGGGGGCGTCGTCCGGCGTGATCGCCCGGACGGTCACGGACGCGCCGTCGTCGAGCGCGGCGACCTCGTCGAGCTCGGCGGGATAGCCGTCCGGCAGACGCGGCGGCGGCGACGTTTCCTCGCTCATGGCGTGGTGCACGTTGTCGGCATGCGACGCATCGCGGTCCTGACCAGTGGCGGTGACGCGCCGGGCATGAACGCAGCCGTCCGCGCCGTCGTCCGTGCGGCCGACGCAAGGGGCATCGAACCATACGGCGTGCGCGACGGCTTCGCCGGGCTGATCCAGGGGCGCATCGAGCCGATGGGCGCCCGCTCCGTCTCCGGGATCCTGCACCTCGGCGGGACGGTGCTCGGCACCGCGCGCTCCCCGCAGTTCCGCACGACGGAGGGCCGGCGGGAGGCTCTCACCCACCTCGACCGCGCCGAGATCGAGGGCCTGGTGGTCATCGGCGGCGACGGGTCCTTCCGCGGCGCCGACGCGCTCTCCCGGGAGGGGCACGTCCGCGTCGCGGGCATTCCCGGAACCATCGACAACGACCTGTCGGGGACCGACTTCACACTCGGCTTCGACACCGCCGTCAACACCGCCCTCGAGCTGATCGACCGGATCCGGGACACGGCCGCCAGCCATCAGCGGCTGTTCTTCGTGGAGGTCATGGGCCGCAAGAGCGGGTGGCTCGCCCTGTACTGCGGCCTCGCCGGCGGGGCCACCGAGGCGCTGGTGCCCGAACGGCCCACCGACATCCCGCTGCTGCGGCAGCGGGTGCTCCACTCCTTCGAGCTCGGCAAGCGGTTCTGCATCGTGGTCGTCGCCGAGGGCGACGACGCCGGGGGCGCCTACAGCGTCGCGGAGCGGGTCGCGGAGGGGACGGACCTGGACTACCGGGTGACGACGCTGGGGCACGTCCAGCGCGGCGGCCCGCCGAACATGCGCGACCGCATCCTGGGCGCCCTCCTCGGCGACGCGGCGGTCACAGCGCTGGCCGAGGGCGCCGACCGGGTGATGGTGGGACTGCGCCGTGGCGAGATCGTCCGCACCCCCCTCGAGCGCACCTGGACCCACATCGACCGCATCCCCGAGGACCTGCTGGAACTCATGGACCGCCTGGCCCGCTGACGGTCGGGTCAGCCGGCCGCAAGGGCGCGGACGGCGGCCTCGAGCCGCTCGGCGCCGAGCTCGCCGAACTCGACCGTCGTCACGCCGGTCCGCCCGTCGACGAACGCCCATGCGGGCTGGCCGGGGATGCCCAGGGCGGACCAGACCACGCCGTCGAGGTCGGCGGCCTGCGTCACGTCCTGCAGGCCGTGCTCGTCGACGAAGTCCTGCATCGCGGGGATCGTGTCACGGCCCGGCACGCCCACGAACGTCACCTGGTCCGCATACCGCCGCGCCAACTGCGCGACGTCGGGAGCCTCCCGATTGCACGACGGTCACCAGGGGGCCCAGAACCACAGGACGACGTCGCCGCCGGCCAGTGACGCGCCCTCGACCTGCCCGCCGGCCAGGTCGGGGAGCGTGAAGTCGAGGGCCTCGGGGACCGTCGCCGCCGGCGTGGAGGGCGGCGGCCGGGGCTCGGCGGGCACCGCGATCGGCCCGGCGTCGGAGCAGGCGGCGAGGACGAGCAGGAGGGCGGTCGCCAGCAGTCGTCGCATGCGGCGACCAGGGTAGCCCCCTGCGGCGGGCCGCCACCGATCACGCCGACCCCGCTTTGCGCAGGCTCCGCGATCCCCCAGTCAGGGGCCGGTGAGGAGCAGGCCGGCGGCCGCGGCCAGCGCCCCCGCGACCAGGCTGCCGGCCGCGTTGGCGACCGCAAGACCGCCCGCGCCCTCCTCGACCAGCCGCAGCGTCTCGTAGGCGAACGTCGAGAAGGTCGTGTAACCGCCGAGGAAGCCCGTGCCGAGGGCTGCGGCGGGCACCGGCCCCACCGCCCCGTGCGCCACCAGCCCTACGAGCGCCCCAAGGGCGAACGACCCGCTGACGTTGATGAGGAACGTGCCCCACGGGAAGCCGGCGCGGCCCAGACGACCCGCGACCACGAGATCAACTGCGTACCGGGCCGTCGCGCCGAGCCCGCCCGCCACCATCACCGTGACGAGCGTCACGGACGCCGGACGGGCACAGTCCGTCCGATTGCCACGCCGGTGAAGGCCGCCGCCAAGCCGCAGGTCAGGGTGAACGCCGCGTAACCCGCGGCGGCCTCGGGCCGGCCGGCCCCGACCAGCGCCACGAGTTCGACGGAGAGCGCGCTGAACGTCGTGTAGGCACCAAGGACGCCGGTGCCGACGAACGCCCGCAAGCCGCGCGACCCCGGCCGGCGGCGAAGCAGCAGGGTCAGCGCGAGCCCGAGCAACAGCGCACCGGACACGTTCTCCACGAACGTCGGCCACGGCAACAAGCCGGGTGAAGCCGGAAACCGCACGGCCACGGCGTGCCGCAGGCCGGCGCCCATCGCCCCGCCCAGCCCGACGGCGGCCGCGACGCGCCCCCGCGACGCCATCACCGCGGCGTCACGCATACCCGCCCGTCTCCCAGGGCGCGGAGACCGTCGGCACCGATCCGTACGCGGTCGCGGGCCTAGACGCGCCGAGCAGCGCCCCCACCAGCGCGCCGCCCTGGCTCAGCTCGTCGAGGGCCCGGTCCACGTGGGCGTCGGTCACGATCAGCTCGCCGCCCTCCTCCGCGGCGAGCAGGGCCGCCTTGCGGAGCAGCTCCTTGACGAACGCGGCACTCACCCCCTCGGTGCGGGCGACGAGGCCGTCGAGGCGCTCGAGCCGGAGGTCGAGCCCGCTGCCGTACCGCAGGAGCAGCCGTCGCCGGCAGGCCGCGTCGGGCAGCGCGATCTCGACGGCTTGGTCGATGCGGCCGGGACGGGCGGCCAGCGCCGGCTCCAGCAGATCCGGCCGGTTCGTGGTGAGGACGAAGATGACGTCGGCGTCGTCCGCCAGGCCGTCCATCTCGTTCAGCAGCTCGAAGAGCAACGGATTCTGCCCCGAGGCCGACATGGTGCGCTCCTCGGCGACCAGGTCGACGTCTTCGAGAACCACCATCGCCGGCTCGAGCGCACGCGCGAGCGCGCACGACGCCTTGATCGTCCCGAAGCCGGCGCCCGTGAGCAGCAGGACGGTCCTTCCGGGCATTTGGCCGGCGAGGTACATCACGCTGAGGGTCTTACCCGTGCCGGGCGGCCCGTGCAGCAGCAGCCCGCGCTTCAGGTGCCGGCCAACAGCCAAGAGCGCGTCGCCGTGTCGCGCGAAGACGACCGTGTCGCGCTCGATGCGCTCCAGCACGCCGTCGGCGAGCACGACGCCGTCCCGGTCGACGGCGGGAAGCTCGTGAAAGGTGATCCCGAGCGAGCCGTACTCGGAGCGGCCGAGCGAGACCACCTGCCCGCGGTAGACGTTGCGTCGCCCCATGCGCTCCCGGAGGTCCGCGAGGAAGCCGACGGCGGTCTCGCGCTCGGCCGCCATCACCTCGACCGCGAGCCGCCCGCCGCCGTGACGCTCGTCGGCGCCACGCACGAGCACCGCCAGGGGCTGCGACCCGCCGGCGACCAGGTAGAGCCCGTACTGCACGCACGGCAGCGTCCGACCCGGCCCGACGGGCAGGTTCACGTAGTCGACGGGCCCTGGCTGCGGCGCTCGGTCACCCGAGAAGCCGCCGTGGACGGGGGCGATCAGGTCGGACAGGCTCATGCCCATGAAGCGCTTCTGCTCGCCGCTGACGCCGACCAGCTCCGCGCGGCGGCCGCCGTGCGCGAGGTAGTCCTCCATCGCCACCTGGACGTTGGCGTGGTCCGGCTCGTCCATCGACTCGGACAGGACCGGCAGCCCGGCCGGCTCGGCCCCCAGGTGCGACCGCAGCAGCGCCACGAACGGGGGCTCGGCCACCGGCCCGGCGGCGGCCATGCTGTCGAGGAACGCCTTGAAGGCGGCTCCGAACTCCGCGACCGAGATCGGTTCCCCCTCCGTCATGCCGCCCCCGGTGCGCTGGCCGCCGCCTGTTCCGACCGCGCACGGTAGCAATCCGCGGGGCTCACCGCGCCCGCAGGGCGTCCCGGATCTTGACGCGCGCCCCGGTCCGCAGGATCGCGCCCTGGTACACGCGGCCGGCCAGGAGCACCATGCCGCCGATCGAGGCGAGCATGACCGCGACCGATGCAGCGACCTCCCAGGCGGCCACCTCGCCGAGCGTGACGCGCACGGGCATGACCATCGGGGCGACCGGAGGCACGAACGACGCGATTCGCGCGACCATGCCGCCCGGGGCGCTCAGCGCGACGAAGGCGAGGAACAACGAGGCGAAGATCGACAGGGTGAGCGGGGTGATGGCGTTCTGGAGCTCCTCCTGGCGGGACACCAGCGCCCCGCACATCGCGAACGCACGCGTAGAAGGCGTAGCCGAGCACGTACCAGCCGAGCGCCGTCGCGATCGCGGCCGGGGCGGACGGCGGCAGCTGGGTCGCGCCGGTCAGCAGCACGATCCCCACGCCCAGCGTGGCGATCAGCGTCAACTGCGCCAGCCCCAGCAGCCCGATGCCGATCACCTTGCCGGCCAGCAGGTGCGTCGGTGAGATCGTGGCGAGCAGCACCTCGACCACGCGCGTCGACTTCTCCTCGACGACGCCCATGGCCACCCACATCCCGTACCCGAACAGCTGGCCGTAGAGGATGAAGACCGTGAAGAAGGCGAGTCCCGACGCCGCATCGCGATCGCCCCGCTCCTCCGGCGGGTTCAGCGCCTCGACGGCGAGCGGCTCGGGCGCGAGCACCGCGCCGACGTCCTGGGCGGGCACGCCGGCCTCGGCGAGGCGCTCGCTGACGCGCAGCTGCGCCGACGATTCCTGGAGGAGGGCCTCCAGGCCACCGGGCAGCTCGGAGTCGACGAGCAGGCGCTCGCCGTCGAGGATCGCGACGTCGACGTCGCCGTCGCGCACGGCCGCGCGCGCCGCCTCGTCGTCGGCGAGCCCTTCGAGGGTGACCTCCGCGTCGGCGGCGGGGGCCCGCTCGGCGACGGCGCCTGCGAGCGCCTCGGAACCCGCCCCGACGGTGCCGACCGTGTAGTCGTCCGGCCCGCCGAGCCCGAGAAGGCGCGGTCCCAACGTGAACAGCGCGATCATCACCAGGACGATGCCGGTGGAGATCAGAAACGACCGGTCGCGGGCCCGCTCGACGATCTCGCGGCGGGCGACGAGCAGCCCGGCATCGCGCCCGGTCACCGCCCCACCGCCTCGGCGACGGGCGCCGCGGCGGGCTCTTCGTCGACCCGGCCGGCGACGACCTCCCGGAACAGCTCGGTGAGCGTCGGCCGTTCCGCGCTGAAGTGGGTGACCGCGCCGGCGGTGCGGGCGGCGTCGAGCAGGCGCTGGTCGTCCGCGTCGGGAGCAAGGCCGACGAGCCAGGAGTCGTCGTCGCGCTGCACTGAGGTGACGCCCGAGACGGCCGAGGGCCAGTCGCCGCCCGCGCCGGTTACCTGGACGCGCACCACCCTGCCCCGGCTCGCCGTGCGCAGGTCATCGACCCGTCCGGCGGCGACGAGCTGACCCCGGTTGATGATGGCCACGGACTCGCAGAGCCGCTCGACGAGGTCGAGCTGGTGGCTGGAGAACACGACGGGTACGCCGCCGGCCGCGCGCTCACCGAGCACGCCGGCGAGGACGTCGACGCCCACCGGGTCCAGCCCGGAGAACGGCTCGTCGAGGACGAGGAGCTCGGGGTCGTGAACCAGCGCGGCGGCGAGCTGGACGCGCTGCTGGTTGCCGAGGGAGAGCTGCTCGACACGGTCCCCGGCGCGGTCGGCGATGCCGAGCTGCTCGGTCAGTCGGTCGGCGGCGGCGGCGGCCGCGCCGGCGGCCAGCCCATGCAGCCGCGCCAGGTAGACGAGCTGGTCGCGGACCCGCATCTTCGGGTAGAGCCCGCGTTCCTCCGGCATGTACCCGAAGCGGCGGCGGGTCGCCGCGGCAACCGCCTCTCCGCGCCACCGCACCTCGCCGGCGTCGGGGGCGAGCAGGCCGAGCGCGATCCGCATTGTCGTGGTCTTGCCCGCCCCGTTGGGGCCGACGAAGCCGAGCATCTGACCCGCCTCGACGTTGAAGGAGAGGTCGTCGAGCGCGACGACCCCGCCGTACCGTCGTGAGAGGTGGCGCAGTTCCAGCATGGATGGTCCCCCGCGGGCCGATCGGCAGTGCGGCGAACCCTACCGGGCGGCGGGGCGGGGACGCGTCCCTCGGCCGACGGATCCGCCGGTCCTCCCCGAGGACGACAGCCACCGGCCCCCTCGGACGCGGGCGACGGTCGCGGCCAGCCGGATCGTCATCAGCGCGACCATTCCCGTCCACACCCCGAGCAGGCCCCAGTCCGCGACGACGGCCAGGACCGCGAGCGGGGCGAGGCCGGCCAGCGCCGCGACGGCCGTGGACGCGAAGAGGAACCGGAAGTCGCCCGCGCCCATGAGAATGCCGTCGAGCACGAACACCACCCCGCCGACCGGTTGGAGTGCCGCGATGAGCAGCCACACGGTGCTCACCTGGGCGAGCACCGCCTCGTCGGCCGTGAAGACCCGCGGGAGGGGCACCGCGAGGGCGAGGTAGGCGGCGCCGAGCACCAGGCCGCACCCCAGGCCCCACCAGGTCAACCTGCGGGCGTCCGCGGCCGCGCGCGCCCGGTCGCCCGCACCGAGGGCCGTGCCGACCAGGGCCTGGCCCGCGATGGCGAAGCCGTCGAGCACCATCGCGAGCAGCAGCCACAGCTCGCGGGCGATCTGGTGCGCGGCGACGGCGACGGTGCCGAGCCGCGCGGCAGCGGCCGTGGCGACGAGCAGGCCGGCGAGCAGGGCGGCGGTGCGCAGGAACAGGTCCCGGGAGATCCGGACGATGGCGCGCATCGCCCGCGGGTCGACGGCCAGTGCCGGCAGGGGGAACCGGCGGCGCGCCAGCACGAGGAACGCGGCGGCCGCGCCGGTCTGTGCGAGGACCGTCCCGTACGCGGCGCCGGCGACTCCCAAGCCCGCCGGGTAGATCAGCAGCCAGCTTGCGGCGGCGTTCACGCCGTTCGCCGCGGCGGTCACGGCGAGCGGCGTCCGGGTGTCCTGCACGCCGCGGAATGCGCCGTGCCCGACGGCGACGATCAGCACCGGGACGGCGGCGAAGGCCCGGATCCGCAGATAGGTCAGCGCCGGCGCGGTGACGCCGCCGCGCGCGCCCATCAGGTCGAGG
>Ga0136610_1000488_pt1 | contig 11765 bp, 11 predicted proteins | sample AntDrymUQ1342206_2_FD_104804 | JGI IMG/M metagenome (GOLD analysis project Ga0136610, IMG submission 104804) | Polar desert sand microbial communities from Dry Valleys, Antarctica - metaG UQ134 (22.06) | ecosystem: Environmental > Terrestrial > Soil > Desert | place: Antarctica: Dry Valley...
GGGCAGTCCGAGCCCGGCGACCAGCATGGCTGCGACGAGGCGAGGGCGAAGCGTGGTCGGCGTCATGATCGTCTCCGGGAGGGCTGCGGGATCCTGAAACGCGCGCCGGCAGCGAAGGTTGCGCACCGCCTGGCCGTGGCGCGCGTCAGCGCCGCGGGACGGCCTGGAAGGCGCGTCGCGCCGCCACGACCTTCGCGCCGCCGGCGTCGAAGCCGACCACGCGCCACTTGTGGCGACCGGCGCGCGCGATGCGCCGCGTGACGGCGTTCTTCGAGGCGGAGACGGTCTTGACCACCTTGCCGTTCAACGAGACGCGCCATGTCGTCACGCTGTCCGCGCCGGTGGCGCTCCAGCGCAGCGTGAGCTTCGATCCGACGCGGGCCTTGGACTTCGCGCGCAGCAGCAGGGTCGGTCCCGCGACCGCGGCCGAGCTCTGGGGGGCGGCGCTCTTCCACGGCCGTCCGGCGAGCACGCGGTGCATCGCGGCGCCGACGTCGAGGCGGCCACCGGCGCCGAGCAGCGCGGCGAGAAGATCCGTGCGGCGGGTCGTGGCGAGGAGCGCGTCGCGCAGGGCGCCCATCGGCAGGTCGGGCCGCGCCTCGGCCAGCAGCGCGATCGACGCGGCGACGAAGGGCGCCGCGGCCGACGTGCCGCTGCGCGACTGATAGGAGGATCCGCGCGTCGTGGAGGCGATGTACTGGCCGGGCGCGGCCAGGTCGACGGACTTCAAGCCGCTGTTGGACAGGTTCCACAGCACGCCGCCGTCGGTCGCGGCGGCGACGCTGAGGATCGCCGGGTCGCTCAGCGACGCGGGGTAGGACGGCAGCAGGTCGATGTTGCGGGCGTTGTTGCCCGCGGAGGCGACGATGATCGCGCCGCGCTCGCCCGCGTAGCGCACAGCGGCCCTCATCGGCTCGGTCGCTGTGTCGGAGTTGAGCGAGACGTTGAGGATCCGCGCGCCGCGGTCGACCGCGTAGCGGATCCCGGCCGCAAGCGTGTCGGTCGTGCCGGACATCGACGAGTCGAGCACCTTGACGGGCAGGATCTTCGCTGCGGGAGCCAGGCCCGATCCGCCGATCGCGTTGCCCTGGCGCGCGGCGATGATCCCCGCGACGTGGGTGCCGTGGCCGTGATCGTCGCCGGCGTTGGAGCTGCGGTCGAACATGTTCGCGCCGTGGACGTCGTCGACGATGCCGTTGGAGTCGTCGTCGCGGCCGTTGCCGGCGATCTCGCCGGGGTTCGTCCAGATGTTGCCCGCGAGGTCGGGGTGGTCGAGCTGGACGCCGGTGTCGAGCACGGCGACGAGGACGCCCGCGCCGCTGGACTGGGTCCACGCCTCCTGCGCGCCGATCGCCGCCGGGTTGGAGAGTGCCCACTGGTCGCCCATCAGCGGATCCTGCGCCGCGGCGACCGCGACGGGCGCCGAAAAGGCGATCGCCAGAACGATCCATAGGTTCTTCCAGAAGATCTAAGTCTTTTGTCCACGCCCTTCTTGTCGGCTGCTACAGCCGTTCACGTGAGCCTTTGGACCACATTTCTGCGTGCGCCTGGGAAATGGCGCTCAAGTCTTCGTCGACAGCGGCCGATAGAGGCTCGGTGGGGCGGCCGGCGAAGTGCGCAGCGGCCCGCGATGCGCGCGGCCGGATTCGAACCGGCGACCCCCGCCTTGTAAGGGCGATGCTCTAGCCGCTGAGCTACGCGCGCCGGCGCAGGCTACTTCTTCGAGGACGCCCGTAGAATGGCCCGCGCGCAGGCCCCCATGGTGTAACGGTCAGCACGTGAGCCTTTCAAGCTCGAGGAGTGGGGTTCAACTCCCCCTGGGGGTATCTGGGCCGTTAGCTCAATCGGCAGAGCGAGAGGCTTTTAACCTCGAGGTTCTGGGTTCGAGTCCCAGACGGCCCATCAGCTCACGCGCCGCCGGCTGAGGCGGTCGAGCTCCGCGAGCAGCAGCTCGATCGCGCGCTCGAGCTCGCCGATCGACGCCTCGCCGACGCCCTGGACGCCGGTTGCGCGGTTGACCCACGTGTTGACCTCACGATGCGAGCTGCCCTTGTAGCCCGCCAGCGTCTTGACGAGGCCATGACGCTTGTCGCGCAGGCGGGCGCGCTGCTTGAACGCCGGGACCGCGGGCTCGCCGTCCTCGACGGCCGGCGGGCCCGCGAACGCCACGGGTGAGACGACCGGTGGCGGCGGGCCACCGCCGAACAGCGCGAGCTGCGGCGCGACGTCGGCGGCGAGCGGGACGAAGCGGTCGGGGGCGTCGGGCTCGGTCGCGCGGCGCTCGGGCAGCTCGTCGAGCTCGCCCGCGCCTGCCTCGAGCGGGGCTCTGAGCACGTGGCGCAGCTCCTCCTCGACCTCGGCGGCGTGCATGCGCAGCAGCCGGTCGGCGGGCAGGAACAGGTAGCTCAGCGCGGGCGGGCGGCCGGCCAGCGTGCGCACGAAGCGCCCGACGATCTGCCGGAAGATCAGCGGCGTCTTGGCCGCCGTCGCGTAGACGCCGACCCGCAGGCGTGGGATGTCGACGCCCTCGGAGACCATGTTGACGGCGACGATCCAGCGCTCGCGCCCTTCGCCGAAGGCCCGCAGCTTCTGCGCGGCACGCGCGTCGGTGTGCACGACGACCGCCGGTGCGCGGCCCGTGATCTCCTTCAGCGTGGCGGCCACGCGGCGCGCATGGCCGCCGTCGGCGGTGACGACGAGCCCGCCGGCGTCGCGATGCCCGTCGGCGCGCACCTGCTCCAAGCGCTCGTGCGCGGCGCGCAGGATGCGCGGCAGGCCGTCGGCGAGCTCCGTCGAGATCGCCGTGCGGTAGCGGCGGCTCGCCTCGCGGCCGCTGAGCACGTCCTCGAACGAGGACTCGATCACGTCCTCGCCGGACTGCCACGACAGCGTGCCGTCGTAGGGGATGAACGCGACCGGGCGGCAGATGCCGTCGCGGACCGCCTCGGCGTAGCTGTAGCTGACGTCGGGCACGGCGACGCCGTCCTCGTAGCGCACCCCGGCGATCGCGCACTGGTCGGAGCGAAACGGCGTCCCGGAGAGCAGCAGCCAGCGGCTCGTGGCGGCGAACGCGCGCTCAAAGCCCTTGCCCCATGCAAGCTCGTCGCCGAGGTGGTGGCACTCGTCGGCGATCACGAGCGTACGCTCGCCGCACTGCGCCGCCCAGCGCCCGCAGGAGGCTGCCACGCGCGCGTACGTCGCGACGACGCCGTCGAAGTCGCGCGGCGGGTGCAGCTCCTCGGCGTCGGGCGCGAGCTGGACACCGAGGCGCCCGGCGGCCTCGGCCCACTGGCGCGTCAGCGGCGTCGTCGGGCAGACGACGTGCACGCGGCGCACGATCCCGGCCCGCAGCAGCCCGCGGGCGTACACGAGGCTCGGGATCGTCTTGCCCGCGCCCGGCGCGGCGGACAGCAGAAACGGTCCCTCCTGCCAGCTCGACAGGCGCTGAAGCGCCGCGTCCTGCCACGCCCGCAGGGTGAGTGCAGCGGGCGCCAACGCTAGTGGCGGAAGTGGCGCCGGCTCGTGAGAACCATCGCGACGCCGGCCGCGTCGGCCGCCTCGCGAACCTCGGGGTCGTTGCGCGATCCGCCCGGCTGGATGATCGCCGTGACGCCTGCGCCGATCGCGATCTCCGGGCCGTCGCTGAAGGGAAAGAACGCGTCGGAGGCCAGCACCGCGCCCTGCAGCGACTCCAGGCGCGACTTGTCGACCGCGAGGCGCACGGAGTCCACGCGGCTCATCTGGCCGGCGCCGATGCCGGCCGTCGCCTGGTCCTTGGCGAGCACGATCGCGTTGGAGCGCACGTGCTTGCAGACCTGCCAGGCGAACAGCAGGTCGCGCCACTCGCCGGCGGTCGGCTCGCGCTGCGTGACGACCTCCATCTCCGTGCGGTCTGCGAACTCGACGTCGTGGTCCTGCACGAGCAGCCCGCCCATGACCTGCTTGATGTCGGGCTCTGCGAGCCGGGCGACGCGCTGCTCCTCGTTCTCGAGGATGCGCAGCGACGGCTTGCCCATCAGCGCCTCGAGCGCGCCATCCTCGTAGCCCGGGGCGAAGAGCACCTCGACGAACTGCTCGGACAGCCGCTCGGCGGTCGCCCGGTCGACCGGGCGGTTGAAGGCGATCACGCCACCGAAGGCGCTCAGCGGGTCGGTTGCGAAGGCGCGCTCGTAGGCCTCGATCGCCGACTCGCCGAGCGCGGCGCCGCAGGGGTTGTTGTGCTTGACGATGACGCACGCCGGCTCGCGGAAGTCGCCGATGATCTGGCGCACGGCGTCGAGGTCGAGCAGGTTGTTGAAGGACAGCTGCTTGCCGTGGTGCTGGTGGACCTGCGACAGCACGTGGCGGCGCGCACCGACCTGCGCGTAGTACGCGGCGCGCTGGTGCGGGTTCTCGCCGTAGGGCAGGTCGGAGACCTTCTCGTAGGCGCGCACGTGCAACGGCGGAAAGTCCTCGGACTTCTCGGCGAACCAGCGCGCGACCGCGGTGTCGTAGCGCGCGGTGTAGGCGAACGCCTCGGCGGCGAGCGACTCGCGCGTCGAGGTCGACAGCAGGCCGCCGCTGCGGCGCAGCTCGTCGAGCACGGCGTCGTAGGACTCCGGGCTCGTCACGACGGCGGCGTAGGCGTGGTTCTTGGCGGCAGCGCGGATCATCGTCGGGCCGCCGATGTCGATGTTCTCGATGATCTCGGCCGCGGCGGCGTCGCGGCGCGCGACCGTCGACTCGAACGGATAGAGGTTGACGCACACGAGGTCGACCTCCTCGATCCGGTGCTCGGCGAGGGCGGCGACGTGCTCGGGATCCGAGCGCACCGCCAGCAGTCCCGCGTACAGCCGCGGGTGCAGCGTCTTGACGCGACCGTCCATGATCTCCGGAAAGCCGGTGAAGTCCTCGATCGAGCGGACGTCCAGGCCCTCCCCGGTCAGCGTCGCAGCCGTGCCGCCGGTCGAGACGAGCTCGACGCCGAGATCGGCGAGCCCGCGCGCGAACTCGACGATGCCGCGCTTGTCGGACACCGATAGCAGCGCGCGCCCGACCTTGACTGCACCGGGTTGGGTCAGGCCCTCAGGGGCCGGGGTGGACTCGGTGTCGGCGGCGTCGGCGATGGGCCCGAGCATATCGGCCGTCCCGTCGGATCAGCCGATGCGCTCGCAGTTCTCGACGTTGTCGGAGCGGTCCTTGATCACGCGGTCGCGGCCGGGGCCGCAGTCGATCGTGTCGCGGCCGCCCCCGACCGACGTGACGACGTCGTTGCCGCTGCCGGCGCTCAGCAGGTCGTCGCCGAAACCGCCGTTGAGGCGGTCGTTGCCGGGGCCTGCGTCGAGCAGGTCCTCGCCGCGGCCGCCCTCCAGCGTGTCGTTGCCGGCGCCTCCGTCGAGCACGTCAGAGCCGCCGCGGCCGAAGAGGCCGTCGTCGCCCGTGTTGCCGAACAGCTGGTCGGCGCCGCTGTCGCCCTCCAGGCGATCGTTGCCGCTGAGGCCGTAGAGCCGGCCGTCGGGGTCCAGCGAGCGGGGATTGCGCACGCTCAGCGAGTCGTTGCCGGAGGTCGCCAGGCCGAAGCGCGGAGCGGGCTGGTCGGAGTTGGCGTTGTCGACGAGCGCGATCGCTCCGGCGCCGGGAGGCCCGGCCTGGCGCAGCCCGGAGTTGCTGGCCGTGCCCTCCTCCTTGCGCGGATCGAGGAACTGCGGGTTCAGCCGGTGCGGGCCGAGGCCGAGGTCGCGCACGCCGACCGGGATCAGCACCTCGCAGTTGGCGAAGACCCACGGCTCGCGCTCGCGCAGATCCTGGACGAGCCGCGGCACTCCGCGCTCGAGCAGCGCAAGCGTGACGTACTCGCCGTAGACCGTGTCGATGCCGTCGCCGCAGTCGATGTCGCCGGGGTGCAAGCCGCTCCAGATCGTGTCGTTGCCCGCCCCGCCGCGAATCGTGTTGGAGCCGCCGCCGGGGATGATCGTGTCGTCCTCGCCCTCGCCTTCGAGCACGTCGTTGCCCTGGCCGCCCTCGAGCACGTCGGCGCCGCCGCCGCCGTTGAGCGCGTCGGCGCTGTTGCCGCCGATGAGGATGTCGGCGCCGTCGCGGCCGAAGATCGCGCGGTCGCTGCCGCGGTTGGTGTGGATGTAGTCGTCGCCCGGGCCGCCGTCGACGAGCACGTCGTTGCCGAAGCCCTTCTCGAGGATGAAGTCGTTGCCGTCGCCGCCGAGCAGCGTGTCGTCGCCGTCGCCGCCGTCCATGCGGTCGTCGTCTGGCCCGCCGTCGACCTTGTCGTTGCCCGTGCCGCCGTCGAGCTGGTCGATGCCCGGCCCGCCGATGAGCCTGTCGTTGCCCGAGTCGCCCTGCAGGCGGTCGTTTCCGCCCTCGCCGAAGAGCTTGTCGTTGCCGAAGTCGCCGAGCAACACGTCGTGGCCGGCGCGGCCGCTGAGCCGGTCGGAGCCGTGGCCGCCGCGCAGCAGGTCGCGTGAGTTGCTGCCGCCGATGCGGTCGCTGCCGCCGCTGCCGTCGCGGACGACCGCCCGCGCCGGGACTGCGAACGCGGCCAGCAGCACGCAGCACGTCAGCGCATGCGAGATCGCCCGTCCGCCCCGTCCCGAGACCACGGCGCCATCATGGCGTGCGGGCGTCACGGCGTAAAGCGGCACTGGACGTATGGCCGGTCGTAGGATCCACGCTCGCGATGAAACGACCTCGAACAGCCGCCGGCCGTGCACGCGAGGCGCACGCGCGGCTGGGCGGCGAGTACCCCGGCACGGCCGCCGAGCTCTGCGAGCTCGACCACCGCAACGCCTACGAGCTGCTCGTCGCGACGATCCTGTCGGCCCAGAGCACCGACAAGATGATCAACTCGGTCATGCCGAGGCTGATGGCGCGCTACCCCGATCCCCCCGCCCTCGCCGGCGCGGACGAGGCCGAGCTGCAGGAGCTGATCCGCTCGACCGGATTCTTCAATGCGAAGTCGCGCAGCTTGATGGGCATGGCGCGGGCCGTCGTCGAGCACTTCGGCGGCGAGGTGCCCGACCGCATGGCCGACCTCGTGAGCCTGCCCGGCGTCGGACGCAAGACGGCCAACGTCGTGCTGAGCGTCGCGTTCGCCAAGCCGGGGCTGCCCGTCGACACGCACGTGCTGCGCCTGTCAAAGCGCCTCGGGCTGACCGCGCTCGAGGATCCGGTGAAGGTCGAGCGCGAGCTCGGCCCGATGCTTCCCGCCGCCGAGCGCGGCCTGTTCTCCTGCCGCCTGATCCTGCACGGCCGGCGCGTCTGCGTGGCCCGCAAGCCGCGCTGCGAGGACTGCGTGCTGGCCGACTTCTGCCCGTCCTCGCAGCTGCCGGCTGCGCCCAGCAGCCGCCGCCGGCGGGCCGCGCCGCCTACGCCCGGATGATCATGCGGCGCGGGGTGCGCGGATCGCGTGTCACGGCGCCGCGAGCGATCAGGCGCACGGCCTCGGGCAGCAGCTCGTGCTCGACCGGGCGCAGCAGCTCGTGGACCTCGTCGGCGTCGTCTGCGCCCGCCAGCTCGATCGCGCGCTGAAGGATCACCGGGCCGGTGTCGACGCCGCCGTCGTCCTCGACGAAGTGCACCGTCACGCCGATGACCTTGACGCCGTAGTCGAGCGCCTGCTCGATCGCGCGAACGCCCGGAAAGGCCGGCAGCAGCGAGGGGTGGACGTTGACGACGGCGCCCTCGAAGTGACGCAGAAACGGGCTCGTGAGCAGCGCCATGTAGCCCGCCAGCACGATCAGCTCGGCGCCGCGTTCGGCCATCCAGCCGGCGATCGCCGTATCGCGCGCGGGGCGGTCTGCGTGCTCGCCCAGCACGAAGACGCCGGTCTGCACGCCCGCCGCCCGGGCGCGCTGCAACGCGGGCGCGTCGGCGCGGTCGGTCGCCAAGCCGACGATCAGCGCCTCGTCGCCGTGCACGCTGTCCAGCAGCGCCTGCAGGTTGGTCCCCGTGCCCGAGGCGAGCACCCCGATGCGCAAGGGACCGCGTTCGTCGCCGGCCATGAGCGCGAGCGTATTCGTCCGTTCGCGGGAAGGCGGCCAGAGTCGTCGGCGCCCACTGCACACGGTGTGTGGAACACCTAGGTGGCAGCCCTTCCGGTGAGCGCTAGGGTGCCGAAGCGAGATGTCGGTGCGCTACATCTTTCGCTGCCAGTTCTGCTCTGCTCAGCCCGATCCGCTGACGCAGATGCACCTGCAGGAGACGATTCGCGAGTGCACCTGGGGCGCCTACCAGAACGCGCTGCCGGGGCGCTGGCTCGTCTGGCACGGCAAGGGTCTCTACGGTCCGACGCGCTACGCCTGCGACGAGCACCGCGGCGATCTCGTCGCCTACCTGCGCGAGCACTACGGCACGATCGGCTTTCATCCCTGGAAGCGACCGCCGTATCCCTCGAGCCTTGCGACGGGCGACACCGAACACGCCTGGCGGGTCGCCACGCGCAGGGGCATCACCGGCGGTTTCTGAGCGCCGTCGCGCTTGACGCAGCCCCAACCGGGGGTAGTCTGACTGGACCGGCATGTCGGTTCGTCTCCTCTTCCGCTGTCAGTACTGCGATCGCAAACCCGATCCGCTGACGCAGCTGAGCCTGGAGAAGACGATCGCCGAGGTCTCGTGGGGCGCGTACCTCGACGCCCTGCCCGAGCGCTGGCTCGTGTGGCACGGCAAGGGGCTGTACGGGCCGACGCGCTATGCCTGTCCTGAGCATCGCGGCGACCTGACGGCGTTTCTGCGCGCGCACTACGGCACGGTCGGCTGGCACCCCTGGAAGCGCCCGCCGTACCCGACGACGCTGCGCAGCGCCGACACCGAGCGCGCCGTCGCGGTCGGCGCCCGCTCGGCGATGCCGAAGTGGGGCTACGGCCCCCAGATCAAGTAGCGGCGTCGCGCAGAATCTGCGCCGCGCCGTTGAGCACAAGCGCCCGCGCCAGCGTCGTTGGCCGCATCCCGGCGGCGTCTGCCGCGTGCGTCAAGCGCGCGTGGTCGTCGGCGCGCAGGCGAATGTTGACCTGCACCGTCGCTCGATTGGCCGCGTGGTCGGCATGCGGCACGGGCAGGGGAGCCGCGGTCCGCCGCATCGCGCCGCGCGCCTCGCGGCGATCCAGGCGTCGTCGGGCTTCGGCCATGTCCATCTCGAGGGCGAGCGCCATCGCTTCCCCGTTCAACTGCTCGTCGGAGACCTGCTGGGCGATCCAGTAGCGCTGCGCGCGCTGGTACGGCGCCAGCGTCTGCTCCCACAGCTGGCGCGGGATCCTCTCCAACCGGAGGTCTTCGAAATGGATCCGGTCGTCGTCGCTGTCGTCATTGAAGGTGGGTGTCTGATCGGGCATGAGCAGTGTGCGCTAGCGGCGGGGCTAGCCGGCGCTGCTCATGCTCCCGCGGATTGCCGCCACACGCCCACCGTCAGCAGAATCGTCACGAAGATGTGCGGCTCTTGGCGCACGGCATTCTGTCGGGTGCACGTCATCTGGGGAATGAGCAGTGTGCGCTACCGGTGGTGATAGCGGACGCTGCTCAAGCCCACCACTTGCCCCCGCAGCCGGTCTCGGCTGGCGGTTGAGCCGGTCATCCTTCGACGAACTCGTCGGCGAGCAGGTCCATCAGCAGGCCGTCGTGCCACTCGTCGCCACGCCGCTCGTAGGAGCGCAGGACGCCGACGGGCTTGAAGCCGAGGGCCGCATAGGCCCGGATCGCGCGCTCGTTGTCCGCTGCCGGATCGATCGTGAAGCGGTGATGGCCGCAGGCGACGAAGTGGGCGATCGCCAGGCGCATCGCCTCGCGGCCGAGGCCACGTCCGTGCAGCGCGGTCGTCAGGGCGATGTCGAAGCTCACCGAGGGGTACTGCCACCAGTCCTCCTCGTCGAAGATCAGCCAGCCGGCGATCTCGCCTTCGGCCACGATGACGAAGCTCGACTGCAGCTCGTCCAGGGTGCTGTCGGCGTCGTAGGGTCCCCACCAGCGCTCCACGTCGGGCTCGGCGAGGATCGCGGCGAGCGCGTCGGCGTCATCGGGGCTCGCGCGGCGCAGCAGGACCAACTCGCCGCGCAGCGTCACCTCGTGAGCGTCCGTCTCCATGGCGAGGTCGAGCTGCGCTCGTGGCGGATCTACGCGCGCACGAGCGGCAGCTCGAGCGCGTACTTGCCGTTGGCCTCGTCGGTCCCCTCCAGCGGGTAGCGACCGCTGAAGCAGGCGTCGCAATGGCGCTCGCTGGAACCCCGGACGGCCTCGTAGACGCCGGCGAGCGAGAGGTATGCGAGGCTGTCGCAGCGCAGCTCGGCGGCGATCTCCTCGACGCTGCGCCCGTGGGCGATCATCTCCTCGCGGGTGGACATGTCGACGCCGTAGTGGCAGGGGTGCTTGATCGGAGGCGCCGAGATCCTCAGGTGGACCTCGCGCGCGCCCGCCTCGCGCAGCATCGCCACGAGATGGCGCGTCGTGTTGCCGCGCACGATCGAGTCGTCGACGACGACGATCGACTTGCCGCCGACGATCTCCGGCAGCGGGTTGAACTTCATCCGCAGGCCGTGTTTGCGCAGCTCCTGCCCCGGCTCGATGAACGTGCGCCCGACGTAGCGGTTCTTGATCAGCCCGTCGTCCTGTGGCAGCCCGCTCGCGCGGGCGAACCCGCGCGCCGCCGGGGCGCCGGAGTCCGGCACCGGGATGACGAGCTCGGCGCCGTCGGCCGGGGACTCGCGCGCGAGGATCTCGCCCATCCGCCCGCGCATCGCCTGCAGGACGTCGCCGCCCATGCGCGAGTCGGGCCGCGCGAAGTAGATGTACTCGAAGATGCAGAACGCCTCACGCGCGCCGCTGACGATCTGGCGCGACTGCAGTCCGCTCTCGTTGACCCACACCATCTCGCCGGGCGCGATGTCGCGTACGCGCTTCGCGCCGATGATGTCCAGGGCGCAGGACTCGCTGGCGACGCAGTAGCGCTCGCCGATCCTGCCGAGCACGAGCGGTCGCAGGCCGGCCGGATCGCGGAAGGCGACGAGCGTGTCCTTCGTCATCAGCACGGTCGAGAAGGCGCCCTGCAGGCGCGGCATCACCGCGGCGACGGCGTCCTCGATGTGCGCGGCCTCGTGCGAGGCCAGCAGCGCGGCGATGATCTCGGAGTCCGACGTGGAGCGAAAGCTCACGCCACGCTCGCGCAGCTCGGAATGCAGCTCGACGGCGTTGATGAGGTTGCCGTTGTGGCCGAGCGCGAGCTCGCGGCGATCGGAGCGGTGCACCGGTTGGGCGTTGTCCCAGCCGTTTGATCCCGTCGTCGAGTAGCGGACGTGCCCGACGGCCACCTGGCCGCCCAGCGCCCGCAGCTTCTGCTCGTCGAAGACCTGGTTGACGAGGCCGAGCTCGCGCAGGGTCATGATGTGGCCGCCGATGTCCGCGGCTGCTATTCCCGCGGACTCCTGCCCGCGATGCTGCAGCGCGTACAGCGCGAAGTAGGCAAGCCTGGAGACGTCGTGGCCGGGGGCGTAGATCCCGAACACGCCGCACTCGTCACGCGGCCCCTCACGGCCATCGAGCGTGGTCACCGGCTCAAGGATAGCCCCCGGTTCGGCGGCGAACTCATGACATGACCACTCGATCGTTCGTCCAGCGCGCCGCCTGCGAGCAGAGGACGTTCGGCCGATGCGCCGAAAGCGACCGCACCAATGCAGAGTCCATACCTACAGCGCGCAGGTTTCAGCCTATAGTTCCTTTTCTGTGCTCGTGGGGGTCTCGAGCACTGGCCCAAGCGGGTCTGTCCGCCGAGATCGTGAAGATCTCAGAAA
>Ga0136610_1000490_pt1 | contig 11755 bp, 9 predicted proteins | sample AntDrymUQ1342206_2_FD_104804 | JGI IMG/M metagenome (GOLD analysis project Ga0136610, IMG submission 104804) | Polar desert sand microbial communities from Dry Valleys, Antarctica - metaG UQ134 (22.06) | ecosystem: Environmental > Terrestrial > Soil > Desert | place: Antarctica: Dry Valley...
AGCCCTCCAGCATCGACGTACGCCTGGATCGCTTCTTCCGCGTCTTCAACAACTCCCGCTATACCCACATCGACCCGGCCGAGCAGCAGGACGAACTGACGACCCTCGTCGAGCCGGACGGCGACGAGGCATTTGTCCTGCATCCCGGCGAGTTCGTGCTCGGCTCGACGCTGGAGATCGTGTCCCTCCCCGACGACCTGGCCGGCCGGCTGGAAGGCAAGTCCAGCCTCGGCCGGCTCGGACTGCTCACCCACTCCACGGCCGGGTTCATCGACCCCGGCTTCAGCGGCCACATCACGCTCGAACTGTCCAACGTCGCGAACCTCCCGATCATGCTCTGGCCGGGCATGAAGATCGGGCAGCTGTGCCTGTTCCGCCTGTCCACTCCGGCCGAGTACCCCTACGGCTCGGAGATCTACGGCTCGCGCTACCAGGGACAGCGCGGGCCCACGCCGTCGCGCTCCTACCGCAACTTCACCCGCGCCACGACCCAGTCGCGGTGATCATGGGGTTTGACCGGCCAGGACCGGCCTAACCCCATGATCACCGCGAAGAAAATCGTTGTGATTGGGGCCGGCCACAACGGACTCGTCGCCGCCTGCTATCTGGCTCGCGAGGGTTGTGACGTCACTGTGCTGGAGCAGGCCGACGCCGCCGGCGGCGGCTCGCGCACCGAGGAGACCGTCCCCGGCTTCCGGTTCGACACCCACTCGGTCGCGCACAACATGATCAACATGACGTCGATCCCGGCCGAGCTGAAGCTGGCCGAAGCAGGCCTGGTCTACCAGGAGATGGAGCCGTTCGCGGCCGGCTTCTTCGCCGACGGGCGGGTCGTCCGCTTCCATCGCAGCATCGAGCGCACCGTCGCGAGCATCGCCGAGCACGATCCGGCCGAAGCACGCCGGTACGCCGACCTCATGGCCAAATCCCTGCCACTCGTCGACGTCGCGGTCGCGGGGATGTCTGCGGCGTCTACCGCGGGTGGCGCTGTCCGCACCGCGGCCGGCCGGGTCGGCCGGCTGGCCACCGCGGTTCGCCGCTTCGGCGGGCCGGGCGGGCTCGTGCACACGCTTGTCGCACCGTACGGCGGACTGCTCCGGACCCACCTCGGCAGCGACCTCACCCGGGGGCCGATCAGCGCCTTCGCCGCCCACTCCTCCGCCGGCCCCGACCTGGTCGGCGGGTCGTTCTACGCCCTGTGGCAGGCGGCGTACCACCGGTTCGGCCAGTGGCATGCGAAGGGCGGTTCGCAGGCGCTCACCGACGCCCTCGTGGCCAGGCTGGAGTCCTACGGCGGGACGGTCCTCACCGGACAGACAGTGACCTCGATCAGCAACACGAGCGGGCGAACCCGAGGCGTCCGAGTCCACAGTGGACAGTGGATCCCCGCCGACTGCGTGGTCGCGGCGATCGACCCGAAGACCGCCTTGCTCGAGCTCTGCGACCCGCCGCTCCGCGGAGCGGCCGCCGCGGAACTCGAGGCAGCGCACCGCGGCAACGCCGTGCAGATGGTCGTCCATCTCGCGACAACGGAACTGCCGCCGTACCGCAATGCCCGGGACGGCGACTGGAACGGGCTGCAGTCCCACGTGGACACACTCGACGAACTCGGACGAGGCTTTCGCGCCGCCGAAGCCGGAGAGCTGCCAGACCCGGTTCCGACGTACGCCTTTTCGACGTCTGCGCTGGACGACACCCTGGCCCCGCCGGGCCAGCACACGGTCTACCTCGCCTGCCCCTGCGCACCATCCACAGTGGACGGCGGCTGGCGGCAACACGCCGAGCCGTTCGCCGAACGGATGATCGACGCGATGGAGCGGCACGCACCCGGGTTCCGGGACACGATCGTCGGCATGTCCATTCGTACGCCGCAGCTCATGGCCGAGCAGCTCAACTGGCCGGGCGCTCACCCGATGGTGCTCGACATCTCCCTGGACCAGCTCGCGTTCTTCCGGCCGACGAGGCGGTTGGCCGGCCACCGGACGCCGATCGACGGCCTCGTCATCTCCGGCGCCGGTACCGCACCCACTGGCGGGATCTCCGGCGTTCCAGGCAAGGCCGCGGCCGCCGCACTGCTGGGCCGGCGGCTGTGACCTGAAAGGGTGCGCGGTGGTTCGCGAGCCGCGAGGAACCTCGCGACCTGCTGCCACTCAGCTCGGAAACCGTCGGAACGCAGTCTTCACGCGGGGGAGTGACGTCGTGGGGCGGCCAACTGATGTGCGGCCCGGGCGGCGAGGACGAGCCGGGTGATGCCGGCCGCGGCGGCCGGTATGCCGGTTTGCCAGGCCAGTGCTGCGGGGTCGACAGCGCAGTGCGTGCGAGGGTTGCCAGCAGCAGCGCGTCACCTGCCACGCATGCTGTCGCCGCTACGGTGGCGGCCACTCGAGCCGTGGAGTCCCGAGGCAGCCAGCGGCCGAGGGGGCCAGTCGCGGCGATCGCAAGTAACGCGGTCGGCACCGCGACGGCGAGCACGAGGAAGTACAGCGGAGTGACGGCGAACAGGACCCCGGGCCGCGGTGGCCACACCGGCGGGGCGAGCGCGCCCAGCCAGGCCAGCCCGACCAGCGGCCCGGAGGCGACCAAGGTGACGCCGATCCGGTCAACGGAATGCTGGTGGGAGCCAGCCTGGATCAGGTGATCAAACAGTTGCCGGCGCGCCACCGCATCGGGGTGCGGGCCTATTCTGGGTACAGCCAGGCGGCCGACCTCGACAACGGCGTGGCCTGGTACGGCGGTCTCGGCCTGGTAGCGGCCGCGCTGGCGCTAGCCGTCGCTGCACCCGCCCTGGGATTCGGCCGGGAGCGGAGCGACAGACATCTGAGGTCCATCACCGCAGTCGCGACGGTGGGTTGGCTGGTGGTGACGGCATGGGCGGCGCCGCTCAGCTTCTCTCAGCGCACTGCCAGTGACACGCAGGCGCTGACAGCAATCTTCGACAGTTTCGAGCAACTGAATCTGCTCCGGGCGGGGCTGCAGTTGCTGGCGCTCGCGACGCTGGCGGGCACGCTGGTCCTGCACCTGGCTGCGTCGGCACGGCGATGATTGGCTTCCTTGTGATGGTGCACGTTCTCTGCGGGATCTCCGCCGTCCTGGCCGGGGCAGGGGCGATGCGCACGGCGAAGGGCAGCCGAAAGCACCGATGGCTGGGCAGGGCGTACCTCGGTGCGCTGGCGGGGCTCTGCGGCACGGCACCGCTCCTCGCAGCGGTCGACTGGACAGACCGCTGGCACCTCGCCGTGCTGGCTGGTGTCGCCGCCGGCTTGGCCGGCCTCGGCTTGGTCGGCGCGCGGCAGCGCAGGCTGCACGCGCACATCCTCGGAATGGGTGCGTCCTACCTCGTGATGCTGACGGCGTTCTACGTGGACAACGGCCCTCGGCTACCGCTGTGGAACCAGCTGCCGGCGATTCTGTTCTGGTTCCTGCCGACTGTGATCGGGTTGCCGGTGTTGCTGCGCTCGGTGCGCCGCCGCCGTGCCTTTCCCAGCTGACCCCCGGCTGCCTGCGTGCGTGCCGGCTCAACCGCGAGCTGCTCGCGTTCCGGTCGTGAGAAGGTGCGTCTGTGGATCTCAGACTGGCCGGCAAGCGGGCATTGATCACCGGAGCGTCCCGAGGAATCGGACGTGCCATCGCTGAAACCCTTGCCGACGAAGGATGTGCGCTCGCGATCTGCGCCCGAGGCGAGGAGGGCGTACGCCGGGCCGCTGACGAACTGAGAGCGCGCGGTGTGACGGTGCACGATGCGGCGCTCGACGTCAGCGACGGGGATGCGCTGGCGAGGTTCGTGCGTGATGCAGACGCCGCGTTGGGCGGCCTGGATGTCGTCGTGTCCAACGCCTCCGCGGGGGGCGGGCTCAGCGGTCCCGAGCAGTGGCCGGCCAGTTTCCACACCGACCTGCTGGCGTTCGTCCGGTTGGCCGAAGCGGCGACCGACGCGCTGCTGCGCTCGCAGGGTGCCCTGGTCGCGGTAGCGACCACGTCCGCCTCGGACACCGCGCCACCGTCAGGCCCCGGCTCCTACGGGGCGATCAAGGCCGCGCTGATCCATCATGCCGCCGCGCTCAGCCGGTCACTGGCGCCCCGTGGTGTCCGGGTCAACGTCGTGTCACCCGGGCCGATCGAGTTTCCCGGTGGTTCCTGGGAGCAGCGGCGGCAGGACAAGCCGGAGTTCTACGAGTCGATCCGCGACCGCATCCCGGCCGGGCGGATGGGCCGACCGGAGGAGGTTGCGGCCGCGGTGGCGTTCCTCGCCTCGCCGGTGGCGTCGTTCTGCGTGGGAGCCAACCTGGTGGTCGATGGCGGCTTCCTGTCCCGCGTCGACTTCTAGCGGTCAGTCGGCCAGCAGTTCGAGTACCTCGTCGGCGTACCAGCGCGCGAGACTTCCACGGCCTGAGGAGTCTTCGCGGAGGATGCCGGCGGCCGTGAGTTGCCTGAGGAGGTTGAGTGCACCCTGCGTGCTCATCGGCAGCCGCTGCGAGACCTGCCGGCTGGTGAGGATCGGGGTGGCCAGGAGCAGGTCAATCACTTCAGGCGCCCTGCTGCGGCTGCCCTGCAGGGACAGCCGGTAGCGCTCGCGAAGATTCAGCAATCCGTCGGAGCGCGTGATGGCGTCTCGCGCCTGAGTCGCAACTCCGCGCAGAAAGAATCGCAGCCAGGCCTGAATGTCGCCCCGTTCGCGCACTCCTTGCAGGCAGTCATAGTACGACGATCGGTTCCGTTCGAAATAGGGAGACAGGGGCAGCAGCGGTGTGGGCAGCGCCCCCCGCTCAACGAGGTACAACACGATGAGCAGGCGTCCCAGGCGTCCGTTTCCGTCGAGAAAGGGGTGGATGGTTTCGAACTGATAGTGCAGCAGCGCAGTCCGGATGAGCAGCGGCAGCTGCGGCTGCGCATCGTGCACGAACCGCTCCCAATCGACCAGAAGCGAGGGGATCTCATCGGGTGTCGGCGGCACGTAGATCGCCGACTCGATGCGGCCGTCACTGGATCCGATCCAGTTCTGACTGGTCCGAAACTCACCGGGCGTTCGCTCCCCTCCGCGAACGCCCCTCAGCAGGACGCGGTGCATCTCCCGGGCCAGCCGCCCGCTGATCGGCAGGGCGCCGAGTCGAGCTAGTCCATGATCCAGCGCCGCGACGTAGTTGGTGACCTCACGAACGTCAAGGGAGCCGGAGACGCCACGCGCCTCGGCCTCGAAAACATCCGACAACGACGCTTGGGTGCCCTCGATCCGCGAGCTTGCAAGAGCTTCCCGGCGGACGAACGGCGTCAGCAGCAGATGCGGATTGGGAAGCAACCGGCCGGCACCAGACAGCCGGCCCAGGGCAGCGTCCGCTTCTGACAGAAGGTTGATCGTCGCTGGCTCGAAGGTGAGCGCCCGAGGGATCGTCGTGGGGACGAACCGTACGTAGGCGTAGGTGCCGCCGGTGGAGACAGCACGACCCCACTTTGGGGAAACAAATTTCGTGGCATCCACCGGGGTAGGTTACAACTCAAGGATCTCAATGTTGGAACTAGCACTAGGTGATGCAACGAAAGTTGCATGTTGCCGTTGAGCCTCGCTGAACGCGGCGGACGGCGCCGGGGACTCACGGGTGATGTACGCCGGCTGGTCGCGGGGCCGCCCGCGGCACCCGCCGCCACACCGCGCGTTGGACGAGCATCGTGAGTATCCCGGCCAGCAGGATCGCGCCGATGTTGATGCCGAGCTGGAGCAGTGAGCCCCAGAACTCCGATGCTGTCCCTAGCGCTACCGCGAGCGCGACGTTGCCGGCCGCCGGCACCGTGGTCACCGAGATGAAGACCCCGACCAACGCCCCGGACCGCGAGGCCGTCAGCGACAGGATCCCGGCGATGCCCGCGATGAACGCGACGATCAGCGACCACTTGTCCGGCTCGATGATGAAGCCGGTCTGCGGCCGCGCGGCGTCCGCCAGCGACGCGTCAATCCAGCCCAGCCCACGGGCGGCGAGCGCCAAGAGGGTGGTGATCGCGATTGCGGCAGCGAAACCCGCGACCAACGCGAGCACGGCCTGCCGGACCACGCTGCGCCGTCGATGCACGATTCCCACGGCCACGGCGGCCATCGGCCCGAACTCCGGACCGAGCACCATCGCCCCGACGATGAGCACCGCCGAGTCCAGCACGATCGCGATCGACGCGAGCACCGTCGCGATCGCCAGGAACGCGATGTATGTGACCGACATGGCCGACTCCGCGTCCGTTGCCCTGATTACCTGCTCCCAGATGACGGCGTCCGAGCCCTCGCCCGGCGCCCCGTCCTCGGCCCGCTCGGCGGCGCGGCTGATCGTCGTGTCGACCGAGGCCAGCGAGATGGTGCCGACTTCGTCGATGCGGCGCTCGCGCAGCCCGCTGATCACGGCGTCGGCGGACTCCCGCGCCACGTCGGCGAGAATGACGTCGCCCGGCGGTTTGATGGAGCAATTCGGCAAGACCGCAATGTTCGCGGTCCCGATCTCGGCTTGGAGCAGGTCGAGCACGTCTTGGCGGCGATCGGTGGGCACGGTGAGCCGAAGGTGCAGCACCGGAATCAGTCGGTGACCGTGAGGGTCACCGTTGCGACGGTCTCCGCCCCAGCGGCGCCGTACTGGACCAACGCCAGTTCGTACTCGCCCGTCTGGACCGGGGACTGGATGAGAAACGAGGGGCTCACGCAGTCCAGCAGGGTGTACGCCGGACCCTCCGGGGTGCTGGTGAACCTCACCTGCTGATCGGCTTGCCCCTGCACGGGTTCGCCGTCGATGGTGAGGATGTACTGCTCGTCCTGCGGGCCGGTACTGCGGACTCGCAGATTGGCGCCGGCCGCGACCTGGCTGGCCTCGACGACGAGAGCCGGTTGGGTGCAGCTGCGTTCGATGGCCACCGGGTCGGCTCCTCCGCCGCCGCGGAACAACGCCGCCAGGAGGAAGAAAGCCGTCACCGCCGCCAGCAGCAGCCACGGTGTGCGCCGCCGGGGCCCGGCGAACAACCCACCTCCGGCAAGTGCGCGCTGGTCGTTGATGTCCCGCGCGAGGTGCTCGCGCTGCCGCCGGTTGCCCTCGGCCAGCTCGGGGTCGCGGTGGCCCTGGCCGCCGCCGAACAGGAAGCTCATGTCGCCGATGTTCCCACGGGCGCGCGCTGCTGGTCAGGAACCGAGCCGAGCCAGTAGCCATTCCGCGATCGCCGCCTGCACCCACGGCGGCGGTTCGTGCTCGCCGGCGAACACGAGCTCATCGATCATGCCGTCACCACCATGCTTCAGTACGGCCGCGACGGCGTCCGACGTCACTGCCGCATCGACGAACGGGTCGTCGCGGCCGCAGACGAGAAGCAGCCGCCGCTGCGCCAGTTCGGCGTACGCCCCCGTAACCGACGTTGCCTCGACCATCCGGGCGAGCGTGGCAGGGTCGGGCTTGGACGACGGGTAGTCACCCGCATCTGCCGAGGTGGGGGCGAAGCTTGTGCCCACGAGGCACACCGGATCCAGCCGGTCGTCGCTGCCGGCAGCGAGCAGGCCGATGTGGCCGCCCAGCGAGAAGCCCTGCAGGGCGACCCGGCCGTCACAACCCTCGATAGCGCGGAGGTAGTCGGTCACCAGCCGGACGTCCGCGACGCCCCCCAGAAACTGAGCCAGCACCTCCAAGACCGGCAGGTAGCCCTCAGGGTCGGGGTTGACCACCAGTCGCCGGCCATGCTCGCGGGCGTCGGGCAAGGCCACAATCACGCCCCGCGCCGCCAGGCTCGTCGCGTACTCGAGCCAGTCCGCGCCCGATTGGCCGCCGCCGTGCAGCAGAATCGCGGCCGGAAACGGTCCCGGCTCGGTAGGCCGTACGACGACGAGCGGAATCCGCTCCGGCGGACAGGCCACCCTCGGATCGGGACACGGTGCCGCCGTGCCGTCGTCGGACAGCTCGAGGTAGGTCGTCGCCACCTCCATGGTCACTCGCCCGCGACCGCGCCGGCATCGGCGGGTTTGCGCATGGAGCGCTGCAGGATCTGGGCCACGTCGAGCACTTCGACGTCCTCGCGGGCGCTGCCGTCCTGCTGCTTGGCCGTCACCGCGTCGGACAGCATCGTGATGCAGAACGGGCAGGCGGTCGACACGATGTCCGGATCCAGGGCCAGCGCCTCGTCGACCCGCTCGACGTTGATCCGCTTGCCGATCTTCTCCTCCATCCACATCCGCGCGCCGCCGGCGCCGCAGCAGAAGCCGCGCTCCTTGCAGCGGTGCATCTCCTGGGTGCGAATGCCCTGTACGGCGGCGAGCACCTCACGCGGTGGTGTGTAGACCTTGTTGTGCCGGCCCAGGTAGCACGGGTCGTGATAGGTCACCAGCCCGTCGACCGGCTCGACCGGCACCAGCTTGCCCTCCTCGATCAGCCGCCCAAGCAACTGCGTGTGGTGGACGACGTCGTACTCCCCGCCGAGCTGCGGATACTCCCGGGCGAGTGAGTTGAAGCAGTGCGGGCAGGTCGCGACGATCTTCCTCGTCGGACGGGATCCGAAGGCGGCGTTGAGCGTCTCGACGTTCTGCTGGCCGAGCTGTTGAAAGACGAACTCGTTGCCCAGCCGCCGCGCCGGGTCGCCGGAACACGTCTCACCGGACCCGAGTACGGCGAACTCCACACCCGCGGTGTGCAGCAACTCGGCCACGGCACGGGTGACCTTCTTGGCGCGATCCTCCAGCGCACCGGCGCAGCCGACCCAGAACAGGTACTCCACGTCGTCCGGGATCTCGCCCTCGACCGTGCGTACGTCAAAGGTGAGCCCCTTCATCCAGTCCTCGCGGGACTTCGCCGACATGCCCCACGGGTTGCCCTTGTTCTCCAGGTTGCGCAGCATCACGCCGGCCTCGGAGGGGAACGCGGACTCGATCAGCACCTGGTAGCGGCGCATGTCGAGGATGTGGTCGACATGCTCGATGTCCACCGGGCACTGCTCGACGCAGGCGCCACACGTCGTGCACGACCACAGCACGTCCGGGTCGATGACGCCGCCCTGCTCCGCCGTACCGACGAGGGGGCGGTGCGCCTGCTGGTCGTTCGACCCGATGACGCGCGGATATCCGGACTCCGGCACCGAGTGGGCGCGCTCGTCGGTCTCGGCGATGAAGTCGGGCACCTTCTCGGGGGTGTCCCTCTCGCCGAGGATGTACGGCGCCTTGGCGAACAGGTGATCGCGCAGGTCCATGATCACGAGCTTCGGGGACAGCGGCTTGCCGGTGTTCCAGGCCGGGCACTGGCTCTGGCAGCGCCCGCACTCCGTGCAGGTGGCGAAGTCGAGCATGCCCTTCCAGGTGAAGTCCTCGACCTTGCCGCGGCCGAACGTGGCGTCCTCGTCGGGATCCTCGAAGTTGATCGGGACGCCTTTGGACTCCATCGGCAGCAACGGGCCGAGGCCGTCGGGCAGCCGCTTGGTCGTGACGTTGATCGGCGCGAGCCCGATGTGCAGGTGCTTGGAGTAGGTGACCAGCACGAGGAAGGACAGGATCACCGCGATGTTCGCCAACAGGAACACCGTCTCGATGACCTCGTTCGCGCTCTCCCCGAGCGGCTCGAGCGGGATCGACAACGCGTGGGAGGCGAACGCCGCCCACGAGTCGCCGAACGGGAACACGCCGGTGTTGACCTGCGCCGCTCGATACAGCAGCAGCGTGACGACGACAGCGGTGATCATGCCGAGGATCAGCCAGGCCGGGCCGGTGTGCGAGCCGTAGAAGCGGGAGTCCCGCTGCTGCCGGGCCGGTGCCTGCCTGACCCGCAGGACGGCGAACGTCGCCAGCCCCACCAGGACGGCCACGGCGAAGAAGTCCTCGAGGAACCCGACGACCCCCCACCGGCCGATCAGCGGGATGTGGAAGTCCGCGTCGAACAGCGCACCCCACGCCTCGAGGATCGTCAGGGCCAAGACGATGAAGCCCCAGAACGTCAGGAAGTGCGCGACACCTGGCACCGACCAGTCGAGCAGCTTGCGCTGGCCGAACACCTCGGTGACGTGGGCGCGCAGCCGCTGACCGAAATCGTCAGTGCGGCCCGTCGTCGGTTGGCCGGAACGGATGAGCCGGCGGAGCCACCAGATCCGGCGCCCGGCGATCGCCAGCGCCACCACCGTCATCGCCAGGCCAATGACCAGCCGAATTGCCACAGACGCTCCTTCGTTTGCGGTACTCGCAGGGACGCCAGCGTAATGCCGAGCGGATCGGAGCAACGGCGGCCCAGCGGGTAGCGGTTCTGGACCGCGCCGCAGGCTCTCCGGGCCATTGTCGAGGAGCGAGCCCTGAGGCATCGTGACACGGGTGGCCAGAGCTCGTAACACGATGATGTACCAGCTCAAGGTGCGGCTGCTGGGGGTGCGGCCGCCGGTTTGGCGCCGCGTGCAGCTGGCTGGCGGAGCCACCTTGGCGGATGTGCATGAGACCAGCCTGGCTCAATGATCTCCAGGACGAGCGGCGGGTACGCCTGTCTCACCTGTTCAGCGTGGGGGACCACTTCCACTACACCTACGACTTCGGCGACAACTGGCGGCACGAGGTCCTCGTGGAGAAGGTTGAGCCGCCGGAAGTCGGCGCGGCATATCCCCGGTGTCCCGAAGGGCGGCGCGCCTGCCCGCCGGAGGACAGCGGCGGAGCGTGGGGGTACGCCGAGAAAGGGCGTCCTGCGGCTGCTTGCCCGATCGCTCCGAGCAGCGTTGCAGGGCCTGGTCCAGCACGGCGTCCCCGGTCGGTGTCGGGTCCCGCACCACAAGCCTGCCCTTCTTGACGTCCTCACCCTCAGCGGCCACACCGACCCGACCCTGCTCGGCCAGCTCGAGCACGCACGCGCCGGCAGCGCCAGGTCGAGGCTCGTGCCGTCGTAATGCGCGCACGCGCCTCGCAGCGCGGGAACATCCAGCGCGCGGTGCCCGTTGTCCGGCAGAAGTTGAGTCCACTCGACTCAAGTGATTTGACGGTACGGCGCTGCGGTCTGACAATGGGTCGCAGTCATCCCACACTCACGAGGCAGGTAACTCATGGCACGAGCGGTCGGCATCGACCTCGGTACCACCAACTCCGTCGTCGCCGTCCTCGAAGGCGGCGAGCCCACGGTCATCGCCAACGCCGAGGGCGCGCGGACCACCCCGTCGGTGGTCGCCTTCGCGAAGAACGGCGAGGTGCTCGTCGGGCAGTCGGCGAAGAACCAGGCGGTCACGAACGTCGACCGCACCGTGCGGTCGGTCAAGCGGCACATGGGCACCGACTGGTCGATCAGCATCGACGACAAGAAGTTCACCCCGCAGGAGATCAGCGCCCGGGTGCTGCAGAAGCTCAAGCGCGACGCCGAGACCTACCTCGGCGACACCGTCGTGGACGCCGTGATCACCGTTCCGGCGTACTTCTCCGACGCCGAGCGGCAGGCCACTAAGGAGGCCGGTGAGATCGCCGGACTCAACGTCCTGCGGATCGTCAACGAGCCGACCGCCGCCGCGCTGGCCTACGGGCTGGACAAGGGCCAAAAGGAGCAGACCATCCTGGTCTTCGACCTCGGTGGTGGCACGTTCGACGTGTCCCTGCTCGAGATCGGCGACGGCGTGGTCGAGGTCAAGTCCACCCACGGCGACACCCACCTCGGTGGCGACGACTGGGACCAGCGCCTCGTCGATCACATGGTCAAGAAGTTCAACGCCGACAATGGCATCGACCTGTCCAAGGACAAGCTCGCGATGCAGCGACTCCGGGAAGCGGCGGAAAAGGCCAAGATTGAGCTGTCCGGCTCGCAGTCGA
>Ga0136610_1000491_pt1 | contig 11751 bp, 9 predicted proteins | sample AntDrymUQ1342206_2_FD_104804 | JGI IMG/M metagenome (GOLD analysis project Ga0136610, IMG submission 104804) | Polar desert sand microbial communities from Dry Valleys, Antarctica - metaG UQ134 (22.06) | ecosystem: Environmental > Terrestrial > Soil > Desert | place: Antarctica: Dry Valley...
CGACACGTCCGAGGGAAGGTCCAAATCGAGGAGGTTGAAGACCGACAGGTTCACCGCGATTCCGAGCCGCAAGCCAAGCGCCCTCCATGCCGAACACTGGCTCATCGCCTGGTCGAGAATGTGAAGCGTAAGGGGCCGTATGAGACCGGTGTGCTCGGCGACCGGGATGAACTCCTCGGGAGGCATGAGCCCATGTTTGGGATGCTGCCATCTCACTAAAGCCTCGACGCTGTCAACCCTGCCGGTCCTGAAATCCGCCTTGGGCTGATAATGAAGAACGAGCTCGTCCTCTTCGATCGCTCGCCGAAGCTCGCCGACGAGCGCGAGGCGACCCGGACTGTACTGATCCTGATGGGACGAGTAGATCTCGAAGCCCCGGTGTTGTTTCTTTGCAACGTACATTGCAACGTCAGCGCGCTGAATGAGGGTGTCGACGTCATTGCCGTGCTCGGGAAAGAAGGCGACACCGACGCTCGGGTCGACATTCAGGGTCAGTTCTTGGAGGGGAAAGGGCTTCTGGAACACCTCAAGCAGCTTCTCCGCAACTGGGGTCCCGGCAGAACTGGCGTGCAAAGACGGCAGAAGAACCGCAAACTCATCACCGCCTAGGCGCGCAACGGTATCGGAGCGGCGCAACACATCCTGTATGCGCGGGCCAACTTGCCGAAGGACGAGATCTCCGTTGTGATGTCCGAGAGTGTCGTTTATCTCTTTGAAGCGATCGAGGTCCATGATCATGATGGCGACAGCATGGCCGTCGCGATCGGCAGCGGCGATGGCCTGGGTAACACGGTCTCGAAACAGCATGCGGTTCGGAAGATCGGTGAGTCCATCGTGCAGCGCCTGATGCTCGCTCATGATCGCCTGGCGGCCCCCTTTGTAGATTCCGACGAGGGGCAAGCTTAGGAGTGGAAGAAGCGCCAAGTTGAAGTTCGCAGCAACAACAACCACGGGGGCAAGGCCCAAGAGCATCCCCGCCGTCAATGCCTGAAATGCAAAGTCTTGACGCAGATAGACGACTATCGGGGTCTCGAGTGCCAACGCGAGGCTCGCACCTGCGAGGACGCTATTTATCAGAAAGTAAACCGCGCCTGCCACTGCGACCGCCGGCAGTTGGCCCACCAGCGAGGCGCTCTCCACCAGCAAAGGTTGGGGCCCGAAGTAGCTCAGGACTGCGCCCGCAGCCGCGAGGGCGAGCACGAGTTGGGCTGCGTTGAAGAGCATCTTCCACCACGGGATTCGGGCCCAGAGGTCACCGGCGACAGATGCGAGAGCCTGGGCCACGATCGCTACGGGAGTCCCAAAGACCAACAGGATCGCAAAGGCAAAGGTTGTCGAGGTCGCGATCGCTTCCTTCTCTCCTCCGTCGCGGGGTACCTCGATCGGGAACAGCTCGCCCAGAACGAGGAAAACGAAAAACGCAAGCAGCGTTGCCCGCTCGTCCTGCGGCAAGAGATCAGGTGCGCCGGGCGCAAGCGAGGCGGCGAGGAGACCAAAGAAGCAGGCCAGCCCCGCCATCGAGACGGCCGCTACGTAGCGGTGGACCGGCGTGGTCGGGAAGAACCGCATGACCTCTTCCTACCGCCTTTTCTCTCTGGGGGGAAACGCGAAGCGACGCCCCATGTCTTGAGGCGCCGCTTACCAACGATCAAGTTAGTGCCACTTACGACCTGCACCCAGGGTCTCTAGCAAAACGGCAAAGGTCGAAAGGGTCATGCCTAGCCGAAACAGGCGTGCCTTCATCCCGTCACCTCCTCTCGCGCGTACCGGGGGTCTCTGCAAGGACCCGACAACTGGGATATCGGCCCAACTCCTCAAGGACTTGAGCAGTTCAACTTCCCACGGCCTGGCCTTTAAGCTACAGCCGCCTTTTCTATCGGCCGGGATTCTCGGGCATTGAGCCTCAAGGCACCTAAAGGGGCTTGCCCGCCCTGCCGAAGCCCAAGTGACGGGGCCGCCGGATGGAGGCTTGCTTAGGTGTTGCTCGTAGCGTTTCTAGTGCTGTGTCTCGCCAGCGTCGTGCTCGCGAGGGGACACATCGGGGCTCTGGCGGAGATCAGATTCCGGAACCCGGGCCTCATCCTCGGCGCTCTTGCGCTGCAGGTCGTCATCATCTCCGTGATCCCCGGCGCTCCGAGGTGGGCGGCCACGACGATCCATCTCGCCTCCTACCTCATCGCCGGTGCGTTCGTGGTGAGCAACAGGCGCATCCCAGGGCTGTGGCTGATCGCTGCGGGAGGCGCCAGCAACCTCCTCGTCATCTCTGCGAACCGCGGAGTAATGCCGGCGTCATCCTCTGCGCTCGAGACGGCGGGCCTGCCCGCAAGTTCGGACGGATTCTCGAATTCGGTTGCCATGTCCAGCCCGCGCCTTGGCTTCCTCGGCGACAACTTTGCCGTTCCGGCCGCCTGGCCCGTTCACAACGTCTTCAGCTTTGGCGACGTCCTCCTGGCGCTTGGTATCGCCGTTGCACTCCACCGGATCTGCAGGTCCCGGCTCATCCCTTCTGGTGAAGGCCAGTTCACCGCGCTCAAGAACCACCCCGACTTCATGAAGCTGTGGGCATCCCAGGCGATCTCCAACCTCGGTGACTGGGTCTACACGCTCGCCGTCGCCACAAGCATTGTCGGACGCTCGGGGAGCTCTCACGCGCTAGCCGTTGTGTTCATCATGCAGGTTGCCCCCGCCGCAGTCGTGGGAGCGCTCGGCGGGCCGCTCATCGACCGGCTGCCCAGAAAGCGGCTCATGATCATCGCCGACATGGCGAGGGCGGCATCCGTCGGGTCCTTGCTGCTCTTCGATACCCCGTCGCTCGCTCACCTCTATGGAGTGGCGGTTGCCCTCGGCGTGTTCGGGGCCTTTTTTCAGCCAAGCCTTCAAGCTTCGCTGCCGAACGTCGTCCCCAGGGAGCGTCTGGTGGCGGCCAACGCGCTGGTAAACGGCACCTTCCACGGCGCGATAACGCTCGGGCCGCTCCTCGGCGGGCTCCTCGTCGCAGGCATAGGAGAAGCCCCTGCCTTCTCCGTCAACGCCCTCTCCTTCGTCCTCTCCGCTGCCTTGCTGTGGGGTGTCGGCATCCCTCACCAGCCCACAACCGATCAGGCGCTGCGGCCGCTCAAGGATCTCGCTGAGGGCTTCACCTACATTCGCTCATCGCCTCTTGTGCGAAACGTGATGGTGGTGACTGGGCTAGTGCTCTTTGCAACTGCTCTGCGCGCGCCGCTCGAACCGCTGTTCGTTTTCGACTCGCTTCACAGCGGAGCGGCCGGGCTCGGACTAGTTGGGGGAGCATGGGGACTCGGCATGGTCCTCGGGTCGGTCGCTGCTCCTGCACTGGCCCGCCGGTGGCCGCGCCAGAAGCTGCTCGGGGCCGGGGTCCTCGTCGTTGGGGTCTGCGGGCTTGCCGCGGCATGGTCGCAGGTGCTTTCCCCGGTGCTGCTGCTGTGGCTTGCCTCAGGCATCGGCAACGCCGTCGGCACCATCTCTTACGAATCCCTGTTGCAGGAAAAGACGCCGGACGCCCTGCGCGGGCGAGTGCTTGCGGCCTCCGAGTCCGTGCTCGACATCTCTTTCCTCGGAGGCGCAGCGCTCGCAGGATGGGCGGGCGCCCAGCTCGGTGTGAGGACGACCTATGCGTTTGCCGGCGCGCTCTTCGTCGGCGCAAGTCTGATCAGCTATCGTCTCCTCGGCCGGGGCGCCAAGCTTGCTGCGCCCGGCGATCTTCCCGCCGACCCCGACCATCCGCACCAAGTCGCCGGCGACGGGCAGGAGCTCGTGGGGAGCCCATCGAGGTCCGCCGAGCCGGCGGGGTCGGTCGAGTGAGTCAGTCCAGTGAGGCCGAGGCACCCCGTACCTGGGCCACGACCGCTGAGTAATCGAAGTCTCCAAGTCCAGACTCGTCGGCTTCCTCGATCCACTCCCTGGCCGCACGCCCCACACGAGGGTCGAGCCCGGCCCGCTCTGAGGCCTGCACGACCAGGTCCATGTCCTTGCGCGCAAGCGAAAGCTTGAACGCCGGCGGAAAGGTCCCGCTTTCGATGTTGGGGCGCTTCTGGGACACCATGGGCCCGGCCGGCGAACCTTCGAGCACGTCGAGCACCACAGAGGGGTCGAGCTTGAGGGCGTCGCCGAGCGCCATCGCCTCTCCGAGGCCGGTCATGAGCGCGCCGAGGGTCGAGTTCACCACGAGCTTCATTGCCGCGCCTGAGCCAAGGGGCCCCAGGTAGGAGGGCTCGCCCAGAATCCCAAGGACCTCGGCCACGCCGTCGTAGGCATCCTTGGTGCCACCGGCAAAGATCTTGAGCGAACCGCTCTCGGCCTGGGGGACGCTCCCAAGCACCGGCGCATCCACGATCCCCACGCCGTCTGGAAGCCTGCGTTCGAGCTCTCTGGCCGTCGCCGGGCCGACGGTCGACATGTCCACGAGCGTCGCACCGGCGGCGATTCCGGCGGCGACCCCATCGCGGCCCCACACGACGTCTCCAAGCGCGTCCGGTGTGGACAGCATCGTGATGACCACGGTGGCGTTCGATGCGGCCTCGGCAGGCGAGGCCGCGATCTTGGCTCCCGCCTCACCGAGCGCCTCCGCCTTTGAGCGGGAACGGTTCCACACCCACAGCTCATGGCCGGCCTCGAGAAGCCTCCCGGCCATGGGCCCTCCCATCTGGCCGAGGCCGCAAAATCCCAGTTGCACCCTTCCCCCCTCTCAATCGACGACGTGCGCGGATACTAGCCGGTGCCCCCCCTCAAGTTAAGAAGGCGGCCCCCCCTTCGGGGGCCGCCCCTTTCGTCTCCTGTGACGCTGTCGCGTTACGGCAGGACTGTCGTTGCTACGGCTACCACGGACCGGCGCGAAAACCCGGCACACCTTAACCCGAGCCTGAATTAAGAGCTCAACCGCCCCGTAGCCGGACGATCCCAAGGCCCAACATTAAGGACGGCCCCCCGCCTCATGTGTCGAGGTGGGGGGCCGTTTCCTGTCCCCAAGAACGGCCTGCGCCGTGGTGGACCTAGCGGGTGACTGCGGCTCCGCCGGCCATTGCGCCCATGCCTGCGAGGAAGGGCTCGACGGCCTTCAGAACCTCCGCCTGGGTCAGCGGGGTCTCCGTCGCACCCATGTAGACGCCATCCTCGGCGTTGAGGCCGAGGATGCTCCCGATCAGAGCAGCGTGGCGGGCTTCGACGCCGAAGATGCCGGCGGCGGCCTGAAGGATGTCGGGGTTCGAGATGAACCCGGCCGCACCGAGGTACGCCTGCACGCCGGTGTTCTCGAACACATGGGCGGTGGTGAGAAACGACTGCCGGCTCGCGAAGCTCTCGCCGAAGTCGACGGCAGGGGCCTCGACCGGCGCTCCACCAATCTGGTTGATCGTGTCGGTGAGCGCGGCGACGTGTGCATCTTCGTCCGCTCCCACCTGCTGCAGGTAATCCGCCTCGGTTCCCGACAGCAGCCCGGCGCCGTTGCCCTGGCGGTAGAACTCGGACTCGAGGTACTCGAGCGTGAGGGCGTAGTTCAAAACGTCGACATCGTTCGAAAAGCCTTGCGCGAACGCTGAGGTCGACATCATCTGAAGCGCGACCGTGGCCGGAATGGCCGCGGCACTTCCTTTCACGAAGCTTCTGCGGTTCATGGTCGTCGAGCCTCCTCTACTTAAGAAATGGCTTGGCGGCTTTGAGCACCTGAGCCATGGACTTGGTTGCTTCGACCGGTGCAGGGAACGGGTCGCCGCCGATGAGATCGGCAAGGACCGCTGCATGGCGCGATTCGACGCCGGCGATGGATGCCGCCGCCGCAAGGATGTCTGGGTTCTTGATGCGTGTGACCTGACCGTGATAAGCGGTCACGCCGAGCTCTTCGAACGTCGACGCCGTCTTCAAGAAAGCGTCTCTGCTCTTGAAGGTCGGGCCCGGGTACTTGAACTTCGGCGTTGCTACGGGCTGGCCACCGAGATCGGAGATGGTCGACGAGATCGCAGAAACGTGCGCGGCCTCGTGATCGCGAATCGGAACGATGAGTTCCTCTTCACGGCCAGAAACGAGCTTGGCGGCAACGCCCTGCTTGTAGAAATCAGCCTCCAGGTACTCGAGCGTGAGGGCGTAGTTCAGGATGTCGATGTCGCCACCGCCCTGTGCCGAAGCGCTAAAGGGCCTTGTCACACCGGCAGCGACGAGCGTCGAGCCGACGCCGAAGATGCCCGCCCACTTGAGGAAGTTGCGGCGGTCGGCGGCGTTGTCGAACGCCATCACCGGCTTGCCTTCGAAAATCTCGTTGCTCTTCACGCTGTCACCTCCTTGTCTTTGTTGTCTCTATGTGGACCGTCCACAGATTGCTTACGCACTGTATTCGTCGGTGAGCAGCAAACGGTTTGGTGCTATTGAGGGTTCCTCGAGGTCACTTCTGGCGCCGGCTTCGGCTTGGGAAGTGGCTTGGCTTCCGCCTGCACCACGATGCGATGGGTGCGATAACCCTTGGGGTGGCACGCGAACATCGTGATCCGGCGCAGCCGCTTAGCCTTGGGCTGCCGCAGCACGTAGTCGACGTATCTCTCCTCCTCGACGATGGCGACCCTCGTCACCTTGTAGAGGACCGGCTTGTTCTCGTGGGCCGTCGTGACGACCCTGTCCCCTCGCTCCAGCAGATTGAGGTCGCCGAACGGGTGCGTGTAGGTCGTTCTGTGACCTGAAAGGACCGAGTTGCCTGCGGCCCCCGGCAGGGGGGTCCCCGGCCAGTGCCCCGGGCCCTCGATCAGGACCTCGTCGAAGACGCCATCCCGGTAGGTGACACTGAGATCGATCGCCGGGATCTTCAACCTCCCCACAGGGACGTAGTGCTCCTTGGGGATGGAAAACAGTACCTTTTTGTTCTTTCCACCGCCCGAGATGGGTGAGTCGCCCCGCTTAGCGGCTCGCCTTTCCGACTTCTGACGCCCCTCTTGTGACGGCCGGGGCGACCCCTCCCCCGCCTGAGGGCGCTCGAGAAGGCGCGTCACCTTGGGGGCGCCTGGGGTTGGCCCGGGGGCCCAGATCGTCCACACGAAAAAGGAGAGCAGCCCAAGCGCTATCGCAGGGGCGGCGCTCCGCTTGATTAGGTTCATCGGCTCACAGTCGGCATCAGAGTTGATTCGCTTGAGCCAAGGGTACGGGATTGGGGGCCGATCGAACCATGTGAGCACCGGCCCTATGCTTCGGCAAGCCCATCTAAGGAGGTCCAAGCACGTGGCGTTCGTCGAAGCCATCTACATTGCCGTCAGCGGAGGCGCTCCCATGAAGCGGGTCGAGGCCATCGACGCCGTGGCGGGAGCCGGCCTGGCCGGCGATCGCTACAAGGAGCGCACCGGCCACTGGACCGGTTCGGACGAGTGTCAGGTCACCATGATCGCCGCCGAGGCCCTCGACCACATCCGAGCGAACACAACGGTCATGGTCTCCAACGGCGAGCACAGGCGGAACATCATCACGCGCGGCATGGCCTTGGATGATCTGGCAGGCCGGCGGCTCCGCATCGGCGGGGCGCTGCTGGAGTTCGACAGACCGAGGCCCCCGTGCCGCTACATCCAGTCCTTGTCCGAGCGCGGCATGACCAAAGCCCTCGGCGGGAGCCGAGGGGGCATCTGCGCCAGGGTCGTGGAATCGGGCGTGATCTCGGCCGGAGATCCCATCGAGCTCGGGGCAGACGCCACCGAGCCTGCCGGGAGGCTCGGCTCCTAGCCCCCTTGGTTTCGCCCGCCTACCCCGTGCCCGGAGGGTCATTCTCGGGACCTCCGACCACCTCACACACGTGGTCGCCGGGGCTGAGAATGAAGAGCCCCGCCCATACACCACTATGGCGACGGCCCGGCGGCGCCCGCCGAGCCCTGGCGGCGCCCGGACCCCCTTAGTCCTGCCTGGGCGTGAGGATGCAGAACTCGTTGCCCTCGGGGTCGGCCATGACCACCCAGGTCACGTCTTTGTCCTCGTGCTGGCCGATGTCGACCCTTGTGGCTCCAAGCCCCGTCGCGCGCTCGACCTCGGCGTCCTGGTCGTCGGGGGCCAGATCGAAGTGGATGCGGTTCTTTACGGTCTTCAAGTCCGGCGCCCTGAGGAAAAGCAGCGCCGGGCCGACCTCGTCCTCGGTCTCGATGGCGACCTCATCACCGTCGTCGTAGGTGACCTTGTAGTCGAGGACCGCCGACCAAAAGCGCGCAAGCTCCCGCGGAACCCCGCAGTCGACGGTCACGGTGTAGAGCCTGCTGGCCATCTCATCTCCTTTCCGTCGTTTTGAGTCTAAGAGTCTTGCTCACATCTCGAGCGGCATGGCCCTGGGGCTCACCTGAACCTCACAGGCTGCCAGGTGGTCGTCCACCATGCCCACGGCCTGCATGAACGCATAGGCCACGGTCGGCCCGATAAAACGAAATCCCCGCCGTTTCAGCTCCTTTGAGAGCGCGGCCGATTCCTGGGTCTTATCCGGGACCGCTTCGAACGAGGTCAGGCGGCGACGGCGGGCCGGAGGAGCAAACGACCACAGGAGCTCGGTGAAGCCGCCCCCTGCGAGCTCAGACGCGAGCCTTGCGTTGACGAGGGCGGCGTCGATCTTGGCCCTGTTGCGCACGATTCTGGCATCGGCGAGCAGGCGGTCGACGTCGTCGTCGTCGAAGGCGGCAACTGCCTCGATGCGAAAGCCGGCGAAGGCGTCCCTGAAAGCGGGCCGCTTGCGCAGGATCGTGATCCACGACAGGCCCGACTGGAAGGCCTCGAGCGTGAGCATCTCGAAGAGCTCGTCGTCGCCCCGCAGCGGCCGCCCCCACTCGTCGTCGTGATAGGAGACGTAGAGGGGGTCGGTGCTTCCCCAGGGGCAGCGGGTGACCCCGTCGTCTCCCCTGACCGTCCCGTTTCGCTCGCCGCTCATCGCCCAATGGTGGCGCATCCGGGGCACGTAGACTGCCGTCTTCAAGAACCATCCAACAAGGATGAGGAATCACTTTGCAAAGGAAGCGACCATGAACATCGTGATCGTCGCTCCGCCATGGTTCACCATGCCCCCGGCGCCTACGGCGGGATCGAGTGGATGTGCTACTGGCTCATCGAGGGCCTCTCGCAGCGGGGGCACGAAGTCACCTTGATCGGCGTCGAGAGCAATCAGACGAGCGCCAGGCACTTCATCCGAAGCTACAGCGAGGCGCCAAGCGCCCGCCTCGGCGAGCCCTTTCCCGAAGTCGCCCACGCTGCAGTGGCCGGAAAGGCCATTGCAAGCATGGAACCGGACGTCGTGCACGACCACACCCTCGCCGGCCCCCTCCTCGCTTTCGCCCGGCCGGCGCCGACGGTCATCACGGCGCACGGGCCCGTGGATGGAGAGATCGGTGCCTACTACCGGTTGCTGAGCTCCGCCGTCTCGATCGTGGCGATCTCCGATGCGCAAAGAGCCATGGCGCCCGATCTGGCCTGGCTCAGCACCGTTTACAGCGCCATCCCGGTCGAGGAGTACCCGTTCAGGGAGGATAAAGAGGACTTCATCCTGTGGCTCGGGCGCATGAACCCGGAAAAGGCTCCGCACATCGCAATCGACGTGGCGAGAGAGGTCGGCCGCCCGATCGTGCTGGCCGGAAAGTGCAACGAACCCGAGGAACGCGAGTACTTCAGAAGAGAGATCGAACCGCGCCTTGGGCCGGGCGTCGAGTGGACGGGAGAGGCCGGAACCGAACGAAAGAAGGACCTGCTCGCCCGCGCGTCCTGCTTCCTGTTTCCCGTCCAGTGGGAAGAGCCCTTCGGCATCGTGATGGTCGAGGCGATGGCATGCGGGACGCCCGTGGTCGCGCTCCGAGCAGGCTCCGTCCCCGAGGTCGTTGTGGACGGCGTCACCGGCTTCATTTGCGACGAGCCGAGCGAGCTCGCCGAGGCGATCGGAAAGTCCGACGCCATCGACAGACACGAGTGCAGGGACTGGGTGGGCCGGCGCTTCGACGTCGACGCCATGGTCGACGGATATGAAGACGCCTATGCCCAAGCAGCGGGCCAAGGTCGGGCCTGAGGGTGGCGGGGGAACTCCTGCTCATAGACGGAAGCACCTTCTGCCTGTCCGACGGGCGCGGCGACTTGGGCGACGACGGAATGCAGGGGCTCTTCGCTGCCGACGTCCGCCATCTCTCCGAATGGCGTCTGTTGCTCGAGGACGAACCCGTCCGTCTGCTCACCAGCCGCGTGATCGGTCATGCGAGCGCCCGCATCTTCGGCACGGCCCCGGGGGCCGATGAGCCGCGGTCCCCATCGGTCACCGTCGTTCGCGACAGGAACATCGCCGGTGGCTTCAGGGAGACCCTGAGCTTCGAGAACAACCGCGAAGTGGAGCAGCGACTCCTGGTAAAGCTCATCTTTGCCGGCGACTTCGCCGACATCTTCGAGGTCAAGGCCAACGGGTCCAATGGTGCCCCCGCCCCCCACGACGCCCCCGGGGCCCCCGGCGGGGCCACACAGATCACCCGTGACGACGACGGGGTGACCCTTGGCTACTCAAAGGGCGTCTTCCACAGGGCCACGAAGCTCGGCTTCAGCGTCCCGTTCTCGCTCCTCGACGGCGGCGGCTGTGCCGCCTTCGACATCGTCGTCCCACCCCGCTCCCGGCGTGAGCTGGCGGTGTCGATCACCTGTTGCATGAGCAGAGGGGAGAACGCTGCCGCCTCTCATCCGGTGCAAAAAAACGGCGCAAGCGCCCCCGCCGATGCCTTCCTCGGGGGAGCGCCGGCCTTGATCACGGACTCGGAGCTGCTCCGCCACACCTACGGGCAAAGCCTCAACGACCTCGCCGCGCTGCGGTTCTCCCCCACAGAGGATGCGAGCGAGCTCATTCCGGCCGCAGGGCTCCCGTGGTTCATGGCCCTGTTCGGCCGGGACAGCCTCATCACCGCTTACCAGGCGCTGCCCTTCGCGCCGGAGCTCGCTCGGGCCACGCTGGCGACGCTCGCCCGCTACCAGGCGAGTGCGTACGATGACTTCCGCGACTCGGAGCCAGGCAAGATCCTGCACGAGCTGCGCCGGGGGAAGCTCGCGGCGCTCGGCGAGATTCCCCATACCCCTTACTTCGGCACGCATGATGCAACGCCGCTGTTCGTCATCTTGCTCGACGAGTACGAGAGGTGGTCGGGAGATCAGGCGTTCGCACGCAGCATGAAGGGCGCTGCGCTTCGGGCGCTCGAGTGGATGCAAAGCGACGGGGACAGAGACGGCGACGGCTACCTCGAGTACGAGACGCGTTCGTCGCTCGGGCTTCCCAACCAATGCTGGAAGGACTCGTGGGACTCGATCGTCGATCGGCGAGGCCGGCTTGCGGCCGCGCCCATCGCAACCTGCGAGATACAGGGCTATGCCTTCGACGCCAAGGTGCGCGGCGCCCGTTTGTGCAGAGAGCTGTGGGGCGAGCCGGCCATGGCAGACCGCCTCGAAGCCGAAGCGGCAAACCTCAAAAGCGCCTTCAACCGCGACTTCTACGACGAAGACACAGGTACCTACGTCCTCGCCCTGGACGTGAACAAGCGCCGGATCGACTCGGTGACGTCCAACATCGGTCACCTGCTGTGGTCGGGCATCGTTGCCGCAGACAGGGCCGGCGCCGTTGCCGACAGATTGATGGAACCGGACATGTTCAACGGCTGGGGGGTCAGGACATTGTCGGCGAACGAGGTCGCCTACAATCCCGTCGGCTACCACACGGGAAGCGTGTGGCCCCACGACACTGGCATGATCGCGGAAGGCATGCGCCGCTACGGATTCAGGGCC